>BBPD01000107.1_pt1 | contig 14507 bp, 14 predicted proteins | sample 1344911 | NCBI WGS metagenome assembly BBPD01 (sample SAMD00019088, study PRJDB2971) | groundwater metagenome | biome: freshwater biome; feature: mineral spring; material: ground water | place: USA: CA, Sonoma | collected 2011-09 | depth surface m
GGTGATGCCCTTGGCGCGCAGGTCCACCAGCATCACATGGCTTTCGGTGCGCCCGCTGACGATGCGCAGGCCGCGCTCGGTCAGGGTTTGCGCCATGATCTCGGCGTTGCGCAGCACCTGCTGCTGGTACGCCTTGAACTCGGGTTGCAGCGCCTCTTTGAAGGCCACCGCCTTGGCGGCGATCACGTGCATCAGCGGGCCACCTTGCAGGCCGGGGAAGATGGCGCTGTTGATGGCTTTCTCAAACTCGGCCTTCATTAGGATGATGCCGCCGCGCGGGCCGCGCAGGCTCTTGTGGGTGGTGGAGGTGACCACATCGGCGTAGGGCACCGGGTTCGGATAGACCCCGGCGGCGATCAGCCCGGCGTAGTGCGCCATGTCCACCATGAAAACCGCGCCCACTTCCTTGGCGATGCGGGCAAAGCGCTCGAAGTCGATGCGCAGGCTGTAGGCCGAGGCCCCGGCGATGATCAGCTTGGGCCGGTGCGCGCGCGCCTTGGCCTCCATGGCCTCGTAGTCGATGGCTTCGTCGGCATTGAGGCCATAGGAAACCGCGTTGAACCACTTGCCGCTCATATTGAGCGCCATGCCGTGCGTGAGGTGCCCGCCTTCGGCCAGGCTCATGCCCAAAATGGTGTCGCCGGGCTTGAGGAAGGCCAAGAACACGGCCTCGTTGGCCGACGCGCCGCAGTGCGGCTGCACGTTGGCGGCGTCGGCACCAAAAAGCTGCTTGACGCGGTCGATGGCGAGCTGCTCGGCCACGTCCACGTGTTCGCAGCCGCCGTAGTAGCGCTTGCCGGGGTAGCCTTCGGCGTATTTGTTGGTGAGCTGCGTGCCTTGGGCCGCCAGCACCGCAGGCGAAGCGTAGTTTTCGCTGGCAATGAGTTCGATGTGCTGCTCTTGGCGCGCGTGTTCGGCTTGAATGGCGGCCCAGATTTCGGGGTCGGATTGTTCGATCAGGTGGCGGCGGTCGTACATTTTTAGGCAGTCCTTGGTTTCGGTCGGTAGCGGAACGGATCGGACCCTTGGCGGGCCAAGGGCTGCCCAGGCGAACGGCTGAGAACGGCCTTGGATGGGCCGCCGTGCGCTCCCCCGTGGTGAAAGTTTCCACGTCAGCCCCCCATGGGGTGATGCGCGCTGGGGCGAACGCCGCCGACCGGTGCAGGTGCGAAGCGGCTAAACACGACCAACGCAGCGGGCCTATCGCCAGTTGCGCACGGGCCGAATTTTATCAGGCGGCCGGGTAAGGGGTGCCTGGGTAGGGTGTATCCAGCCGCTGCACGGGCTTGGGGCTGGCTGGGGCTTTGGCTTCGCGCTCGGCGGCCGGGAGCGGGGTCTGGTCCAAGGCGGCTGGCGCAAGGGCATCGGGCTCCAGAGCGGGCGCTTGCATGGGCGCGGCTACGCTGATGGCGGCCGGATTGCTCGCGCTGGCCGTGTTCAAGCCGGTGCGGCGCTGCTGCGCGTCGAACCCTACGCGCTGGCCCTGCGCCACGCGCTGCAAGCGGTCACGCTCCGAGAGCACGCGGTCGATGTAGTCGCGCCCGTCGGTGCTCACGGCTCCCACGTAGAGGCGCAAGCCGCCTTCGATGGAGCCAGCGCGGCGGATGGTGTCGCGCAAAATCATCGCACCCACGCGCAGGTTGGTGAACGGGTCGAACACCGCCATGTTGCCGCCAAAATCTTCCAGCTTGGCGCTGTGTACGCGCGTCATGACCTGCATCAGCCCTTGTGCGCCCACGGGGCTGGCGGCTATGGGGTTGAAGCGCGACTCCATGGCCATCACGGCCAAGATCAGCTTGGGGTCGAGGTTGAGCTGCTCGCCCACCACGAAGGCTTCGGCCACCAGCGCGCTCATGGGCTCTTTGGCGACGCGGTATTTGCGGCTGAGCCAACTGGCCACGCGCTGCTGCTGCGCAGACAGATCGCTCGGGTCGGCCACGGTCACGCGCTCGATCGCGCCGGGCTCGACCGTGACCTCTTGCGTGGCGAGCTGGCGTTGCAGCAACCAACCCAGGGCGTGGTGCTCCAGCCCCGCGCGCCACTGGGGTTGCAAGGCCAGCGCGCCCAGCGCCAGCACCCAGGCCAAACCGAGCAGCAGCAGGCTGCCACGGCCCATGCGCAGCAGGCGCTGCAGCCAGAGCGGGCGGTTGCGGTCGGGTGCGCGGGCCGCTGGGTGTTGCGGCGCAGCGCCAGTGGGCCCAGCAGGATGGGCTAGGGTGGATGCAGTCATGGGCACTCCTTCAACGCAGCCCGGCCACAGGCGGTGCGCCTGAAGGCCGATGGGCAAACGTGGGATGCGCCGAGCAGGGGCAAAGCTCGGCAGTCTCTGGTGCAAAAACAAGCCCTTGACGAGCCTGTAGCGGGCCTGGGATGGGCCACAAACGGGGCTCAAGGGCACGGCACCAGGGCGAATATGCGCGAATGGTAGGTGTCTCAAAATGCCTTGTCAAGCCTTAAGAATGTTGATTTAATAATTTATATGTATTAGCGCTGGCTGCTAGGGGCTGGCTCTGCTGCGGTGAGGGCCAATTAAATTTGATTTGACTCCCCAAGCCGATAGAAAATATTCACTGGCGATCGGGCAAGGGCGCGGCTACAGTGGAGTTGTCTGCTCCGGCGCTTTGAACGAATAGTCGGGGTGGTCCACTGCCCGCATCGGGGTTTTGCCCCTTTGCCCGGCATCTGCAAAGCAGGCAATCCTTTGTCTGCGGCGCGCCGCGACGACCAAACTCCGGCGCGCCATCTGGCCCGAGGCGACTCGGCCCAAGGCCCCGGTGGGTGTAGCCCACCGGGGCCGATTGCTTGGTTGCGCCTACACCCTCGCTCCCTTAGGCGCTGCCCGGCTGCGCTGGCTGCCCTCTTGGCTGCGCTGGCTGTGCGGCCTGCACCGGCTGCGGGGTGGGCGGGCCTAGCTGCGGCGCGCTAATCGGCCGTGGCGCGGCGGCGCACCTGGTCTAGGTAGGCGGCCCCATCGGGCGGGGTGCCGCTGCGCTGGCTCTCCCAGATCATGCGCCCCAGGCACTCCATCACCTCGTGCTGCGCCGCGTGTAAGCTGCCCCGGCGCGCCGCCAGCAGCTCGACCGCCTGCCGAATGCCCGGTGGCTGGTCGATCGAGCACTGCTCGCTGATGCTCAGGTGCATCGAGAGGTGCAAAAAGGGGTTGTCGCGCTGCGGCTGTTGCGCTTGCATGGCTTGCAAGGCTGCATCCAGGTCGGCCAGCTCGGCGTGGTACTCGGGGTGGCGCTCGATCCACTGGCCGGCCAGCACCTCGATCGGTTCCAGCGCGGCCGGCTGGCCCCGTTTGGCATAGACGCCACAAAAAAATCGGCGCACATCGGCTTGTGAGGGTTCAAACATGCCCCGATTGTCGCGCCAGTGCGGCCCAGCCGCGGGCACGGGTTCACAGTTTCCAGGCCGGCACCACCCAATTGCGCCACAGCGCCAGCGCGCGCAGGCCAAAGGTGAGCACCACGCACAGCAGCATGGCCTGCTCGGACGAACCGCTCCAGTGCCACCAGCCCACATAGGCCCAGCCGCCCAAAAAGGCGCAGATGGCATAGGGTTTGTGGTCGTTGAAGGCGCTCGGGATTTCATTGCACACCACGTCGCGCAGCACGCCGCCAAACACCCCGGTCACCACCCCCATGAGCACGGCTACCAGCTCGGGCATGCCCACCGCCAGCGCCTTGCTTACGCCGATGGCGGCAAACAGCCCCAGGCCGAGGGCGTCGGGCCACTGCATGGCGCGTTCGGTGGGCGCAAAATGGCGCTGGCGCATGAACAGCACCGCCAGCAGGCACAGCGCAAGCAAAACCCACAGCCAGTGCTGGTGCTCGACCCAAAAGAAGGGGCGCTGATCGAGCAGCAGGTCGCGCAGCGTTCCGCCGCCAAAAGCGGCCAGAAAGGCGACTGTGAACACCCCCACCAGATCGAGCCGCTTGTGCGCCGCCGCCAGCAGGCCCGAGAGCGCGCCAGCGAGCACGGCCCCAGATTCGATCACGAGACTCAAATGGTGAAACCAAGGCAGCACGTCTTTCATGGGCCGTGATGGTAGAGTGTTTTCTGGTGCATCAATTTGGAGCAAGCCCCATGACCGTGATCGTCGTCGCCAACCCCAAAGGCGGGGTCGGCAAATCCACCCTGGCGACCCAGGTAGCGGGCTACTTGGCCCGGCGCGGGCACACGGTGCTGCTGGGCGATGCAGACCGGCAGCAGTCGTCCAGCCGCTGGTTGGCGCTGCGGCCCAAGCAGGCGCGCCCGATTCAAACTTGGGACGCCAGCCACGGCGACAGCCTCAAGCCCCCGCCGGGTTGCACCCATGTGGTGCTCGACACCCCGGCTGGTCTGCACGGGCGCGAGCTCAAGGAGGTGCTCAAGCGCGCCGACAAGCTGCTGATTCCGCTGCAGCCCAGCGTGTTCGACATCATGGCCACTCAAGACTTCGTGGCCGAGCTGCAAGAGCGCCGCCGCAGCGTGGGCTTGCCGATCGGGGTGGTGGGGATGCGCGTCGATCCGCGCACGCTGTCGGCCGAAAAGCTGCGCAGCTTCGTCGAGGCGCTGGAGCTGCCGGTGCTGGCTTATTTGCGCGACACGCAGCACTACATCCATCTGGCGGCGCAGGGCCTGACGCTGTTTGACGTCACGCCAGGGCGGGTGCAGCGCGACTTGGAGCAGTGGCTGCCGATTTGCCGCTGGCTCGAGCGCTGAAGCGCTCAAGTGGGCACGCTGCCAGCGGGCTCGCCGCCAGCAAAACCCTGCTGGCGCCAGGCCTCGAAGGCCACCACCGCCACCGCGTTGGATAAATTCAAGCTGCGCTGGCCCGGTCGCATGGGCAGGCGCAATTGCTGCGCGGGCTCGATTTGCTGCACCAGCTCGGGCGGCAGGCCGCGCGTTTCGCAGCCAAAAACGAACCAGTCGCCGGGCGCATAACGCGGCTCAAAGGCCGAGCGCTGGGCCAGGCTGCTGAAGGTGAACAAGCGCTGCGGGTCGGGCCGCTCCTGTGCCAAAAAAGCAGCCCAGTCGCGGTGCAGGCGCAGCGTGGCGTACTCGTGGTAATCCAGCCCGGCGCGGCGCAGCAGTTTGTCGTCCAGCGCAAAACCCAGCGGCTCGATCAGGTGCAGGGCGCAGCCGGTGTTGGCGCTCAGGCGGATCGAGTTGCCGGTGTTGGGCGGGATTTCGGGCTGAACCAGGACAAGATTGAACATCGGGGCGCGATTATCTCGCAGCTTGCAGGCGCGCTCAATCGAGTTGGTTGAGCAGGGCTTCGGCCTGGGCCTGGTCGCCCACTTGCAGCGGGGCCGGGGTGCGCGCAAACACCAGCGCGCTCACGCGCGCGGCCCCGGCGTCGAGCAAATGGTGCGCGGCGGCTTGCAGGGTAGCGCCCGTGGTGAGCACGTCATCGACCAGCAGCCAGTGCTGGCCAGCCAGGGCGGGGCGCTGGGCGGGATTGATGGCAAACGCTTGCTGCGCGTGCGCCAGCCGAGCGGCGCGGCCGAGCTCGTGCTGCACCTGCCGGGTTTCGCGGCGCAGCAGGGCCTTGGGCAGGGTCGGCAGGCCGCTGGCGCGTTGCAGGGGCTGCGCCAGCTCCCAGGCTTGGTTGTAGCCGCGCTCGGCTTGGCGCGCCGGGGTGAGCGGGATCGGGATCAGGCCGTCGGCCTGGGTGAGCAAATCGTGCGCCTGCGGGTTTTGCAGCATCAGTTGCGCCAGCGCATGGCCCCAGGCCGGTTGCGAGCGAAACTTGAACTGCGCCACCAGATCGACCCACGGCCATTCGTAGCTCACGCGCGCCACGCACTGCGCCAGCGGGCTCGGGCCGGCTTCGGTGCAGCGGATGCACAGCGCCAAGCCCGGCGCCAGCAGCAAGGCACACTGCGGGCAGCGCGGCAGCAGGCGCGCATAGTCGGCGCGGCAGCCGGGGCAGACCGCGCTGGCGCTCCAAGTGTGGCAAACCGCACACGTGGTCGGCAGGGGCAAGCGGTGCAGCAGGCGGGTGAGCAGGCGCATGGGGCCACTATACTGCGTGGCAGAGCCAGCGGGCGGCGCATCGGGTGCAGTCTGTGCGGACTCTGGGTCTGGTTGAAACTGGCTGGGCGTGGGGCTGATTTGCCATTTTTGGGATTTTTGAAGTAACCGCCATGCGCGAACCGCTACGCCCCCCTGTTGCCCCAGCCCCCGCCCCTGTGGCTAAGCCGGTGCAGCCCGCGCCCGATCTGGTGCCCGACCTGGACTCGGTTGCGGCACGGCGCTGGCGCAACCGAGCGCGCACGGCCAGCCCCTGGTTGCACGAGGAAATCGGCCAGCGCATGGCGCAGCGGCTGGACTGGCTGGTGCAGCCGCCCAGCGCCTGGGTGAGCTGGCACCCGCTGCTGGGCGGCTTGCAGGCGCAGCAAGCGGTGCAAACGCGCTACCCGGCGGCGCGCTGGCAGGCGCTGGACGATCAAGGGCGAGCGGCGCATGCCACCCCCATAGCCCCCGGCCAGGCCGACATGCTCTGGGCCAATATGGCGCTGCACCTGTACGCCCGGCCGCAAGCGCTGCTGGCGTGTTGGCGCGACTGGCTGCGCCCTGAGGGGCTGCTGTTTTTCTCCGGCCTGGGGCCCGATACCTTGCTGGAGCTGCGCCGCGTCTATGCGGCACTGGGTTGGCCGCCGCCGCACCCGCCTTACACCGATATGCACGACTGGGGCGACATGCTGGTGCAAGCCGGTTTTAATGCCCCGGTGCTCGACATGGAGCGCCTAAGCCTGAGCTACCCCAGCGCCGAGCGCCTGTTGCAGGATTTGCGCGACGGCGGGCGCAATCTGCACCTGCAACGCCCCGAGGGCTTGCGAGGTCGCGCGCACCGCCAGCGCCTGCTGCACGCACTGGAGCAGCAACTGCCGCGCACCGCCGACGGCCACTTGTGCCTGACGGTAGAGGTCGTCTATGGCCATGCCCTCAAGTCGGCACCCAGGGTGCCCGTGGCCGCATCCAGCAGCGTGGCGCTCGACGACATGCGCACCCTGCTGCGCCAGCCGCGCTCGGCTTGAGTCCGGCGCTTGATCCGCCCCGATGCTACAGTTGCGCCAGGCCGCAGGCCCATCCTGGAGCAGCAACGCATGTCTGTCATCACCCCCAACCCAACCGCCCCGCCGCGCCGCCCCCTGCTGCAAGGCGCTGTGGCGCTGGGTGCGCTGGGCCTGTTGGGCGGCTTGGCCGCCTGCACCCCGCGCTCGCCCTTTGCCGGCATCGACATCACCGGGGCCAACTACGCCACTGGCTTTGACCTCACCGACCACAACGGGCAGCGGCGCACGCTGGCCGATTTTCGTGGCCAGGTGGTGGCGGTGTTCTTTGGCTTCGTGCACTGCCCCGATGTGTGCCCGACCAGCATGGGCAATTTGGCGCAGGCGCGGCGCTTGCTGGGCGAGCAGGCCGAGCGCATGCAGGTGCTGTTTGTGAGCCTAGACCCGGCGCGCGACACGCCCGAGGTCATGCGCGCCTACATGGCCGCTTTCGACCCCACTTTTTTGGCGCTCTACACCGCAGAGGCCAAGCTGCCCGAGCTGGCGCGCTCGTTTCGGGTCTATTTCAAGCGGGTCGAGGGCCGCACCCCTGGCAGCTACACCATCGACCACTCGGCCGGCAAATTCCTCTTCGACCCACAAGGCCGGGTGCGCCTGCACCACGCTTTTGGCAGCCCGGCCGAAGCCATCGCCGCCGACGTGCGGCTGCTGCTAGCCGAGCCGCTGCCGCGCTGAGCGCATCGTCTGCGCCGATCCAGCGGTGCAAGGCCCAACCGGTGTGGCCCAGCAAGTGCCGTGCTGCCCGGCCCGTGCGCTCTCAAGCCCCGTGTTTGTCGCGCTCCGAGGTGAAGGCGTCGGCGTAAAACTCGTCGGCGGGCAAACCGGCGGACGCAAAATCGCGCCGAGCCGCATCCACCATCACCGGGGCGCCGCAGGCATAGGCTTGGTGCGCGCTCAAATCTGGGAAGTCTTGCAGCACCGCCAGGTGCACCAAGCCGCTGCGCCCGCTCCAGCCGTCTGTGGGCAGCGCGTCCGACACCACCGGCACGTAGCGCAGATTGGGCATGTCGGCGCACTGGGCCGCGATCCAGTCGTGCAGGTACAGATCGCTCGGCCGCCGCACGCCCCAGTAGAGCGTGGTGGGGCGCTCGATGTTTTTGAAGCGCAGGTGCTCGATCAGCGCCTTGATGGGTGCCATGCCGGTGCCGGAGGCCAGCAGGATGATCGGTTTGTCGCTGCCTGGGCGCAGGTAAAAACCGCCGTGCGGGCCTTCGATGCGCAGGATTTCCTTCTCTTTCATGGCCCCGAACACGTGGTCGGTGAACAGGCCGCCGGGCAGATGCCGGATGTGCAGCTCCAGCCCCGGAGCCAGGGCCTGGAAGTGCGGCGCGTTGGCCATCGAGTAGCTGCGGCGGCTGCCATCGCGCAGCAGCACATCCACGTACTGGCCGGCGTGGTAGCCAAAGGCGTCGCTGGCGGGCAGTTGCAGGTGCAGGATCATCACATCGGGCGTGGCGCGCTGCAGGCGGCTCACGCGCACCGGCAGGCGCTTGATGGGGAAGGCGTCGGCGGCCCCGACTTGGCGCGATTCCAGCCGCAAGTCGCTCTGCGCATGGGCGCGGCAAGCCAAGATCAGCCCGGCGCTGGCTTCCTGTTCCGGCAGCGCCTTGTCTTGATAGGGATCGTGCAGCACCTCGCCTTGCAGTTTTTTGCATTTGCAACTGCCGCAAGCGCCGTCTTGGCAGCCGTAGGGCAGGGGCACGCCTTGGCGGATGGCGGCGGCGAGCAGGGTTTCGTCGGGCTGGGCGCTAAACTGGCGTCCGCTGGGCTCGATGGTGATGGTGTAAGTCATGCGGGCACGGTTCCTGTGGCGTCTGGCTGGTGGCCAGTCTAAACCATGTATTTTCTCAAATCGGAAGTTGCTCATGGCTTTTCTGGGGGCACTGCCCGCGCGCTTTCGGCGCGAACGGGTGTTGATCGTGGGCTGCGGCGACGTGGGGCTGCGCTGCGCGGCGCTGCTGGGGGGCGGGCAGGGCCGGGTGCGCCTGCTGGCGCTGACATCCTCGCCCCAGCGCCGGCCCGATCTGCGACTGGCGGGCCTCACGCCCTTGCTGGGCAACTTGGACTGCCCCGAGACCTTGGCGCGGCTGGCCGGCTTGGCCACGCGGGTGCTGCATCTGGCCCCGCCGCCGGGTGCGATGGACGGGCCGGGCGGCATGGGTGGGCCGGGCGGCCTAGACCCACGCAGCCGCGCCTTGGCCCGTGCGCTGGCCCGGCGCAGCGCGCCGCGCAAACTGGTCTATGGCTCCACCAGCGGGGTTTATGGCGACTGCGCCGGCCAGTGGGTGAGCGAGACCCGCACGCCCCAGCCCAGCACGGCGCGGGCGCAGCGCCGCCTACACGCCGAGCGCACCTGGCGCGACTGGGGCCGCTGGCGCGGTGCCGATGTGTCGCTGCTGCGCATTCCGGGCATCTACGGCGGCGGCCGCCCCGGTGGCGCCCAGGCGCGCTTGCTGCGCGGCACCCCGGTGCTGCGTCCCGAAGACGATGTGTTTACCAACCACATCCACGCCGACGACCTGGCCCGGGCCTGCCTGCGCGCGCTCTGGTGCCGTGCGCCGCAGCGCGCCTTCAACGTTTGCGACGACACCGATCTGCGCATGGGCGACTATTTCGACCTCGCCGCCGATCTGTACGGCCTGGCGCGGCCCGCTCGCATCACGCGCCAGCAGGCCGAGCAGCAACTGTCGCCCGCGCTGCTCTCATTCATGAGCGAATCGCGCCGCCTGCACAAGCAGCGCATGCAGCGCGAATTGCGCCTGGTGCTGCGTTACCCGAGTGTGTTGCAGGGGCTCAAAGCTGAAGGGGCAGCGGCTGGAGCGGGCGCCATTTAATCGGGCGCAGCCCGGCGCAGGGTTTCGAGCAACTGGAGCGTGGGTTCCAGGAAGGGGCGCAAAACCGCCAGATCATCGGCCGAAACCGCTGCAAAGCCTTGAAAAGCGGTGGGCTCAAAAAACACCCGCCCTTGCGGATGGGTGGGCGTAAAGGCCATCAGGGCCAAGCGGATGCGCTCGATCAAGGCGGGGCCTAGGCGGCGGTGCGCCAGCGTGATCAGATTGGGCAGGCGCACCCCGGTTGAAATGGTGCGCAACTGTGCCTGCACCGCAGCCGGCTGTTGCCGAACCGTGGTGGCATTGGCCAAACCGGCTTCGGCGTCGCCGTGCAGGGCCGCCATGAGCGCGGCGGCGTGCGTGGCGCGCTCGACGATTTGGTAGCCCTGGCCCGCCACCAAGCCCGCATCGGCCAGCCACTGCACCGTGGCCAGCCGCATCACCGCCAGCGGTTCGGCCATGGCAAGGCGCTGGCCGGCCAAGTCGCGCGCGACCCGAATCGGGCTTTGGGCGCGCACCACCAGCAAGGGTTCGAGCCAAGCCGCATAGCGCGCCAGCGCCTGGTGCTGCCCTTGCTCGATCGCCAGCAGCGCGAAATGCGGCGGCGCAATCGCCAGATCGAATTCGCCCGCCAACAAGGAGTTGATGTACGACCTGAAATTGGGTGAGGTGTGGAACTCGATGCGCCGCTGCAGGCTGTGCTCTAGGTACTGAAGCAAAGGCTGGTGCATGGCCACCAAGGCCAGGGGCCCAACCATCGGGTGCACCGCCATGCGCAAAGGCGCAGCGTGAGCGCTGACGCGCTGAGCCAGAGGCAGCAGGGCCAGTGCCGCAGAAGCGGCAAGTAAGTGGCGGCGGGCTACGGGCAAGGTGTCCATGCAAGAGCCTATGGGGCCTATTTGCCAAAGCTGGTGGTGCCGGGGGCCGGACTCGAACCGGCACGGAGGGTTACTCCGGCAGATTTTGAATCTGCTGCGTCTACCAATTTCGCCACTCCGGCACTGGAGTAGCCGCGAATTATGGCACAGTATGGCCCATTCAGCGGCCCACAATCTTGGAAAAAATCCTGCCATGCCACGTGCCACCCCATCCCAGTCCGGCCCCAAGGCCGTTGCCCCGCAGCGCAGCCCCAAGCAGCCCAGTGCGCCGCGCCATTACCCCGGCATCGAAGCCACCGTGGGCAACACCCCGCTGGTGGCCTTGCAGCGCATCGAGGCCGAAGCCAACCGCGCCCGCTGCAACGTGGTGCTGGGCAAGCTCGAAGGCAACAACCCGGCCGGTTCGGTGAAAGACCGGCCAGCGCTCTCCATGATCCAGCGCGCCCAAGAGCGCGGCGAAATCCGCCCCGGCGACACGCTGATCGAGGCCACCTCGGGCAACACCGGCATTGCGCTGGCGATGGCGGCGGCGATCAAGGGCTACCGCATGCTGTTGATCATGCCCGAAGACCTCTCGATCGAGCGCGCCCAGACCATGAAAGCCTTTGGCGCCGAGCTCATCCTCACGCCCAAGAGCGGCGGCATGGAGTACGCGCGCGATCTGGCCGAAAAAATGCAGCGCGAGGGCAAGGGCCGGGTGCTGGACCAGTTCGCCAACCCCGACAACCCGCGCATCCACTACGAGAGCACCGGCCCCGAGCTGTGGCAGCAAACCGGCGGGCAGATCACCCACTTCGTGAGCGCCATGGGCACCACCGGCACCATCACCGGCGTGAGCCGCTACCTCAAGGAGCGCAACCCCAAGGTGCGCATCATCGGCGCCCAGCCCAGCGAGGGCTCGCGCATTCCGGGCATACGCAAGTGGCCACCGGAGTATCTGCCCAAGATCTACGACCCGGCGCAGGTCGATGAGCTGGTCTATGTGAGCCAGGCCGAGGCCGAGCAGATGTGCCGCCGGCTGGCGCGCGAGGAGGGTATTTTTGCCGGCATTTCGGCCGCCGGGGCCTGCTGGGTGGCGCTGCAACTGGCGGCCACGGTGCAAAACGCCACCATCGCCTTCGTGGTCTGCGACCGCGGCGACCGCTACCTCTCGACCGGGGTGTTTCCGGCTTGAGGGGTGGGTCGGCCACCGGCATAGAATCACGGCAAAACCGAGAACACCCCATGAATGTTGACCGAGAACTCGACGCGCGCGGCCTGAACTGCCCGCTGCCCATCCTCAAAGCCAAAAAGGCGCTGGCCGAAATGAGCAGCGGCCAAACGCTCAAGATCATTGCCACCGACTCCGGCTCGGTGCGCGATTTCCAAGCCTTTGCCAAGCAGACCGGCAATGAGCTGATCGAGCAAGACAGCACCGGGCCGGAGTACGTCTCGGTGCTGCGGCGGCGCTAAGGGCCGTTGCCAGCCCCGTCCCAGGGCCCTGGCCGGGGCTGCTAGGGCTATAGCCCAGCCGGGTAGCAGCGCCGCTGGCACCCGTTGTAAGGCTGCCGACTCAAGCCAAGCGCTGCAACTGCGCCTGTAGCTTGTCGAGCGTGGCGGCAAAATCGGCCAGGCGCTTGTGCTCTTGCTCCAGCACCGCCGCCGGGGCTTTGGCGACGAAGGCGGGGTTGTCGAGCTTGGCGCGTGCCTTGGCGCGCTCGCCCTCCAGCCGCGCCACTTCTTTGTCCAGCCGCGCTTTTTCGGCCGCCACATCGACCGCCATGAACAGGCACAGCCGCACCGCACCCCGCACAGCCACCGGCGCCGCCCCGGCCGCATGGCCCCAAGCGGCTTCGTCGGCAAACAGCCGCACCTCGCTGAGCTTGGCCAGCGCTTGCAGCACCGGGGCCAGTTGCTGCAACTGCGCGGCGGCACCGGTATCGGCCGCATCGGCCAGCGCGTACAGGGGCAGCCGCTGTGCCGGCGAGACGCCCATTTCGCCGCGCAGGGTGCGGCAGGCATCGACCCAAGATTTGAGCTGCGCCACCTGGGCTTCGGCCTGGGCGTCGATGCGCTCGGGCTGCGCCAGCGGGTAGGGCACGACGCCGATGGAGGCCTGGGCGGCGGGTGCGCCGTTGGGGCCAAGCGGCCAGCGCCCAGCCACCGGGGCCACTTTTTGCCACAGCTCTTCGGTGATGAAGGGGATGATGGGGTGCGCCAGCCGCAGCAGGGTTTCCAAGCTGCGGATCAGGGTGCGGCGGGTGGCGCGCTGCTGCGCCGGGCTGCCGATTTGCAACTGCACTTTGGCGATCTCTAGGTACCAGTCGCAAAACTCGTTCCAGATCAGCTCGTAAACGGTTTGCGCCACCTGGTCGAGCCGGTAGTCGGCAAAGCCTTGCGCCACTTGGGCTTCGCTGCGCTGCAGGAGCGAGACGATCCAGCGGTCGGCGGCGCTGAAGGCCAGGTAGGTTTCGGTTCCGCTGTCGCTGCCTTGGCTGCCTGGGCCGGTGCTGGCGCAACTGCCGGGCGCGTGTTCGGCCAGGCCGCAATCTTGCCCCTCGCAGTGCATGAGCACGAAGCGGGTGGCGTTCCAGAGTTTGTTGCAGAAGTTGCGGTAGCCTTCGCAGCGTTTGCTGTCGAAGTTGATGCTGCGCCCCAGGCTGGCCAGGGCGGCGAAGGTGAAGCGCAGTGCGTCGGCCCCGTAGGCGGGGATGCCATCGGGAAATTCCTTTTCGGTCTGCTTGCGCACTTTGGGCGCAGTCTCGGGCTTGCGCAGGCCGCTGCTGCGTTTGTCGAGCAGGGCGGGCAGGTCGATGCCGTCGATCAGATCGACCGGGTCGAGCACGTTGCCCTCGCTTTTGCTCATTTTCTGGCCCTGCGCGTCGCGCACCAGGCCGTGGATGTAAACGTGTTTGAACGGCACGCGGCCGGTGAAGTGGGTCGTGAGCATGATCATGCGCGCAACCCAGAAGAAGATGATGTCGTAGCCGGTGACCAGCACGCTGCTGGGCAGATACAGGTCGTAGTCGCTGGTGGAGGCGGCGACAGCGGCGGCGGGTGGGGCGGGCTCGCTCGCAGCGATATTGCGGCCGCAGGACGCATGAGCCAGGGCGAGCCCGCCCCGCCCGCCGCCGCTGCCTGTGGCGCTGTTTTCGGCCGCCTGCGGCCAGCCCATGGTAGAAAACGGCACCAGCGCGCTGGAGTACCAGGTGTCGAGCACGTCGGGGTCGCGCTGGAGGCCGCCCGCCAGCAGCGGCTCGCGCTGGCTGGGGCTCAACTGCGCGGCGCGGCGCTCGAACTGGGCTTGGGCGGCGGCGGCGTCGCGCGCCACATAGACTTGGCCTTCGATGTCGTACCAAGCCGGAATCTGGTGCCCCCACCACAGTTGGCGGCTGATGCACCAGTCCTGCAAATTGCCCATCCACTGGTGGTAGGTGTTGACCCAGTTTTCCGGCACGAAGCGCACCGCGCCGCTGTTGACCGCGTCGATGGCTTTTTGCGCCATGCTGCGCGGGTCGGCCTCGGGGGGCAGCGAACCCGGCGCAGCCGGGTGCAGCGTGGGGGCCTTGTTCACCGCCACAAACCACTGGTCGGTGAGCATGGGTTCCACCACCTGGCCGGTGCGTGTGCAGCGCGGCACCATCAGGCGGTGTTTGAGCGTTTGCACCAGCAGGCCAGCGGCTTGCAAATCGGCTACCACACGCTGGCGCGCCTCGAAGCGGTCCAGCCCGCGGTAGCGCGCCGGGGCGTGGTCG
>BBPD01004551.1_pt1 | contig 14472 bp, 19 predicted proteins | sample 1344911 | NCBI WGS metagenome assembly BBPD01 (sample SAMD00019088, study PRJDB2971) | groundwater metagenome | biome: freshwater biome; feature: mineral spring; material: ground water | place: USA: CA, Sonoma | collected 2011-09 | depth surface m
CCTATAGCAGCAGTTGTTTTACCTTTGCCATCACCCGTATAAACTTGAACTAATCCTTTTCTTTTCATTCTGACTCTCCTTTATTATGTTTCTCTCCCTCCGTAACCAGAAAAAACATTAAAAACAAAATAGGTATAACACCAGGTTTGATCAGGTTGTTGGCTGGATTAGAAGATCCTGACGATATTTATAGATGACCTTGAAAAGGCGTTGAATTTAATTTGAGTTTCTGGGGGTCAACTCCAAAAACATCATCAAAGTGAGATGAATCCCAAAAACTTATCGAAGGTCCATTGTAGATTACCTGTCCTTCTTTTAAGCAAAAATAAACTACACATATTGACATTTTATTAACAGCTATAACCTTCACCTTATCTCTTAGAAATCCAGGAGTGAATGTTATGGAAAAGTCATTATCTCTGAGGCGAGTGGGTATTTCTCAAAGGATACTAAGATCTATTTCTATGAGGAGATTGATACTAATCTCTCGGCTCTATGTATCTAAGAGCCTTTCTTTGTCTGCACTTTTGTCCAGAAAAGAAGACTTATCTAAAATTAAAGATACAGAGGATACAAGCTTTATCATGATTTTCGATTAGGAATAAGTTCTAAAAAATGGTTTTTGCCCCTTTGTATCTTCTTGCCAAGCATAAATCTTACCGGTCTGCTGAAGATCGGTCCATCATAAACAAAGGTATGGTATTCGCCTCTCTCTCCACAAAGGTCAACTTTCATTTCTTTAAGGTCTGCTACAAACTCTTCATCGATCTCGCGTCCTAACCATTCTTTACTTAAAGAATCAGATTGAGTTGCTACGACAACTGCTTTAAAACCTATCTGAATAAATTCTTCAAGTAACTCCTCTCTTTTCCATTTCCATAATGGCAGTTTTGATTTAATATTTGATTCTTTACATACCCTCTCTACCCAATCCCTATGCTCCTGAAGGTCGATGTCTCCAAAGATGCCCGCCTGAATTCTCTCTTGTTTTAAATAGGATACCGCTTCTTTAAATACCTCCTCATAGTCTTCCCAGGTAGTTCTTCTTTGAAGAATAGGAATTCCTATTGCCTCTGCTTGCAGTCTCAATAGATCTGAGTAAATTCCATGAGAGCGGGAATATTCACCATCTTCTGAGACCATGTTTAACAGATAAGTGCTATTGATTCCTGACTTTCGGGCCTTATAAAACGATAGGCTGCTTTCCTTACCACCACTCCAGCAGCAGAATGCTTTTATCCCGCCCATTTTTCTCTAAGACCACCTTGAAGTCTAAGTTTTAAATTTCTTAAGGCACTGCCATAATGTTTCAATCTTTTCTCTCTCAAACACACCTTTCTTTGATTTATATGTTACCAAATATACCAATTCAATTAGTAACATTTTCTTTATGCATAGTTTTTACCTTCTTTATGCTCTTGCAAGTCCTTTATATATATGGCTTGCGACCTATGTAGATTGAACCGTCTTTTTTAATTCTCAGCAAAAAAACAAAATATCAGTTGGAAAGGGCGGGGCTCATTCCTTCCTCAAAACATATCCGCAAACTTTACAGTGAAAAGTATTTTTTTCTACGCCAGCTTTACAACTTGGACATTCCTTTTGACCTTCTTTAGATTGGGGGATTCCACCGACCTCTTTTCTATAGATTTCGTAAAAATAAAGATGCTCCTTATTTAAAAAATCTATCTTGTAGAAATCTTTCTTTTCCCAGAACTCTTTATCTGAAATCCTTGAGCTAATAATCTCTCTTAATTTATCCATACCCGAGCCATACTCAAGGGGTCTTTTATTCTGCCAGGCGATCTCTTTTGACAAAACATCCTCAAGGGCCTTCCTCAAAACCCACTTTCCATAAATTTTCCCCTTTTCCTCCCTGACCTTAGACTCTACTGGTATATGAAGAGCAAAATCAACAAATTCTCTATCAAGATAGGGCTGTCTTATCTTAATCCCAAAGAAATCTCCTAATCTATTAGAACTAAAAGACATAGATGAAGCAATCCTTTTTATGTACTCATCTAGGTCTTCCATATTCCTTATCACGCTCTTTTGATGAAGGGCGGGGTTCATATAATCATAACCGGCAAAGAGCTCATCAGCCCCATCACCCGTCATTGCCTCTTTCAAACCTAATTCCTTAACGGTCTTTAAGCCAAAGTAAACTGCTAAGTCATTTGGAATAGCAGGGTCAAAGCTCTTAAGGATTTTAACAACTGTGGGAATAGATTCTATGGCCTCGTCGATATTTACAGGTCTGTGGTAATGATTAAGGTTTAGGTGTTTTACCAAAAGCCAAGCATAAAGGATATCTTCCCCTGAAGAGCCTAAACTTACTGTTATTGCTCTAAAATTAGTATTTAATCGCACCAGAAACCAAGCCAAGATGCTTGTATCTACTCCCCCTGAGAAGAGCATACAGGAGGCAGCGTTTCTTTCGACTGCCATTTCTAACTCCTCCCTCAATCTCTTAACTAAATCTTCCATAATACCTCCTTAAGGCTATCTATTAGTTTTATATTTTCTTCATGGCAGCGAACGGCTATGCGGGTAAAGCCTTCATTCAAACCTCTAAAATTTGAGCAGTCCCTTAATAAAATCTCTTTTTGAATTAGCCTTTCTGTTAAATAGGGAGAAGTTATACCTTTATCCACTATCCTGATAAGGATAAAATTTGCTACCGAAAGGTAGGGGAATAGTCCATCGACCTTTAAGATTTCTCCCATAAGGAATCTTCTCTGCTTCTCTATAAAATAACGGGTATTTTCAATATATCTACTCTCAGTTAAGGCAGAGGTTGCCGAAAGCTGGGTGAGGGTGTTTACAGACCAAGGTATCTGATATTTTTTCAGGGTCCTAACTATCTCGGGGTGGGCAACGAGGTAGCCAATTCTTAGACCTGGTATGGCAAAAAACTTTGTAAAAGTCCTTAATACAATAATCCTCTCGTCTTTCTGCACTTTCCATATCAATGTGTGATTCCTCTCATCTGATAAGAAATCCGTGAAGGCCTCATCTATAACTATTATTTTAGCTGGTAGTTTATAGAGTTCCTCGCTACCTTCAAGTATAAGATTCCCTATAGGATTATTTGGATTACAGATGAAAGTGATATCTCCACCCTTTACCTCCGAAAGGGTAAGTGTAAAATTTTCATCCCTATTAAGTTTTACATGCTGTATCTTTGACCCTACGATCCTTGCTGCCCTTTCATATTCTGAAAAGGTCGGTATGGGTATGGTAACTATCTTTGGCTTGAAGGCATGTATGACCAGATAGATGAGTTCAACTGAGCCATTTCCAATAAGGATGCTATCTTTCTCTATTCCCCAATATTGAGCAATCTTCTGAGCTATATCATAGGATTCTGGATCAGGATAATGCAATACTCTATCAATATTTTCTTTTATGGTTTTCTTTACCTTTAAGGGAGACCTATTGGATTGATGTTGGCACTGAAATCAATTACCTCATCACCATATTTTCTTTTAATCTTATAAATGTTTCCTCCATGTTCAAAGGCTAATAAATTGCCCATTGTAAAACAACACTTCCTAAAACCATCAATAAAGATGTTAGGAGACTTATGTTTAAGGATTTTCCGATCAAAAAAGGCTCTATTTTTCTTTTTTCCTCTCCAATTATCTGCTTTCCTTCTTAATACCCTGTGAAAAGAACCGTTAGACATAGCGGTAGATCCACATATTGTTGAATAACAGTTACAACCTGCTGCAAAATTTTCTTCCCTTGTGCTATTTCAGAAGTAAGATTAACATCATGTACAACTACTCCCATTTCAATCTACGAAAGTATAAGACTCTGGATCAAGGACATGTCTTTAAAACGGATAGCCTCATACACCAGCCTGTTCACAATATTTATCTTTTCTCTCATTATCAGCACTATAACAACTCCTTTAAGATTTTAGAGAATACTTTAAGGGGTAGACCTTATATTTTTAGAACTTGCCCTCTTAAAGATTAACTACTTCTCTATGTAATTCATAAGTTTTATGACTGGATACTTATCCCAGAATTCAATGATATTCAAACATCCATAGTCCTGTTCGACCCTGAAGATATTCTCAAGTGGTATACCAAGAAGATGACAGATAATTATCCTGTTTACTCCTCCATGGGCAACTATGGCAATATCATTGTTATGCCCTCCAATAATTTCATCAAGGACTTTTATAACCCTTTCCCTTACTTCTAAAGTGCTTTCACCGCCCATAGGACCATATTTAAGGGGATTTTCTGCCCAGGCTCTGAATTCTTCTGGATACTTCTTTTTTATCTCGTCATAAGTCATGCCCTCCCATATTCCAAAATTACGTTCCCTCAGTTCAGAAACAATGATAAGTTTAAGAGAATGTAGAGAATGTAACTTTAAAATTACCTCTGCACTTTTCATCGCCCTGCTTAAATCAGAGGTATATATAGTTTTCAAACTTGTAACCCCTGACCCTTGAGTACTGACTCTATTTATGTACTCTGCTACCCTTTCCATCTGTTTCACACCCTTTTCAGAAAGTGGAACATCAATTGTCCCTTTATATCGCTTTACCTCCTCACCCTGAGTCTCGCCGTGTCTCATCAAATAGAGAGTCGTGACCATGCTATCACCATCAATAAAAAAATTATTTCTGTAATTTCACTAATCGCACCAAGTGTATCCCCGGTAAGACCACCAAATTTCCTATCAAAAAGACCAACCCATGCACGGCTGGAAAAATATATTACTATCAGCAAAACTGCATAAAAAGCATGCTGAGAATTTGAAATAAAACTAAATAAAAATGTCTGCGGTAATATCAATAATAGAAAAAGTATCAGAGTGGATATAGCAATTTCTTTAAAGCCAGTTCCGTTTATAAAAAGCCTTCCAAGTCCGTCCTCTCTCGCCGCTTTACCATAGAACATTGATATAACCATGGTCCATTTTGATAGTATAGGCATTAGAAAAAGTGAAAAGTAAAAGGTGTGAGGGGAAAGGCGAGACAGACCATCTAAGGCAAGAAATTTCAGCAGGAGTGTAAGAATTAAAGCAACTACACCGATAGGGCCAGTTGTGCTATCCTTCATTATAGCAAGTCTATTTTGTCTATCAATTTCTGTGCTGCCCTCCGACCTCGCCGCAATGGCATCAATTGTATCTGAAAGCCCGTCAAGATGGAAACCTCCGTTGCTCAGCACAAGCAAAAGAACAAGCAGTCCATTTGTCAGCTCTTGAGGAAATACCTTTCGCAGGATAAAATTCACAGTAACAAGCAGTGCCCCTTGGAAAACACCTACTAATGGAAAGAGTCCGGATGCTCTTCCAATCTCTCTTTCAGAGACATCTCCTTTCACTTTTACTGGTATTATCGTAAGAAATTGAAATGCAAGTAATATTGGTTTCACTGTTTTGATACTTTCGCCTCTTCAAAAGTCGCCATCTCTTTATAAATCTTAAGTCCTGCCTCTATTATAAGCATAGCGAGGGTGGCGCCTGTACCCTCGCCGAGTCTTAGTTCAAGGTCGAGAATGGGTTTTAATCCTATCTTATGGAGCATTACCTCATGTCCTATTTCCATTGAATTATGAGCAGCAAACATATAATCCTTTACTTCTGGGTTAAGACAATAAGCTATCAAAGCTCCAGCAGTTGATATAAAGCCATCAATAACAACAGGAACCTTATTTGCTGCTGCACCTATAATTAATCCAGCAATACCACCAATCTCAGCCCCTCCAACTTTAGTAAGGACATCTAATGGATCTGAAGGATTTGGTTTATTTAAAGAAATTGCATCTTCAATCGCCCTGATTTTATTTTTCAATACCTCATCACCTATACCCGTACCTTTACCGGTTACTTCTGACACAGGTTTACCTGTTAACACCGCAGCAATTGCAGATGATGGTGTTGTATTTGCAATACCCATATCACCTGCAGCAAAGATTTTATAGCCTTTCTCTGTATATTCATTTGCAAACTCTATCCCAACCTCTATACACTTAAAAGCCTCATCTTTCGTCATTGCAGGGCCTTTCCTTATATTCTTTGTTCCCATGACGACTTTTTTTGAAACAAGCCCATTTATATTACCGAAATCATAATCAACCCCTATATCAACGACTACTATTTCAGCCCCTGCATGCCGTGCAATGACATTTATACCAGCACCGCCACAGAGAAAATTAAATACCATTTGTCTCGTAACTTCTTTGGGAAAAGCTGAAACCCCTTCTTCTACGACACCATGGTCCCCCACAAAAATAAAGACAACTTTTTTATCAAGTTCAGGCACTGGATTCTCTGAAATCGCTACCAGCCTTTTTGCAAATTCCTCAAGCCTTCCAAGGCTTCCCCGAGGCTTGGTAAGATTATCGAGCTGTGCTTGGGCTGTAACATACCATTTTTCATTTATAGTTTTAATTTTTTTCAGTGCACTATGCAGTAAGTCCATTTGTAAACTCCTTCTTTTTCCTGTCCTTTTTAGATTTTTTGGTCAGTTGTACCAACCTCTTCGCAATAACATCAAAACCTTTTTATTATTAAGTTATTACACTTATTTTATTCTTAAAGGTATACCTACAACCTCGAGATATACTTCATCCGCTACCTCAGCAATCTTCTGGTTTAAAATCCCTGCCATATCTCTAAATCTCCTCGCGAGCTCATTGTCTGGCACGATGCCAAGACCGACTTCATTTGAAATGATAAACAATGATGAGTGATAGGTGAAGAGTGACAAGTCCCTAAGTACATTAATCAGATTTTCAATCTCTAGATCGATATTGAAATTAGAATGCATCAGATTTGATAGCCACAATGTAAGGCAGTCAATTAAAATAACATTGTACTTGCCTTTTATTTTCCCAAGCAAACCAACAATCCTCAATGGTTCTTCATAGGTAATCCACTCATCACCCCTCTGGCGTCTATGATTTTCTATTCTTTGCTGCATCTCTTCATCAAGAACCTCTGCGGTTGCAATATATGCCTTTTCACCTGAAATCTTAGATGCTTCTTTAAGCGCAAAAATGCTTTTACCGCTTCTTGCGCCACCAGTGATGAAGACTATTTTTCTTTCCACTTTAATATTCAATCCCCTTTCTTCCTCGCACACCCTTATCATAAGGATGTTTTATGCTCTTTATTTCACTAACTAAATCAGCCATTTCTATTATTCTTTCCGGGACACCACGGCCCGTTAGTACCACCTCTAAGCCCTCCTGTCTGGAGTTCAATATTTCCGAAACCTCTTCTGTTTTCAAAAATCCATCCCGTAGGCAATATTTATCTCATCTAATACCTTTGTTGCAGCTTCAGCCAGAAAGATGCCAAGTGCAGCACCCGTCCCTTCCCCACACCTCAGCTCCAGGTCCAGTAAAGGTTTGAGCCCTATGTGGCGTAGTACCACCCGGTGTCCACTCTCCGCCAAGACATGAGAGTCAATGAGATAATCTTTGAGTCACCCTGGTTACTGAACTCTTCAAGCCTCCCCAAGCTTCCTCTGGGCTTAGTGAACTGATCCTGTCTTACCCTGGCTTTTGCCATGGCCTCTCTGTCCAGGGAAATTATGGAGTTTATTGTTTTGCCTATCAATTCCACGATTACTCCTGCTACCCCTTATGTGAAGAGTTCAGGATAGACGATTCTGGCTTGAGTATCTCGGGCTCAACCCCAAAAGCTTGAATAAAGAAGGAGGAATCCCAAAAAGAATAAGGCTCACCATCATAGACAAGTCTTCCTTCTTTTAAGCAATAGATATGCTCTGCGAAGAGGCGAAGAAAACTAAGATCATGGGAAGCAATTAAAATAAATCTTTGCTTAGAAACATCCTTCAGAACTTCAAGAAGTTTGACCCAGTGTCTGGGGTCTAAAAAAGTGGTGGGTTCATCCAGCAATAATAGGTTGGTATCCTGAACCAGAGCTCGTGCTAAACGAGCTCTCTGCTTTTCTCCAGAACTAAGTTCTATTAAAAACTTATGTTTAAATCTCTCCATATCAGTTATCTCTAAAGCCCAGTCTATGATTCTCCAGTCCTCTCTACTTAAAGGAGACATAAAAGAAAGATAAGGATATCTCCCCAGTTTAGCCAGTTCTAAAACTGTGATCCCCAGTTCAAGATGGTTGCCTGGTCCCAGAAAGCTTACCAATTTCGCTAACTCTCTGGAAGAATACTCTCTTAAATCCTTTCCTTTATAAAAAAGATTTCCTTTCTGTGGTTGCAGGATCCTCGCTATTATTTTTAATAGGGTAGACTTCCCGCTACCATTCTCTCCTACTATCCCCACCCTCTTATATCCTTCCTTTATCCTCAAAGAAAGGTCCTGTAAGACCCATCTTTCATTCCGATAATGAAAGAAGATTTCATCTAACTCCAGCATTTTTATCTAAACCCTCCTTCGTAAGAGATAAAGGAAGAAAGGCCCCCCCAACATAACCGTAATTACTCCTACCGGTATCTCCACAGGAGCAAAGGCGGTACGGGCGAAAGTATCAGAAACTACAAGTAAACTTCCACCCAAGAGAAAGGCAACAGGAAGAAGGGTGTTGTGTAAAGAACCTGAGATAAGTCTGCTCATATGAGGAGCAATTAGACCTACAAATCCAATTATTCCAAACTTAGAAGATACCAGAGAGACAGAAAGGGCAGAGGCTATAAGAAGAAAAAGTCTGAATTTACCAACTTTAAGACCGAGACTCAAGGCTTCCTCTTCTCCCAGTAGAAGAACATCAAGGCTGCGGTGAAGAAGGAGAAAGAGAAAAAGGTAAATACTGCCAGCAATAACTAGCCCCAATGCGTCCCTTAAACTAGAATTGGAAAAACTCCCCAGTGCCCAGAAAAACCCACCATGGAATGGTCCCTTCCAAGTAATGAGGAGAAAAGTAGTAGTTGCAGCCATAAAGGAACCAACAACAATCCCACCCAAGAGAGTCTTGATCAGAGACACCCCACCATTATGTTTGCCTAAATACAGTGTCAGGAAAGTAGCTAAAAGTGCGCCCAAAAAGGCCCCAGGCCATGGATAAAGGTAACCAAGTCTTAGGAAAAGGATGCCTCCCAAAGTGGCGCCTGAAGCAACACCTAAAACATAAGCATCAACTAACGGATTTCGAAATACTGTTTGATAAAGAACTCCTGAAAAAGACAAAATCCCCCCTACTAAGAAGGCTGTGAGGACACGTGCTAACCTTAAATTTAAGAGGAGAGGTAAGTAAGAATCAGTTCCACTTCCCGAGAAAAATGAAAGTAGAGCTGGGAGCGGTATGTGCACCGCTCCCAATAGAAGAGAACTTCCAAGACTTACTAATGCCAGTAAGCTAAAGCTTGCCAGAAGAAGAAATTTTGATTTTACCTGCCTTATGGTTTTGAAAATATGTGCACCTCTTTAAATTCATTGTCCCAGAAGAGCTTGAAATCCATAAACTCTAATATTCTCCTCAAAGGCAAAAGTCCTTCTACCATTGAAACGGTTAAAAATCTCCCATCTTTAAAGGTAATTTGAGTAGAACTACCAATAATCTTTAACTCTTTCAAATAACCATTCAAAAGGACTTCTATAGCCTCTCTGGTTACATGAAATCTTCCGCGCAGATTCTTCAATGATACCCTGGGTAGAACTAATAAATTATCCTGATAAAGCTTGCCTTCTAAGGTAGATAGCGAAAATATTCTACTTTTCTTAAGTACGGGATCTATTGCTTTACTAACTTCAAGCATTCCTTGAATTACCCTTGGTCCAGGCCTGAAAAGAAGGTCATCATCAAAAGGAAAAACTCTTCCCTCTTTAACTGCCTTTAGGTGTTTGAAGGGAGATTCTCGTAGAAAAGAAGGGTCTATGCCCATAGACTTTGTAGGATACAGGATAATATCCGGCTCTTCATGAAGCAATGCTTCAGGAGAAACAATGGGGTAAGCCCCTATATCCTTTCTGATGTAATTTAAACCTCCACCCTCTTCCACCACTGATGCAATAAAAGAACCCGGACCAACAGTTATCAGGGGGTCGTGCCAGACCAGCACCAGGACCGTCGGTTTATTCTTTGCATCTTTAAAATAGCTTCTTATGGGCCTTCTAAAAGCATTCAGGGAAGCCACCAGTTCACGAGATTCCTTAACTCTATCTATGGCCTTACCTACATTCAGAATGTTTTTCAAGACACCTTCCACATTCTGAGGCTCCAGAACCACCAGAGGATAGGCTCTCATCAAAGGCTCAGCCATAGCCTTGGAAAACATACGGGTTGTCAGGATCAACTGAGGGCGTGAAGCAATGATTCTCTCAGGACTGGGATTGACAGCCCCTCCAATAGAAGGGATTTTGCTTACCCCTTTGGGATAATTACAGAAATCAGTTCTTCCCACCAGAAGATTCTGGGCTCCCAGGGCAAAAACAATCTCTGTAGCTGATGGAGCAATAGAAACTATCCTTTGGACTGGCAGATTTACTCTGACCTTTCTACCTATGTCATCAATGATGACCACTGACCTTTGAGTATTGGCATAAGCTAGAGAAACTGAAATAAATGTGAGTAGAACCAGACCTGCTGAAATAACCCTTAAAAACCTTTTAAACATCTTTCTTCCTCCTTAAACAAATATTTATTCCTTGCTTCGGGAGTGGAGAGAAATTTTCTTTGATAACAAAGAAACCTTTCCTTCCTGCCTCGAGAAGGTTAAGATATGGAGTTTCACCTCAGGTCTCCTGGCTTCTGGGTCACAGTTTGAGAGAACCTTCCCAGAAAAATATTCCAGTGGTTTTCTTCTCTCGTACTCTCCAGTTACAGTTGCGGGACAGCGCCGGCTTCCTACCGGTCTTCCCTGAAATGTAAAACCTTGAGGCATTATACCATAAAATAATTTAGAAAATAAAATATTTTGCTATAATAAATAAGGTTTCGTATAAATTTGCTTCCTTGAGGAAACCAAAAGAATACCCATTAATAAGGAGAAATATTGGTGATTATATCGGTAGCTAATCAAAAAGGTGGTGTCGGTAAAACTACTACAGTTGTAAATTTAAGCACTTACCTGGCACGAGAAGGAAAAAGAGTGTTAGTTATAGATGCTGACCCTCAGGCAAACGCAACCAGTGGTTTTGGTATAGACAAGCATAAGATGACGAAAAGCACTTACGACTTAATTGTTAACGAAACTCCTCTAAAAGACACCCTTATTAACACTGATATTGATAATCTGCAAATTGTTCCTTCGCATATTGACCTGGTGTCAGCTGAACTTGAGTTAGTTTCAGTTATTTCCAGGGAAACAAGGTTGAGGGAATCTCTCAAAGATGAAGCAGATAGTTTTGACTTCATTTTTATCGATTGTCCCCCTTCTCTTAGCTTGTTGGCTATCAACTCCATAGTAGCGGGTGACAGAATCCTAGTTCCCATTCAGTGCGAGTACTATGCTCTTGAAGGGGTTAGTCAGCTTCTAAACACTGTTAAACGCATAAAAAAATACCTTAATCCGGCGATAGAAATATGGCGTGTTCTTTTAACGATGTATGATCGTAGAACCTCTTTATCACAGCAGGTTGCTGAAGAGGTTAAATCGTATTTCCCCGGTAGGGTTTTTAACAGCATTATACCCAGAAGCGTAAGATTAAGTGAGGCTCCAAGTTTCGGTAAGCCAATAGCTTATTATGCCCCCGAATCAAAAGGTGCTATAGCTTATCAGGAGTTAGCCCGGGAGGTGATAAGCCTTGAATAAAAAGTTAGGTAAAGGCATAGTTCTTCTAGTTCCAACTGGAGAGGTAGAAGAATTATCTGAGATTCCTATAGACGATATTAGTCCTTCACCCTGGCAACCCCGAAAAAGTATTCAACCGGAAACCCTTGAATTGCTGGTTCAATCAATTCAATCAACCGGTTTAATCCAACCCATTGTAGTAAGACCCCTGGGAAAAACTTACGAACTGATTGCGGGTGAAAGAAGATTAAAAGCGGCCAGAGAAGCAGGCTATAATTCTATAAAAGCAATCGTTAGAGAGATTCCTGATGATGCTGTTATGGAAATGTCTTTAACTGAAAATATCCATCGTGAAGAGTTGACCCCTATAGAAATCGCTGAAGCTTTAAAAAATGTACTGGATATAAAAAAGATAACTCAGGAAGAAGCTTCTAATAAATTAGGAATTAGTCGCTCTCAGATCGCCAACCTTATAAGGCTGCTAAACCTGCCTGAAGAGGTTAAATCTTTAATACAAAAGGGAGCAATCTCTTTTGGTCATGCTAAGATTTTAGTTTCACTCCAGGAACCTCTTTGCTTAAACCTGGCTAAAAAGATAGCCGAAAAAGGTATTAGTATCCGGGAAACTGAAAATTACCTGAAATTATTAGAGTTAAGAAATAACAATAAAACCCGGAATAACCGCGATAATAATAGAGATGTATTCCTGGAAAACTTCCTTAAATCAAAGCTTTCATGTAAGGTTCAGGTTATGGTAAAGAACGATGGGTTATATATCAAGGTCCCAATACAATCAAGGGTAAAATTATTAGAATTAGTTAAGGAGATATTTTCCAAAAATGAAAATCAATGATAAATATTCCCACCTGGTTGAAGAAGCTAGAAAAACTAAACTAAATGCTTATGCTCCCTATTCCCGTTATCAAGTTGGGGCAGCTCTGCTTACCAGAAATGGAGAAATATATACTGGAGTTAATGTTGAAAACTCTTCTTTTGGATTAACAGTATGTGCAGAAAGAATTGCCATATTCAACGCCCTGTCCCAAGGTAACCAGGACCTGGAAGCAATTGCCATATCTGCCCAGGGAGAGGAGATCCCTTACCCCTGCGGAGCTTGCCGGCAGGTTATGAATGAGTTTAATCCCGACTTAATGGTCATCCTTGACTCAGGAGACCATATCAATATTTATTCTCTACAAGAATTATTTCCTATGGCTTTTAAGTTAAAAAGATAAAATAATGGCAAATAATCTATTATTTATTGCTAACTGGAAAATGAACATGGTTTATGCTGATTTAATCAGCTATTTTAATATTTTTCTACCTTTATTTAAACAAACAAAACCTATAAACGATGTGGTATTTCTTCCTCCTTCTACCCTACTATTTTCCATAAAAGTGATATTAGAAGGCACCGATATAAAATGGGGAGCACAAAATATTTACTTTGAAAACCAGGGAGCATTCACCGGCGAGATATCTGCCTTAATGATAAAAGATACCGGTAGTACCTATGTATTAATAGGACATTCAGAAAGACGAAAATATTTTAAGGAAAGTTCGCCAATTATCGCTAATAAATTACACAAAGCTTTTTCTGAAAATATTATCCCTATTGTATGCGTGGGAGAAACCCAGGAAGAAAGAGCATCTGGAAAAACTTTTTCTGTGCTAACAAACCAGATAAAACCAATTATAAAGACCTGCCAAAACTTTATAAATAAAGAAATAGTAGTTGCTTATGAACCGGTATGGGCAATTGGTACCGGGGTAAATGCTACCATTGAAGAAATCAAAGAATCACATAGTTTTATTTTATCCCAGTTTCTCAAACAGTCCTGGATTGATGGTAGAAACATTAAAATAGTTTATGGCGGAAGCGTTGACAGTAAAAATACCCCAGCAATACTATCCCTTGATGTTGTCAGTGGATGTCTCGTTGGAGGGGCAAGCCTTAAACCTGAAGAGTTTATAAAGATTGTAAATACGGTAAGAAGCTAATGATGACCCCTAAAGAATTATCTTTATTCTTTGACCATACTCTTCTTAAACCTGATGCTTCTAAGGAAGATATTGAAATACTCTGTCAACAAGGTATTAACTATAACTTTTACTCCTTATGTGTGCATCCCTGCTATGTTCCCATGGTATCAAGCATCCTTAAAAGTTCCCAGGTTAAAATATGCTCGGTAGTTGGCTTTCCTTTAGGAGCTAATTTATTAGAAACTAAAGTGGGTGAAACAGAAGCTTTGATAAAAGCTGGATGTGATGAAATTGATATGGTTATTAATATTGGTTTTTTCAAGGATAAAAATTATTCTTACTTAAAAAATGAAATTAAAAATATTAGAAATGTGTCAATCGGGCATATACTTAAGGTGATAATTGAAACCTGCTATTTAAACAGAGAGGAGATGAGAGAAATAGTTAACCTATTAATAGAAGAAGGGGCGGATTTTGTTAAAACATCTACTGGTTTTGGTCCTGGTGGAGCTACTATTGATGATATTAATTTCCTTCTAACTATTTCCTCTCCTCACCTAAAAGTTAAAGCTTCCGGTGGAATACGAAGCCTGGATGATGCTCTAAGTTATATCAAAGCAGGCATTCACAGGATAGGGTCAAGTTCTTCTCATAAAATTGTTGACGAGTATATAACAAGAATTAACTATGCGAATAAATAAAATTGAAGCGATAGTCCTTAAAGATGAGCAATTAAAAGAAAAAGACAAAATTATCTCTCTATTTACCAGAGAATTTGGTTTGATAACCGCTAATGCCAA
>BBPD01000406.1_pt1 | contig 14466 bp, 10 predicted proteins | sample 1344911 | NCBI WGS metagenome assembly BBPD01 (sample SAMD00019088, study PRJDB2971) | groundwater metagenome | biome: freshwater biome; feature: mineral spring; material: ground water | place: USA: CA, Sonoma | collected 2011-09 | depth surface m
GGCGGCAAGTCGCCCACGATCCTGGGCCGCTCGGCCGATCTGGCCCAGGCGACCGAGCGGGTGGCGATGGGCAAGCTGATGAACGCGGGCCAGATCTGCTTGGCGCCGGATTATCTGCTGGTCCCGGACGAGAAGGAAGCGGACGTCGTTGAGGGGCTGAAGGCCGCGACCGCCCGCATGTACCCGACGCTGCTGGCAAACGACGACTATACCAGCGTGATATCGCGGCGGCACCGCGACCGGCTTGAGGCACATATCGAGGATGCCCGTGCCAAGGGCGCCGAGATCGTCGAGGTGAACCCGGGCAACGAGGATTTCGCAACGCAGAACACCAACAAGATGCCGCTGACCATCATCCGCAACCCGACCGACGACATGACGGTGATGCAGGAGGAGATTTTCGGGCCGGTGCTGCCGATCAGGCGCTACAAGACGGTGGACGAGGCGATTGCCTACATCAACGCCAAGGACCGCCCGCTCGGGCTCTACTGGTTCGGCACCGACGAGGCCGAGGAGCGCCGTGTGCTCGACCGCACCATCTCGGGCGGCGTCACGGTGAACGATGTGCTGTTCCACGTTTCTGTCGAGGACCTGCCGTTTGGAGGCATCGGGCCTGCCGGCATGGGCAATTACCACGGCCACGACGGCTTCAAGGCCTTCAGCCACCCGAAGAGCATCTACCGCCAGCCAAAGCTGGATCTTGCGGGCCTTGCCGGCTTCAAGCCGCCCTATGGCGCAAAGACGCGCAAGGCCCTGGCCCGCGAACTCAAGGCCTGAACCGCCCGCTACACCAGATCGTCGGGCACGAACCAGGACGGGCGGCCGCGCCTGCGGACCCGGGCGTAGCGGTAAGGCAGAACGAAACCTCGCCGGTCCGCGGGCTTGCGGTGCACGTTGGCATCCGCTGTCCGCCGCCAGAGGGGCAGGCAGTTGCCCGCCGACGGGATCTGATCGGGCGCAATCTCGAGCAGCTGGCCCCAGAGCCGGCGCCGGAACGCCGCAACCCCGGCGTCATCCTCCCACAGGATGCCCAACTCCGAATCCCAGCCGAAGCTGCGCCCGTTGATGTTCGCGCTGGAGACCAGCGCGCGCGCGTCGTCGGCGATCAGCAGCTTGGAATGGACGTAGATCATCCCCGAGCGGAAGGCGGCGCCGCCGTCCGCCACCAGCGCTTCCTCCTCGGCCGTCAGCGGGGCCTTGCGGCCCAGCGCGAACAGCCCCAGCCGCGGGCCCAGCCGCTGGCGCAACTTGCCCAGCGCACGCGCCTGCAGCCATTCGCCATGGGCGTGCGCGGGGTGCCCGCCCCTGCCCTCGAAGGCAACCTCATCGGGCGCCTGCGGCATCACGATGATCACCTCCAGCGCCGGATTGCGCCGCGCCGCCTCTACCACCCAGCCCGCCGCCCGGCGCGACCGGAAGAACTGTGCCTCGATATAAAGGGTGCGCCGTGCCGAAAAGATCAGCAGGCGGTGGGCCTGCATCAGCTCGCGGATGTGGCGCGAAGGGCCGACGGCAAGCATATGGCGGGATTTCCGGGACAAGGTGCGCAGCATCTGCCCGCGGGCGAAACCGTCTGCCGCCCTGGGCGGCAGCGGAACGGGATCGGGCATCACGTCCAGCGGGTCGATCACCAGCTCCCGTTCCCCGCCCTTCATCCAGTGGCTGGTGATCTCGCGGAAGCGGGGCAGCTCGGAATTCCAAAGCCGTCGGAAATGCTCGGCAGCGTCACCTGCGGCCGGCCCTTCCACCTTCACGCTGACGTCATGCCAGGTTTCGGGCGCCGGCTGGCTGTAACGGCGTGTTTCCCATCGCCGCTCGTCGACATCGAGCCCGCCGACGATGGCAACGCGGTCGTCGATGACCGCAAACTTGTGGTGATGGGTGGCCGGCCACAGGCGCGGCGCAGGGCCGCGCCGGAACCGCGGCGTCCCCTCCGTTGCCTTCACATAGCGCCACAGCCCCGGCCTGACGGCCAGCAGCTCCTCGATGTCGCCGCCGGTCTCGGCGAATTCGCGCACCAGGCCGCGCAGCACCATCCCCATCGGCAACCGGAGCAGCTGGCGCATGCCCCAGCCCAGTTCGCCCGGATGCTGACTGACGATGATCTCGAACCGGTCGCGGTCTGCTTCGGGCAGGTCGGCGAGCACGTCGCGCATTGCCGTGAAGCTCGACCAGCTGCTGGCATGGAGCCGGTGGGCAAAGGTCGGCTCGAAGTCTGTCAGCAGCACCCGGACGGTGACACCTGCCAGCACCCGGTCGCGCAGAAGGGCCGCCCAGTCGGCATGGCCGGCAGCGCGCGCCTCGGCCGAGCGGGTCGCGGTCTGCGGGTCGAAGATCCGGAACGCGAGACAGACACGTTGCTCGGCCCGCAGGACAAGCCGCTCGAGCTCGGGATACATTTCGGCAGCCAGCAGCAGCGGCGTCACCTTCAAACCCTCGCGCACCGGAAAGGGCCTGTCCTCCATCGGCGAATTCCGCCGCGGGCCATGGCTTTCTGGCAGGAAGATGCGTGACATCCCGCTGCTCTGCGCTGCAATCCTGTCGGCCACAAGCAGCAGCGCCGATACCGGTTCAGGAGAGTGCCACGCGCAACCGCACGCCGACAGCCGGACCGTCGCCCCGCGCCCATTCGGGATCGGTTTCGAGCGCCATGTCGGCACGCCATCCTTCCGCCCCCAGAACCGGCCGCGAATCGATGTCCGACGCGGCTGCCTCGACCAGTCTGGCGCGGGCAAGCACCCCTTCGGCCTCGCCCTTCAGCAACAACTGCATCACCCACGACAGCGTGGATTTCTGGTCCGCCACATGGCGGCCGGTCATCTTGCTTACATCGGGCACCGGCTGCATCGAATGCACCGTGATCCTCAGCACCGGTCCCTCGACCGTCGCGCCGGTCCCCAGTTCCACGGGATGGTGCAGGGCCTCCGTCAGGCGGGCGGCCAATTGGGACAGGGCTTCGGCTGCTATCATGCAAGGTCCTTCGTCAGGTTTGTCGTCAGGGTTGTCCCGTTGGGGTTGCGCGGAAAGGGCCGATGACCGGCGGGTGGCCATTGCGCAGGTTCCCATCGGCTGATTGCGGGAAGGACGCTGTGCCCGCAAGCCCGTGGAAAGGCGGGGTGCCGGCCACAGGCAGGGCTGGGCGCGCGCAACAAGCTGCGCTAACAGGCGGCCATGCCCGCCCCGCACCTCACGCTCATCGACGGCTCGGGCTTCATTTTCCGCGCCTACCATCGCCTGCCGCCGCTGACGGACCCCGAAGGAACCCCGGTGGGCGCGGTGTTCGGCTTCACCTCCATGCTGTGGAACCTGATCGAGGCCGCGCGGAAATCGCCCGAGGACGACTATCTGGCCGTCATCCTCGACGCTGGCAAACACAGCTTTCGCAACGACCTCTATGCCGACTACAAGGCCAACCGTCCCGACCCGCCGGAAGACCTGGTGCCACAGTTCCCGCTGATCCGCGACGCGGTGAATGCGCTGGGCGTGCCCTGCATCGAAAAGCCGATGTACGAGGCCGACGACCTCATCGCCTCGTATGCCGAGGCAGCACTTGCCGCCGGGATGACAGTGACGATCGTCAGCTCCGACAAGGACCTGATGCAACTGGTCCGCCCGGGCCTCACGCTGCTCGACACGATGCAGAACAAGCGCTTCAGCGACGCCGAAGTGATCGAGAAATGGGGCGTTCCCCCCGCCAACCTTGCCGAGGTGCTGGCCCTGATGGGCGACAGCGTGGACAATGTGCCAGGGGTGCCCGGCATCGGCCCCAAGACCGCCGCCGAGCTGGTGCAGCAGTTCGGCACGGTGGAGGGCGTGCTTGCCAATCTCGATGCCATCAAGCGGCCGAAACTGCGCGAGAATCTGCAGGCCCATGCAGAGGCCGCGCGGCTGAGCCGGATCCTCGTCGAGCTGAAGCGCGACCTGCCGCTGGAGCCGGAGCTGGACGCGCTGAAGCTCGACCCCCAGGAAGACCGGGAGAAGCTGGCGGCCTTTCTTGCAAGGCACGGCTTTCGCACCCTGCTCGCCAAGCTCGGCGATCTCGGTCGCGCGGCGGCCGACACCATCGCGAAGCCCGGGGGCCAAGAGGATGCACCCCCGCCGGTGCCGTTCGATCTCGATCGCTACGAGACAGTGACCACCCCGGAGCGGCTGGACTGGTGGCTGGACGAGGCCGTGCGCCGGGGCGTTGTCGCAGTCGACACCGAAACCAGCAGCCTGGACGCGATGCGTGCCGACCTTGTGGGGGTCTCGCTCGCGCTCGAACCCGGCCTTGCATGCTATGTGCCGCTTGCGCATGTGTCGGGCGAAGGGCTGCTCGCCGAGCGGGTCGACCAGCTGTCGGCGGCGAAGGTGCTGCCGCGCCTGAAGGCTGTGCTCGAGCATCCGGCGGTCCTCAAGATCGGACAGAACATCAAGTACGACATGCTGGTGCTCGCCCGGCAGGGCCTTTCGGTCGCGCCGTTCGACGACACGATGCTGCTGTCCTACGCCCTGTCGGGCGGGCTGCCCGGCGGGCACGGGATGGACGAGCTCGCGCAGCGGCACCTGGGCCACACGCCGATCCCGTTCAGCGAAGTGGCGGGCCAAGGCAAGGGCTTCATCGGCTTTTCCGCCGTTCCGCTGGACAAGGCCACGCGCTATGCCGCCGAAGATGCCGACGTTACGCTGCGGCTGTGGCAGGTGCTGAAGCCGCGCCTGTGGCGGGACCGGGTCACGCGGGTCTATGAATGGTGCGACCGCCCGCTGGTTCCGGTGCTCGCCCGGATGGAGCGCGCCGGCATACTGGTCGACCGCGCCGAGCTTGCCCGCATGTCGGCCGAATTCGCCCACGAGATGACGCGGCTGGAGGCCGAGGTGCATGCCATCGCCGGCCAGCCCTTCGCGCTGGGCAGCCCCAAGCAGCTGGGCGAGATCCTGTTCGAGAAGATGGGCCTGCCGGGCGGCAAGAAGGGCAAGTCGGGACAATATTCAACCGACGTGACCGAGCTGGAGCGGCTGGCGGCACTGGCGCTGCCGGGCGCGGAGCTGTGCCGCAAGCTACTCGACTGGCGGCAGGTCTCGAAGCTCAGGTCGACCTACACCGAGGCGCTGCAGGCACAGGTGAATCCCGATACCGGCCGGGTGCACACAAGCTATTCCGTGGCGGTCGCCTCTACCGGGCGGCTGGCCTCGACCGACCCCAATCTGCAGAATATCCCGATCCGCACCGCAATGGGCCGACGGATCCGCGACGCCTTCGTCGCCCGGCCGGGCCATGTCATCCTGGCGGCAGACTATAACCAGATCGAGCTGAGGCTGATGGCGCACATGGCCGATGTGCCCGAGCTGAAAGAGGCCTATGCGAGCGGGGAGGACATCCATGCGCTGACCGCCCGACAGATTTTCGGCCTGGCCCAGGACGAACCGGTGGACCGCGAGCTGCGCGGGCGGGCAAAGACGATCAACTTCTCGATCATCTACGGCATATCCGCCTTCGGGCTTGCCCAGCGACTGGGCATTGCGCGCCCGGAGGCGGCCGACTTCATCGAACGCTATCTCGACCGCTATTCCGGCATTCGCCGCTACATGGCCGAGACGGTCGCGTTCGTGAAGGAACATGCCTTCGTGGAGACGCTGCTGGGTCGCCGGATCCAGGTGCCGATGATCCGCTCCAAGGTGCAGTCCGAGCGGGCAGGGGCCGAGCGGGCGGCGATCAACGCGCCCGTACAGGGGACGGCTGCCGACATCATCAAGCGCGCGATGATCCGGATGGACGATGCTCTTGCCGCCGCCGGCTTGACCGGCACGCGCATGCTGCTGCAAGTTCACGACGAACTCGTGTTCGAAGTGCCGGAAGCCGAAGTTGCAGACGCGACCCGGGTGATCCGGTCCGGGATGGAATCGGCCGCCGGCCCGGCCCTTCGGCTCAGCGTCCCGCTGGGGGTGGAAATCGGGACCGGGCCAAATTGGGGAGCTGCCCATTGAGACGCGCTACATCTTTTGCCCTGCTGTCGGCAGCTCTTCTGGCGGGGGCAGACGCAGCCCTTGCCCAGACCGCGCCGGCCCCATCCCAGCCGGCCGCGGCCGAGGCCCGGCCGGCTGCATTCCAGGCGCAGCCGCCGGCCCAGCCGCCAGCCGACCCTGCGCTGCTGCCGATGCGCAGCGCGCTGCAGTTTGTCTGCGGTGACGGCCAGCTGGTGCTGTTCGAGCGCGATGATGCCGCGGGCCTGATCCGCGGTATCCGTGCGGGCGAGACGTTCACGCTCTTCCGGCAGCTCGGCTACAATCCGCCGCGCTATGTGACTGGTTCGGATTCCGTCGATCTGGGCGAGGAGACCGCGCAGCTGAGGCGGGGCAAGATGGCGCGCCAGACATGCCAGCGCATCCCCGCCCAGCCCGCGCCGGGCGTCGTCTGGGGCACGCTCACCAAGCTCGACCGGGCGTCGCTTCCGGCTGGAACGCGGGCCAAGGTGCTGGTGGTGGACGGCGCGCGGATGGATGCGCCGGCCGTCGAGCTCGGCTCCACCGCGATCAAGACGACCGGCAACCAGGTCCCCTTGAACTTCCTGGTGCGTTTCGATCCTGCGCGAACGGCGAACCCCGCGCGGCCGATGCTGCAGGCCCGGATCGAGGACACCAAGGGCCGGTTGCTGTATGTCACCGACCCGGTGAGCACGCTTCCGAATGAAACGGCGCCGCCGTCCCCGATCGAGCTTCGGCTGGGCCGCGCCGGAGGGCAGTGAACGGCCTTCACGGCTGGCTGGTGGTCGACAAGCCGGTCGGCCCCACCAGCGCGCAGGTGGTTGGCAAGTTGAAATGGGCGCTGCGGCACGGTGGCCATGGAAAGGCAAAGATCGGCCACGGTGGCACGCTCGATCCGCTGGCGTCGGGCGTGCTGCCGGTCGCGCTGGGGGAGGCAACCAAACTCGCCGGATACTTGCTGAACGGGCCCAAGGCCTATCGCTTCACGGTTCGCTTCGGCACGGCGACAAGCACCGACGACGCCGAAGGCGAGGTTGTGGCGACCAGCGCTGTTCGGCCGGATGCGGACGCCATTCGAGCCGTGCTGCCGCGCTTCACCGGCCCGATTCGCCAACGACCGCCGGCCTATTCCGCGCTGAAGGTCGCAGGCGAGCGCGCCTATTCGCTTGCGCGGGCGGGCGCGCTGCCCGAGCTTGCCGAGCGCGAGCTGCTGATTCAAGCGCTGGACCTGGTGGAAGCTGTTGCCGGCAGCGCAACGCTGGACGTGCGTTGCTCGAAGGGCACCTATGTGCGCAGTCTGGCGCGCGACCTGGCCCTGGCGCTGGATACGGTCGGGCATGTTGGGATGCTGCGGCGAACGGAGGCTGGCCCGTTCACCTTGAGGCAGGCCTTGAGCCTAGACAAATGGGTCGAGATCGTGCAGGGGAACGGGCTTGAACAGGCCCTCTTGCCGCTGACTGCCGGACTGGACGACATCCCGGCCCTGGCAGTCGAACCCCACGAAGCCGCCGCCCTGAAGCAGGGCAAACGCCTGATGGGGGCCCGTGCGAAGCCCGGCCGATATCTTGCCACCCTCGGGTCTGTTCCGGTGGCGCTGGTCGTGGTTTCCGAACAGGACATGTCTGTCCTGCGGGGTTTCAACCTGACGTAGGAGAACCACGATGTCGATCACGCTCGAGCGCAAGGCTGCGCTCATCGCCGACAATGCCCGCGCCAGCGGGGATACAGGCAGCCCGGAAGTCCAGGTTGCCATCCTCACCGAGCGCATCCAGAATCTGACCGAGCACTTCAAGACCCACGCGAAGGACAACCACTCGCGCCGCGGCCTGCTGATGCTCGTGAACAAGCGCCGCTCGCTTCTCGATTACCTGAAGCGCAAGGACCAGGCCCGCTACCAGGCGCTCATCGCCAAGCTCGGCCTTCGCAAGTAACCGGCAAGGGCGCCCAACCGGGCGCCCTTCCTTCATCCGGCGTCCGGGCATCCGGGCGCCTGGCGCGGCAGCGCCGCCCATGCCGGGCAAACATGCACTTCCGGAGCATTTCCGCTCCCAGAACGCTCCTCCGATCCCGGCGGGGCATGTCCGAACTGCCTCTGGCGCATGGGTCAGGGGCTTGAGAAAGTATCTTGATGTTCACCATTGCCAAGCAATCGATCGAATGGGGCGGCCGCACGCTGACCCTGGAAACCGGCAAGGTCGCCCGCCAGGCCGACGGGGCCGTGATGGCCACCTACGGCGAAACCGTGGTGCTCTGCGCCGTCACTGCCGCCAAATCGGTGAAGGAAGGCCAGGATTTCTTCCCGCTGACTGTGCACTACCAGGAAAAATTCTCTGCCGCCGGCCGAATCCCGGGCGGCTTTTTCAAGCGCGAACGCGGTGCAACCGAGCATGAGACGCTTACCAGCCGCCTTATCGACCGCCCGGTGCGCCCGCTGTTTCCCGAAGGCTTCTACAACGAAATCAACGTTATCGCCCAGGTGCTCAGCTATGACGGGGAAAATGAGGCCGACATCGTGGCGATGATCGCCGCGTCGGCTGCCCTCACCCTGTCGGGCGTGCCCTTCATGGGCCCGATTGCGGCCGCCCGTGTCGGCTTTGCCGATGGTGAATACCAGCTCAACCCGACCAAGGAGCAGGTGAAGGAAGGCCGCCTCGATCTGGTCGTCGCCGGCACCCATGACGCCGTGATGATGGTCGAATCCGAAGCCAAGGAGCTTTCGGAAGACGAGATGCTGGGCGCCGTGATGTTTGCGCACCGGTCGTTCCAGCCGGTCATCAAGGCGATCATCGGCCTTGCCGAAAAGGCCGCCAAAGAGCCGTGGGAGCTGCAACTCGCCGACGACAAGGACATGCTGGCCCGGATCCGCGAGGAAGTCGGCCAGGACATCACGGCGGCCTACAAGCTGACGAAGAAGGCCGAACGCCAGCAGGCACTCGCCGACGCCAAGGCGAAGCTGAAGCCGCTGTTCGCCGATGCGGATTCGGCCACCCAGCAAAAGGCCGGCAAGCTGTTCAAGAAGCTGGAGGGCGACATCGTCCGCGGCGCGATCCTGAAGGACGGCAGCCGCATCGACGGCCGCGACACCAGGACCGTTCGTCCGATCCTCGGCGAAGTGGGCTTCCTGCCCCGCACCCATGGTTCTGCGCTGTTCACCCGCGGCGAAACCCAGGCGATCGTCACCACCACGCTCGGCACCTCGGATGCCGAACAGATGATCGATGGCCTCGATGGCCTGCGCTACGAACGCTTCATGCTGCACTATAATTTCCCGCCCTATTCGGTCGGTGAAGTGGGCCGCTTCGGCGCGCCCGGCCGGCGCGAGATCGGCCACGGCAAGCTCGCCTGGCGCGCGCTGAACCCGATGCTGCCGACGAAGGAGGAATTCCCCTATACGATCCGCCTGTTGTCGGACATCACCGAGTCGAACGGCTCGTCCTCGATGGCGACCGTGTGCGGCGGCAGCCTTGCGCTGATGGACGCCGGCGTTCCGCTCAAGCGTCCGGTGGCCGGCATCGCCATGGGCCTGATCCTGGAGGTGGATGCAAAGGGGAATCGGGACTTTGCTGTCCTGTCCGACATTCTGGGTGATGAAGATCATCTGGGCGACATGGATTTCAAGGTCGCCGGAACGTCCGAGGGCATCACCAGCCTGCAGATGGACATCAAGATCGCAGGCATCACCGAGGAAATCATGAAGGTCGCGCTGGCCCAGGCGAAGGACGGCCGGGCCCACATCCTGGGCGAAATGGCCAAGGCCATCACCGAGGTGCGGACGGAAATGTCGGCCCACGCCCCGCGCATCGAGACAATGAGCGTGCCCAAGGACAAGATCCGCGACATCATCGGCACCGGCGGCAAGGTGATCCGCGAGATCGTCGCCACCACCGGCGCCAAGGTCGACATCGAGGACGACGGCACGGTCAAGATCGCGTCCTCCGACCTCGACAAGATCGAGGCCGCCCGCCAGTGGATCATCGGCATCATCGCCGAGCCGGAAGTCGGCAAGATCTACACCGGCAAGGTCGTCGGCATGCCGGAATTCGGTGCCTTCGTGAACTTCCTCGGCGCCAGGGATGGCCTCGTCCACATCTCCGAGATCATGAACGAGCGCGTGCAGAAGGTGTCCGACGTCCTGACCGAAGGGCAAGCGGTCAAGGTGAAGGTGATCGGCGTCGACGATCGCGGCAAGGTGAAGCTGTCGATGCGCCTGGTGAACCAGGAGACCGGCGAGGAACTGCCCGACACGCGCCCGGCGCGCGAACCGCGTGAAGGCGGCGATCGCGAACGCTCAGACCGCGGACCTCGCCGCGACGGCGGCGGCGACCGTGATCGCGGCCCGCGCCGTGACGGGGGGGACCGCGGCCCGCGCCGCGACGGCGGCCGCGACCGGGGCCCCCGGCGTGAGCCCAGTGGCGAGGGCGAAGGCGGTGACGCCCCGCTCCCGGCGTTCCTGACCGGCAACGACGACTGATCCGAGGAAGGGGGCCGAGAGAGGCCCCCTTTTTCCGGCAGTCTGCGGCTCAGCGCGCAGACAGCCGCAGCAGCTTGCCGTTTGCATCGTCCGTCAGCAACCAGATCGCGCCATCCGGCGCCTGCGCGACCTCGCGGATCCGTTGGCCCCGCTCCGTCAGCAGGCGCTCTTCGCCCGTCACGCGGTCCCCGTCCAGCACCAGCCGCACCAGCGCCTTGCCCGACAGCGCGCCCACCAGCACATTGCCCTTCCAGGCAGGGAACATCGCGCCGCGATAGACGACCATGCCCGAGGGCGAGATCACCGGGTCCCAGTAATAGCGCGGCTGCTCCATCTCGTCCGCCTGGGATGTGCTGTGGATCGGTGCTCCGGAATACTCCTTGCCGAAGCCTATGGTCGGCCAGCCATAATCCTTGCCGGCCTGCACCAGGTTCAGCTCATCGCCACCGCGCGGACCCATTTCCACCTGCCACAGTCGCCCCTGCGCATCGAACCCCTGAGCAAGCGCATTGCGGTGGCCCCAGGACCAGATTTCCGGGCGGCCGCCGGGCAGCCTCGCCCCCGGGTTGTCCGGCGGAACCGTCCCGTCGGCCCTGATCCGGACCGTCTTGCCGAAATGGCTGTCGGGCTTCTGCGCTTGCACCCGCCCGGGCAGGTCGCTCCGTTCGCCCAGCGTCACGAACAGCATGCCATCAGGTGCGAAGCTCAGCCGGCCGCCGAAATGCATGGTGCTGTCCAGCGTCGGCTGCGCGCGGAAGATCACCTGCATGTCGGTCAACCGGGGCGCTGCGCCGTCCTGCAGGCGCCCACGCGCGACTGCCAGTCCGTTGCCGCCCGCACGCGGCTCCGCATAGCTGAAACAGACCATCCGGCTGCGTTCGAAATCCGGACCCAGCTCCACGTCCATCATCCCGCCCTGGCCGCGCACATCGACGTCCGGCAGGCCCGACCAGGGTGCCGACTTGTCGCCCCGGGGCGTCACGATCCGGATGGTGCCGGCCGCTTTTTCCGTCACCAGCATCCGTCCGTCGGGCACAAACGCCAGCGCCCAGGGCATGTTGAAGCCGCTTGCCACCTCGGCCACCTGCACCTGCGCTGCGCTTTTCACTGCGGGAGCACGGGTCTGCCCGGCGAAGGCAGGCTTCAGCTCCGGTGCGCTCCGAATGCCTGCCTCCACAGGCTTGCCGGCTGCGCCCGGCTCCTCGCGCGGCACGCTCTGCTCGGGGTTCTGCGCCTGGCCACAGGCAGGGGCTGCACCCAGGCACAAGGCGGACGCGGCAAGCAGGATGGAACGCTTCATCGATTGCTCCTCGGACAATGGCTTTCGGTGTCCGTGCGGAACGGGTTAATGCTGCTGCGGGTTCCCCCTTCACCGGAGCGCGCGATGCTGAAACTCATCCTCACAAACCGCCGATACTCCTCGTGGTCGCTGCGCGGCTGGCTCGCGGCCAGACATTCCGGCCTGCCGTTCCAGGAAGAAATGATCGACATCTATGCGCCCGATTGGCCTGCACGCAAGACGACGGCACCGTTCGCGCAGGCCAACGGCAAGGTGCCGATCCTGGTGGATTCCGACCATCAGCCTCCCGCCATCATATGGAACGCGCTCGGAATCATCGACTGGCTCGACCGCAAGTCGGGCGGCACCCGCTTCTGGCCGATGGACGGCAACGCCCGCGCCTTTGCAATGTCGGCAGCAGTCGAAATGCAGGCCGGGTTCCAGGCGCTCCGCCAGCACTGCCCGATGAACTGCACGCGCCACTATCCGGGCTGGCAGGTTGCCGAAGCTGCGCTGCAGGATATCGCCCGCGTCGACCAGCTCTGGCACAACGGCCTGCAGCGGTTCGGTGGACCTTGGCTTGCAGGAGTGAACTGGGGCGCAGCCGACATTCTCTATGCCCCGGTCGCCAGCCGGCTGACGACCTACGACGTGAAGCTGAGCCCCGAGGCCGACACCTATCGCCAACGCGCGATGGACAATCCACAGGTGGCCCAATGGGTGGCGGCCGCGGCGCAGGAAACCGTGCTGAAGGCCGACTACGAGTTCTGACCGCCCCCGCCGGCTGTCCTGCGACCAGACTGCGCTCTTCCGGGACCCGGTGCAACTTGCTACCGCGGGCCCATGAACCCGGTCCCGCTTGCCCGGCAGCTGATCCGCTGCCCTTCCGTCACCCCAGCTGACGCAGGCGCCATCGGCGTTCTGGCGCAGGCGCTGGAGGCGCTGGGCTTTGCCTGTCACCGCCTGACCTTCGGCGCAGCGCCCGACGGACCGATCGAAAACCTGTTTGCAACCATCGGCTCGGGCACCCCGCACTTCGCGTTTGCCGGCCATACCGACGTCGTGCCCGAAGGCGGCGGCTGGTCGGTTGATCCCTATGCCGCCGAAATTTCCAACGGCATCCTGGTTGGCCGCGGCGCCGCCGACATGAAGGGCGCACTTGCCGCCATGGTCTCGGCGGCGGCGGCCCATGTCGGGCGAATACGGACGAGGGACAGGGACGTGCACGGTGCGACCGGCACGCTCAGCTTCCTTGTCACCGGCGACGAGGAAGGGCCGGCAACCCACGGCACCGACGAGCTGCTGCGCTGGATGGAGGCAAATGGCCACCGCCCCCACATGTGCCTGGTGGGCGAGCCCACGTCGGCGCGGCGGCTGGGCGACATGTTGAAGATCGGCCGGCGCGGCAGCCTCAACGCCTGGATCACGGTAAACGGGGCACAGGGCCACGTCGCCTACCCGGACCGGGCGGACAATCCCTGTCGCAGGCTGGTCGCAATTCTGGCCGAGCTTCAGGCGCGGGTGCTGGACAGCGGGACCGACTGGTTCAGCCCGTCGAACCTCGAAGTTACCGACCTCGAAGTCGGCAACCCGGCCACCAACGTCATTCCGGCGCAGGCGCGGGCACGGCTCAACATCCGCTTCAACGATACGCACAAAGGCGCAGAGCTGTCGGCCTGGATCGAGGAGGTTGTCGCAGCCCATGCGCCATCGGCCGAGGTGCGTATCCGCATCTCGGGCGAAGCCTTTCTCACCCGGCCGGGGGACCTGTCGTCGCTCGTGGCCCGCGCGGTCGAGGCCGAAACCGGGCTCTCCCCCGAGCTCAGCACCTCGGGCGGCACGTCGGACGCACGCTTCATCCGCCGGATGTGCCCAGTCGTGGAGTTCGGCCTTCCCGGACAGTCGATGCACAAGGTCGACGAACAGGCAGCCGTCGCCGACATCGAGGCGCTGGCCCGGATCTACGACCGGATCCTGGCCGACATGTTCGCCTGAAGCGGTCGGCCGGCGCTTCGCTCAGGGGGCTTTCGCCGCCCGGGCGTCGGCCAGGATCGCGTCCGACATCTTCTCGGCGATCATGATGGTGGGCGCGTTGGTGTTGCCGCTCACCAGGCGCGGCATCACGCTTGCATCGACAACCCTCAAGCCAGCAAGGCCGTGCACCCGGCCCTGCGGGTCCACAACGGCCCCCGGATCGCCGGACTGGCCCATGCGGCAGGTGCCCACCGGGTGATAGATTGTGGAGCCCCGTTCGCGCGCATAGGCCAGCCATTCGGCATCCGACAGTTGTCCTGCCGCCGGCGTGATCCGCCCGGCGACATAGGGCTTCAGCGCGTCCTGCCCAGCCAGCAGGTCGGCAAACTTCAGTCCTTGCGTGATGGTCTGCTGGTCGATTGGGTCGGACAGATAGTTGGGCCGGATCGCGGGCGGCGCGAACGGGTCGGGCGACTTCACGTGGATGGTGCCCCGGCTTTCAGGGCGGAGCTGGCAAGGCGCAATCGTCAGGCCGGGCGCCGTTTCCAGCTCCCACAAACCTTCGGACAAGAACCTGTCCACGTCCACGCTTGCGGGCAGGATATGATATTGCACGTCAGGCCCAGACAGGCCGGGGCGTGAGCGCCAATAGGCCTGCACATGGGCAGCCGACAGTGTGAGAAGCCCCTTGCGGGTGGCCGCATATTTCGCTGCCTCCACCAGCAGTCGCCAGCCACGGCTCAGCTCGTTCACCGACACCGTGCCGGGCGTCAGGCGGAAC
>BBPD01001062.1_pt6 | contig 14457 bp, 8 predicted proteins | sample 1344911 | NCBI WGS metagenome assembly BBPD01 (sample SAMD00019088, study PRJDB2971) | groundwater metagenome | biome: freshwater biome; feature: mineral spring; material: ground water | place: USA: CA, Sonoma | collected 2011-09 | depth surface m
TATTCTTTTGCGGAATACTCCCATGAAAAATCCTCTTGCATATTCTTTTTTATAATCTCATTCCACGCTGGCTTGTCCTGAAAAGCATTTTTTGCCCTCTGCATGCAGTTAGAGAATACATCTGCACTATAATCATTAAAAACAAAACCCAAACCCCGCATATGTGTGGAACTTAAATCCCGCAGTGAAATATCTTGGACAGTATCGGCAAGTCCTCCTGTTTTTCTTACCACAGGAACGGCCCCATACCTTGCTGCAATCATATGACTTATTCCGCAAGGCTCATACCTTGAAGGAACAATAAAAACATCGCTTCCTGCATATATCTGTCTTGCGAAAATATCATCAAATCTTAATGCAACAAAAAAATTTTTACAGTACTGCTCTGTAAGATTACAAAGAAGGTGATGATAATTTTCCATGCCTGTGCCTAATACGACAACCTGCCAGCCCTGTTCAATAAGTTTTGGAATAGCAGGTATTAAGATATCCAATCCCTTTTGTTCTACCAGGCGGGCAACCATTCCAGCCAATGGTCTGTCAGAAACCTCAAGACCGCAGATTTTTTGTAAAAATTCTTTATTGATTTTTCTTAACAGAATATCCTCGCTACTATAATTTTGTTTTATTGCTTTATCTTTCTGAGGGTCCCATTTAATATTATAAATGCCGTTGAGAATCCCAAAAATTTTGTTGCTTCTTTTTTTAAGCACTCCATCTAATCCAAACCCTAGTTCCTGTGTTTGTATCTCTTTTGCGTAGGTCGGACTTACTGCTGTAATAAAATCAGAATATAATATCCCCGCTTTTAAAAGATTGAGTCTGCCATCATATTCAAGCGCATGGGATGTAAAAAATTCCCTGCTCACCTTAATCCTGTCGGCATCTTTTAACGGGAAAATACCCTGATAACTCATATTGTGTATCGTCAAGATTGTTTTTATTGAAGAAAGGATTTTATCGGACTTTGAACGGTCGGCAATAAAAACAGGTATCAGCGCAGTCTGCCAATCATTGCAGTGTATTATATCAGGAATAAAACCAGTGTTATTGACTATTTTAAGAATTTCTTCACAAAATGCAACAAATCTTTCCAAATTATCAGTATAATCACCCTTCTCATCTCCATACATACCGCCACGGTCAAAATATTGGGGCTGGTCTATAAAATATACAGGCACATTTTTTTCCCAACCCTGATAAATACCAGGTGAAACCTCTTTTGTTAAATAATTCTTACTGATGAATTTTTTGTGATAAGGGATTGCCATTCTTATATCAACCCCGTTTAGAAATTTTTTATTTCTAACGGGGTCAACCCCGTTTAGAAATTTTTTATTTCTAACAGGGTCAACACCTTGTGCTTTTATAAATCTTGGCAGTGAACCTGCAACATCCCCAAGCCCGCCTGTTTTGACAAAAGGAACTGCCTCTGATGCACAATATAAAACCTTTATCATTTTTCCGTCTGTGTTATTAGTTATACTGTTTGCATCTCCAACCAGTTTTTCCCAACCTTCACATCCGCCCTTAGCGGGACACTTATATTAACAGCATTTTCCATAATATTTTTTACAGCCCTACAAACATCTTTTGCTATATCCTGCGGGGCGTCTAATAACAGTTCATCATGAACCTGAAGAACAATAGATGCACCAAGTCTTTCTTTTTGTAAATGTGAATCTAATTTTATCATTGCAATTTTTATAATTTCAGCGGCACTTCCCTGCAGGGGTGTGTTTATTGCTATTCTTTCTCCTAACTGCCTTATCTGTTGTTCAGAATTTTTTAATTCAGGTATAAATCTTTTTCTTCCAAAAAGTGTTCTCACAAAACCGTCGGTATATGCACACTTGATAAAATTGTTTATATAATTCCTAACACCTGAGTATTTTTCAAAATATGCACTGATAAATCCCTCTGCTTCTTCTACAGATATCTTCAACTCTTTTGAAAGCCCATACGGGCTTATTCCATATATAATGCCGAAGTTTATAGTTTTTGCAAAACTTCTCATAGAATCATTAATCTTATTGGTCCCGTATATAAGTTTGGCAGTTGCACAGTGTATATCTAAACCCTGGCTAAATGCGCTGATAAGGTTTTCATCTTTACTGAAATGTGCCAGCACCCTTAATTCCACTTGCGAATAATCGGCAGAAATAAAACATCTGTTCTGCGATTTTGGAATAAAACACCTTCTTATCTGACGCCCTACCTCTGTCTTAATCGGGATATTTTGAAGGTTTGGCTCAGAACTTGAAAGCCTTCCTGTTGCGGTATCTGTCTGGCTTAAAAGTGTGTGGATACATCCTGTTGATGTGTTTCTTGAAGAAGATAACTGTTCAATGTATGTAGAATAAATTTTTGTCTGCCTGTACTCAAGAAGTGTTCGGACAAATGGAGTATTTTCAGAAAGCTCCAATAGCACCTGTGCATCTGTTGAATAACCGGTTTTGGTCTTCTTTTTTGCCGGCAATTTTAATCTATTAAACAGCACATCAGATACCTGTTTGGGTGAATTAGGATTAAAATCAATACCTGCTTCTTCACACATCTGAATTTTTATTTTATTGATTCTATCCTCAATATTTTTTCCTAATCTAGTTAACAATTCTGTATCAAGACATACTCCTGCTTTTTCTGCTCTTGCAAGCGTAAGCGTAAGAGGAATCTCAATATCAAGAAGAAGTCTTTCCATTCCCTCTTCTTTAATCAGTTTCCTTATTTTTTTATGAACCCTTGATATGGCATCTGCACAATAACAAATCTTTTCCCATTGCTCGGAACAGGATACAGGGTTTTCTAAAAGATATTCAGCAGCAATTTCATTTACACCCGGCGCACCTCTGTTTCCTCTTAAAAGGTGTGTTTCTATCAATAAGTCTCCTGCAATATTTTGGATATTTGCATTCTTATCCATCAAAAACTTAATTATGTCTTTAAAATTATATCCATACTTGGGAAGGTGAGAATTAAATATTTTCAAGCATAAATCTATATCTGTTATTTCAAAGAAAAAAGTTTTTGAAGATGGAATTGAAAATGCACAACCTATTTTCTCACTGAACATAACAGATACCCCTGCACAGGAAAGAATTTCTTCAACATCTTTTGCTATATCTTGTGTTTTCACTTTCTGGAAAAAAATCTCTTTGTTGTTTTTATTGGAATATTCTGTAAGAAATGTTCTAAACTCCATCTGCCTTAAAAATTCAAGCAATTCACCTTTTTTCTGCTCTTTTAACAGAAATTCATGGATATTAAAATCTATATCTATATCAATAAGATGGGTAAGTTGTTTTGAAATTATTGCCTGCTCCTTAAAATTATTCAGTGCCTGCTTTACCCTCGGGTTGGGGATGTTTTCTACATTTGAAAGTATATTTTCAATTGTTCCGTATCCTAAAATAAGTTCTTTTGCAGCCTTTGGTCCTATTCCTGGAACACCCGGTATATCATCTATCCTATCCCCGACAAGTGCAAGATAATCAGGGATAAGTGAAGGAGAAATACCATAGACCTCTCTGACGGCCTGTTCATCCATCGGGGGCTTTTCCTGCTCTTTTCTTACCAAAACATTTTCCCCTACAAGTTGTAGCAGATCCTTATCCGAAGATATAATCTCAACATCTAATCCATAACAGACTGCTTTTTTTGTCAAAGAACCTATTATATCATCCGCCTCATATCCTTTCATTTCTATGGTTTTTATACCTAACAATTCCATCATTTTTTTAATATAAGGCATCTGTTTTAAAAGGTCAGCCGGGATAGGCTTTCTGCTTTTCTTATAAAAAACAAACTGTTCCTGTCTTAAGGTAGGACCTTTTGAATCCATACATACTGCAATCGCATCGGGTTTTCCTTCGGAAATTAGTTTCCTCAGTGTTATGAACATTCCATATATTGCATTTGTAGGCATTCCCGATGAGGTAGAAAGATTATGTATCGCATAATATGCTTTATAACAAAGGTTGTTACCATCTATTAAGACAATTTTCATTTAAGATGCTCTCCTTAAGTTTCAAAGGTTAAATATTTTGCTATAATTCCCTTTCCATAAAGGGGAATAATTTGTAATCGCATTGTTGAAGGTTATATTCTTAAAAGAATGGCTTTTGTCAGGGTGAGAAAATATGTAATATTCAGTTCTAACTCATATGCAGTATTAGGAGGCCCGTGAACACCACAACCCCATTCCATCTTAATTTAAAATTTATAGATAGAAATTAAAATCGGCTGAACAACAACAGGGAAAAATTTAAACTTACAGTCCATAATCTATGTCTATGGACTATTTGGGTTTGGCAGTTGGGTAACAGACTCCTGTGCCATATTATAATCTTTATTTTTAAATAATGCAATATTTTATAAAACTAAAAAATCTATTTCTTGGACTTTTTCTTTTCAGCCTGTCTTGAAAACTCTCTTAATCTTTCATCCACAGAATAGAATACTGTTCCATTGGTATAACGGTTGTTTTTGCCCGGCTTTCCAGCAAATTTGCCCGTAAGCAATTCAATTCCTTCTTCAATATTTTCAATTGCATATATATGAAACTTTCCCTGTTTTACTGCTTCTATAACATCTGTTCTTAACATAAGGTGCCTTACATTCTGTTTTGGCATAATAACACCCTGTGTTTCTGTTAAGCCATTCATTTTACAGGTATCAAAAAATCCCTCTATTTTTCTGTTTATACCACCAACTGGTTGTATCTGTCCTCTTTGATTTACAGAACCTGTAACAGCAATATCCTGTCTTATTGCAAAGCCGGAAAGACTTGATATAAGTGCGTAAAGTTCAGCACTTGAGGCGCTGTCTCCTTCTATCTCTTCATACATCTGTTCAAATGCAATAGATGCAGAAAGATTCAAGACTTTATCCTGTGCAAACTTACCCGCAATGTATGATGAAAGTATCATCACCCCTTTGTTGTGTATTGGTCCACTTAGTTTTACTTCTCTTTCAATATTAACTATCCCTGCCTGTCCTGAATATGTTCTTGCAGTAATTCTTGATGGTCTCCCAAATGTATAATCCCCCATATCAATAAGTGATATACCATTTACCTGTCCTACTATACTTCCGGTTACATCTATTAATATAACTCCGGACTTTATGTGTTCAGAAAGTTTTTCCTCTACCATATTGCTTCTGTATGTTTTTTCACCAATTGCCCTGTTGACATGCCTTGCCTCAACAATACTACATCCCTCTGTCACAGCCCAGTGTGATGATTCGTTTATAATGTTTGATAGTTCAAGAAACCTTGTTGAAAGTTTTTCTTGGGACTCTGCAAGCCAGGAACCATATTCTACAATACCTGCACAGGCAGAAGGAGTAAATGGCAGAAGTTTAGATTCTTTGCACCTTGCGCTTATAAATGATACATAGTTTTTCTCATTTTCCTCTGATCTTGGCATATTTATATCAAAATCAGCCCTTACCTTAAAAAGTTTTCTAAAATCCTCATCAAGATGATACAGCAACTGATAAATATAGTAGTTGCCAACCAATATAACCTTTATATTTATAGGCATAGGTTCGGGTTTTAAACTTGCAGCGGGAAATGTTCTAAACTGTTCTCCGATATTTTCTATCTCAGATTGCTCGCTTCTTAGTGTTCTTTTTAACGCATCCCAGGAGAAATAATTTAAAAGAAGTTCCAATGCTTCAACAACAAGAAAACCCCCGTTTGCCCTGTGTATAGCACCTGATTTTATCATACTAAAATCTGTTGTCATCATACCTAAATGCGCCTTATACTCAATCCTTCCAAAAAGATTATAATATGTAGGATTATGTTCAAACACCACAGGAGCACCCTTTAACTGACTGTTGTCAACAAACACATTTACCTTATATCTTGATATAAATGCCTCTTCTTTCATCATTTCAAGTCCCAAAAATTGATGCTGTTCCTTATCAGATGGCTTAAACTCATCTATGTGTGATACAATATCATCTTGAACCTTCTCAAGATAATCACATATCTTTTTTTCATTACAATATTTTTGTTTTAAACTCTCAAAAAGGTGTCCAACCGCAAAAAGTGCAACCTTTTTATCCATCTCTGTGATCTTATTCTTTGTCTCTTGTTCAATCTTTCTTACCCTGTTTATAAATATATTTATATCCTGTTGTATTGATTCACCCGATGTTCTTATCTGCTGTTTTTGCTCTTCATTTAAGTTCTCAAACTCCTCTTGTTTTAACTGTTTGCCGTCAACAATAGGAACCGTTACAATACCTGATGGTGTAATCTGGATAGAAAGATTAATGCCTTTTGCCTTCTGCTGTAACTGGTTTAAAAATTCTTCTCTTTTTTTCTGATATTCCTGAAGTACTGCTGTTTTTTGCTTTTCATACTCTTCGCTTTCAAACGCCTTTGGAATTTCCACCTTGCAGTGTCCTATCAGGTTGTCCATATCAGAAACAAACACCTTACCCATACCTGCTGATAATTGGACAGCAAACGGCTTATCAGGATCTTCAAAATTATTCAGATATATCCAGTCACCGGGAACAGGAAGCGATTCTGTTTTTTCTTTAAGAATGGCTTTTATTGTGGACCTTTTGCCTGTACCCAGAGGTCCTGCCACATATATATTAAAACCCCTTGACAGCACATTAAGCCCAAATTCTATTGAATGAACACCTCTTTCCTGTCCGATAGTTCCATGTAAAGGCTGAACCTCCTGTGTTGTATTAAAATTAAATATATTCGGATTGCAAACCTTTCTTAGGTTTTCCGGTAAAAGTTCTTTTGTTAGACTTAAGGTTTTTTCTGCCATTATTCCTCCTCGTCTTTTAGACTCTATCGTTTATTATAGCATATTAAAAGAAATGTTAAACTTCTTTGATAGATACAAAATTCTACCTACCGATAAGGTCTTATGGTATCTTTGCTCAGATTAGATCGGGGAACGACATTCCGCTCTTGTGGACAGGGGCAAAAGTGGTATAATATAAATATGAAAATACTTTTTATCACTCTTACAAACATTGGGGATGCAATACTTACAACACCGATAATAGATATTTTACATACAAGATTTCCTTCAGCAAAGATTTTTGTTTTATGTGGTGAAAGAGCAGGGGAAATCTTTGAAAATGACCCTTATGTATATAAAATAATTCCTTATAATAAAAAAATAGGACTTAAACGAAAAGCCTGTCTTGTTTTTAATCTTTTTAAGCAAAGGTTTGACCTTGTGGTTGATTTAAGAAATTCACTAATTCCCTATCTTGTATTTCCAAAAAGGTTTGCCGTCAATTATGGCGGGGGTAAAAAAAATATTCATTCGGTAGATAGGTCACTGGAGGTTTTAAAAAAATTAAAACTTGATACAAAAAATGCTAGCCTCAGAGTTGTTATATCAAAACAGAATGAAAAAAGAGCCTTGGAGATTCTTAATGAATATTCTCTTTTTAGTAAGAGGTTTATCTGTATCTGCCCGGGAGCAAAAAGTTCCTTAAAAAGATATCCGGAAGATAGTTTCTCATCTGTTGCAGATAATCTTACACAGATGGGTTTTGATATAGTTCTTCTTGGAGAAAAAAGTGAAAAACATATTTGTGAAAATATACTTTCAAAAATGAAAAACAAGGCTTTTGATCTTAGTGGACAGGCAGACTTAAAAACCTCAGGAGCTGTACTTAAAAAATCCAGACTTGTTATATCAAATGATACCGCCCTTATGCACCTTGCAAATGCACTGAATGTCCCTGTTCTTGGTATATTTGGGCCAACAGATGCGGCAAAATATGGACCAAGAGGAGGTAAGGCAGTGGTTGTAAGAAGTATGCTCAATTGCTCTCCCTGTGAAAAAGCACAGTGTCCTTTGGGAAAAAGGCAATGTATGGAATCAATTTCCCCTGAAGATATAATCAATGCCTGTATATTTCTTTTAAATTCTTAAATGTGTGCCCGTAGCTCAACAGGATAGAGTAGTGGGCTTCGAACCCAATGGTTGGGAGTTCAAGTCTCCCCGGGCACGCCATTAAATACTATTGATTACACAGATTTTGAAAAGATTACACAGATTAAAAATTTGTTTTGTCCCGTTTAGAAGTAGATCTCTAACGGGGTTTATCTGTGTAATCTGTTTTTTAATCTGTGGAATCAGGGTCTGATAGGAGTTTTTCAGAAGACCCTACATATTATGTCTGAAATCTATCTTTCTATAATCTGGCATATGCACCAACCCTGTTATGAGGATCCCAAAACAGGTGAGTTTATACTTCCCTGGGTTAGGCTTCACTGTATAAAAGACTATCTTGATATGCTTCTTATAACAGAAGAATTCCCCGGTCTTTTCATAACATTTAATTTTGTTCCATCACTTTTGGAACAGATAGATGGTTACACAAAAGGCAAAACAGATAGGTTTTATCATATCTCACAATTAAAAGCGCAAGGCATGACGGAAGAGGAAAAACTGTTTGTCATTTCAAACTTCTTTCTCTGTAATCCGCCCACAATGATACTTCCCCATAAAAGATACGCGCAACTTTTTTATAAAAGAGGCGCAAGAACAGATCCCTGTTCATTGAAAAGTGTAAGTGACAGTTTTACAGAGCAAGATATAACAGATATTATCGTATGGTTTAACCTTGTATGGATAGACCCTCTCCATATAAAAAATGATGCTTTTTTAACAGGTCTTATACAAAAACAAAGAGATTTTACATATCAAGAGCAAACAGTTCTTCTTCAAAAACATATAGATATAATAAAAAGGATTATACCTTCTTATAAAAAGGCATTGGAAGAAAAAAGAATTGAGATTTCCACAAGCCCTTATTTTCATCCTATACTGCCTCTTCTTTGCGATACGGATATTGCAAAGATAAGCGACCCCGATACAAAACTCCCAAACATAAGGTTTAAACACCCTGAAGATGCAGAGTGGCATATAAGAGAGGCTTTATGTTCTCATCAGAAATACTTCAATAGTCAGCCACAGGGACTCTGGCCATCAGAAGGTTCTGTAAGTGAAGAGGCCTTAAATATAATAAGTTCATCAGGCATAAAATGGGTTGCAACAGATGAAATCATACTTGAAAGGTCTACAGGAAACAGATTAAAAAGTGAAGAGAGAAACTGTATATATAAATTTTCAAATCTCAATATGTTTTTCAGAGACCATATACTTTCAGACAGGATAGGGTTTGTATATTCAAAATGGGAGGCCAAGGACGCTGTTTTGGACTTTACACATGTGCTAAAACAGTCCAAACCCTGTATTGCAACAATAGTTCTTGACGGTGAAAATGCATGGGAATATTACAAAAATGATGGTGAAGACTTTTTAAGAACGCTTTATAAAACAATATCATCCGACAGCAAAATAAAACCTGTAACCCCTTCTATGTATCTACAAAATTTTGAAGAAAATGCAAGGTCCCTTTCTCATATTGTTCCGGGCTCATGGGTTGACGGAACATTTAAAATATGGATAGGACATTCGGAAAAAAACAAATCCTGGGAATTATTATATAAGGCAAGAGAAGATGTTTTTTCAAAGACCAATGATAGTGAAATACTAAAGCACATATACACTGCAGAAGGAAGCGACTGGAACTGGTGGTATGGAGACGACAATCAGACACTTAATAAACTTGAGTTTGATAGACTGTTCAGGGCATATCTTATTTCTGCATATGAAAAAGCAGGACTGAATGTTCCGCCCCAATTACATATACCTATAAAAAGACCGAAGACACTGCCCGGCAAATTTCCAGTGTGTAAAATACACCCTAAGTTAGACGGACTTGACACAGATTATTTTGAATGGGCAGATGCAGGCTACATTTACCCTGATTTCGGGGCCATGCAAAGGACGGAAAAAATTATAAAAAAGGTATGGTACGGATTCAATGATGTATTTTTATATTTCAGGGTTGATTTTGAAGATGTGCAACAGTGCGATGAACTGATGTTTTTATTCCCTGATACAAAAACTCAGATTAGCATAATACTTGACAAAAAAGGAAAGATAAATGTTTCTGATGAGAGAATAATAGAGGCATATTTTGATAAAGTCCTTGAGGTTTCAATAAAATTGGAATACATACAAACAATGGATGAAAACCTGCACTGGGCTGTATCCTGCAAAAAACAGGGGAAAGAAATCCTGCGTCTCCCGGAATTTGATGTTTATACAACCCCTGCTCATAGTAAAACCTTTGATGAAAAAACTGGGGTTGTGTAAATTCAGGTTGTATAGGATGAGTTTATTCTTATATATTCTTCTGTAAGGTCACAGGTCCAGAAAAAGTCCGAATAATTCCCAATCCCCAAGTCTATATACACACTTATATTTTTTTTCTTAAACTCTTTTCTTACATCTGTTATCTTAAAATTTGCAGGCGCACCGTCTTTAAACACCTGTATTTTGTCTATCCATAGACTTAACCTTTTAGGGTCAACCTTTGATGTGCTTGAGCCAACAGCAGATATAATTCTTCCCCAGTTTGGGTCAGAACCATATACTGCGGTTTTTACAAGGTTTGAGTTTGCAACATTTTTTGCAACAAGATAAGCATCTTTTTCTGAATAGGCGCCCTTTACCCATATCTTAATAATCTTTGTGGCACCTTCCCCGTCTTTAACAATCTTTTTAGAAAGTTCTTGCATAGCAAGGGTAAGTTCCCTTTTGAAAGTTTCAAAATCTTTACCTTCGTCCATCCTTTTGTTGCCAGCCAGACCATTCGCCATAACAAGAACAGTATCATTGGTGCTCATACTGCCATCTACACTTATCCTGTTAAAAGAACAATCCACAGCATACTGGGTTGCTTTTCTTAAGGCACTTAAACCTATATTTACATCTGTTGTGATAAATGCAAGCAGTGTAGCAGAAGGCATAGCCATATCCGGAGCAATCATACCCGAACCCTTTGCCATACCACCTATATTTATAACCCTTGAACCTATCTTAAAACTCCTTTCAACCTCTTTTGGGACCTTATCTGTTGTAATGATGGCAAGTGCAGCGTTGGAGCCTTTTTTGCTTATACTTGATACAAGTTCAGGAACTGCTCTTTCAATTTTTTTCAGATGAATCTTTCTTCCTATAACCCCTGTTGAACATACAAGAACATCTTTTTTTGATATTAAAAGGCTACCTGCAACATATTCAGCCATTCTTACAACATCTTTATCGCCATCCACAGTTGCACAGTTTGCATTGCCACTGTTTATAATGACAGCCTGTGCTGTCCCTTTTTTTACAATACCCATACAATATAATACCGGTGCGGCTTTAAATGAATTTTTAGTGAACACACCCGAAACAAAAAAGGGAACCTCAGAATATATAAGTGCAAGATCCAGTTTTTCTTTCTTTTTTATGCCAGAAGATATTCCAGATGAAAAAAAACCTTTAGGCTTTGTAATCCCTTTCATAGCAATCCTTCTTTTTCATTACACCCAAGCATAATATTCATATTCTGAACAGCCTGCCCGGATGCTCCCTTTAAAAGATTGTCTATTACACTTATAACTATTGCAAGATTTTTACTCTTATCAAAAGCCACACATATATCACAGAAGTTTGTATCAAAAACATCTGATGTCTCCGGATAATCAGGGGCAGACCTGATACGAACAAAGGGTTCGCCTCTATAAAAATCCCTGTATGAAGATTTAAGTGTAAATTCATCAACATCTTTTTTTAACGGAACATAAACGGTAGAAAGTATTCCTCTATTCATAGGAACAAGATGCGGGACAAACACAATTGAAATATCAGAACCTGCCAGGTAAGATAGTTCCTGCTCTATTTCCGGTGTGTGTTGGTGAGAATTAACACTGTATGCCTTGATGTTTTCATTGGCTTGTGCAAAAAGAAGTTCTTCTTTCAGATTTTTTCCAGCACCTGTTACGCCGCTTTTGGAATCAATAATTATACATTTGTTTTTGTCTAAAAATTCGCCCCCCGCAATAGGAGCCAACGCAAGTATTATACTTGTAGGATAACATCCTGGATTTGCAACAAGATCTGCTTTTGAAATTTGCTTTCTATAAATTTCAGGAAGACCGTATACCGCTTTTTTAAGAAGTTCGGGGTATTTATGTTTTTCATAATATTTTTCATATTTTGAAATATTCTTTAACCTGAAATCCGCACTTAGGTCTATAACCTTTTTTTCCAGTTTAAGAATCTTATATGCAATATCCATAGATGCTCTGTGCGGCAGAGCAAGAAAAACAATATCTGCAACCTCTGAAATCCTTTCAGCGGTGTAATCTTCACAGGACAGATCATCTAAAATGCCTTTTGCCCAGGGGAATATATCTGATATGGGTGTTTTTTCTCCTACCCTTGAAGAAAGCGCACTAACCTGGACATCAGGATGTCTTATTAAAATCCTCAACAGTTTTTCCCCTGCATAACCTTTTATACCCATTATACCAATGCGCATATTTCTCCTTAATTTTTAACTAACTGAGCACTCTGGGAGTTTTTTCCTCTATTTTCTTCCGAGGGCTCAATTAGTTGACACAGCACTATGTTAGTGTTTGATATTTAAGTATTCTTCCTATTGTGTGCTTTAAGTCTTTTCTTTCTGCTATCATATCAATAAGTCCGTGCTCAAGAAGAAATTCTGACCTTTGAAAACCCTCAGGAAGAATCTGGTGTATGGTTTGTTCAATAACCCTTGGTCCTGTAAAACCTATAAGTGCTTTTGGCTCTGCAATTATTATATCACCGAGTGATGCGAAACTTGCAAGAACCCCTGCCATTGTCGGGTTTGTAAGAACAGAAATAAAAAAAAGCCCTGCCTCGCTATGTTTCGCAATTGCAGTGCTTGTTTTTGCCATTTGCATTAAGGAAAACATTCCCTCATGCATGCGGGCACCTCCTCCTGAGCCAGAGATTATAACAACAGAAAGCCTTTTATCTATACCTTTTTCAACTGCCCTTGTAATCTTCTCCCCAACAACAGAACCCATAGAGCCCATAATAAAACGGGAGTCTGTAACAGCAAGAACAGTTTCGGTATTTTCTATTTTGCATAATCCCCATATTGCAGCCTCTTTAAGACCTGTAAGAGTCTGATCTGCTTTTAATTTTTCCTGATATGTTTTTGGACCCTTAAAATCAAGGGGGTCCTTTGACTCCATGTCTGTATCCTGCTCAAGAAATGTCCCATCATCTGCAGTGTATCTTATTCTTTCTCTTGCCCCAATTGTGTAGTGATAATTACACTTCGGACATACCATAAGATTATCCTCAAGGTCTTTATTGTAAATCATACCCTGACAGTTCTGACATTTTGTCCAAAGTCCTTTTGGAATTTCTTTTTTTCTTAGCCTTACTATTGTGTATTTAGGTTTTCCAAATAAAGCCATATATTTACCATCAAATGAAAAAGGGACCGAGTCTGAAAGAGTCTATTCTATAAAAGCCCAGCCCCTTTTTAAAATATCAAAAATCAAATATCATTACAAATAATGTATCAGGTGTCATAAAATTAGAACAAATCCCACACCCAGAAGGTGCCTGAAACACCAAACAATAACTAAATTACAATAACCAAACAATACTCAATTTTCAAATCTTAAATTACAAACTTCGGAATTGAGGGTTTTGGGATTTCGGACACCCTCTGGGTGTGGCGCTTGGAATTTGACTTCGGGGTACCCACAATAGCGGGTCGTTTAATTTTTTAAATCTTTTACCCTATATTCCAAGTAACTCTTTTGCTTTATCGGCTGCTGAGGCTGCATCTGGTGCATATCCGTCTGCACCTATTTCATCTGCATAATTTTGTGTTATAGGTGCGCCACCGATTAATGTCTTTACCTTACCCTTTAAACCGGCACTGTTTAGTGCATCCACTACTGTCTTCATTGCCGGCATTGTTGTTGTAAGAAGAGCTGACATTCCAATTAACTGTGAACCCTTTTTTGCCGCTTCTATAAACTTTTCAGGTGGACAATCTATACCAAGGTCATTAACCTGAAAACCGGCACCCTTCCACATCATAACAACAAGATTTTTTCCAATGTCATGCAGGTCTCCTTTTACAGTTCCTATTGCAACTTCTCCCAGTGGTTGGACACCAGCCTTTTTTAACGCCGGTTCTAATGGAACTAACCCTGCATTCATAGCGCGTGCAGCAATAAGAACCTCAGGGATATAAAACTCATTATTCTTGAACTTTACCCCTACCACATCCATCCCAGCAATAAGTCCTTCGTTAAGGATATTCTGAGGATGCACCTTTTCATCCAGTGCTTTCTGGACAAGGGTCCTTACTTCCATTGCCTTTCCCGCGATAAGGCTTTCCTTAATCGCATTTAGATCTGCCATCTTCTCCTCCTTTTTTATGCACAGATATTAGCTATTACCCTATCAAGCCATAAACATTTTGTCAATATAGTGTATAAATTATATGTTCTGGACTCAAGATGTGGTTACAAACTGACACTCCAGA
>BBPD01000023.1_pt1 | contig 14423 bp, 14 predicted proteins | sample 1344911 | NCBI WGS metagenome assembly BBPD01 (sample SAMD00019088, study PRJDB2971) | groundwater metagenome | biome: freshwater biome; feature: mineral spring; material: ground water | place: USA: CA, Sonoma | collected 2011-09 | depth surface m
TCGGCGCTGTCGACCTGCACCACGTCGGATACGCCGTCCACCACCGCGGCGATCACCTTGCCCTTGAGATTGAGCACGATCATTACGGTGAACTCGTCGTAGGTCGCGGTGCCGAGTTTGAACTTTAGGCGTAGATCAATCACCGGCACAATGACGCCACGCAGGTTGATGACGCCCTTGACGTAGTCGGGTGCCTCCGGCACGCGGGTGACGGTGTCATAGCCGCGGATTTCCTGTACCGACAAGATGTCGACGCCGTACTCTTCGGGGCCAAGCTTGAAGGCAAGGAACTCGTGGGCCATGTCGTTTTTTTTCGTGCTCATGGGCGGGACACCTGGGTGGAAGTGGGGGGCTTGTGCATGGCCATCGGCTTGATCGTGATCGGCGTCAATCAAGCTGCCTTACTGCCGCTTTCGCTTCGCGCGCGAACAAGGCCGGGCACATCGATGATTAACGCGACGCGGCCGTCGCCAAGAATGGTCGCGCCGGAGATGCCCTCGATGCGTCGGTAGTTGGTTTCGAGGCTCTTGACGACCACTTGCTGCTGGCCAATCAGTTGATCGACTTCGAGCGCCAGTTTCTTTCCGTTGCCTTCGACGATCACCGTGATCGGTGGTGTCTCCTGCCCGCCCATGCCAAAGTGCTGGCCGAGGTTTACCAAGGGCAGATAATCGCCGCGTACTTTCAGCACCCGTCCCTCCGCGCCGACGGTGCGGATGTTGTCGCCGGCTGGCTTCATCGACTCGATGATGTAGCCGAGCGGCAGAACGAAGACTTCCCCGCCGACGCCGACCGTCATGCCATCCAGAATGGCGAGCGTGAGCGGTAGTTTGATGGTGACTTTGGTGCCTTTGCCGGTGCTGCTCTCGAGCACCGCTTCGCCGCCGAGGCTTTGGATGTTGCGCCGTACCACGTCCATGCCGACGCCACGGCCGGAAAGATCGGTGACGGCATCGGCGGTGGAGAATCCCGGCGCGAAGATCAGGCTCCAGATATCGCTGTCGGTAGGGTTATCGGCAACGGGGAGGCCTTTCTCGCGCGCTTTGGCGAGGATGCGCGTGCGATCGAGGCCCTTACCGTCGTCGCTGACTTCGATGACGATGTTGCCGCCTTGATGCGACGCCGCCAGCGTGATGGTGCCGCTCGGGTCTTTGCCGGCTTTGATGCGATCTTCGATGGTCTCGATGCCGTGATCGATGGCATTGCGCACGAGGTGCACCATCGGATCGCTGATTTTTTCGATCAGGCCTTTGTCGAGCTCGGTGCTTTCTCCGAACGTTTTCAGCGTGACTTGCTTGCCGAGTCGGCTAGCGAGGTCGCGCACAAGGCGTGGGAAGCGCTTGAACACCGCATCGACCGGCAGCATGCGCACGCTGATGACGGCTTCTTGCAGATCGCGGGTATTGCGCTCGAGGGTTTCGAGACCGGTCATCAAGCGCTCGGCCAGCGCGCCCTCAATCTCGGTGCCGACCTGCTTGAGCATGGCCTGCGTGATGACGAGTTCGCCGACGAGGTTGATCAGCATGTCGACCTTGCTGGCTTGCACGCGGATCGAAGCGTCCTCGTTCGTACCAGTGGTCGTCGGTGCGGCACTCAAGGGTGTTGCGGCGGCAGGCGCTGCGACGGGCGTGGCCGCATTCGCTGGTGCCTCGGCTGCGGAGGCCGTGCCGCCATTGCCATTGATCGACAAATCACACTCGTCTTCGACCCAAGCGAATGCATCGCGAATGGCGGCTTCCGAAACACTTCCGGGTAGAGTCAGCGTCCATTTCAAGTAGGACTGCGTCGGGTCGAGCGCGTCGAACGCTGGTAGGTCAGACAGATCGCATTCGACTTTCATCTCGCCAAGTTCCGCCAGCTCGCGGAGGATGCGCAGCGGGTCATTGCCGCTCATGAACATCGAGGGCTTCGGCGCAAAAACGATCACAAAAGCTTCGGGTGCCTTGGGCTTCGCAGCAGCGGCGAGCGTTGCCGATTGGCTGCCGCCAGTGATGGTTGACTTGCCGGTCAGCACCGCATTGAGCCGGGCGACGATGGCGGCACCGTCATCGACCGGCGTTGCGTCGGATTCGGCTGCTCTCAGCAAGCCTGCCAACACGTCGACCGAAGCGAGCATCGCGTCCATGGCGTCGCTGCTGAGCGGACGTTTTCCGGAGCGCAGCTCATCGAGCAAGGTTTCGAGGACGTGGGTGAGCTCGGCGACCTTGCTGAAACCGAAGGTGGCCGAACCGCCCTTGATGGAGTGCGCCGCGCGGAACACGGCGTTGATGGTGTCCGCCGTGCCGCGCCCGCCTTCGAGGTCGAGCAGCCCGGCTTCCATGATCTCGAGGCCTTCACGGCTTTCCTCGAAGAAGGTGGCGTGGAAACGCTTGAGATCGTTGCTCATTGGTTCTTCCGAGGTACCCAGCGCGATACGGAGCGACGTGCCGACCGGAGGCCGGCGCGTGGCCTTCAGCCCAGCACTTTTTTGACGGTGGCGACGAGCTGCTCAGGGTTGAACGGCTTCACCAGCCAGCCAGTCGCGCCAGCGGCCTTGCCCTCGGCCTTTTTTTCGACGCCGGCTTCGGTGGTGAGCATCAGCATCGGGGTGAACTTGTAGTCCGGCAATTGGCGCAAGTGACGGATCAAGGTGATGCCGTCCATGTTCGGCATGTTCACGTCAGTGACGACGGCGTTGAACTTGGCACCCTTGGCCTTACTCAGTGCGGCAACACCATCTTCGGCCTCGGTCACGACGAATCCCGCATCGGAAAGGGTGAAAGTGACCATCTGCCGCATCGATGCCGAGTCGTCAACAACCAAGATGTGCGCAGTCATAGGGCATTCCTTTCGCTCGAAGAAGAAAGTGCGAGGCCGATCTCGGTGGCTAGGCCGAGGGCGATGGCCGCGTTGTGAAGGGTTTCCGCACAGGCAGTGATGCGAGTGGCTCGGCCGGCGTCGCGGCGGGTGCGAACGAAAGCCGCAAGCAACTGCATGGTAGCGCTGTGCACGCGACCAGCGTCGGCGATGACGAGGACGACATCGTCATCCGCTTCAAGGTGTGGCTCCAGCGCGGTCTTCAGGACTTCGCTGGCTTCAATGCCCCATTCGGAGGCGAGCGCTACGGTTGGCATGTGTCTCTCAGATTGCTTAATGTCTTTTGCTGCTTGATCCACTCGTCGCCCAGGGCCGCAGGACGCGAATTACCTTAGTAGGCCAACAGCGTCGAGGAGTATCACTGGTAGAGAGTTCAGCCGTGTTACACCGTGGATCATCCCAGCACCGGTTGGAGCCAGCGTGTGCTCGGCGGGCTCGACCCGACCATCGGCGATGGCGTGGACGTCCAGCACCGCGCTAACTTTCAGCGCCACACAGTCACCATTCTGTTCCAGCACCACGTAGCGGGTCTGTGCGGAGTTCGTCACTTCTTCCAGCCCGAGCCATACCCCGAGGTCGAGGACTGGCACCACGATGCCGCGCAGGTTCATGACGCCGAGGATCGCCGGATCGGTATCGCGCATCGCCAAAACGCTTACGGGTAGCAGCACCTCTTGCACCTTCAGCAGTTCCACCGCGTAACCTTGCTCGTGGACCTGTAGCCGCAGCCAGCGGGTGCTGCGGCGGGCATCGCTGCGGCGCTCTTGGCCTTGCCAGGGCTCGGCTTCTTTGGCATGGCGCGCCGCTTGTGCGGTGGGTGCCGGTGCTGTGACGGATGTCTGTGGTGTGCTGGGTGCCGGTGCTGTGACAGGAACCTGCGTGCCGGGGGCCTTGCCGCCGTGCAAAGCGTCGAGCAATGCCTCGAACTCGGCCTCGCTGATGTCCTCCGTAGCGGGCGCTGAAACCACGGGCGCGACGCCAGTGACCAGTGACTGCTTGGCCGCCAGCGGCTCAAGCGGAATGGGCTCGTTGGACGATACCGCGCCCAATAGCTGCGAAAGATAGTCGTCGACGAGTCCACCGTTCATGCGGGCATCTCCTGCGGCTGTGGAATGTCGCGCAGTAGCCAGGTCAGTGCGCGTTGATAGGCCTCAAGGCCGCGACTCTGGCTCACCTCGGCGGACAGTTCGGCGCGGGTAAGTTCGGCGGCATCGCGAAGACGTGTGTCGAGCGGAACCGCCTGTACCCAAGTGCGCTCGGCGTGCTGCTCGCGCAGGTGCTCGAAGGTTTCGGTGCAGGCGCGGGTTCGGCGGTCGAACAAAGTAGGAAGGATGCGTGTTGGCAGGGGCTTGCCACGCGAACGACCGATCATCAGCGCGGTCTTGAGCATGCTCTCCATGCCGTGGACGCCGAGCGGCTCGGTCTGAGTCGGTACGATCAACAGATCGGCGGCGGCCAGCGCGTTGACCATCAGTAGACCGAGAGTGGGCGGGCAGTCGAGTAGAGCGAAATCGTAGTCCTTGGCGGCGCTAGCAAGGCCGCGACCCAAGGCGAGGCCAAGACCGGGTGCCGAGGCCGAGCGACGCTCCAGCGTGGCCATGCCGGCCTGTGCGGGCAGCAGGTGCAAGCCGGTGATCGGGGTGGAGTGGACGACTTCTGCGACCGATTTTTGCGGCATTTCGAACAGATCGAGTGTGCCGCTCGGATTCGGCTCGGCGGGGATGCCGAAGGCGCGCGTCAGTGAAGCATGCGGGTCGAGATCGACCAACAGCACGCGTTGCCCGCGGGCGGCCAGCAGCCGACCGAGCAGTAAGGACGTGGTGGTTTTGCCCACGCCGCCTTTTTGGTTGGCGATGGCCCAAACATGCATCAGGGCAGATCCTCCGAGATCGTCGGCGGAGCAGAACTCTCTACGGCACTAACGGCTGCGGTGTCGGCTTCTTGACGGGCGCGCATCGTGCTTGCGCCGGGTGTGGCGAGGATCACCAGAACAACGCGGCGATTTGCCGCACGCCCAGCGACGTTGGCGTTATCGGCGATGGGGCGTTTTTCGCCGAAACCCACGGCGGCCATCCGTCGCGGATCAACGCCGCGGTCTTCCAGCAAGCGGATGACACTGGCCGCGCGAGCACCGGAAAGCTCCCAGTTGGAGGGAAACAATGCGCTGGCGATGGGGTCGTTATCGGTGTGACCCTCGATGCGCAGCTCGTTCGGCAGTTCGCGCAGCGCGGTGGCCAGCGAGTCGATGGCCTCGCGGGCCGGGGTCGACAATGCTGCCGATCCGCTGGCGAACAGAACATCGCTGCGGATGTTCACTTCCAGCCACAGGCTATCGCGGGTGACGGTCACTTGATCGGACATGATTAGTCGACCCAGTGCGCGCTCAACTTGACGTTGGATGGCGTCGAGTTGCACATCGGCTTCGGCGGCTTCATCGTCCAACTGCATCCGTTCGACCGGGGAAATCACCGCTTCGGCGCGGGCGCGATCGGTGAGCGCTATAAGGTTTCGTGAGCCAGGATCGCGCTCGAATGGCATTGGCAGCGCAGCGCCCGTCGCATCGCCGGGGTCGCCGATTTGCATACGCGCGCTACCACGCAACCCGCCGTCAAATGCGTCGCTAAGTGACTCCGATATCACCCGGTACTTGCCTTCATTGAGCGTCGAGATGGCGTACATCACGACGAAGAAGGCGAGCAGCAGAGTAACCAGGTCGCCGTAGGGAATGGCCCAGGCTTCGTGGTTGACGTGCTCCTCTCGGCGTCCTCGGCGGGCCATGGCATGCGCACTCAGTGCAGAAAGCCGCCGAGGCGGGATTCGATGTTGCGTGGGTTTTCGCCGTGAGCGATCGACACCAGGCCTTCCAGCACCAGTTCGCGATCTCCGGTACGTCGGTGGATGATGGCCTTGAGCTTGTTGGCGATCGGAAGAAACAGGCAGTTCGCCGACGCGATGCCATAAATGGTGGCGGTAAACGCCGCCGCGATACCGCTACCGAGCTTGGACGGGTCGGCGAGATTCTTCATCACCGTCATCAAGCCGAGCACCGCACCAACGATGCCAAAGGTAGGCGCATACACACCTGCGGCCTCGAAGACCTTGGCCGCTTGCAGGTCGGCGCTTTCTTCGGCGTCGATCTCGATTTCCAGCATATGCCGAATGCTTTCGGGCTCGACGCCGTCGACGAGCATTTGCAGGCCTTTGGCGATGTAGCGGTCGGGTTGTCGCGCCACTTGCGACTCCAGCCCGAGCAGCCCCTGCTTTCGCGCGATGCTCGCCCATTCGACGATCTGCACAATCAAGCGTTTCCGATTATCCGGCGGTGGTTGGACGATCCAGCCGGCGATTTTCGTTGCGCGCAGGAAGGTCGGTAGTCCGCTTTGCAGCAAAACCGCGCCCAAGGTGCCGACGATGACGATCAAAAAAGCCGCGAGATTCCACAACCCCGACAGGCCGGCACCTTTGGCCACGCTGCCACCGATGATGGCAACGAGCGCAAGGACGAGACCGGCGAGGCTGAGAATATCCATGGCTTAGGCGTGCCTGCGCCGAGTGTCACGGGCGCTGCGCTTCAGACCGTCGACGTCGAGGATCAGAGCCAGCGAGCCATCACCGATGAGGGTCGCGCCGGCATAGCCGGGGATGCCGCGCACGCGCTTCGGTAGCGCTTTGATGACCACTTCCTCGCGGCCACGCACCTGATCGACTACGAGGCCGTAGCGGAATTCGCCGCTCTGAAGCACGACGATGACCTCGCCACCACCAAGGTTCGGATTCATCCGCAACCAAGTACGCAGCCAGATCAGCGGTAAGGTGCTGGAGCGCAGATCGAGCACCGGATGGCCATCGACGTAATCGGGCTTGCGCTGCGGCATCGGCAGCACTTCGACCACACGGCCCAGCGGCAGCGCGTAAGCGGTTACATCGACGCGCACCAGCAGCGTCGGCAGGATCGCCAAGGTGAGTGGAACGCGGATGATGAAGCGCGAACCGTGTCCGGGTTCGGAGTGAATTTGGATCTGTCCCGAGAGCTCGCGGATCGTGGATTGGACAACGTCCATGCCGACGCCGCGCCCGGAGATATTGGTGACTTCTACCTTGGTGGAAAAACCGGGCATGAAAATCAGATGAAAGCATTCGTCCGTGCTGAGCCGTGCCGCAGCTTCCGGGGATAGCAAGCCTTTTTCGATCGCCTTGGCGCGGAGTTTTTCCGGGTCCATGCCACTGCCGTCATCGCGGATCTCGATGGCGACGGTATCGCCCTCCTGGCGCGCCGAAAGCAGCACTTGGCCGATTGGGTTTTTACCCGCGGCTTGGCGTGTCGCGGGCCGCTCGATGCCGTGGTCGATGGCATTGCGAACGAGGTGTACCAGCGGATCAGCCAGTGCTTCGACGAGGTTGCGGTCAAGCTCGGTCTCGGCACCTTCCAGCGTGAGCTCGACCTGCTTGTTGAGTTGACGGGCGACGTCGCGGGCCATTTTCGGGAAGCGCTGGAACACACGACTCACCGGCTGCATACGGGTGCGCATCACCGAGCCTTGCAGGCGCGCGGTGGCGTGATCGAGGGCGGTGACGGCGCGGTGCAGATCCTCGTCCTTGAGTTTGTCGCGCAGCACCTTCAGACGGTTGCGAGCCAAGACCAATTCGCCCGTGAGGTTGACGATGGCATCGAGGCGTTTGGTATCGACGCGGACGGTCTGCTCGGTGTCGCCGCCGCTTCGGGTGGCTGGTTTGGGCGAAGTCTCGGCGACCGCTTGGGCGGCGGGCTTTGGCGTGACCGTTTTACGCGGCCCGGAGGAGGCCTGCCCCGAAGCCCAGGCCGTGATGGTGGCGATCAAGTCGGGGTCGGCGGATTCCAGCGCTTGTCCCGCACCGAGTGCGGCCATCTGGCCGGTGAGTGTGTCAAGGCAGCGCTGCGCGTAATCGAAGGCGTCGTCGTCGAGCAGAATCTTGCCCTCACGGGCCTTGTCGAAGGCGTCTTCCAGCGCGTGGCAGAGCTCGACCATGGGCGTCAAACCGAGAAAGCCCGCGCCGCCTTTGATGGTGTGGAAGCCGCGAAATACTGCGTTCAGCAAGCCTTTGTCGTCAGCGGCTTGTTCGAGTTGCACCAATTGCTCACCGAGGCGCTCCAGAATCTCTCCGGCCTCGATAAGAAAATCAGCAGCGATGTCGGACGAAACGGCGGACATACGAAGTTCCCCATCAAATGCCGAGTTCGGACAACAAGCCGTCGGCGTCGCGCTGCGAGGCCGAGGGTTTGTCCACGCCCGCAACCGCAGGGCCGGCACCAGCCAGAGGATCAAGACGCTGATCTCGAGCGCTTGTGCTGGGCGGCGGCAAGCCCATGGCCGTGAGTTGCTCGTACACGCCGCGGACGATTACCGCGACCTTACGGATGATCTGCCCGGTGAGGTCTTGGTAGCTCTGCGCGAGCGCGAGATCGGAAAGATTGCCACGCAGTGCGTCGAGTAAGGCCGCGTGGTCGGCGTCGGGTGCGTGCAGGGCATCGATCAGGCGCTTGGAGTCTTCGACGAGGTCGAGCGTGCGATTGGCGGCCTGCTCGGTCATGTCCACGACACGGTCGAGGCGAGTACAAGCGTCCGGTAGTTCGCCGACCGCGGCGTCGACGATGGGCAGTTCGCCCAGGGCTTTTCCGAGCTGCTGGCTGAGCTTGGCCATACCGGCGAGTAGCGGTGCTTCCTGCCAGTCCACGATGGCCTTCAGCGCAGCTCGCAGCGAGGCATCGTCGGCTTCGCTGATGGCAGCCAAGGCGCTGCCCAAGTGAGCCTCGATGTCGGCATTGCAGGGCAGGCTGCTCATGCGGTGTTGCTAAGCCGATCGAAAATCTTGTCCAGTTTTTCCTTCAGCGTGGCCGCCGTGAAAGGCTTGATGATGTAGCCGTTCACCCCGGCCTGCGCGGCTTCGATGATCTGCTCGCGCTTGGCTTCCGCCGTGACCATCAGTACTGGCAGGGTCTTTAGCTTTTCGTCGGCGCGGATCATCCGCAGCAACTCCAGCCCATTGGTTCCCGGCATGTTCCAGTCGGTGACGACGAAATCGAAGCCGCCTTGGCGGAGCATGGTGTAGGCCACGCCGCCATCCTCGGCTTCGGCGAAGTTGGTGAAACCCAAGTCGGTGAGCAGGTTCTTGACGATGCGACGCATTGTCGAGAAGTCGTCCACGACCAAGATGCGCATGTTCTTGTTCACGTCGGTGCCTCGGAAATGAAGGTGCGGAATCCACGCGGCCAGCGGGGTGGTGCATCCCGCCCCGGCGAGGCTCCGGTGCGAGTGTAGCCGTGGCTAGCCGACCGTCTCCGTGTCGTTATCGGCAGATCCGAACGCTTCTAAACGGGCACGAAGGCGCAGCACGGCCTGACCGTGGATCTGGCAGACCCTGGATTCCGAGACCCCGAGCACCGCGCCGATCTCGCGCAGGTTGAGTTCTTGCTCGTAGTAAAGCGAGAGCACCAGTTGCTCGCGCTCGGGTAGTTGCTCAATGGCACCGGCCAACGCACGGCGGAATTCGGCGGCTTGCAGGCCGCGCTCGGGTGAGCAGGCCGGACCCGCCGGGACATGTACCTCGCCGTGGTCCTCGATATGCGAATCGAGACTCAGCACTTGGCCCGACGCGGAATCCTCCAGCAAGCGGGCGTAATCTTCGGGGCCGAGCCCGAGCGCTTTGGCGATCTCCCCGCCCGTAGCAGCACGGCCGGTGCTCTGTTCGATCCGACGGGTGGCCTCGGCAGCCTCGCGTGAGCGACGATGCACCGAGCGCGGGGTCCAGTCGCTGCGGCGGATCTCGTCGATCATCGCGCCACGGATGCGGATGGACGCGTAGGTCTCGAAGCTGGCACCTTGGTCGCTATCGAAATTGCGAGCGGCTTCGATCAGACCGAGCATGCCGGCCTGCACCAGGTCGTCGACCTCGACGCTGGCTGGCAGGCGCGCCGCCAGATGATGCGCGATGCGCCGAACCAGCTCGGCATGGCGCTCCACCACCTCGGCGGAGGCGCTGCGCTGAACGGCTCGGTACTGGGCTGCGGGGGCGATCATGCGCGGGTTCCTCCAACCTCCAGCATACGCTCGACAAAGAATTCGATATGTCCGCGCGGCGCGGTGGGCCGCGCCCAGTGGTGGACGCGCTTGGCAAGCTCGCGGAAGGCGATGGAGACGGGTGCCGCTGGAAAGGCTTCGACGACCGCTTTCTGCTTCTGCACCGCGCGCCGCAGGGCATCGTCCTGCGGGATCGCGCCGAGGTAGGCCAGCGAGGCTTCGGGCAGGAAACGTTCCACCACGCGGGCCAGCTTGTCGTAGAGCGCTCGGCCCTCGACCGGGTTGCGCACCATGTTTGCCACCACATGCACGCGCTTCAGGCCACGTTCGCGCACCAGCACCTTCACCAGCGCATAGGCATCGGTGATAGATGCAGGCTCATCGCAGACCACGACCAGTACTTCCTGTGCGGCCTGACAAAAGGTGAGCACGGCGTCATTGATGCCCGCCGCGGTATCGACCACGAGGGTATCGAGCGGGCCTTCGAAGGTGGATATGGCTTGCACGATGCCCGCGTGCTGCGCGGGGTTCATCTCGGCCATATGCCGTTTGCCCGATGCCGACGGCACCACGCTCAGACCGCGCGGGCCCGCCAGGATCACGTCTGCCAGCGCGGCGCGACCGGCGACGACATCGGCGAGGGTTTGTTTGGGTGTCAGGCCGAGCAGCACGTCGACGTTGGCCAGCCCGAAATCGGCATCCAGCAGCAGCACGCGTTCGCCGAGCGCCGCCAGTGCGGTGGCGAGGTTTACGGACACGTTGGTTTTGCCGACGCCGCCCTTGCCGGAGGCCACGGCAAGCACGCGCACCGATGCGCGTTCGGCCTCAGGCGGCATCGGCGTCTTCCGCGCTCATCGTCGGGCGGTCTCCAGCGCGACGCAGTTCTTCGAGCTGCAATACCAAATGACTGGCTTCGGCGATGGCGAGGTCTTCAGGCACCTGCTGACCGTCGGTGGTGTAGGCCAGCGGCAGACCATGGCGGACCAGCACCGACAGCGCGGCACCGAGTCGGCCGGTCTCGTCGAGCTTGGAGAGGATGGCGGCTTCGGGCGCGATGAAGCCGAAGCGGCGAACCACTTCGTCGAGATCCGCGTTGTGGGCGTTGGCAGGCATGACCAGCATCGTCCGCACTCGGCCGGCATGACGCAACCAATTTAGCTGGCCGACCATCGCGCGGTCGCGCGAGCCGTGGCCTTCGGTGTCGATCAACACCAGCGGATAGGCTTTGAGGCGGTCGAGCGCGGCGTGCAGCGCTGCTTCGCTGCCTGCCTCGACCACCGGCAGGCCAAATTGGCGGCCGTAGGTGTGCAGTTGCTCACGACCGCCTGGGCGGCGGGTGTCGGTGGTGATCAGGGCGACGTCGCGCGGACCAAATTCGGCGGCGTAGCGCGCCGCGAGTTTGGCGACGGTGGTGGTCTTGCCGGCACCGGTGGGGCCGACCAAGGCGACGACACCGGGCGTGCGCAAGGGGTCGAAGCCGGCCACTGGCAGCAGGCGCGCCAATTGGCCCAACATCAAGCCACGAGCGCGAGCGGGGTCGGCATCCGCCGGAATCTTGGCAGCGACCTCGCGGGCCAGCGCGTCCTCACAGCCGTAGCTGGCCAGCGCATCGAGGGTCGCCGCGCGGGCCGGGCTGATGCGCAGGCGTTCGCCGGTCATGCGCTGCATTTCGCGCTCCATCATTTCGCGCATCTCAACGAGCTCGGCGCGCACTTGCCCGAGGCTCGGGTCTTCGTCCCAAGGCGCGATGCGCACGGCCTGCGGCATGGTGCGCGGCGGAATCGCGCTTGGCTTTGATGGTGCCGCGAGCGCTGCCTCGATGGCTTCGGGATGCATGAAGGAGGCAATGGCTGGCGCATTCGCCGGTGCAGCCGTGCTGCGTGCGATGCGTTCCTTGGCCTCGGCGAGGAAGGCCGCAAAATCGGCACGCATGCTGGGCGCTGGTACAGGTGTTGTGGAGGCAGGCGTTATGGAGGCAGGCGCTATGGAAGCAGGCGACACGGATGTGTTCGCCTTGTTTGCGGTTGCTTTGCTTGCCGGCGGCGGCGTGACCGCTCGCAGGGCACCGGCAAGCTGCGAGGGCAGGCCGATTTCGGTGTCGCTTACTTGATCCAGCGCCGTCGCAGGTCGGCTTGGCAGCAAGGACTTCAAGGCGTCTTGCGCCAATTGCTCGTCGTATTCGGTGGCGGCGACGACCTCGATGCCGCCGGGCACCGCGCGATTCGAGAGGATCACCGCATCGGCTCCCTGTTCGTCGCGAACCATGCGCAGCACTGTCCGCATGTCTTGGGCAACGAAGCGCTTGATCTTCATGGTGCGTGTCTCCGAATTCCGCTAAGCGCAAGGGTTGTTCTGAGGCTTCAGCCGATCGATCCGATCAGCTTCAGCCGCTTGTCCTCGGGGATCTCGCTGTAGGCCAACACCTGCAGCGACGGCACCCCATGCCGAAACATTCGCGAGAGCACGCTGCGCACCGTTCCCGGTACCAGCAGCACCGCCGGCTCGCCGCGCGCCTCTTGTCGCTGCACACAGTCTGCGAGGCTCTGCTGCAAGCGTTCCGCAAGGCTGGGCTCGAGGGCGGCCGCGTTCCCGCTGACCGAGTCTTGCAAGATGCGTTCCAGCGGTGCGGCCAGCGTGTAGACCGGCAGCTCGGCATTCATGCCGTTGATCTCCTGCACGATGAAGCGGCCCAGGCTGGTGCGCACGGCAGCGGTGAGTGCGACCGGGTCTTGGGTGCTGGCACCGTGTTCGATCAGCGCCTCGGCAATCTGGCGGATCTGCCGTACCGGCACTTTTTCCGCCAGCAGGTTTTGCAGCACGCGCACCACGACAGCCAGTGGCAGGGTCTTGGGTGTCAGGTCTTCGACGAGGCGTGGAGCGGCTTTCTTGAGGGTGTCGAGTAGCGCCTGAGCCTCCTCATGGCCGAGCAGCTCGGCTGCATGCTCGCGCACAAGGTGGGAGAGATGGGTGGCGATGACGGTTGCCGGGTCGACCACGGTGTAGCCCTGCGACTCGGCCTGCGCACGCTGTGCCGGTTGGATCCACACCGCTTCGAGGCCGAAAGCCGGATCGCGGCCGGCGATGCCCGTGACCTCGCCGTACACCCGCCCCGGATTCAGGGCCATGTCGCGATCAGGGTGAACCTCACCACCGGCGACGGGAACGCCGTGGATCACCACCCGATAGTGATTCGGCGGCAGGTCGAGGTTGTCGCGGATGTGAACTGCCGGTACGAGGAAGCCGAGGTCTTGCGTCTGTTTGCGGCGGATGGCCTTGATGCGTGCCATCAAATCGCCACCCTGCGCCTTGTCGACGAGCGGGATCAGCCGATAGCCAACCTCCAGCCCAAGCGCATCGACCGGCCGCACTTCGTCCCAATTCAGATCCTGCGACGGCGTGCCGGGCGCGGGCGACGCCAGTAGTTTGCGCGCGTCAGCATCGGCATTGCGTGCCCGCTCGGCACGGTCGCGCCCGCGCAGCACCCAAGCGATGTAGCCCAAGCCCGCGGCGAAGCTGAGAAAAGCAAGGTTCGGCATGCCCGGTATCAAGCCAATGACACCGACAATGACGGCAGTCATGGCCAGCGCACGGTACTGGCCGAATACTTGGCCGAACATCGCATTGCCCATGTCCTGCGAGCGCGAGACGCGCGTGACGATGACGGCGACCGCCGTCGAAACCAGCAGCGCGGGCAACTGCGCTGCCAGCCCGTCGCCAATCGCAAGCAGGATGTAGGTCTCGGCCGCATCGCCGGCCGCCATGTCGTGCTGCAGCACGCCGATGGTGAAGCCGCCAATCAGGTTGATGAAGAGAATCAAAATGCTGGCAATCGCATCGCCACGGATGAACTTGCCGGCACCGTCCATTGAGCCGTAGAAATCGGCCTCCTCGCGCACCTCGTCACGGCGGGCTTTGGCTTCCTCGCGCGTCAGCATGCCGGCGTTCAAGTCGGCGTCGATGGCCATTTGCTTGCCCGGCAGCGAGTCGAGTGTGAAGCGGGCCGCTACTTCCGAGACGCGGGTCGAGCCCTTGGTGATGACGATGAAATTGATGATCGTCAGGATGGCGAAGACGATGATGCCGACGGCAAAACTGCCGCCCACCACGAAGGCACCGAAGCTGGCGATCACCTGGCCGGCGGCGTCGTGGCCCTCATGGCCGTTCAGCAGCACCACCCGCGTCGACGCGACGTTGAGCGCCAACCTTGCCAGGGTCACCAGCAACAGTACGGTCGGGAAGATCGAAAACTCCAGCGGCCGCTTGACGTAGATCACCGCGAGCAGAACGACCAGCGAGGCGGCGATGTTCAAGGTGAACAGCACGTCCAGCGCGATCGGCGGCAGCGGCACGATGATCATCGCCAGTACCGCCAGCAGCATGATCGGCACCGCAGCACCTTGCTGAATCAACTGCCAAGTGCGGGCGGACGGGGACATCACGGCAGCCATCGGATCTCGCGCGGGCAAGGGGTCGGGTGAGATGTGCAAGGCGTGTGCCGCGGGTCGGTTCTGC
>BBPD01000507.1_pt1 | contig 14393 bp, 11 predicted proteins | sample 1344911 | NCBI WGS metagenome assembly BBPD01 (sample SAMD00019088, study PRJDB2971) | groundwater metagenome | biome: freshwater biome; feature: mineral spring; material: ground water | place: USA: CA, Sonoma | collected 2011-09 | depth surface m
GCCCAAGCCGGCGCTGTTTGCACCTGTTTGCTTCAAAGGAGCTTCATCATGGTCATGTCGATCAACACCAACGTCAACTCGCTCACCGCGCAGCGCAACGCGGCAGCCACGCAGAACTCGCTGGCCGTCTCGCTGCAGCGCCTCTCTTCGGGCCTGCGCGTCAACAGCGCCAAAGACGACGCCGCCGGCTTGGCGATTGCCGAGCGCATGAACACCCAAGTGCGCGGCATGAACGTGGCCATCCGCAACGCCAACGACGGCATCTCGCTGGCCCAGACTGCCGAAGGCGGCTTGGCCACCATTGGCGACATGCTGCAGCGCATGCGCGAGCTCTCGGTGCAGTCGATCAACTCGACCAACACCTCGGGCGACATCGCGGCACTGAACCAAGAATTCACCCAGTTGCGCGATGAAGTCAACCGCACTGTGAGCGCAGTGCAGTTTAACGGCACCTCGCTCTTTACCACCACCAACAACTTCAGCTTCCAAGTCGGGGCCAACAGCGGCCAGATCATCACCATTGCCGGCTCGGCCATGAACATCAACGCCGCCGCTGGCGGCATGTCGGGCGTGACACAGGCTGCGGGCGGTGCCTCCGGCCTCAACACCACCGCCAACTCCGCCAACGCCGCCGTGCTGGCGGCGCTCGACACCGCCATCGCCACCGTCAACGACACCCGCGCCACCTTGGGTGCGGTGCAGAGCCGGTTCGAGAACACCATCAACTTCCTGCGCACCTCGGTCGAGAACCAAGCCGCCGCCCGCGGACGCATCATGGACGCCGACTTTGCCTCTGAAACCGCCAACCTGAGCCGCAGCCAGATCCTACAACAGGCCGGCACGGCCATGATCGCGCAAGCCAACCAGTTGCCCCAAGGCGTGCTGGCCTTGCTGCGCTGACCGTTGCCCTTCGGCAGCGCAGGGCCGACCTCGAGGCCAACCCCGGCAACGGCTAGGGTTGGCCTTTGTGGTTTTTGGTCTGTGGCCGCTTGGCCGGCTTTTTTGGCTTTCAAAAAACCGCCGTTGCTGCTAGAGTAGCGCAAGTCCATTGGCAGCGCGCAGGCTGCGCAAACGCCCTTACCCGCAGGAGTGCACCATGGCCATTTCATCACCCGGCATCGGCAGCCAACTCGACGTCAACGCCATCGTGCGCCAGTTGGTGGACATTGAGCGGCGCCCGATTCAGCAGCTCGAATCCCAAGCCGGCAGCCTGCGCACCCAGCTCTCGGCCTTTGCGCGCGTGCGCTCCGACCTCTCCGGCCTGCAAGACGCGGCCGCGCGCCTGCTCGACCCCAGCCTGTGGGGCAGCCGCAACTTCAGCTCCAGCAACAGCGCCGCACTCACCGGCAGCGCCGGCAGCTCGGCCTTGGCCAGCAGCTTTTCGGTGCAAATCGCCCGGCTGGCGCAGTCGCAGGGGGCGGCTTCGGCCGGCCGCGCGGTCGATGCCCCCATCGGGGCCGCGGGCACGCTGGAATTTCGCGTCGGCACCTGGAGCGGCAACAGCTTTTCCGGCGGCACACCCGTGGCGGTGGCGGTGCAGGCCGGTGACACGCTCAGCACGCTGGCGGCGCGCATCAACGGGAGCAACGCCGGTGTGTCGGCGCTGGTGCTGCGCAGCGGCGGGCAAGAGCAGCTCATGTTGCGCGGCAGCAACACCGGCGCGGCGGCGGGCTTTGAGGTGCGCGCCCTCGATGGCGGCGGTGCCCCCATCACCGATTCCAGCAGCGCCTTGGGTAGCCTAAACCACTTCCACAACGGCACCGCCATAGTCGGCATGGGGCGCACCCAAGAGGCGCTGGATGCGCAGTTCACCGTCGATGGCGTGGCCCTGAGCTCACCCACCAACACCGTGAGCAATGTGGTGCCGGGCCTGACGCTCAACCTGCAGCAAAGCACCACCGCCACCCTGCCCGGCAGCCCGGCCACGGCGGTGCAGGTGTCGGTGCAGCAAAACAACACCGTGGTGCGCGATGCCATCGAAGCCTTCCGGGTCGCCTACAACCGCATCAACACCACCTTGTCGGAGCTCACCCGCGCCGACCCCACCGGCAACGCCGACGGCCCGCTGCAGGGTGACGGCACCGCCCGCCGGCTGCAAACGGCGCTGCGCCAGTTGCTCATGAGCGACGGCCCGAGCGGCTCGCCCTTGGGCCGCCTGAGCGATATGGGCCTGCAAGTGCAGCGCGACGGTTCGCTGGGCGTCAACACCACCCGGCTCGATGCCGCCATGGCCAACCAAGAGGGCATGCGCCGCTTGCTCGCCCACACCGGCAGCAACGGGGCCGATGTGGGTATTGCGCGGCGCCTGCGCGACTTCGCCTTGGCCGCCAACGGCACCGAGGGCGCGGTGAACAGCCGCAACGGCGCCATCCAAGCCGCCATCGAGCGCAAAAACGACCGCATCGAGCGGCTCGAAGACCGGCTGGTGCGCACCCAAGCCAGCCTGTTGGCCCAATACAGTCGGCTCGACGCCAATATGAGTGCCCTCAACGGCCTCGACAGCTTCGTGACGCAGCAACTGGCGCAGTGGAACCGCAGCAACAACTAGACCCGCCTCCTTTAAGCCTGTCAAGGCCACTAATGCCCCCGCAAAGCCCCGTTTATCGGGGCTTTGTCGTTGCAGCACCCATCTCACAATCTCCCCAACACCCGGTTCATCAGGTCAAACTTGGCGACCACAACGCAAACCGAGTGATTTGATCTGAACCCCCGATCCTTCAAGGAGATTGCACCATGGCCCTGACCATCAACACCAACGTGATGTCGCTCAACGCGCAGCGCAACACGGCCCAAACCCAGGGCCAGATGGCCGTTACCTTGCAGCGCCTCTCCTCGGGCTTGCGCGTCAACAGCGCCAAAGACGACGCCGCTGGGCTGGCCATCGCCGAGCGCATGAACACCCAAGTGCGCGGCATGAACGTGGCCATCCGCAACGCCAACGATGGCATCTCGCTGGCGCAGGTGGCCGAAGGCGGCTTGGCCACCATGAGCGACATGCTGCAGCGCATGCGCGAACTGGCGGTGCAGTCGATCAACTCCACCAACACCTCGGGCGACATCGTGGCCCTGAACCAAGAGTACACCCAGCTCAGCCAAGAAGTGGCGCGCACACTCAGCTCGGTGCAGTTCAATGGCCAATCCTTGTTTACCACCAACGCCGACTTCACCTTCCAAGTGGGTGCCAACAGCGGTCAGACCATCACCATTGCCAGCGCACAAATCAACCTGCAATCGGGCGCTGGCCTGTCGGGCGTCATTGCTGGTGGGGCCGTGGTGAGCGCCCTCGTTCCCAGCGCCAATCTGGAAAACGCGGCCAACCTGACGGCCTTGGATGCGGCCTTGGCCACCATCAACTCCACCCGCGCCAACCTTGGTGCGGTGCAGAGCCGGTTCGAGAACGCAATCAACTACCTGCGCACCGCAGTTGAAAACCAAGCCGCTGCGCGTGGGCGCATCATGGATGCCGACTTTGCTGCCGAAACCGCCAGCCTGAGCCGCAGCCAGATCCTGCAACAGGCTGGCACCGCCATGATCGCCCAAGCCAACCAGATTCCCCAAGGCGTGCTGCGCTTGCTGCAGGGCTAAACCCCTGCTGGCGAACCATCGCCGCGCTTACCACGGCGGGGCAGCAGCCTGCACCCGCCGCATAATCGCCTGCGCCATGCAACACCTCCTGCCCCAACTCCAAGCCCTGCGCACCGGCACCGGCGTTTATCGGCACACGACGCAGCCCTACTACATCGTGGCCCCGGCCTATGCCGAGCGCTCGGCTGGCGTGCGGCTGCTGCACCAGTTGTGCAGCCTGCTAAACCGGCTCGGCTTCGAGGCCTACGTGCAATCGCCCCAGACCAGTGGCGAACTCTGGACGCCGCAACTCACGCCGGGCATTCAATTGGCGCACTGGAAGGCCGGCAAGGTGCCGGTGGTGGTGTACCCAGAAGTGGCCGCCCGGCACGCGCTGGAACTGGGCCTGGCGGTGCGCTACCTGCTCTACTACCCCGGCGTGCACGGTGGCCCCAAGGCATTCGATCCCGACACGCTGGTGTTCAAACTCGCTGCCGATGTGCTCTACCCCGGCGGAGACAATTTGGAATTGCCGACCATTGACACCGCGTTGTTCCAGCCGCCCCCGGCAGGCACACCGCGCGACCGGGTGTTGTATTACTACAACCGCTACTCGGGCCTGCTGCGCGATTTCGGACCCGATGCGGTGGAGATCTCGCCCAAAAAACCCAAATCCTTGAGCGAAACCGCCGCCCTGTACCAGCGCGCGCGGGTTTTGTACGCTTACGAATACTCCACCGCCGCCCAAGAGGCGCGCCTGTGCGGCTGCCCGGTGGTCTATCTGCCCAACGAGGAACGCCTGCCCACACTCGACCGCCTGATCGGCTTTTGGGGCTTGGCCGGCCTGGCTTGGGGCGACGAGCCCGACCAGGTGCTGCAAGCCCAACGCAGCGTGGGCGACTTTCCCGAGCAATACGCGCAGAGCATGGCCCATTGGCGCGAAGACTTGATCGCTTTCATCGAAAAAACCCAGCAAGCCGCCACCGCCCTACCCTTCGAGCAAGCCTGGCCGCAGACCACCTTGGACAAATTGCCCGGGGTTTGCAACACCGCCGCCGAAAAGGCCGCCCGCGCCGACCGCCTGCTCTGGCAGCGCCTGCACACGCAATACGACCTGTGGCGCCAGCGCAGCACCCTGCGCGAGATCGATGCCGACATCTACGCCGGGCACTTGGTCGCAGGCCGGGTTGAGCCGCTCACCGTGCTGATCGACCAACGCGGTGCCCCGCTCGATGCGCTGGCCGACACGCTCGACAGCCTAGCCCAGTGCCTGGGGCAGCCGGTGCAGGTGCAGATTGTGTCCGACTCCAGCGCGCCCGAGGGCTTTGCAGAAGCGTCCGGCATCGTCTGGCACCAAGTGGCCGCAGGGCAGCCGTTGCAGGCGCTGCCTGCGCTGGCCCTGCCCACGGCCTGGGTGCTGCTGCTGACCAGCGGCACCACGCTGGCCCCACGCGCGCTCATGGAGTGGGGGCTGGCCGTGGCCGAGTTCCCGCAGGCGCGCCTGATCTACGCCGACGAAGACCTGCACCAGGGCGACTCCAAAGAGCGCTACCCGCACTTCAAGCCCGATGCCAACGTCGAGCTGCTGCGCTGCATGAACTACCTTGGCCCAGCCGTGGCCATGCAGGGCGCGCTCTGGCAGCAAATCGGCCAGCCGCTGCCGGGGGCCGAACTTTACGCCGCCGCGCTTGCGCTGCTGGCCCGGCATGGCCGGCCCGTGCTCGGGCACATCGACACCGTGCTGGTGCACGGCGGGCGCGGCATGGCCAGCGCCGCCGAGGCGCAAGAGTTCGACTTGGCGCAGCAGGTGCTGCAGCAGCAAGGCTTGGCCGAGCGCTTGCAGCCGCTGCCGCGCTGGGGCACCTGGCTGGTGCCACACCGCTTGCAGGGGCCGGCCCAGGTTTCGTTGGTGGTGCCCACGGGCCTGCAAACCGGTTATCTGCGCAGCCTCTTGCTGGCCGCCGAAAAGCTGAACGACTTGCCATTGGCCGAAGCCATCCTAGTCTGCCAGCCACAGCACGCCGAAGAAGTGCGCCTAGCCAGCGCCGACACTTTGAGCGCACCCGTGCACATCGTGCTGCTGCCCGAGGGCGAGTACAACCATGCCGCCGCGCTCAATGCCGGCATTGCGCGCGCCAGCGGCGAATTCGTGCTGGTCTGCGACGACGACACCGAGCCGCTGCACGCCGGCTGGCTGGAGCGCCTGGTGGCGATCGCCCAGCAAAGCGATGTGGGCTTGGTGGCCCCGCGCCTGCTCTCGTCCAAAGAGGCCGAACCCAAGGTGGTGGGCGGCCCGCTGCTGCTCGGGGTGCAGGGGCTGGCGGCGAGCTACTGCGGCGAAGAAGGCTGGCTCGACGAAGCCGGGGCTTATTCGCGCCTGCAACTCACGCAAGACACCAGCGCCGTGAGCGGCCACTGCTTTGTGCTGCGCAAAGCGCACTGGGAGCGCGTGGGCGGTTTGCGCGAGCAGCGCTACCCGCTGTTCTTGGGCGTGCTCGACCTGTGCCTGCGCCTGGGTGCGCTGGGCCTGCGCCACGTCTGGACGCCGCTGAGCAGCCTGGTACACCACGGCGGCAAAACGCTGCAGGTGCGCCGCAGCGAAATCCACGATCAGATACGCTTGGCCGATCAAGAACTGGAGGAGCGCCGCCAGATCATCGACGACTGGGCCGCCGAACTGGCCCAAGACCGCTGCTACAACCGCCAGCTCTCACTGCTGCGCCCTTTCGACATCGAAGCCGACATCGTGATCGACTGGAACCCGCGCCGGCACGACCGAGCGCGTGCGCTGGCGCTGCCGCTGCACAGCGGGGCCGGGCAGTACCGGGTGATTGAGCCGCTGCACGCCTTGCAGGATGTCGGACTGGTGCAAAGCTGCGTGGTGATGCCCATGGCGGGCGGGGCGCAGCGGGTGCTGCAGCCGCTGGAGTTGCGCCGCGCCCAGCCCGATGTGCTGGTGCTGCAACACGCCGTCGATGACGGGCAGCTTGGCCAGGTGCGGCACTACAAACGCGCCGCGCCCGCCACCCTGATCGTGCAAATGGTGGACGACCTGCTGGGCGAAGTGCCCGACAAGCACCCCAACCGCGAATTCCAGAGCCGCGAGGGGCACCGGCGCATGGTGCAGGCGCTGCGCGCCAGCGACCGCTTGATCGTCACCACCGACACCCTGCTGCAGCACTACCGCCAGTACGTGCCCGATGTGCGCTTGGTGCCCAACAGCCTGGACAGGCCTTGGTTTGCGCTCGACGTCAAGCGCGCGCCGGGGGAGCGCCTGCGCATTGGCTGGATCGGGGCCGGCCAGCACCAGGGCGACCTCGAACTCATTGCCCCGATCGTGGCCGAGTTCGCCGCCGAAGTCGATTGGGTGTTTATGGGCATGAGCATCGACGCCATCAAGCCGCACCTGAAGGAATTTCACTCCTTCGTCTCGATTGCCGACTACCCGGCCAAGATGGCCACCCTGAACCTCGACATCGCCATTGCGCCGCTGCAAGACAACCTGTTCAACCGCTGCAAAAGCAATCTGCGCCTGCTCGAATACGGCGCCATGGGCTGGCCGGTGGTGTGCTCTGATGTGTTCCCCTACCGCACCGACGATGCGCCGGTGCTGCGCTGCAACACCCCCGAAGCATGGCGCGCCGCGCTGCGCCGCCTGATTGACGATGCCGCCCTGCGCGCCCAACTCGGGCATCAGTTGCAGCAATGGGTGCAAGAGAAATACGCCCTGCAAGGGCTTACCCAGCGCTGGTTCGAGGCCATTTTTGCCCCCTCCCAACCCACGAGCCCGCCATGAAAGTCTGCCACTGCGACCGCCAGTATTTCTACCAGATTCTGGGCGTGGCCTTCAAGGCCCTCAAAGTGCGCCCGCGCGTGGCCGAACTCGGGGTGCTGCGCGGCGAAAACGCAGCCCGGCTGCAGCAGGCCCTGGAGCCGCAGACCCTATTGCTGGTCGACCCCTGGAGCAGCGCCGCCACGGCGCTGGCCACCCACCCCTTTGAGGACACCCTGCCGTGGATCGACCCGCCGCAGGCTTACCACAGCTACTACGGCGGCGACCTGGGCGAGCAAGCCACTTTCGACCGCCTGTACGAGGAATGCCGCCAGCGCTTCGCCGGGCACAGCAACGTCGAGATATTGCGCCAAAGCGCCGACGCCGCCCTGCGCACCCTGAAAAACCGCCACGAGCCGGCGCTGGACCTGATCTACATCGACGCCAACCACCAGTACGAGTGGATTTTGCGCGACCTGCTGCTGTGGAGCGAACTGTGCGCCCCCGACGGCATTCTGATGCTCAACGACTGCTGCCACAGCGCCGCCGGCATCCGGCAGAACCTGGGCGTGCTCGAAGCCGTGGGCTCCTTCGTCAAGCGCAGCGACTTCATCCCCGTGCTGCTGACCCACACCGACTGGTCAGACCTGATCCTGTGCCGCAAGGCCGGCGTGATGGAGCTGCTGCTCGATCAAGTGATCTCCAACATCGACCTGCGCTACGTCGAGGTGCCGCACCAGTTGCTGCCCGCAGCGCGTGTGGTTCAATGCGTCAATGGCTACAACATCAGCTTCAAGTGATGCCTCCGCGCACCCGCCGTGGGCGCGCCCAACGCCGTGGGACGCGGCAGTGCTGGGGCAGCCCAGCTTTGAATTGAACGACACCAGTGAGCAGGCCCTGCAATGGGCTGTGAAGAACCGTGGGCACCACACCGTTCGCGTCGATCCGTTGGCCTGTACCCGCGCCCTGCACGCACATGGCTTTTACTACTGCGACACCCTGGTCGAGCCCTATTGCCAAGCCGCATGGTTCATCGAACACCCGCATCCGGCGGTGGCCTTGCACGCATCGCCCGCGCTGGCCGAGCTGGAAGCCATCGCGAGCGGGGCCTTTGTGCATGGCCGTTTTCACCGCGACCCGCATGTCCCTCGTGAGCAGGCCGAGCAGCGCTACCGGCAATGGCTGGAGCAGTTGCACGCCGCCGGCCAGGTCTGGGGCATCTCGATGCAGCAGCAGGTGCAGGGCTTCGTCGCCTTCGAAGGCAACCAGTTGGTGTTGCACGCGCTAGCCGAGGGCGCGCGCGGCCGTGGCTGGGCCAAGTATTTCTGGTCACCGCTGTGCCGCCTGCTGTTCGAGCAGGGGCACACCGAGCTGCGCAGCTCGATTTCAGCCAGCAACCTGGCGGTGCTCAACCTGTACGCCTCGCTTGGCTTCAAGTTTCGCCACGCCCAAGACATCTACCACCGCCTGAGCCCATGAACATCCCCTTCAACAAGCCCTACATGACGGGCAAGGAACTGTTCCACATTGCCGAGGCGCACTTCAATGGCAAGCTGGCCGGCGACGGCCCCTTCACCCAGCGCTGCCACCAGTGGCTGGAGCAGCGCACAGGCACCCGCAAGGCGCTGCTCACCCACTCGTGCACGGCGGCGCTGGAAATGGCGGCGCTGCTGCTCGATTTGGGCCCGGGTGACGAAGTCATTATGCCGTCCTACACCTTCGTCTCGACCGCCAACGCCTTCGTGCTGCGCGGGGCCACGCCGGTGTTCGTTGACATTCGGGCCGATACGCTCAACATCGACGAGACGTTGATTGAGGCCGCCATCACCCCGCGCACCAAGGCCATCGTAGTGGTGCACTACGCCGGCGTGGGTTGCGAAATGGATGCGATCATGGCACTGGCGCACCGGCACGGCCTGTTCGTGGTGGAAGACGCGGCGCAAGGCCTGATGGCCAGCTACCGCGGCCGCCCCTTGGGGTCGATCGGGCACCTAGGCTGCCTGAGCTTTCACGAGACCAAAAACATCATCGCGGGCGAAGGCGGTGCGCTGCTGGTGAACGACGCGCGCTGGGTCGAACGCGCCGAAATCCTGCGCGAAAAAGGCACCAACCGCAGCCAGTTCTTTCGTGGCGAGGTGGACAAATACACTTGGTGCGACGTGGGTTCGAGCTTTTTGCCGGGCGAACTGGTGGCGGCCTTTCTGTGGGCGCAAATGCAGGAGGCCGACCGCATCACGCAGCAGCGGCTGGAGCTGTGGCAGCGCTACGACCGCTTTTTTGCCGCCGCCAGCCGCTCGCAGCGCTTTCAGCGCCCTGCAGCGCCAGTCCATTGCCAGCACAACGCCCACATGTACGCCATCCGTCTGCACGATTTGGCGCAGCGCAGCGCCTTTATCGCACACCTCAAAAGCCACGGCATCCACAGCGTGTTCCATTACGTGCCGCTGCATTCGGCCCCGCAGGGCAAGCGGCTTGGGCGCTGCCACGGCATCTTGGCCGTGACCGAGCGCGAGGCCGAGCGGCTGGTGCGGCTGCCGCTGTGGCTGGGGCTGGAGGCGCATCTGGAGCACGTGCAGGCGGCGATCGATGGCTTTGTGCCAAGCCGACCGCAGGCCGCGCAATCAAAGCCTTCAAACTTGCCCCGCCCTGACCGATAATGATGCAGCACCCCTTGTTTGCCAGCACCCCACCATGATTCCACCCGCCAACCGTTCCGCCCGCGCCTACGCCTCTGTGGCCCTCGACAGCCGCGCCGATGGCAGCGGCCCGCGCGAGGTCGTCATGCTGCTGTTTGAAGGCCTGCTGGAGCGCATTGCGCTGGGTCGGCTGGCAATCGAGCAGCGCGACGTCAACAACAAAATTCGTCACCTCGACAAGGCGCTGCAAATTTTGGGTGAGGGCCTGCGCACCCACCTCGACACCAAGGCCGGGGGCGAACTGGCCTTGCAGCTCGACGGCTTGTACGCCTATTGCTCGGTGCGCCTGCTGCACGCCAACGCCCACAGCGACACGGCCGCCCTCGATGAGGTGCATGGCCTGATCAAACAGGTGGCCGACGCGTGGCGCGAAACGCGCCCGTAAGCGCAGGCCTTGCTACTCTGAAACTTTGCCGCGCCCGAGTTTGACCGACGACCGTTGCGCCTTGCCCTCGAGGCGGCGCTGCTGGGAGCCGTAGGTGGGCTTGGTGGGTTTGCGGGGCTTGGGCACGTGCGCGGCGCGCTCGATGAGCGCGTGCAGACGGGCCATGGCCTCGGCCTTGTTGCTCTCCAGGCTGCGCGAGCCCTGCGCCTTGATCACCAGCACCCCATCGGCAGAGATCCGGCTATCGGAACGGGCCAGCAGCCGTTCTTTCAGCTCAGCGGGCAGTGAGGAGGCCGCAATGTTGAAGCGCAGATGCACGGCCGTGGAGGCCTTGTTGACGTGCTGCCCACCCGGGCCCTGCGCACGGATGGCGCTGAACTCGACTTCGGCTTCGGGGATGGGGTGGTGGGGCATGGGGGATCAGGGTCAAGGCAGCGCCCGCTGCGCAAGCAAAACGTGAACCATCCAATTTCCCCTCATCGGCTCCGCCCAGCGTCTATCCATCGCTGTGTCATGCCACGGGCAAGGTTGTAGCGGGCGCAGTTGTGCTGTTCCAGTTGATCGAGTTCGGTGTTCGCGATGAGGCGCAGCGCCGAGATGTCCGGGGCATCGACGTACACCTCGGCAAATGCGGCCTCCAGCGTGCGGCCATGGAAGACAACGAATTGCATCAGCTCGTTCAAGGTCTGCCGGTACTTGGTCCGAATCGGGTCGGGCGCCGACAGAGCGGCGCGCAGCACGCTGTACTTCTGCATCGAGCGACGGTAGATGAACTCGAACAAGTCCACCGCCGCCGCCACGTTGCGGTGCTCGTAAACACCGAGCATGGCGGTCGCGTAGTCCGAGCGCTCCACATCCAGAAAGGACAGCGGCGCGCAGTTGTAGAGCATGAGCGGCATATTTGCGCACAGCCGACTAGTGCGTTTGTTGCCGTCCGCAAAGGGCTGTAGGTAGGCCAAGTTGAGCCACAGGAAGAAAGCGGCCTCAACCGGATTGCGGATGTTGCGCACCTTGTCGACAATGGCCTTCAGCGTCTCTTCTAGGAGCGTGGGGATGTGGCTGGGGCTGTAAACCGAGCCGTCGATGTTCACCACGCGCCGACGGATGCTGCCGATGTCCCGCGAGTCGCGAAGAAGGTCCCGCATCAGCTTGGCCTGCAGATCGACGATGACGGCTACGGTAATGCCCTCCGTGGGCACCGCATCGACCATGAACTCGATGGCGCTTTTGTGATTGAGCAGCATCAGCGTGTCGTCATCGAGCGGCCCGGCTTGTTGGCCGAGCTCGAAGAGTGCCCTGGTGTCGAGCAAGCTTTTGTTGTTGCCCTCAAGGCGCGATGACGACCAGGACAGGTCGATGAGCAACTGCTCAAGCACCTCGCGCGCGTAAGTTCCAGCGGGTTGCTGGTCTGGGCTGCGGCCAGCGTGGTACAAGTCCGTGGCCAGTTGGGGCGGCAGCAAGCTGGACTGATTTGGGATGTAGCTGCTCACAAACCCGCTGTCGTAGCCTACGGGGGTGCGGGTGCCCAAGGGTGCGCCCAGCGCCTCCACAAGGCGCTGCGCAGATGCTGACCACTGAAGGGCTGCAGACCGAAGCGGTGTTTGGAAGCCTGGAGGCAAAAAGCGCAGCGCCACCACGGCCGCTTCGGTGGCCAGGTATCGAGTCGAGCGGCCATCCCCCTGCTTCTTCAGAAAACCGGCGGCAAGAAGGTTGCGCAAGTCCCGGTTGAGGGTGGGCCGAGAGACTTGGAGAGCGTGCTCCAGGGCGCTTGGCGCAACGGGCTTGCCTGCGACAAGGACTTGGCGCAGCAGCGCCTCATGGCGGGGCGACAGCGTGGGATGTGTCATGGCGCAGCGAATTTTGGCGATCTCGTCAATCTCGTCACACGATAAGAATAATCCGTAATCTTATCTAAAAAACGCTGGATTGATAGGGTTTTGACGAAATTAAGCTCTGCGTGACAAGAATCATCCGGGAGCAGGATGGCGCTGATTAGCCCTATCTGTTCCATGATAGCCGGGCCAAATTTTCAGCTACCGCTGGCTTGGTGTCCCACTGCACTTTGAGAAAAACTGGCTCGCGGCTCAGGCCAAGCAAGCCAATTCGTGACTCGGCTATGGGATATGGATTCTAGGGGCATGGTCACCCCAGGCAACAAAAAAGGCCAGTCCGAAAACTGGCCTAAGTTGTTGATTTTACTGGTAGGTCGTGCAGGATTCGAACCTGCGACCAACGGATTAAAAGTCCGCTGCTCTACCAACTGAGCTAACGACCCACTTTGCACCGACAACGCCAACAAGCAGCGCTGCGAAGCCTTGAATTATAGCTTGGTTTTTTATCTCAAGTGGCGCGTTTTGGCACCGTCTGCGATTTTTTTGGGACGGCAGCCGTGGCGATGCGCTCCAGCACCCACCCTGCTGCCACCATGCCAAAACCCGCCGTCACCGCCACGCTGGAGCCGTAGCCGTGGCAATTGAGGCTGCCGTCGCCAGCGCCTGGCACGGCGCAGGAAGGGTCGGGGCTGGCCACGGGTTCGCGGCTGAACACGCAAGCCAGCCCCATCGGCCCGCGCGCCGCAGCGGCATGGGCTTGGCGCAGGCGGGCCCGCAGGCGGGCCAGCAGCGGGTCGTGGGTGGTGCTGGACAAATCGGCAACCTCAATCCGGTGCGCCTGCCGCTTGCCCCCGGCTGCGCCGCAGGTGATGAAGTGCAGCGGGGCTTGCAAGGCCCATGCCGCCAGCGTTTCCTTGGCGCTGCGCTGGTCGCAGGCATCGATCAGGGCCAGTGGGCTGCCATTGCAGGCCTCAATCTGCTGCATCAGAGCGCCCCAGTTGGCAGGGGTCACGAATTCGTCCAGCGCGTGCACCTGCGCGGCCGGGTTGATCTGCGCAATGCGCTGCTGCATGGCCAAGACCTTGGATTGCCCTAGGGTATCAGTCAAGGCGTGCAGTTGGCGGTTTATGTTGGATTCGGCCAGATGATCGAGGTCGATCAGCGTCAGGCGCCCGACCCCGCTGCGCGCCAGCGCCTCGGCCGCCCACGAACCCACGCCCCCGATGCCGACCACCACCACATGGGCGTCAAAAATGCGCTGCGCCCCCACGCTGCCATAAAGGCGCCGCAAGCCGCCAAAGCGGCGCTCGAAGCCCTCAAAAGGCTCTTGCGCAGAATCGGCGGTGGACGGTGGCGCAGCCTCAAGCACGCTCGAGCAGCCAGATTTGCAAGCGCAGCGCCGCCACCGCCCCCAAGCCGATGCCCGCCACCGCGATCAGGCTGCCCAGGCTTAGGGTGGAGAGGCCCGAGAGGCCCTGCCCGATGGTGCAGCCCATGGCGGTGACGCCCCCGACGCCCATGCAAACGGCCCCGATCAGGTGCAAGGCCGTGTCTTGGGTGCTGCCAAAACCTTCCCAGTGAAAGCTGCGGCTGAGCAGGGCGTAAACCAATGAACCCAGCACCACCCCCAACACCGACACCACACCGATGGTCAGCACCTTGGAAGCGTCGCTAAAAAAAATCAGCCACTCCAGCGCATAGGCCATGGGCGCGGTGAAGGTGAGCGATTCCATCACGCCGGTGTCGGTGGTGAGGAACACCGCCTCCAGCGTTTCTGGGTGTTCGGGGACGAAGGCCAGCACGCCCGTGACCCACCACAGCGCCACCACCGTGGCCCCGATGCCAATGCCGGCCAGCCAGTTGTCGATCGAGGCGCGAAAATCGCGGCTTGCCAGCGCCCAGACGACCAAGGCCAAGCCGACCAAACCCGCCAGCCCGAGGGCGGCACCCGGCACACCCCACTGCCCAGCCAACCACAGCGGCAAGGCTGCACTGGAATCGAGGTGCAGCACCACCTGATCGACGCTGCGGTCGCGCAGCACCGCCGTTACGCCGCTGAGGGTGGCATAGGCCGCCAAGCCCATGACGACAAACACCACCAGCGATTTGAGGTTGCCGGCGCCGATGCGCACCAGGGTTTTGCT
>BBPD01003476.1_pt1 | contig 14367 bp, 9 predicted proteins | sample 1344911 | NCBI WGS metagenome assembly BBPD01 (sample SAMD00019088, study PRJDB2971) | groundwater metagenome | biome: freshwater biome; feature: mineral spring; material: ground water | place: USA: CA, Sonoma | collected 2011-09 | depth surface m
GCTCAGGGCGAACGGTTGATACTTCACCGGGCCGGATCAATATTTTCCTCAGTTACCCCGACATCCAGCGGGCCGCGAGGTCCAGGGCTGTGTTGCCCGGCCCAGGCCAGCACGGTCTGCACTCGGCCAGCACCGCAGGCACATCGGCCGCGCACACGCTGGCCATGGCCTCCCAGGTGCCGGTGCCTTCGCAGTCGTCGCTGGTGTCGAAGATCAGGTAGTTCAAATACATCCCGGGATTGTCCCAGCCCATACCTACTCAAAAGGCACAATGTGGAACAGAGGAACAAGCTGCAAAAACACCCGATATGGCCCGCATTTTTGACAACATCCAACAAGCGCTGCTTGGGGCACTGCGTTCCACACTTGAAGTCTCCAAACGGGCTGACTTCTGCATCGGGTACCTCAACCTCCGAGGCTGGCAATCCATCGACGACCTGATAGGCACTTGGAAACCTGCAGACGGCCAGGTTTGCCGCGTGCTGGTGGGCATGCAGCGCCCGCCCCACGACGAAATCCGCGAGCTCTACCGTCAGTCGAACGACGAAGGCCTGATCGACAACGCCACGGCCAGTCGCCTCAAGACCCAGTTTGCGGCTCATTTGCGCGAACAGATCACGCTGGGTATTTCCACTGGGCAAGACGAAGCGGGTTTGCGCCGCCTGGCGCACCAGCTGCGCGCTGGCCAGGTGGTGGTCAAGCTGTTCCTGCCCTACCCGCTGCACGCCAAGCTTTACCTGTTGTTCCGTGACGATGTGAACAACCCCATCACCGGGTTTGTCGGCAGCAGCAACCTCACGCTGGCCGGTCTTTCCAGGCACGGTGAGCTGAACGTCGATGTGCTCGATCACCTAGGCACGGAAAAACTCGCCACCTGGTTTACCGACCGCTGGGGGGACCGCTGGGCGCTGGACGTGTCGGCCGATCTGGCCGCGATCATCGAAAGCAGCTGGGCACGCGAAGAAGCCATACCGCCGCACCACATCTATATCAACATCGCTTACCACCTCAGCACAGAAGCGCGTGCCGGTCTGAGCCAGTTTCGCCTGCCGTCCCGGTTTGAGCATGAGTTGTTCGAGTTTCAGAAGAGTGCCGTCAAGATCGCTGCGCGGCATTTGCACCGACGGGGCGGCGTGATGATCGGTGACGTGGTCGGCTTGGGCAAGACCATGATGGCCACCGCCCTGGCCCGCATGTTTGAAGACGATCTGGGCTACGAGACCCTGATCATCTGCCCCAAGAACCTGGAGCCCATGTGGGAGCGGTACCGAACCGAATACGGCCTGCGCGGCATGGTGTTGCCGGTCTCGCAAGTCACCAAAAAGCTGCCGGATCTCAAGCGCTACCGATTGGTGTTGATCGACGAAAGCCACAATCTTCGCAACCGCGAAGGCCGCCGCTACAAGGCCATTGCCGACTACATCAAGAGCTGCGACGCCAAGGTGATCCTGCTCACCGCGACGCCTTACAACAAAACCAAGCACGACCTCTCTGCCCAGCTGCGCCTGTTCATCGACGAGCGGGCCAACATCGGTATTCGCCCCGAGCGCCACATGCGCAAATACGGCATCAGCGAAGCCGAGTTCGAGCGCAAGAACCAGTGCCGGGTGAACTCCATCCTGGCCATTGAAAAGAGCGATGAGTTTGACGACTGGCGCGAACTCATCCGCCTCTACATGGTGCGCCGCACCCGCAGCTTCATCATCCAGCACTACACCGAGGCCGACCAACACGGCCGCCGCTTCATCGCAGGCAAAGACGGTGAGAAGCGCTACTTCCCCGTGCGCAAACCCCTGTCGCTCACCTTCCCGGTGGACGAGGCCGACCCCACGGACCGCTACGCCAGGCTGTATTCGCGCAACGTGGTGGACCAGATCAACGCCTTGCACGTGCCGCGCTATGGCCTGGGTTTGTATGTGGACCCCATCGCCAAAAAAGAAGCCACCACCGCAGAACGCAAACTGATCGACAACCTGGGCCGCGCCGGCAAACGGCTCATGGGTTTCTGCCGCACCAACCTGTTCAAACGCCTGGAGTCCAACGGTTTCTCGTTCCTGCAGTCGATTGACCGGCATGTGCTGCGCAACCAGATCTACCTGTACGCCATTCAGAACGGGCTTGAGTTGCCCGTGGGTGTGCTGGATGCGGGTTTGCTCGACCTGGAGCGCGTGGACGAAGACGCCGAAGGGCTGGAGGGTGATCCGGAGGATTTGCTGGACGGGTTGGTGGAAGCCGTGGCCGAAGAAGACAACGTACCCGACGGCATGGCCCGAGCCAAGGCCGTGTATGCCCAATACGCCAAGGAATACAAGAAGCGCTTCAAGTGGATTCGCTCCAGCCTGTTCACAACCAAGCTGGCCGAAGACCTGGCGCAAGACACGCAGACTTTGACCGAGCTGCTGAACAGCCAAGGCGCCTGGGCCGCCGAGAACGACCACAAGTGGCAAGCCCTGCACAAGCTGCTCACGAAGACCCACAGCAAGACCAAGGTGCTCATCTTCACCCAGTTTGCCGACACCGCCCGCTACCTGGCGCGCGAGGCGAGCAAGGCCGGCATCACCCATGTGGAAGTGGCCACCGGCGCCAGCGCCGACCCGTACGCGCTGGCCTGCCGCTTCAGCCCCAAGTCCAACAACAAGTCTGTGACCAAGGCCGACGAGGTGCGTGTGCTCATCTGCACCGACGTGCTTTCCGAAGGCCAGAACCTGCAAGACAGCAACGTGGTGGTCAACTTTGACCTGCCCTGGGCCATCATCCGGCTCATTCAGCGCGCCGGCCGGGTGGACCGCATTGGCCAGCGGGCCGAAGAAATCCACTGTTACTCGTTTTTGCCAGCCGATGGTGTGGAGCAGCTCATCCAGCTGCGCTCGCGCATCCGCCAGCGCCTGCAGGAAAACGCCGAGGTGGTGGGCACCGACGAAGCCTTCTTTGAGGACGACGACGCCACCACCATCCGCGACCTGTACACCGAAAAACAAGGCGTGCTCGACGACAACGACGACGAGGTGGACCTCGCCTCCTACGCCTGGCAAATCTGGAAACAGGCCACGCAAGACCACCCGGACCTGGCCCGCGCCGTGGAATCGCTCCCACCCGTGGTGTATTCGGCCAAAGCCTTTGCGCTGGACGAAAGCCGCTTTCCGCTGCTGGGGGCTGACGCCGCCCAAGGCGGTGCGCTGGTGTACGTGAAATCGCCCGACGGCAACGACCACCTGGCCTGGGTGGGCACCAACGGCAAAACGGTCACCGAATCGCAGTTCACGGTGCTGCGCGCCGCCGAATGCGAGCCAGGCACCCCTGCCGTGGCGCGGCTGGAGAACCACCACGATCTGGTGGCCCAAGGGCTGCAACTCGCCGTGAGCCAGGACAAAGCCGTGGGTGGCAGCCTGGGCCGCCCCAGCAGCCCGCGCCGCCGGGCCTATGAACGCTTGAAGCCTTACGCCACCGAACAGATGCAAACCCTGTTTCGCGACGACGAGCTGGAGCGCGCCCTGGACGACATGTACCAGCGCCCGCTGCTGGAAACGGCGGCCGACCTGCTCAACCGCCTGATGCGCAGCGGCGTGAACGACACCGAGTTGGCCGATGCCGTGAAATCGCTGCGCGAAGAAGGGCGCCTGACCTACGCCGAAGACGACGCCGCCTTGCGGGAGCCGCGTGTGGTGTGCTCCATGGGATTGATCGAAGGGGCAGGCGCGTGAGCACACGCGGCATTCCCGAGAAAGAAACGCTGGAGGTCGAGTTCAAGAGCGACCGCGATCCACTCAACGATGACGATCTGGTCGAGGCGCTGATCTGCCTGGCCAACGCGCAGGGCGGCACGCTGTACCTGGGTGTGGAAAACGACGGCAGCGTCACGGGTTTGCACCCCAGTCGCCCGCAACAAGGAACAGGCCTTGCCGCTATGGTGGCCAACCGTACTGCGCCCAGCTTGAGCGTTCATGTCGAGGCTCAATTTCATCAAGACCAGCGCATAGCCGCCATATCGGTCCCACGCAGCCCCGAAGTCATCGCCCGCACCGACGGCTTGGTCAAGCGCCGCCGCATCGGCGGCAACGGGCAGCCCGAATGCGTGCCCTTTCTCCCGCACGAGTACCCCAGCCGCCGCGCCGACTTTCGTCTGATCGACATGTCGGCCGAGCCCTTGGCCGACGCCACCCTGGCCGACTTCGATCCGCTGCAACGTGAGCGCCTTCGTTCAGTCATCGCCAACAACCCGCGTAGCGACAAGTCGCTCGTGGGTCTGAGCGACGAGCAACTGGACGGCGCGCTCTCGCTCACCGTCTCGCGCAACGGAGAGCGCAAACCCACTCTGCTTGGTCTGCTGCTGATAGGCCGCACCGAAAGCCTGCGCTTGCAAGTGCCCACGCACGAAGTGCTTTTTCAGGTTTTGCAAGGCACCCAAGTCAAGGTCAACGAGGGCTCGCGTGCCGCACTGATTGAAATCGTCGAATGGCTCGACCTGATCTCGCGTGGAGTCAACACAGAGCAGGAATTTAATGAAGGACTCTTCCGCATTGGTATCGCGCGTGTGGATGTTGATGCCTTGCGTGAAGCCATCAACAACGCTCTGGTCCACCGTGACTACGCGCGGCGAGGCCCGGTACGCATCTGCTGGCAGGCACACGACCTGATCATCAGCAACCCCGGTGGGTTTGTGGAAGGCGTGGGGCTGGACAACCTGCTCACCACCGAGCCACGTCCTCGCAACCCCGCGTTGGCCGATGCCTTCAAGCGCCTTGGGCTGGTGGATCGTACCGGCCGGGGTGTTGACCTCATCTACAGTGGCATGCTGCGCTTTGGCCGCTCAGCGCCCGACTACTCGCAGTCCATGCTCGACATGGTCAAGCTCAGCATCAGCACCGAGCCTGCCGATCTGGCGTTTGTGCGCATGGTTCTGCAAGAAGAGGCGCGGCAGAACAGCGCCTTGCCGGTGGAAACCTTGCTGGTGCTTACTGCGCTGCGTGAAGGCCGCCGGCTCAGCGCGGCCGATCTGGCCGTGCATCTGCAATGCGCGGGCGCCTTGGCCACCAAACTGCTGGAGCCCTTGGTGGAAAGTGGTCTGGTGCAACCCCACGGCACCGGCCGGGGGCGGCAATACACGCTGAGCCCGCAGGTATACAAACAACTGGGGCAGGGGGCCGAATACGCCCGCCAGGCTGCCTTTGACGAGTTGCAGCAAGTGGAGCTGATCCGGAACCTGGTGCGCCAGCAACAGCGCATCAAACGCGAAGATGTGGTGTCCCTGTGCCGGTTAAGTCCCCGGCAGGCCAAACACCGGTTGGACCAGATGGTGGATGCTGGCATCCTGCAGCGCCATGGGCAAAAGCGCGGCAGCTACTACACCTTGGTCGACTCGGCGCCTCCCGCGCAAGACGCCTAGGCACTTATCAACACTTATGAACAGTTATCGACACGCCGGAGCTTCATAAGACATTGATTTCAAAAGAATTTATGCCATTAAAGACAAAATTTCCCTCCGGATATCGACATTAGACCCATGGCCCAACTCGACTTCCCCGCCTTTGAAAGGCACCTCAAGGCCTTCGACTTTCAGCGCCTGTTTGTGGACGTGCTGGGCTGGAACGTGGCCAGCGCTGAGCGCGACTGGCAGGCTGACCAAGCAGGCGACACTGCCTACAGCCACCGCACCGTGGCCGAACTGGGCGGCGTGGTCGCCATCCAGGTGGTGGTGGACAGCGGCTGGCCCGACGAAAACCAACGCGGGAAGGTGTGGAAACACGTGGCCCACAGCCACGCCGAAAACCTGCTCATCTTCACCAACCAGCCAACCGGCGCCAGCCAGAGCCAGTGGTACTGGGTCAAACGCGACAAGCACCCCGAAACCGGCAAGCCCCGCCTCACCTCGCGCCGCCACGACTATTTCAAAGGCCAGCCGGTCGATCTGTTCGCTTCCAAGTTGCAGGCCATGGTGGTCGAACTGTCCGAGCTGGACACCGCGGGCCGCCTGCCCGTGCTGGAAGCGGCGCGCCGCATCCAGGCCGCGCTGGACGTGGACAAAACCACCAAGAAGTTTTTTACTGCCTACCAGCAGCAACATCTGGAGTTGCTCAGCCACATCCAGGGCATTGACAACGAACGCGACAAACGCTGGTACGCCAGCGTGCTGCTCAACCGCCTCATGTTCGTCTGGTTCCTGCAGAAGAAATTCTTCCTGGACGGCGGCAACGCCGACTACCTGCGCACCAAGCTGGCCGAGAGCCAAGTGCGCGGCAAAGACCGTTTTTTTGGCGAGTTCTGTAACGCCCTGTTTTTTGAAGCCTTCGCCAAACCCGAGGCCGACCGCAGCCCCGCAGCCAAAGCCCTCACCGGCCAGGTGCCCTACCTGAACGGCGGCCTGTTCCTGCACCACAAGCTGGAGCTGGACGCCAACCACACCCCGCGCGTGGGCACCACCCTGCGCGTGGCCGATGCTGCGTTTGAAGGCGTCTTCAACCTCTTTGCCAGCTTCTCCTGGCACCTGGACGACACGCCCGGCGGCAACGCCGACGAGATCAACCCCGACGTGCTGGGCTACATCTTCGAGAAGTACATCAACCAGAAAGCCTTTGGCGCCTACTACACCCGGCCCGAAATCACCGGCTACCTGGCCGAGCGCAGCATCCACAAGCTGATCCTGGAGCGCATCCACGAGCCCGCCATGCCCGAGCTGGGTTTGAAAGAGGTGAAGTTCGACAGCGTGCCTGACCTGCTCGCCAAGATGGACGCGCGCACCGCCCTGAAGCTGGTGGGCGAAGTGCTGCCCAGCATCACCATCCTCGACCCGGCCGCGGGCTCGGGCGCCTTTCTGGTGGCCGCGCTCAAGTGCCTCATCAACGTGTATTACGCCGTGGTGGGCCGCGCCGAAATGGGCGCTAGCACCGAGCTGAAAACGTGGTTGACCGGCATCCAGAAAGACCACCCCAGCGTGGGCTACTACATCAAGCGCCGCATCGTCACCGACAACCTGCACGGCGTGGACATCATGGAAGAGGCCTGCGAAATCGCCAAGCTGCGTCTGTTCCTGTCCATGGTGTCCAGCGTGCGGCGGGTGCAAGACCTGGAGCCCCTGCCCAACATCGACTTCAACATCCTGCCGGGCAATTCGCTGGTGGGGCTGATGCGCGTGGACGAGGTAGAGTTCAACCAAAAGAACACGCAGATGGGGCTGTTTTACGAGATCAAACCGCGCCCGTTTGCTGAACTGTTGGCCGCCAAGAACCGCAAGCTAGACACCTACCGCCACTCAGCAGAGCAGCTGGGTAAACACGTCAACCTGCGCAATTTGCGCGACGACATCGACACCGAAATGCGCGACGCCAATTCGGTGATGAACGAGCTGCTGCGGGACCAGTTTGAAAAGCTTCAGGTCAAGTTTGAAGAGGCCACCTGGGACGCCGAAAAGAATACTTTGGGTAAACCCAAGAAGCGTTCGATTGAGCGAGCCGACATCGACGCCCAAACACCTTTTCACTGGGGCTATGTGTTTGACGACAACGTCCAGCGCCGGGGTGGCTTTGACATCGTGCTGGCCAACCCGCCTTGGGAGGTGTTCAAACCCCAGGCCAAAGAGTTTTTTGCCGAGTATTCCGAGGTGGTCAGCAAAAACAAGATGACCATCAAGGAGTTTGAGAAAGAGCGGGCAAAGTTGCTCAAAGACCCGGAGGTGCGGGCTGCCTGGCTGGAATATGAAAGCCGGTTTCCCCACATGAGCGGCTGGTTTCGCGCTGCGCCAGAATACAAGAATCAGAGCGCCGTGGTCGGGGGCAAGAAGACCGGCAGCGATGTCAATCTGTACAAGCTTTTTGTGGAGCGCAGCTTTCACTTGTTGCGAGAAGGCGGGCACTGCGGGATTGTGATTCCGAGCGGCATCTACACAGACCTTGGCGCCAAAGGGCTGCGTGACTTGCTGTTTTCTCAAACCCAGATTGAGGGGCTGTTTTGCTTCGAAAACCGCAAGACGATTTTTGAAGGGGTCGACAGCCGATTCAAGTTCGTGGTTTTGACCTTCGAGAAAAGTGCAAAGCCTCGCTTGCTGCAAGCGGGGGAGCGCAATGCCAGCGCTGCTCCAGATGACTTGCTAGCGGCACAAGTTGTCGAAGCGTCTGGTGGTGGAGGAACCCGGCAATTTCCTGCGGCTTTCATGCGCCATGACGTTGAGGATTTAGAGCGATTTCCAGATGAAGACGCTCTTTGGCTGGATGTGGCTTTCATCAGGCGCTTGTCGCCTGATAGTCACTCCGTGATGGAGTTCAAGAGCGCCTTGGATGTCCGAATCGCCGAGAAAATGTTGCGCTTCCCCTTGTTGGGCGAGAGGATCGCAGGCTCATGGAATCTTGTGCTCGGCAACGAGTTTCATATGACCAATGACAGCCATTTGTTTCTTGCAGAGCCTGGCCCCGGCAGGTTGCCGCTTTATGAGGGAAAGATGGTTTGGCAGTTTGATGCGAAGTATGCAGAGTCCCGCTACTGGGTAGATGAGGTTAAAGGTCGAAAGGCAATACTTGGTCGAACAGTGGATGTTGGCCAGGTTATTGGCTGTCAACGATATCGATTTGCGCATCGGGCTATCGCGAGTTCAACCAATGAGAGAACAATGGTCGGAGCCGTTTTGCCTAAAGCGTGTTTTTTTGGGCATTCTCTGAATGCGGCGAAAGAACCGGTGGACGAGAAGGACAACTTGTTGTTAGCTGCATTGCTAAACAGCTTCGTCTTTGACTATTTTTTGAGGCAAATGGTGACGGCGAACTTGACCATGTTCTTTATCTACCAGTGCCCGGTGCCGCGACTCACCATCAAAGACCCACAGTTTCTCCCTGTCGTTCACAGGGCTGCTCGACTCGTCTGCACAAGCTCCGAATTCAACGATCTCGCCGAAGTGGTCGGGCTGAGACCGCTAGGCGAGAAGGCGTTATTTGGAGCGACCGATCCCATTGAGCGGGCCAAACTTCGCGCTGAACTCGACGGCCTCGTGGCACACCTGTACGGTCTGTCCGAAGAGGAATTCGTCCACATCCTGGGCACCTTTCCGCTGGTGCCCGATCCCGTCAAAGTGGCGGCACACAATGCGTTTCGCGACGTTGAAAGGGGACTGATTTCATGAGATTGCAAAGCCTGCGTGTGCGCAACTTCAAGGCGGTGGTGGACAGCAAGACCGTCAAGCTGGGGCCGCTCCGCCTTTATCGGCAACAACGGGGCTGGCAAGTCCAGCCTGATTGAGGCGCTGGAAACCTACCAGGCCATCGTGCGCGACGGGCTGGACCTGGCCATGCAGCGCTGGTTGGGCATCGAACATGTGCGGCACAAGGGGCAAGAGGCCAAGGAGCGCATGGGGGATGTGGTAAACCCGATTGCGTTTGACTTGGCCATGGGCAGCAGCCCACGCAAGGTGTACCGCCTGTCCATGACGGTGAACAACGACCCGGCGGCCAACCGCATGTTCATTGACAGCGAAACCGTGACCGATTTGGATGGAACACAAACCAGCCGCGACACCATGGGGGCTTTGCATGCCTATGGTGCAGGCCGCTCACTCTTGAATGCGCCATGGGATGAAAACGCGGCCCGCTTGGCCGACGATGTGCTGGCTTGGCAGTTTTTGACCCTCAGCCCCGAGCGAATGGGCTTGCCCGTACCCCAGCAGCGCACCAAGGGGCATGTGCGCCTGGCCCGTGATGGTTCCAACATCGCGGACTTTTTGCTGGATTTGCGCCGCCAGAGCCCCAATGCTTTTAACGGCATTGTAGAAACGATGGCTTATGTGCTGCCCTACGCCAAAGATATTCAACCCACGCTGACTTCGTCAGAAATCGAGCGCAAGGCCTGGTTGCAGTTGAGCGAGGACACGTACAAGGTGCCGGGCTGGTTGCTCTCCACCGGTACGCTGCGCATGCTGGCGTTGCTGGCGCTGCTGCGGCACCCGACCCCGCCGCCTTTGATCGTTGTCGAAGAGATCGAGAACGGGCTGGACCCGCGCAGCATTCATTTGATCGTTGAAGAAATTCGCAGCGCGGTGCTGGCGGGTGTCACCCAGGTCATCGTCACCACTCATTCGCCCTATCTGTTGGATTTGTTGACGCTGGAGCACCTGGTGGTGGTGGAGCGCGACGTGCAGGGCCACCCGCGCTTCATCCGACCAGCGGACCACGACAACCTGCGCAAGTGGGCAGAAGAGTTCGCCCCCGGCAAGCTCTACACCATGGGCAGCTTGACGGGGCTATCCGCATGACCATCGGTTTTGTTTTTGAATGTGGGCCACAGGGCGCTGACAAGCAGGTCTGTGAATACCTGGCCAGCCAGCTGAAGCCGGGCCAGAACTTCATCTCGCGCACGTTGGATAACAAGCTCAGGTTGCTGGAGGAGGCGCCCAGCGTGGTGAAGAAGCTGCTGACAGAGGGTTGTGATCGGGTCTTGATCGTGTGGGACTTGCGCCCTGCGTGGCCAGACAAAAAGGACAAACCCTGCCGCGCGAAAGAACGCCAGACCTTGCTGGATGGGCTGGCGAAAGAGGAGCTGCAAAACGCCCCCGTCTTTTTGGTTTGCGTGGAGCAGGAGCTGGAAAGCTGGCTGTTGGCCAGCGACCACGCCATCAGCGCGTTTCTTTCCACCGCTGTGCGGGCCTACAAAGCGAAGCCGGTCAAGAAGCCTGATCGGGTACCCAATCCCAAGGCCGTGATGAACAACCATTTCCAAGCCGCCAGAGGTACAAGGTACGAAGACTATGTTCACGGCGTCAAGTTGCTGAAGGCCGCTGCCGTGGATCGGAAGCGGCTGCGGCGCTCCGACAGCTATGCTCGGTTCGAAGCCAAGCTTCAATGAGCAGATTCATTATTTTTCGGTTTGGATAATAAAATCCAAAAATCGGAAAAGTCTTTTTAAAACAAAGATCTTTTGTGCTGTTTATTATCTAGTTGCCTGCTTTTTAAGCAAAACAGGTGATCTAAGCCCAAAGAAAACGGCGTCCCACGGGGCGCTGTTTGGACGAAGTCTTGGCTCGGTGAGAGCCCTCACCCCGCCCTCTCCCAGAGGGAGAGGGGGTCAAAGCGGGATCAGCCCGCCTTCACCTTCAACCGCCAGGCGTGCCGCAGCGGCTCGGTGTAGCCGCTGGGCTGTGCCTTGCCCTTGAACACCAGATCCAGCGCCCCGCTTCTGAGCGTCGCTCCAGTTCGGGTGCACAAGAGGGCGTGGCCTCGTTCGTGGCGAAGCGGGCGGCGGTTTTCAAATGCGCCCGCAACGCTTCAGTCGCGCGGCGTGAACCGGCCCACCAGCCCCTCACCCCATTCCCAAGGCCCGGTGATCGTCAGCGTTACCGTGGTCCATTCGCCCTCAGCCTGCACCTGCTGGTCGGCGTCCCAGGCGCCGCCTTCGTCCAGCGGGCCGCGCGGTCCAGGGCTGTGTTGCCCGGCCCAGGACAGCACGGCCTGCACCTCGGCCAGCACCGCAGGCACATCGGCCGCGCGCACGCTGGCCATGGCCTCCCAGGTGCCGGTGCCTTCGCCGTCGTCGCTGGTGTCGAAGATCAGGTAGTTCAAGGGCATGTATTGAGCCTCACAGGTCCAGCGTCGCGCCACGCAAGCGGAGCCACTCCTTGCGCTCGCTGTAGTCCGGCAGCACCTTGTCCACCTCGTTCCAGAACGCGTCGCTGTGGTCGCGTTGGTGCAGGTGACACAGCTCGTGGACCACGATGTAGTCCAGCACCGTCAGCGGCGCCATCAGGCACTTCCAGTGAAAGTTCAGGTCACCACTCGGTTGACACGTTGCCCACCGGAACCCGATGTCTTTGACCAGCACCGCGCCCGGTGCCACGCCCACCCGGGGCGCAAAATGGGTCACCCGGCGCTGCAGCCGCTGCAGCCCTTTGGCCGCGTAGAAGGCTTCAAACGCCGCGCGTGCCGCCATGGCGCCACCTTGCTCCACCAGCGAACGCAACAACAAGAATCGGCCGTCCTTCAGTTTCAAAGACTCTTCCTGCTCGTTCACCAGTTGCAGCCGGTAGCTGCTGCCCAGGTACAGAAAGGTCTCGCCGTTCACCCACTCGCGCACCACGCCGCTGGCGTTCAGGTCGCGCCACTCGGCCAGGTTGCGGTAAATCCACATGCGCTTGCTCAGCACGGTGGCGTCCACCTGTTCGGGGGCCATGTGGCGCGGCGGCCGCACGGTGATCACGCCGTCGCGCTCGATCACGATGTCGGTGGTCCGCCGCTGCGCACCCGGCAGCAGCCGGTACTGGATGTCTTTCACTTGCCGCAGTTGCATCAGGCATCTCCCTCGCGCGCGGTGCGCACCAGTTCGTCGTGCCGGTTCTTGGCCAGCCGCATGATCTCTACCGCCACCCGTTCGCGGTTGGTTTTCAGCTCGTCGATGCCGGTCTTGGCGATCTCGGTTTTGATCAGACCGCGCAGGCGCTTGTGCTTGTCCGGGTTCTGCCAGAAGTCGATGCTGCCAATCGTCTCCTGCAGCAACTCCACCACCGTCTCCATCAGCGCCTTGAAGCCGGGTTTGTCCGCTTCGCCCACCACGCCACCGGCAAAGCCCACCTGGGCAATGTGTTCGTAGAACGTGGTTGCCTCCTTGCTCAGGCCTTCTTCGCCCTGCTGGCGCCCTGCCACGGCTTGCCCACGCAGCTCGGTCAGTTTCTCGGCCAGCAGGTCCCACTGGTCCTGGTGCTGCTCGATCAGTGCGTCCACCTTGGCTGAGAGGCTCTTGTAAAACGCCGGGTCTTCGTCGTGGTGCACCGTGCAGTGCTTGCGGATGGCGTGCTCCATCTCGCTGGCCTTGGCCTCGGGGTTGCCGCCCGTGTGCGCCGCCAGTTGGGCCATGAAGTCCTCGGCCAGCAGCTCCACGGGGGGCACCTTGGGGTTGATACCCAGGCTGATCAGGTGCTCGTTGATCAGCGCCTTCACCTTCTCGCCCGCGTTGCCCAGGTTCAGGCTCTCGTCCTTGTAGCGCTGCTTGGCCACTTCCAGCACATAGCCCATGCGCCGCGCCGGCACCCGGTACGGCTGCGCTTCCTGGCGCGGCAGCACGATGTCCAGGCTCATCAGAAACTTCTTCAGGTACACCTCAAAGTCGGCGCGCTGCTTCTCGTCCTTCAGCGCCTTCACCGCCTCATGCACCAGCGCCGCGTCTGCGTCCAGGCTCGGCAGGTCGCCGGTCACAAAAGCCTTGAAGTGCTTCACGCCCAGCGCCTCAAAGTGCTGCAGCAGTCGCTGGTAGCGTTCCTCCAGCACCGGCAGTTCGGAGGTGATGTTCTTCATCCCGTCCTGCAGCTCCTGCAACTCGTTAGCCGCAGCGTACAGGCTCAGCGCCTCGGTCAGGTGGTTGGCCAGTCCGATGTAGTCCACGATGTAGCCGCGCTGCTTGCCTTTCTTCACCCGGTTGGTGCGGGCAATCGCCTGCAGCAGTGTGTGTTCGCGCAGCTTCTTGTCGATGTACATCACCTGCTCGATGGGTGCGTCAAAACCGGTCAGCAGCATGTCGCACACGATCAGGAAGGCAATGCCGGTGTTCGCCTTGTCCGGGTCTTGCTGGTCGAAACCGCGGCAGAAGTTGTGCACCGCGCGCGTCTGCGCCGCCTGCTTGCGCGCCTGGGTGATGAAGGCCGCTTCGTTCGTGCCGTCCGACGAAATTACCACGGCGGTTTTCAGAAAGGCCAGCCGCTCGATCAACGCGGCATCGGGTTCAGCCTTCAGCCGCTCCTGCGCCAGCCGTTCGGCCAGCGCTGCCTCAATGCCCGCCTGGTAGCGCACGCACGCCAGCTTCGAGTGGCACACCACCTGCGCCTTGAAGCCGTTGGGCAGGATGTTGTCCACGTAGTGCCGCACCATGTCGGCCGCAATCGCGTCGATGCGATTCTTCGCTTCCAGGATGTCGCCCGTCGCGCCGTACTTCTTCTTGATCGCCAGCAGCTCCGCCTCGCTGCGCTCGCGGAACAGGTCTTCAAACGCGGTGTCGAAGGCGTGCTTCTCGTTCAGCGCCGTGTCCGCCGTGCGGCCTTCGTACAGGATCTGCAGCGTCGCCCCGTCGTGCACCGAATCCATGATCCGGTACACGTCGATCAACTCGCCAAAGCGTTTGTGCGTGCGCTTCTCGCCGTGGCGCTCGGTGATGAGTGGCGTGCCGGTGAAGGCGATGCGCGTGGCGTTGGGAAACGCCTCGAACAGGTTGTCGCCCAGGTCCGAGCTTTGCGTGCGGTGCGCCTCGTCGATCATCAGCACGATGCGGCTGGACGGGTTCACCATGCCAAAGGTCTGGCCCGCCGGCATGGCCAGGTAGGTGCCCAGCGCCTCGGCCACCGTGTTGCTCAGCGTCTGCTTGTGCTCCTGGAACTTGTGCACCATCACCATGTTGATGTCCGAGCTGTCGCTG
>BBPD01005596.1_pt4 | contig 14360 bp, 15 predicted proteins | sample 1344911 | NCBI WGS metagenome assembly BBPD01 (sample SAMD00019088, study PRJDB2971) | groundwater metagenome | biome: freshwater biome; feature: mineral spring; material: ground water | place: USA: CA, Sonoma | collected 2011-09 | depth surface m
GTTTATTCTGTCCCCACGCTTAACGCAGCCTTCCTTAAGGCGTACATATGTTATGACCCCTTTGTAGTTATCGTAGAAAGAATCAAATATAAGCGCTTTTAGTGGCAACTGCTCGTCTCCATCAGGCGGAGGAACCAATTTGACAACATTTTCTAACACCTGCTCTATGCCTATTCCGCTTTTTGCTGATATTAAAGGAATATCGGATACATCAAGTCCTAGCATATCTTCGATTTGCTTTTTCACGGTTTCCGGCTGTGCGCTCGGCAAATCAATCTTGTTTATAACTGGCACAACTTCTAAATGGTTCTCTATAGCCATATAAGCATTAGCAAGAGTTTGAGCCTCAATCCCCTGTGAAGCGTCAACTACCAGCACCGCACCTTCACAGGCTGCAAGACTGCGTGAAACCTCGTAAGTAAAATCAACATGCCCCGGAGTATCGATTAGATTCAGAACATATTCTTCGCCGTCTTTTGTCTTATAAACGAGTCTGACTGCCTGAGCTTTTATGGTGATGCCTCTTTCTCTCTCCAAGTCCATGCTGTCTAAGACCTGATCTTCCATTTCCCTTTCAGTCAGGGTGTTGGTCATTTCAAGCAGCCTGTCAGCAAGGGTTGACTTGCCATGATCTATATGTGCAATTATGCAGAAATTTCTTATCTTTCGTTGCCTTTCGCTCGGCATTAACGCATTTTCTCCTTTATAATCATATATTCCGAAGTATATAATAATTAATTTTATCGAAAAAAGCAATAGCGCCGTCTTAGAATCCACGTCTTAACAAAAATCTAATGATCTAATGTTTAATGATTGCGTAAAAAATATTTTCATGTTAGAATGCTCTAGGTGTTTTTAGCGATGAGGAGGTGAAGTTCGTGGCAAATATTAAGTCGGCTCAAAAGAGAGTTCTTATCGCCCAAGTGAGAAACGATAGGAATAAAGCAGTAAAATCCGGAATCAAGTCAATAACAAAGAAATTTGAAAAAGCTTTGGCTGAAGGGAATATAGATTTAGCAAGAACGTTATACCCTGAAGTATCGAAAAAAATCGATATGGCTGCTTCCAAAAAAACGATTCATAAGAATACGGCAGGCCGCAAAAAGTCTCGTATGGCCCTCAGCCTGAACAAGGCACAGTAGTTTTGTCGAATAAATCGTTAGTTGAGATTTGGTTAAAGCTTCCTCTTTTTCAGGAAGCTTTTTGATTTACGGAAATGGATGTTGGAAGTTAGAGGTTAGAGGTTGGACAAGAGAAAGCGATAACGAATTCTTTCAGATCTGTCCCATCGATAGAACCGTCCCCAATATTATGGAGGTAGTTTTAATGAAAGACTTTTACACAGAGGAGATTGGTTTTTTTGCAGGGATATCTCCTCAATACCTGATCGAAAAATACGGCAGTCCGCTATATATTTATAACGAATCTGTCCTTCGGAAGCGTTGCCGCGAAATGACCAGCCTGATAAGGTATAATGATTATAGGGCTAATTATTCCATAAAGGCTAATTCGAATTTGACTCTTTTAAGGATTATACTTGAAGAGGGCTTAAATGCCGATGCCGTTTCCCCTGCGGAGATACATCTTCTTCTTATGGCAGGATTCAAGCCTTCACAAATACTTTATATATGCGGAAACATGTCAAAAGATGAAATGCTCTATGCTATCAATAAAGGTATCACGATAAGCGCTGATTCCATTTCTCAGCTTAAGTTTTTTGCCTTACTAAACCCGGGAGGCAGCATTGCTGTCCGTATAAATCCGGGCATAGGCACAGGCCACCACAAAAAGGTAGTCACAGGCGGCAATAACACTAAGTTTGGAATTGACATCGAGCTGATACCGGAAATAATACAAATTGCCAAAGAAGCAAATATACGCATTAGGGGAATTAATCATCACATAGGCTCGCTTTTCATGGAACCTGAATACTATGTGAAAAGTGCTGAAAACCTTCTTGAGGTTGCGACAAGTTTTAAAGGTCTTGATTTTATAGACTTTGGCGGCGGATTCGGTATTCCATACAGAAAACAGGAAGGGCAGCAAAGGCTTAACATAAGTGACTTGAGTGAGAAGCTTACTACGTTGATAAACGGATGGACAGAACAAAATGCTGATTATCCCGCATTCATGACTGAACCAGGCAGATATATTGTAGCGGAATGCGGTTTAATTCTGGGAATGGTGAATGCGATTAAAGCCAGCCATGGCAAAAAATACATAGGGACCGATATTGGCTTTAATGTTTTAGCTCGACCGGTGATGTATGGTTCACATCATGATATTGAAATTTATAGAGAAGGTCGCCTTGTAAAAGATGGCAGCGCTTCAAAAGTTTCAGTTGTAGGCAATATCTGCGAAAGCGGAGATATAATAACCGAGGACAGAGAGCTTCCACTTACTCAGGAAGGTGATATTATTGGTATTATGGATGCAGGCGCATATGGTTACTCTATGTCGTCAAACTACAATTGTCGTCTTAGACCCGCGGAAGTACTTATAGGTCTTGACGGCAAAGACACGCTTATACGCAGAAGGGATTCGCTTGAAGATATTTTCAGCGGTTTCATCATAAAATAGATTTTGATTTTATACGATTACCACAATACGGGCAATCTAAGAACGAAGGGTGTTGCGTTCTTTGCAAAAGGCGCATATGCCCCTTAAATTGTCCTTATAATGAATTAATCCTCTACTCTCGTACTGCAACCGGGTTCACATTGACATTTTGCATATTTGGAGCTAAAATATCTTTAAATTGCATATGACGCAATGACCTCGCATCTTAATGAGAGCAGTCAGAATTATGCTCTAAACGGGGGGTGTTCTCGATACAACCAAAGGATTTTCTTGATATAACATCAGATTTGTGCCCCATAACTCTTGTAAAGGTTTTGCTTGCTCTTGACTCGTTAGCTTGCGGAGATGTGTTGGAGGTTCATCTTTCAGCCGGAAGCACGGCTAAAAATGTACCGCGCAGCTTGGCGGGATGCGGTCATATTGTTCGCTCAATGAGCAGATTGGAAGACGGGACATACATAATGCATATAGAGAAATGCGGTGGTGACAAAAATGTTGAACAACGAACAGATATTGAGATATAGCAGACATATTTTGCTGCCTGAAATAGGCGGAAGGGGACAAGAAATACTGCTTGGCTCAAAAGTCCTTGTGATAGGAGCAGGAGGACTTGGTTCTCCCGTAACCCAATACCTTGCAGCCGCAGGTGTTGGCACTATAGGTATAATGGATGGGGATAAGGTTGACCTCTCCAATCTTCAACGTCAAATCATACACACAACAGCCGATGTTGGCAAGCTGAAGGTTGATTCGGCAAGGGAAAAAATAAATCTTTTAAATCCCGATATTAATGTGAGTATATTTCCTTTTTGCGCAAATGCTGAAAATATAGGGCAAATCCTTTCGGAATACGATATTGTGATTGATTGTTGCGATAACTTTCCCACACGTTATGCAGTCAACGATGCCGCAGTATTATACAATAAGCCTTACTTTTATGGAGGAGTACTGCGTTTTGACGGACATGCGGCGGTTTTTTATCCGCCAAATGGGCCTTGCTACCGTTGTATATTTCCTGAAGCCCCTCCGCCCGGCTCAGTCCCAAGTTGTCAGGAAGCCGGAGTATTTAACGTTTTACCGGGAATCATAGGTCTAATACAGGCTGCTGAGGCGCTCAAGTGGCTTCTTGGTACAGGTGAACCTCTGCTCGGGAGACTGCTTGTTCTTGATGCGCACGACATGGAATTCCGAGACATCAAGGTCAACCGCCGCTTATCCTGTGAAGTATGCGGAGAAAATCCTGCCATCACAAAGCTATGTGCTGAGAATTACGTTGCAGCATCCTGCGAAGATGAATGAACAAATTCTTTTTTAAATTTAGATATGGCGCGTTTCTCTATTCGTGAAACATATGATCTTGATATACCCAGCATCGCGGCAATTTCGCGTTGTGTTGAGATTTTTCCGCTTATAAGGCCATACCTCAATTCAAGCACCATCTGCTCTCGTGTGGTTAATGTACTTTTCATTGTTTCATACAATTTGCGGATCTGGATCTTTAGATCAACTTGATCAACTATCGCATCATGTTCAGTTCCCAAAGTATCCATAAGCTTTACTTCAGTACCTTCTTTATCTACGCCAATCGGTTTGTGTAAAGAAACTTCTCCTTTGGTTCTTTTATCGGATCGTATTGCCATAAGTATCTCATTTTCAATATATCTATGATTTTTTCCTAAGTATCGAAAAAGGTGGGATTTCATAAAATATGGGCAAGTAAAGCTTTTGTTGAGCATGCGGCGCAACTTTTAAAGGGTTTTTGTACTCATCATACATATCAACAACTGTGTATGGGACAAAGTGTATGTTATCCGGGGATACAATCTCAATTTCATCACCTACGCCAAAATTATTCCTCTGTTCGATCAGCATCATTTTTTCATCTGCATCATAATCCAGCACCAACCCCACAAAATCATATGTTCGTATATAGCTGCTGCTATCATACTCTTGGGCTTCGCAATCAGGCGAACCAAAAAAGAAACCGGTTGTGTACCTGCGATGACTAACTTTTTGCAGATCACAGCATGAAATTTCGCTAAAATGGTAATTGTCGGGGTGTTCAGCGTATACTTTAAGCTCATGTCGGTATGCCCTCGCAACCGAAGCAACATAATAGACGCCTTTCATCCTGCCTTCTATTTTAAAACTGTCAATCCCAGCTTCAATCAATGGTTTGATGTGCTTTATCATGCACAGATCCTTTGAATTCAATATGTATGTTCCTCTGTCATCCTCTAAGACAGGCATGAATTCACCTGGACGCTTCTCTTCTGAAAGGTAATACTTCCACCTGCAAGGCTGAGCACATTCACCCCTGTTGGCATCCCTTCCGGTCAGGTAATTACTGAGCGCGCATCGGCCCGAATAAGCAATACACATGCTGCCATGCACAAAGCACTCTATTTCAAGCGATTGCGGTGTATTTTGCCTTATGTTAACTATTTCATCCAAAGAAAGCTCTCTTGATAAAATAATTCGCTTAACTCCCAAAGAGTGCCAGAATGAAGCGCTTCGCCAGTTGGTAGTATTTGCCTGAGTGCTCAAGTGAATGTCAAAACTTGGCTTAAAATCAATTAAATACGACAGTATGCCCGGATCTGATACTATAACGGCATCTATTCCAGCATCGGATAAAAATCGGACATGTTCGGCAAGTTCTTCAAGATCCTTATTGTGAGCAAAAATGTTCATAGTCACATAGACTTTTTTCCCGAGGTTATGAGCATAACTGACTGCCTGTCTGATTTCTTCAAGTCCAAAGTTATCTGCATAAGCCCTGAGCCCAAAACGCTTCGCGGCAATATACACCGCATCGGCTCCATATACAAAAGCTGCTTTAAGACATTCCATATTTCCGGCAGGTGCCAGAAGCTCAGGAAGTTTGAGTGACTTCCCAAAAGTATCGGTTTTTATCTCCATAAATGTTCGTATCTTCTGACATCTCTATTATGATCTTCAAGTGTTTTGTTAAATGCGTGTGTTCCATCTCCCCTGGAAACAAAAAACAGCATTCGGCTTTGATCTGTCCTAAACTCTTCATACGGAAAAAGCGCGGCTTCTACCGCCAATTGACTAGGCGCGGATATCGGACCTAAAGGCAATCCGGCATGCCTATAAGTATTATATTTTGAATCTTTAGTTGCTTCTATCTGTGCGCTGGTGGCAAATGGACCTTCCCATTCTTCACGAGGAATGAGATAGAGTACTGTAGAACATGCCTGTAAAATCATATCTATATCAAGACGATTATGAAAAACCGCAGAAACTTTATAAAATTCGTCAAATCCCGATTCCGCCTGAATAATTGACGCGAGCACTATAACTTCGTCAACTGTCATATCAAGCGTTTTAGCCCTATCAGCAAGTGTAGTGTTATTGAAGTCCCTTTCGTACACCTTTCGTCCGAATGTACGAAGCATCAAGCGTATAATATCTTCAGGCGATGCGTCTCTATATGCTTCATAAGTATCAGGAAACAGATAACCTTCCAATGGATATTGACCTTCTCTTCGTTCTTGCGGTACATACTCAAGAAAAGGAAAATCATCAATGTACCTGTCTATGTCTTTGGCCGAATCTATAAAATCCTTTACCGTGAACCCAAACTTTTTTTCCCCATCATCAGCAGTCAAATTATCAAGAAGACGCGCTATCTCGTTTATGGTGTAACCTTCAGGAATCCTGAACCTGACTGTATTAGATATTGCCTCACCTTCCATAAGGCGATCAATAATTTGTTGCATGTTCATTTCTCTTGTCAAGGTATATTCACCTGCTCTAAGCTTGTGCGCCTGATCCGTAAATTCCGCAAAAAGCTCAAATACAAGCTCGTTCCTTATAAGATCGTTACGAGAAAGTATATCTGCTATCCTTGCAAGCGAAGAACCCATTGGGATTTCAATTTTTATTTCTATTGAATCCCGGGGATCAACGGGACGCAACAATTCCCTGTAGAAAATATTGAAAGCAAATATCACGGTTGCTGCTACAATCGCAAAACTTACGGCAAAAACAGATATCTGCCTTATAAATAGCATTATCAATCTTTTTTCATTGTTAACTTTTTGAGGCTGTTTTTGAGCCGTAGCCGTTTTCGCCATAACTGTCTCCTGTCCGATTATCGCGTTTACACTTTTTTAGCAAATGAACCCGCGGCTTTCTTATAGAGTTCAAGCACTGGCAGACCTAATATGCCTATCACTGCTGTCTGACCTAATGCGATATACCCCACCGTAGGCCAGTAAGGCAAATCATATGCAGGCGCCACGTAAAGCGCAACACCAAAGGCATTTACCAAAATCGGCGGAATCATGGCCATATATTTGTTTTTAATCCTATAGGTCAAAAGAGCAGCTACAAGCGTTAAAGCGCTGCCTCCTAAAATATCCACCAACCCTAAAGGGCTTGCGAAATTAGCAAAAAACACTCCCACAGTAAGTCCTAAAATGGCAGCCGGATCAATAAACGCAAGCATGGTCAAAGCCTCGGGAATTCTGAACTGAATAGGTCCGAAAGCTATCGGTTTAACTAATAAAGTTAAAATAATATACACAGCTGCGATAATACCAGCTCTTGCAACGTATCCTGCCGGACTATCCGACTTGAAAACAGCCTTTACATTGAACCTCATCAAAAACTCTCACCTTCTTATGAGGAATCTAAATCTCCATTATGACCGGTAAAATCATAGGATTCCTCTTGGTCTTCTCATAGAGAAACTCTCTTAATCTGTCTCTTATTCCGCCTTTAAGCATACCCCAATCATTGAACTTCTTCTGTCCATTCTGTCCGTTTTGTCCATATTTTTCCAATATGCTCTTAACGAGTTCGCGAGCTTCGTCTAATAGAATCTCTGATTCTCTTACATATACGAAACCTCTTGAGATTATATCCGGTCCTGCTATAATAGTTCCACCTTCCTTAGCAATAGTTACCACAACTACTATAAGGCCATCCTGTGAAAGATGTTTTCTGTCCCTTAGTACGACATTTCCTACATCCCCAATTCCTAATCCGTCAACCAGCACTCTGCCGGCAGTGACAGTGCCTGAAACTTTGCATGTATCCTTGTCAAACTCGAGTACCGTGCCAATATCCGTGGTAAAAATATTCTCTCTTGGCATCCCTAAGGACTCCGCCAAAAAGGCATGCTGTTTAAGATGACGGAATTCCCCGTGCACAGGAACAAAATATTTCGGTTTAACCAGTGTATGAATCAGCTTGAGTTCTTCCTGACAAGCGTGTCCGGAAACATGTATATCGGCTAAATCCTGATATAGTACGTTTGCTCCTTTTGCGAACAGCTGGTTTATTACTCTGAATACAAGTTTTTCGTTTCCAGGTATAGGAGTAGCCGATATAACGACAGTATCACCTGGAACTATTTCAAGCTTTTTGTGCTCTGATGAAGCCATTCTTGCTAAAGCCGACATAGGCTCTCCCTGACTGCCCGTTGTAATGACTACTATACTTTCGTTCGGGTGATTGTTAATCTGATCGATATCAATCAGCATGCCTTTCGCGAACTTAAGATATCCCAATTCAGAGGCAATCCCGATGACATTAACCATGCTGCGACCCGAAACACATACCTTGCGCTCAAACTTAGCCGCCGCATCGAAAATCTGCTGTACCCTGTGAACGTTTGAAGCAAATGTTGCCACTATAATTCTGCCTTTAGCGTTGGCAAATATGGTTTCAAATGCCTTTCCCACCGTGCGTTCTGACATAGTATATCCCGGACGCTCAACATTGGTGCTCTCCGCAAGTAACGCAAGCACACCCTTTTGACCTATCTGAGCAAATTTGGCCAAATCGATCGCTTCACCGTCAATCGGAGTATAATCAACCTTAAAATCGCCGGTGTGGACAATTGTGCCAACAGGCGTTTGTATGGAGAGAGCCACAGAATCTGCAATGCTATGGCTTGTCCTTATAAACTCTATAGTAAAATGTCCCATTTTTACCGTATCACTTGGCTTTACCCTTTCAAGTCTTGTAGTGTCAATATGGTGTTCTTTAAGCTTGCCTTCTACAAGCCCTAACGTAAGACGCGTGCCATAAACAGGCACGTTAAGCTGCTTGAGTACGTATGGCAATGCTCCGATATGATCCTCATGACCATGGGTAAGCACTATGCCCTTTACTTTACTCTTGTTCTTAATCAAATATGATATGTCCGGTATTACAAGATCTATCCCCGGCATCTCATCATCCGGAAAGCTTGCTCCGCAGTCAATAACAATTATATCGTTTCCCCACTCCAGCGCAACCATATTTTTCCCGATTTCGTTGATGCCCCCCAAAATTATTAGTTTTAATGCTGTATTCTTTGATGCCACTAAAAAATTTTATCTCCCTCATAAAAATTTCCGAAATTTTCGACTAATTTTATTATACTTTTCTTTTTGCCTATATGCAAGCAAAAAGCTAACCGGCATTTGCTGTTAGCTATTTTTCTGCAGTCCGTTTAGCATGTCATAATGTGCCTGCATATAAGCCCTAGGCTTGCCTACATCGCACCATTATTCATCAGTTACGAATCCATAAATAGCCTTTAACTTTTCTTATGTTTATATCAGTTAAAACAGATATATTATCTGCAATTTTTGCAGTATCCGGTAAATTTTACTTTATGGTCAACAATTTCAAACCGATGCTGTTTTTCAATCCTTTGTTCGAGAAGATCAAGCAGATCTTCCTCAACTTCAGTAACATCCCCGCATTTTATGCATACGAGGTGATGATGGTGATGATCTTCTTCAGGATTATTAAGCTCGTAGCGATTTCTGCCGTCATCGAAATTGTGTCTGTTAAGCATGCCTGCTTCTTCGAATAAAAGCATTGTCCTGTAAACAGTTGCTAATCCAATCTCAGGGCAGGTTTTCTTGACTTCCAGATATATTTCCTCAGCGCTCATATGTTTGCCCTGATTTGCGATAATGGCTTCGACAGCTGCTTTACGCTGCTTTGTAAATCTATAGCCTCTTTCCTTTAATACGTCCTTTAAACCTGTCATCCCGCCATTCATATTTTTTCACACCTCTGATATTACTAAAATTCATAGAATATATCTGTTAAGATCGTTTTCTTTAACCATGCTTTTTAAACTATCTCTCACGGAGCACTCGTCTATCGTTATGATCTGACCGGTTCTTTCGTCAGCATCAAATGAAATATCCTCCATGAGCTTTTCCATAACCGTATGCAAACGCCTTGCCCCAATATTCTCACTCGTCTGATTTGCGATATGCGCAATCCTCGCTATTTCAGCGATAGCATCCGCCGTAAACTCCAGATCAACGCCTTCCGTTTCCATTAAAGCCACCTGTTGTTTTATAATGGCATTTTCAGGTTGTGTCAGGATTTGCCTGAAATCCTGCTCGCTTAAGCTTTTTAGCTCAACTCGTATCGGGAATCTGCCTTGCAGCTCCGGAATGAGGTCAGATACCTTCGACACATGAAATGCACCGGCGGCAATGAACAAAAAAGCTTTTTAGCTCAACGCGTATCGGGAATCTGCCCTGCAGCTCCGGAATAAGGTCAGATACCTTCGATACGTGAAATGCACCGGCGGCAATGAACAAAATATAATCCGTCTTCACATGGCCGTATTTTGTTACAACCGTAGTCCCTTCAACTATCGGCAATATGTCCCTTTGCACTCCCTCTCTTGAAACATCCGGTCCGGAACCCATTTCCCTTCCGGCTATTTTGTCTATCTCATCAAGAAATATGATCCCTCGTTGCTCCACGGCGTTTATGGATTCCTCTATGACCTCGTCCATATCTATAAGCTTTTGGGCTTCTTCCTGTTCAAATATCCTTCTTACTTCAGCTGTCGTAAGCTTTTTTTTCTTTTTCTTCTTGGGAAATAATCCGCCGAACATGTCCTGTATCTGTATCAACATGTCCTCATTTCCCAAGCCAGGTAAGAAACCTACACCTGCAGACTTCGATTCCTCAAGCTCCACTTCTATTATATTCTGCTCAAGCTTTTTGTCACGCAGCCTTTGTCTTAGTTTCTCCCTAGTCGCTACCATCGAATCATCAACAGCTTCTTCGTTTTCATCTCTTTCCTGGTCCATTTGAAGAAGCACTCCCAGAGGGTTTGAAGATTTGCGCTTTTTTAAGGGAAGGAGTATATCGAGCAACCTTGCCTCGGCGGCTTCCGCGGCCTTCTCTTTGACATTTTCAATTTTATGGTTCTTAATCATTCTTATTGCGGCTTCGACCAAATCTCTTACCATTCCCTCAACGTCTCTGCCAACATAGCCAACTTCGGTAAACTTGGTAGCTTCCACCTTTATAAAAGGAGCATTGACCAATTTGGCAAGCCTTCGTGCTATTTCAGTTTTACCAACACCCGTCGGTCCCATAAGTATAATATTTTTTGGTGTGATCTCATTTTTAAGATTAGCTTCCAGCTTGCTTCTTCGAAAACGGTTTCTTAAAGCTATCGAAACGGATCTCTTTGCTTCGTTTTGACCTATAATATAACGGTCAAGCTCCCTCACAATTTCCTTTGGAGTAAAATGATCCAACTAAGATTCCCCCTTAAATCTCTTCAACCATAATATTGTCGTTGGTATATACGCATATTGAAGCCGCTATCGTAAGCGCTTTCCTTACAATCTCAGCAGGCTCAAGTTCAGAAGTTTCCATAAGAGCTTTAGCAGCCGCCAAAGCATAACCTCCTCCCGAACCTATGGCACAAACACAATCGTCAGGCTCTATCACCTCTCCGGTACCGGAAATGACAAGCATATCTTTCGCGTCAACCGCTATAAGCATTGCGTCAAGCCTTCTTAAAATCTTATCGGAACGCCAGTCTTTGGCTAATTCAACGGCAGCTCTCTGTAAATTTCCGGAATACTCTTCAAGCTTTGCCTCGAATTTTTCGCTCAAAGTAAAGGAGTCGGCTGCTGAACCGGCAAATCCTACAATCACCTGGTTGTTATAAAGACGCCTTATTTTGCGAGCTTTATGCTTCATGATTGTGTTTTGCCCTAAAGTTACCTGTCCATCGCCACCGATGGCTGTTTTTCCGCCTTTTTTCACTGCTACTATAGTTGTGGCACAAATCATGCACAATATCTCCTTCTCAGTATGTCAGTCGTAAGTCGTCAGTCCGAAGGCGGCAAGGAAACAAATCTGACTCCTGACGCCTGATGTCCGACATCCAGTATGTCGTGATTTTAGCATAAATCGCATGATTCTGCAAATTAAGCTTCACCCTTGCGTTTACAATCTTTGTTTGTGCAAGCAATATATTTCTGATTTTTTTTATTTTGTTTAAATACCATATAAGAATTACATTCAGGACAATTTTGACCGTTTGGCAAATCCCATGACATAAAATTGCAATCAGGATATTTTGAGCAGCCGTAAAATTTCTTACCCTTTTTTGTAGTCCTCTCCGTTAATCTTGACTTACACACAGGGCATAAAACATCAAGTTCCTCCTGTATAGGCTTCGTGTTGCGGCAGTCCGGAAAACTGGGACATGCGAGAAACTTTCCGAATCTACTCCTTTTAAAAACCATTTTAGCGCCGCATTTGTCGCAATCAACATCCGACCGCTCATCGCTTAAGGTAACTTCACCCATATTATTCTCAGCTTTTTTCATCATTGCTTCAAACGAAGGATAGAATTCCCTGAGTATATCTTTCCAGTTTTTAATCCCTTCTTCTACCTGATCAAGACGGGTTTCCATATCGGCTGTAAACTTATAATCCACCACACCTGTAAAAAATTCCACCATCAGATCGTTAACTATAAAACCTAACTCCGCAGGGAGCAGGCTTTTTTTATCGCGAAGAACATATCCTCTGTCAATGATTGTCGATATAGTCGGAGCATATGTGCTCGGACGCCCAATTCCCATTTCCTCAAGCGCTTTGACGAGAGCTGCTTCTGTGTATTTCATCGGCGGCTCGGTGAAATGCTGTTCGGGTGACAGGCGTACTAAGCGCAGTTTATCTCCTTCTTTAAGATCTGGAAGCTTTGTATCTTTTTCCTTTTTATCCGTATCACTGCCCTCTTCATAGATTACCGTATAGCCCTTAAAAATCAATTTGGAAGCAGAAGACTTGAACAGATATCCATTGGCATCAATATCAACCGATGTAACCTCATAAAGCGCCGGAGTCATCTGACTTGCAAGAAAACGCTCGTATATTAACTTGTAAAGGCGATACTGATCCTTTTTCAGTGAAACTTTCAGGCTTTCGGGGTCTTTTGACAAATAAGTTGGCCTTATGCATTCATGAGCGTCTTGTATGTTTTTTCTGCTTTTAAATCTGTTCGGGACTTCGGGAACATATTGTTTACCGTAATTTATGGCGATATGTTCAAGCGCTTCCGACTGAGCGCTTAACGATACCCTCATGGAGTCGGTGCGAATATAAGTCACTAAACCTTCGGATCCCCCGCCTTTGGTTTCCACACCTTCATAAAGCTGCTGCGCCAGCAGCATTGTTTTTTTCGTCGTAAAACCTAACTTCCTTGAGGCTTCCTGCTGAAGGGTGCTGGTGATAAAGGGCGGCGGCGCATTGCGTTTTTTGCTCTGCTTTTTAATGCTTTTAACAATAAAATCTGAGCCTTTGAGATCACCGACAATAAGATCAACCTGTTCTTTTGATTTAAGCTCGATCTTTTTGTCATTTTTGCCATAGAACAAAGCTTCAAAAAGAACATCAGACTCACGCCTCGTAAGATTGGCTGTAATTGTCCAGTATTCCTGCGGAACAAAGCCGGTTATTTCTCTTTCTCTCTCGCATATAAGCCTCACAGCTACGGACTGCACACGCCCCGCGCTAAGACCGCTTTTAACCTTCCTCCACAGTATGGGACTTATTTGATATCCAACTATTCTGTCAAGCACGCGCCTCGCTTGCTGAGCATCAACTAAATCCAAACTTATAGGGCGCGGATTTTTAATCGCATTCTTTACCGCCGAGTCTGTAATTTCGTTAAATTCAATGCGGCAGGGCCGACTACTGTCAATCCCCAAAAGATGTGCCAAATGCCAGGATATAGCTTCTCCCTCTCTGTCCGGATCCGTTGCTAAAAATACTTCATCAGCACCTTTAGCCTCTTTTTTGAGTTTGCTGACCAATTCGCCTTTACCGCGTATTGTGATATACTTAGGCTCAAAATCGTTGCCTATATCGACTCCCAGGCTGCTTTTAGGCAGATCCCGTATGTGTCCTACAGATGCTTCCACCTTATATCCTCTGCCTAAAAATTTTTTAATCGTCTTAACTTTTGCGTGGGATTCTACTATAACAAGCTTTGCCATTAACCTACCTCCGTATGAATATATTGCCCGGCAATTGTTTTACCATGCCCTTAATCTCAAGCATCGTGAATATTGCATTTAGTTTTCCGATATGGATTCCAGTCATAAAAGCCAAATCTTCGATGTACTTTTCACCGTCCTCAAGCGCGTTGTAAACTTCTGTTTCAAAAAGATCGAGCTGCACTGAACTTGGTTTTTCAATTCCTTTCAAATCCCGTGCCTTTTCAATTGTTGATTCTTCAATTATTTCCTTGGAATCCGTCACAAGTCTTGCGCCTTCCTTTAGCAGTCTGTTGGTTCCAACGCAGTATGGATTATTTATATTGCCCGGTAAGGCATAAACATCTCTGCCTTGTTCCAATGCAAAATCGACTGTTATAAGCGCGCCGCTTCTTTCTCCGGCTTCGACCACCAGAACAGCTTTTGATATACCGCTTATGATTCTGTTTCGAGCGGGAAAATTGGTTGGGGAGG
>BBPD01001521.1_pt1 | contig 14339 bp, 13 predicted proteins | sample 1344911 | NCBI WGS metagenome assembly BBPD01 (sample SAMD00019088, study PRJDB2971) | groundwater metagenome | biome: freshwater biome; feature: mineral spring; material: ground water | place: USA: CA, Sonoma | collected 2011-09 | depth surface m
AGCAGCGGCGGAAACGCGAGCCTGTTGTCGATCGAGGATTGAACGCGGCCGTCTGCGCCGGTTGTCGACTTGAACCCGCTGGGATGCTAGGCGCCGCTGCATGATGGTTCCGTTGGTAAAAGTGGGTATGCCCGATCCCACGCGCCTGATGCCTGCCCTCGAAGCAACCCTGATGAGCGGCCAAATCGGCGAAGGCGAGCAGGTGCGCGCATTCGAAGAGGCTTTTGCTGCGGCATTCGGCCTGCCACACGCCCTTGCCATGAGCAGCGGGACGGCCGCTCTGCATGCCTGTCTGACCCTGGCAGGGGTGCAAACCGGAGACGAGGTGATCTCCACGGCGATGACGGCCGAGCCGACAAACGTCGTGATCCTGCATGCCGGTGCCCGCCCCGTGTTTGCCGACGTCGATCCTGCCAGCGGCAACCTCGATCCCGCAGCAGTCGAGGCAGCGATCACGTCACGTACGCGGGCGATCTTGGTCGTTCACTATGCCGGCTATCCCGTGCGCATGGCCGAAATCTCGGCGATTGCAGCGCGGCACGGACTGCCGGTGATCGAGGATTGCGCCCATGCCCTGGGCGCCCATTGCGATGGCCGTCCGATCGGCACACTTGGGGATTTCGGTATTTTTTCCCTGCAGGCCATCAAGCACATGACGACGGGCGACGGGGGCGTTCTGGCCATGAAGGACGAAGCGCAGCTTCCGGAAGCCAAGCGCTTCCGCTGGTTCGGCCTAGAGCGCGGCGTCGACCGCACGCAGACCAACATCCACAGCGTCGGCTACAAGTATAACATGAACAACATCAGCGCGACAATTGGCCTGTCGCAGATGGAGATCATTGAAGGCCGTATTGCAGCGCATATCGCGAACGGCCGGTGGTTTGATGCAGAGCTCGCATCCGTATCCGGCCTGATGCCTGCTTATGCCGGGCCAGGCGCCGAGCCAAGCTACTGGCTGTACACGCTTCTGTCCGAAGACAGTGCTTCGGTGATTGCCTGCCTCGCCGATATCGGTGTCCAAGCATCCAAGCTGCATCGTCGCAACGACGCCCATACCATCTTTGCGGGTGACTGGACGCTCCCGGGCCTCGACCGGTTTTATGACAGGCTCGTCCATCTGCCCTGCGGCTGGTGGGTTGATGCCGAAACGCGTGAACGGATCGTCGACGCCCTACGGCGCGGTTAGGAGGCATTCATGCGCTATCCGCTATTCGGGGTCTATCATGATCAAGCTGTCGAGGAGGCCGCTCTCGCCGTCCTGAGATCGGGCCAGATCGCCTCTGGTGCTCATGTCGAGCAGTTTCGCAGAGCGTTTGCCGATCGGGTTGGCAGGCCGCTGACAGTGACCGTCAACGACATGTCGAATGCAGTCGCAATAGCGCTGCGCCTTGCCGGTGTCGAGCCGGGAGGCGAAATCATTACCCAGGCCTTTTCCTGCCTGTCCTCCAATGCCCCCCTGGGTCTGAGCGGTGCCCGGGTGCGCTGGGCAGACATGGATCCCGAGACAGCAGCCGTCTCGGTCGACGGCGTCGAAGCCTTGATGACCCCGTCCACGCGGGCCGTGTTGCTCTATCATGTGGCGGGGTATCCCGGGCCTGCACACGACCTGGCCGCGCTGTGCAGGTCTCGTAGAGTTGCGCTGATCGAGGACTGCAACAACGCGCTTGGCGCGACGCTCGGCGGCGTCCAGCTGGGCCAGTTCGGGGATTATGCTGTACACTCCTTCTATCCGAACCGGCAGATCAACGCGATTGAAGGTGGCGCCCTTTCGGTGTCGACCGATGCGGAATTCGAGCGGGCTTTGAAGCTGCGCAAATATGGGATCGACCCTGTACGTTTCCGAGACTCGGATGGTGAAATCGACCCCAACGTGGATGTGCCTGAGCTTGGCTGGGCGGCAATCCTTAACAACCTGTCTTCAGCAGTCGGGCTGGTCCAGATGGATGGGCTGTCGGCCCGCCTTGCCGCGACCCGCGCCAATGCGCACCGTCTTCAGGAATCGCTGGACGGGCTGCCCGGGCTGCGGCTGGTGCAGCCGCTTGCCGGTGCCGATCCTGCCTGGTGGGCTGTGCTGGTTCTCGCGGAAAATCGCGACAGGCTGCTGACTCAACTCAAGCGCCGGGGCATTGCCGCGTCCAGACTGCACTTCCGGAATGACGCCTACAGCGGCTTCATGGCCGAGCGGTTGCCGCTTCCCGGCACGGAGCGCTTCATGGCCGAGATTATCGCCCTGCCGTGCGGATGGTGGCTTTCCCCCGCAGACATGGACGCAATCAGCGAAGAAGTCAGGGCCGCTCTGGCAGTCATGGCGTGACGTCGCCCGACCGGGCCGTCTTGGGCATGCGTCGGTCGGTCGGCGACGTGGTGGCCCTGTTCGTCGGGCGGCTGGGCGGGCTTGCCCTCAATCTGCTGTTCCTCCCGCTTTATGATGCAGCGCTGGGCCCTGGCCTCTTCGGCATGGTGGCGCTGGTTCTGTCGCTCCAGGCCTTTTTTCTGGTCTTCGATTTCGGCTTCGCCTCGCTGCTGGGTGCCGAAGCCGCACAGGCTGGCGATGACCCGGTCCGACGCGCCGAGGTCGCTGCGGACTGGCGGCTGACGGCACGGGTCCTGCCGGCGAGCGGGCTGATCGCCGGCACGGCTGCAGCCATGCTGTGGGCGGTCAGCCCCGGCGACAGTCGCATGGTCTCGGCACTGGATTTGCTGCTCGTGGCGATGATGGTTGCCCTGATGATGCAGACGAACGCCGGACAGGCTGTCCTGAACGCGCGGGCGCAGTATCGGATCGGCAGCGCCCTTTCGCTTGGTGGGGCGCTCGGCCGGGGCGTGGCCGCGCTGGCTGCCATCCATCTGTTCGGGCCGGGGTTCACCAACTTCGTGGGAAGCCAGCTTGCAGTCGTGGCCGTGCAGCAGGGTGTGCAATCCTGGCAACTGCACCAGATCCTGGGGCCTGCCGGACCATGGCAGGGGCGGCTCCTGCCCCTGCTGGAACGGCTGAAGCCCCTGATGGCATATGGGCTTGCAGGAGCCCTGCTGATGCAAGTCGATAAGCCATTGGTGGGCGTTTTCTTTTCTCTGGAGGCTGCAGGGCGCTGGTTTCTTGCCATGACCTATGCACTCACGCCCATCGCGCTTCTGGCCGGACCGCTGCACCAGTATTTCTTCCCGCGGCTGGCTGCCGCCCTCGACCAGCCGGCTGACGCGCTGCGGATCGCAACCCTGTTCCAGATGGCAACTGTGCTTGCCGCTGCTGCCCCGTCTGTCGTGCTGGCATGGCATGCCCCGCTTCTGGTGTCGATCTGGTTGCCGCATGCACCTGACGCTTCTTTGATTGCGTCCCTTGCCCAGCCGATGGTGACAGCAGCAGCAATCGGCGCGATGGGTTATCTCCCCACAGCCTATCTAGTTGCCAGCGGCGACCGTGCATGGTTGGCGTGGCTGTCGTGGACAATGCTGCCCTGCGTTGCTGCCGGACTGCTGCTGGCAGCCGCCAACGAAAGCCTTCGGGGGCTGGCGCTGGTCTATTCCCTCTATCACGTGGCGGCCTGCCTTCTTTTGTGGGCGCGCATGCTCAAGGCTTTCCCTGTCTCAGGAAGCAGGCTGTCCCTTATCGGGAATGCTTGGCTGCTGCCCATGGCCGGCTGCGTCGTTCCGGTGCTGGCCCTTCTGCTGCTGCTGGACCGGGCTGGTGTGCCCCCGATCCCGTCGCTGTTTGCTGCTTCGGCAATCGGTGCCGTGGCGATGGCATCGGTTGCCTTGCGTTGGTGGCTGCGCTACCGCCGCGCTGCATGTCCGTCCGACAATCCGACAGGGTCAAGGTGACGCCCCTTCTCAGCATCATCATTCCGACCGCCGACCGACAGGACTATGCCGCCAAGGCCATATCGGCCGCCGCTGCTGCATGTCCCGAGGCCGAGATAGTCGTCAGCGATACGTCCGCATCCGAAGGCCTGATGGCATTGCTGCCCCGCCATGTGGCAGCCAGGGTGCGCTACATCCGGCCGGGTGTGGGGCTGGATGTCGTGTCGAATTTCAACGCTGCGGCTGAGGCAGCCACAGGCCGGTGGCTGACGTTCCTGGGGGATGACGACTGTGTCGGCCCCCGCATCGCCGATATTGCGGGCTGGGCCGAGGGCGCGGGACTGGATGCGGTCATATCCTATGGATCTGCCTTTGCGGCCATCTATTATTGGCCTGGGGTCACCTCGCGCTACTTCAGCGATGGGTATGCCAACAAGCTTATCATCAACCGCTTTTCCGGACGGGCACGCCCGCTGGATGCAAAGGCCGCCGTCAGGGCAGCTCTCGATGATCTGGGCAGCGGCCTTGGATGGATGGCGCGTGCCTACCACGGGCTTGTCTCGCGCCGTCTGGTGCAGGAAATCATTGGGCGGCACGCTGCCCTGTTCGGGGGGGTCAGCCCCGATATCTACAGTGCCACGCTGATTTCGATGATGTCGCGCAAGTCCGCGGTGGTGGATTGGCCCTTCATCCTGCCGGGCGCCTCGCCCAAGAGCACGGCTGGCCTGGGCGCGGCACAGACCGATCGCTCCACCCTGTGGACCAATCCGCATATCGCACCCTTTCAGAACCTGGTCTGGGATCCGCTGATCCCTGAATTCTACAGTCCGACCACGGTCTGGAGCTACAGCTTCAAGAAGGCGGTGGATGCCGTGAACGATCCGTCGCTCAGGCCCAATCTTGCGCGGCTGTATGCCCGCTGCCTGTTCCACAACCGGCATTTTGCCGACGCCACCTTTCAGTCCGTTGCTGCCTGGGGGGGCAGTGGCGTCACAGTCGCCAGAGCCCGGGTAATAGCCGAACTGGCAGGCGAGGGCGGACGTTTTGCCCTAAAGGTCGGCAAGCGCCTGCTGGCCCCGCGAGCCGAGGGGGCTGCCGTTCATACTGAAGCCGGCCTCCAGGATGTCGAAGCCGCCTATTTCGCGCTCGATGCCTGGCTGAAGGCGAATTCCCAGCTGGTTCTGGAATAGAGCCTTTTTCGAGTTCAGGAGGGCACATGATGGAGATTCGACCCGTCAAGGCATCGGACCATGCGGCAATCACCCAGCTTCTGCATCTTGGTCTCTCTCCATATCAGCCCGCTGCCGCACAGATGCCTGCCATCTGGCGCGAATTCATCGGGCAATCCAGAGCTCATGCCCGGGTGGCAGTCGTTGCAGGAGAAATAGTCGGTTTCGGAGCCCTGTTGGTGGAGGTGAAGATAAGGGGAGGTCGACTGGGCCATATCGAAGATATTGTTGTTGCCGGTGACGCGCGAAAAGCAGGCATCGGTCGCGCCATCATTGAAGAGCTGTGCACAATTGCGGCTGCCGAGGGCTGCTACAAGATTTCACTTGCATGTGCAGAGCGTAACATTGATTTCTATTGCGACTGTGGGTTCAGCGTGGACGGTGTTTCTATGAGCTGTCGGCCGACGAGCCATCGTTCATGATGCTGTAGCCAGCCTATCGGCCCTTCGTCGCTTCGAGCATCCAGCCTTCCAGCCGCGCGACGAGCATGTCCCTGTCGTAATTCGCAAGGGCAAAGGTGCGGCCTGCCCGCCCCATCTCCGCCAGTTGCGTTGGCGGCATTGCAACCATCTGCCGGATGGCCGCAGCCAGACCTGCCGCATCGCCGGCAGCGATCGCAAGGCCGGCGCCCGCGCGTTCGACAACCTCGCGCGCTTCGCCGTCGAGCATGGCAAGGATGGGCTTGCCCGAAGCGAGATAGCTTTGCACCTTGCCCGGAACTGTGAGTGCAAAAAGCGGGTCGGCCTTCAACGAGACCAGCAGGGCGTCGGCATTGGCAAAGAAGCCTGGCATCGCCTCGGAAGGATGCCGTCCGGCAAATTCGAACATCGCATCCAGCCCGCGGGCCGTAACATCGGCCCGGGTGCGGGCAAGATCGCGACCATCGCCCACGATCCGAAATCGAACCGGTGAGCTGCGAAGCAGGTCGGCAGCCGCAACCACCGCCGGGAAATCCTGCGCTTCGCCGATGTTTCCGGCAAACAGCACCGTAAAGCGATCGTCAGTTGGCCGGGTAGGCGGGGGGAGGGGTGCCAGATACTCTGCCTCGACCCAGTTCGGGAAATGCCGGAACTTTTCCGCGCTCGAATAGCGGGCGACGTTATGCCGGAAGCCTTCAGACTGTCCCGGCAACAGGTCGGCCATGGCATAGATCGATCTGACCAGCAGGCCGGCTACCCCCTGGCCGATCCGGCCCCGGGCAACCCCGATGGCAGCCAAGGTTTCCGGCCAGCAATCGAGGATCCACATCAGCATCGGCGCTTGTTTCAGCGCGGCAAGGGCACCGGCAGGAATGCCGACGGTCACAGGCGATGTCTGAAAGGCAAGCACCACATCGAATGAGCGCCCACGAAGCTTCGGGATGCCCAGCAGCAACGCCAAAACGGCGAAGCTGAGATAGTTTGCAGCCAGCCGCAGACGGGATGTTCCCCGAACCATCTGTGGCACGCGGATGATCTCGACACCCTCGAGAGTGGCGAAGGCTGCCGGATCGGCGGCGAAGGCGGGGTGCACAGTTCCTTCCGGATAGTTCGGAACCGAGGTGAGCACGGTAACGTCATGCCCCCGCGCGCGAAGCACGACGCTCAGTTCGTTGATCCGAAAGGATTCCGGCCAGAAATACTGGCTGACAATCAGGATTCGCACGGCCCGTCAGGCCTCCATCCAGACCTTCCGGCGGACATAGTCGGTGTGGGAAAGGATGATCCGCGCCACCTTTTCCGACACATTCGGCATGGAATAGTCTGCCGCGGGTCGAAGAAGCCGCTCGTCGCCGCGCGGTTGCGACGACAGGATCTCCAGCCCCTGGAGCACGCGGTCTAGCGAAAGGCCAACCATCATGACCGAAGCCTCCTCCATTGCCTCTGGGCGTTCATGCGCCTCGCGGATGTTCAGGGCCGGGAAGTTCAGGATTGACGATTCCTCGCTGATCGTCCCGCTGTCCGACAAGGTTGCGCGGGCTTCTGTCTGCAGGCGCACATAATCACTGAATCCCAATGGCTTTAGCGCCTGCACCCGCGGGTCCAGCCTGGTTCCGGACCTTTCGATCCTGGCCCTGGTGCGGGGGTGGGTCGACAGGATGACCGGAATGTTGAACCGTTCGGCAAGGCCGTTCAGGATCTCGACCAGCCCCGCGAACATACGGTCGCTCTCGATATTCTCTTCACGATGCGCCGACACCACGAAGAACTCCTCGCGCCGAAGGCCAAGGCGCTCGAGAACGTCCGAGGCGATGATCCGGTCCTTGTGGTGCATGAGCACCTCGAACATCGGGCTGCCGGTCTTGATGATCCGGTCCGGCGGCAGGCCTTCGCGCAGCAGATATTCCCGCGCTATGGAGGAATAGGTGAGGTTCACATCGGCGACATGGTCCACGATCCGGCGGTTCGTCTCTTCGGGAACACGCTGGTCAAAGCATCGATTGCCGGCTTCCATGTGGAAGATCGGGATGCGACGCCGCTTGGCGGGAAGGGCGGCAAGGCAGCTGTTCGTGTCGCCCAGCACCAGCAGTGCCTCCGGCTTCACCTCTTCCAGCAGCCGGTCAGTTGCGATGATGATCTGCCCGACCGTCTCGGCTGCCGTGCCGCCGGCCGCGTTTAGGAAATGGTCGGGCCGCCGCAGGCCCAAATCTTCGAAGAAGATCTCGTTGAGCTCGTAATCATAGTTCTGGCCGGTGTGGATGATCACATGGTCGAAGTGCCGATCCAGCGCCGGCATCACCCGGGACAGGCGGATGATTTCCGGCCGCGTTCCGATAACCGTTGTAACCTTCAGTCTGCGCATGTGTCGACCCTTCCGGCGATTGTGTCCGGCCGCTCCCTGTCGAACACCTCGTTCGCCCAGACCAGAACGATCAACTCTTCGTCAGACAGGTTGATGACGTCGTGTACCCAGCCCGGAATTGTGTCCACGACCCGCGGTTCGTCGGCGCCCGCCTCGACTTCTACCCGTTCGCCCGTCAGCAGGTGCCGAAAGCGGAAGCGCGCACGGCCCTTCACGACCACAAACTTCTCTGACTTGCTGTGATGGTGGTGCCCGCCCCGCATCACGCCTGCAACCTGGGTGAAATAGCTGAACTGCCCGGCAGCCGGGGTCTTGACCACCTCCACGAATGTGCCGCGGGGATCCACGCGCGCCACCAGCGGATAGCTGAAGCGGTCGGTCGGCAGGTGCGACAGATAGGTCGCGTGCAGCGCCCGGGTCAGGCCGGTTCCGGTGTCTGGAACCATCAGTGCCTCGCGGCCCTCGGCAATTGCGGTGATGATGTCGGCGACTGCACCGACGCTGGTGTCATGCACCGGTGCGGCTTCGCGCCAGATAGAGGCCGTCTGCGGGGCTTCCAGTGCCTCGACGAAGGCTGCCACGGCATCGTCGATATAGATCAGCTGCAAGGGCGCAGCCCTGTCGCGCACGGGCAGGGGCTCTCCGCGGGCGGCGCAATGGCAGAAGGTGGCGACGGCCGAATTGTAGAAGGGTCGTGCCCATTTGCCGAACACGTTCGAAAGCCGAAAGATCTGCACGTCGGCATAGGCCGCCGCCGACGCCAGGCTTTCCTCGGCGGCGCGCTTGCTAGCGCCATAGGGGTTGTCCATCGTCGCCTGCGTTGACGATGCAAAGATGACCGGGCGTCGTCTGCTGGCGCCTGCCTTCAGCGCGTCGACCAGACGTGCTGTCAGGTCGCTGTTGTCGACCGTGAAGCCTGCGGGCTCAGCCGGCCGGTTCGCACCGGCCAGGTGCGCAACCGCATCGGCCTGCGCCACAAGGGATACAAGTTCGCCAACGTCGTTCTGTCGCGTGAAGGGCAGCACCTCGTGACCCCGTTCCGCCAGCGTGACGGACAGGTTGCGGCCGAAGAACCCGTCGGCGCCAGTGACGAGCACCCGCACCTTGTCAGGCCTCCGGCTCGACAGTGCGGCCCTCGATCTGTGCCTGCACAAAGGGAAGCTTCATCAGCAGGTCCTTGGTTCCCTGCACATCCAGTCGTGTCGTGTTGTGGGAGTTGTAATCCAGCGAGTCACTTATCTCGCGCTCGCCCTCCACGATGTATTTGGCATAGTTCAGGTCCCGCTTGTCGGGCACGATCCGGTAATAGCCGTCCAAATCCTCCGCATCGACCATCTCCTCGCGGGTCAGCAGCGTCTCGTACAGCTTCTCGCCATGGCGTGTGCCGATCACATTGATCGAATGGTCGGGCTTGCCGAACAGCTGGCGCAGCGCTTCGGCGACGTCGCCGACCGTCGAGGCAGGGGCCTTCTGCACGAAAATCTCGCCATTGTTCCCATCGGTGAATGCATAGAGCACCAGCTCCACGGCATCCTCCAGCGACATCATGAACCTGGTCATAGCGGGATCGGTGATCGTGATCGGCAGCCCCTGCTGGAGCTGGTTGATGAACAGCGGGATGACCGAACCCCGCGACGCCATCACATTGCCATAGCGGGTGCCGCAGATGACGGACTGGCTGGCATCGGCCAGGCGCGAGGTGGCGACCATCACTTTTTCCATCAGGGCCTTGGACATGCCCATGGCATTGATGGGATAGACGGCCTTGTCGGTAGACAGGCAGATGATCCGCGAGACGCCGTTGCGCAGCGCGGCCTCCAGCAGGTTGGACGTTCCCAAAACATTGGTCCGCACGGCTTCCAGGGGATAGAATTCGCAGCTCGGCACCTGCTTCAGCGCGGCTGCGTGAAAGATATAGTCCACACCCGTGGTCGCGGCGGCCACCGAGCCGGGGTCACGCACATCGCCCAGCACGAAGCGGATCTTGTCGTTGCGATAGCGTGCACGCATGTCGTCCTGCTTCTTTTCGTCCCGAGAGAAGATGCGGATTTCGCGAATGCCGGTGTCCAGGAAGCGCCGCAGCACGGCGTTGCCGAACGATCCGGTCCCGCCGGAGATCAGAAGTATCTTGTCATCAAAGGGCGTCACAGAAGATCCTTGCCGTCAGCGTGTCATTCGAGGTTCAGGGCACCCGGGGAGGTCAGCATTCGCACCAGCGCATCCCAAGATTCTGCATACGGAGCCTGTGGGCGAATTGCGCTGCTATGGCCCAGCGGTTGGTCCTCCGTCCAGTAGCTGGCGATCAGTCTTGCAGCGGCCAGTGCATCTCCCGCCGGAAAGAACGCAGCACCGTCATAGTCGCCGATAGCTTCACGAGCATAAGAATGGTCGGTCGCAACAATACCAATCCCGTGCGCCTTCCCTTCACTAAGAGGCAGGCCCCAGCTTTCGATTCGTGATGGGAAGATCATCAGCTGATGGCTCCGATAGGCATCATCCAGCGCCGCCCTAGAAAGAAGCCCGACCATATGGATTTCAGGAACATCTGCCGCGAAGCGGGCAAGTTCTGCAGCATACCCGCTTTCGCGGGGATCAATAGTGAGAGTCATTTCAAAGTCGATGCCGAATTCTCGCAGGTGGCGACAGGTTTCAATCGCCGTTTCTACATCCTTGTTGGGGTAGGCAGCCAGGGGAGCAAGCAGGCGCAGGCGGCCAATGCCCCGCTGCGGACAGCGGAAGTGGTATTGCGTGTCGGCGAGAACAGGGCGCGCTACAATGACCTGTTTGTGCCGGTATCGGTCTTGAAAGGCAGATCGGGTCCAGTGCTGCTGCACTACGACCCAGTCGTTGCGCCCGATCGCAAACCGGTACAGCAGGTCGTAGACAATCCACCGGATCGTAGCATGAGGATGCCTCACTGCATGCCTGGGATGGAGCTTTGAAAGTGGCAGATTCTGGTGACAGTAGACCGCCTTGCGCATTGCACCGATGCGCGCAGACGCGCCTTGCATTGACAGGAAGAGAGTAGCAGAACGACCCGTCTCGCGCGCGGCTAGACCTCGTAGCTCGAATTGCAGCCGGTCGATCCAACTATTCCATCGGCGGGGAACCTCAACTATCTCCACCCTTTCAAACTGGTCCAGCGGTTGCCCCGGAGAGACATACGCCGTAGCAGTCCAGTCTGTTGGCATCGAGCGATCAAGTGCGGCAAGGCAATCGGAAAGGATCGTTCTCCCCCCCCGCCCCGTAAGGTTTATGGCGTTTACCACTGCCCGTCCGACGACGGGTTGGTTTTCGGTCGGACAGTCAGTCATATTGCGTGCGGTCTGCCTTGTGCTAGCGCTACATAGACGCAGATCATGAAGAAGGCTTCGGGCGTGAAATAATGCCCGTCGCGGATCAGCTTCAGCACGAAATAGATCAATATCGCTGTGCTGATCACCTGATTGCCAGAATCAGCTGCCCGCCGGAAGTACACCAGAAACAGCAGGATCAGACCGATACCGACCAGCCCCTGTTCAGACAGGGTTCTGGCCAGCAGCGAGTTGGCGTCCTGCTTGTTCTGTTCCAGATAGTCCTCGAAGCTGTCCAGCCCCTCGAGATTGCCGATGAAGCGTTCGTGGCTGAACTTGTGGCTGCCGAGGCCACCCCCCACCATCGGGTTCTCCGAAAACGCGCTCCAGGCGACATAGAGATTGCTGAGGAGCGCATAGGTCGAGAGGTTGGCTTCTGCGAATTCCGCGGTCGTTGCGACGCGGGCGGTGTCGTCGATCCGCATCCGGATCTCGGGGCTTGCTGCATAAGCTCCGAACATCAGGGCGGCGCTGAACGTGGCCAGTGCCAAGCGGGTGTACCAGCGGCGTCCCACCACGAAGGCAAGCGTGAGCCCAAGCCCGATGAAACCGGTCAGCGAAAAGGACAGCAGCATGGCGCCACCAAGGATCATGGCGCGCCCGGGAGTCTTGCGGGCCGTTGCCAGCGCATAGGCAGTCGCCGGGGTCATTGCGGTGGCGTAGTGGGCCGGTTCGGCAAACACGCTTTTCAGTCGCCAAAAGTCCGCAGTAAGGCCCGTGTAGGTAAGGATCGGCACACCCAATACCGCCACCCAGACCGCGACCTGCACATAGCTTTCGAACAGCGCAGCCGCATCCTTGCGGCTGTTCGCGAAAAAGATCAGGAAAAAGCTGGCGAAAAAACCGATTCCGACGACTTGCGGCACTGTTGCCGCGAACAGAAGGTCCGGCGCAATCAGCATGGTGGCGGCAATGTTCCAGCCGAGCCATGCTGCCAGGAGAGCCAGCGGGCGAACAGGCAGGACAGGCCGCGGGGTCAGGAACAGGATGCTGCCATAGGCAAGCGCGACCAGCAGGTATGACAGCCGGATGTCGACACCGATCGTGACTTTCAATCCGCCAGCGAACAGCGAGGCGATCGTCAGCGCCCGGATCACCGGCGTCATCATGACGTCAGACCTGAGCGGTTGGGCGGCCGAGGCCATGTGCTCAATCGTGCAAAAGCGTGGGCGAGAACAGGCGGCGACGGCCCCGCATGAGCACGACCAGCACGCCAAGAACGAGGCCGAGCCCCAGCGCGATCGAGATTGCGAGGATAGGTTGCGGGCTCGCCGGACGATCGGGCGTGCTGGGCGGGCCGAACGGATCAGCCGCAAAGGGCAGATCGGAACTTGCCATCATCCGCGTCTTTTCCTGCTCGGCCAGGGCGTCCACCAGCGTTTGCCGATAATCGGCCACGGAAACCTCACCCAGTTTGCCGCTGAGGTAGGCGATATAGTCGTTCGCGCGTTCCACGGAACGCTCGCGCAGCATGTTGTCGCCCTCGAGGTGCAGCGCGGCCAGAAGGGTCCGACCGAATTCCGGATCGCGCGAAACCAGGCTGACCACGGTCAGCCGCTGATCCCGGGCCTTGGAGATGGCAATTTCCCGCTTCAGCCATTGCTGGACCCGGGCACCGTCGGGTGCCCGATAGGAGGTGTCCATGCCCAGCACGCCCTTCACGGCCCGCAAGCTATTGGAAACCGCCCCTGTCGGCTGTTCCCAGCGGCGGGCGTCTGCGTTCCATTCGCCCGGGAACATTTGGGGCAGCAGCTCAGGATGCCGCCGCACCAGGCGTTCGGCAGACTTGCGCGTGGTCAACCCTTCGAGGAACAGCTCGAACTGGGTCTGCGAGTCAGAGCCCGGGACCCGTATGCCTGCCATGCTTGCAAGCCCGCCGATGCCGGACGGGAGGCCCGCCGACCCCGAAACAGGAGTGATGGCAAGCATGGACTCATAGCGGCGGTCCGCGACCTTCAAATACAGCATGCCCAACAGCAGGAAGATCGCGCAGGCCGCCGCAATCTGCCTCCAACCGTCGCGAAGCAAAGCCAGAACATCTCTGAGAGCCACTTCTCTGTCTGTCGACAAAGATGAGGTGGCCGCAAATGACTGCTCGTTCATTGGGCAGATGTTCCTGACCGTGCCTTTGAAACTCCGTACACTTTAGTTTGATCCTCGGACCGAGCGAGCATCTACACGATTGAGATCGGCGTAAAAAACACGTTGCAGGTTTGGCCCCAATCCGACTGCTTGAAGGGTGTGAGTTGCTTATTCTGAAGTCGATAGGGAGCGTAACCAGCCTCGGCAAGAAAGCCTAGGACGCTCTGCATGGTTGATCCAAACCGTGCTAGATATGCAGGCACAAGCTCGGCCATGATCATGCGGGGCCTGCGCTGACTGTCGTGCAACAGTTCGACAGCCCCGCGAAGCGCTACTTCCTCGGCGCCTTCCACGTCCACCTTCAGGAATGCGACCGATCGCTTGATCCCTACAAGCAGCGAGTCAATGGTCACCCCGCTGACATCGACGCGGTTAGCGCTTTCGTCAGCATCTCTCTCAGCTAAATGCGCGTACGCACTGTCGCTATCTGGCACATGCATTGTAACTATGCCGGATATATCTACCGCCGCTGCCTCAACTACATTGAGGTTGGACAAATTGTTGAGGGTCGCAGCAAGCGCAATCACCAGAGCATTGCGGTGTAGAGGTTCAATGCAAAGAATGTGGCCCGAGGTGCCTGCCGTTCTTGCAAGGGGAATGGCAAAATAACCAATGTTGCCGCCAACATCTATGCAGAGGTCGCCCTCTGCTATGGACGCTAGGCAGAAATCCAATTCAGCATCTTCAAATTGCTTCAGCAAGATCAAGCGGCGGCCGATATCCTCATTCTGGAACACCAAAAGCTTTGATCCACGGTTCGTTATCTGGCGGAGTACCACCTCATTCGGGTTAAGTAGCAGGCGGGATATCTGGCGATAGGCGCTTCGGGCGACGGCAAGTGGCCACCACAAATGGCGCTCATAAGTGTCCACTGCGGGTGTCTGCATATGGACCTGTTGAAGCCACCGAGTATTTTCGTCAACCCGCCATGAAGCGGCGGTAGCAGGGCGTGGTCAGGAAATCGGGCAGGTCGCGGGCCATCACCAGGTCGCTGAGGATGGTTGCTGCTTCTGCATATCTGCCGGCCTCGAAGAAA
>BBPD01000454.1_pt7 | contig 14337 bp, 16 predicted proteins | sample 1344911 | NCBI WGS metagenome assembly BBPD01 (sample SAMD00019088, study PRJDB2971) | groundwater metagenome | biome: freshwater biome; feature: mineral spring; material: ground water | place: USA: CA, Sonoma | collected 2011-09 | depth surface m
GCGCGGCGGTCGCCGCCGCCGCGAGGACGGCTCGCCCATCGAGGCCGAAGCCGGCGAAGAGGTCGCGGCACCCCCGCCGCCGCCGGCCCACGCGCCGGGCTTTGCCTACTCCGGCCCGACCCCGGCCGACCCGTTCTCGGGCGGCCCGGACAGCCTGATCGCCGCAATGGAGGCCGCAGAGGCGCAGGCTTTGGCCGAGGCGGAGGCACGCCGCGCGAACCGCGCTGCCCCGCCGCCAGCTTCGGCGGCCACGCCGGCGGCCACGCCGGCGCCTGCCCCGGTCACGGTCGCGGCGAGCATCGAGGTGCCCGAGCAACTGGCCGCGACGCCCGCCACCGCGGCCGTTGGTCCCGCACCGATCGCCACGGCTTCAGGCGTGGAAGCGCCCGGGCCGATGGCGGCGCCCCTGGCGGCTGGCCCCATCGCCGATGCCGGACTCGTCGCAAGTGCGGACACCGCGGCGCAGCCCATCGCCGAGCCGACCCCAGAGGCGGTACCGATGGATCCGCCGGGCGGCAGCCCGGTGGCGGCTGCTCCAGCGCCCGCCCAGCCGGCTTCGGCCGAGCCGGCGGTCGTCGTCGGCCCGGCCATCCAGCCCAAGCTGGTGGACGACGCCGAGGCGCCCCGGCGCGGCGGCTGGTGGAAGCGGTGAGCGGGGGGGCTCCGCCCCTCCTCGCCACGCGCGACGGCCCGGTCGTCACGCTCACCCTCAACCGCCCCGCGCGGCGCAACGCCATCGGCGGCGGCATGGGCGAGGCGCTGGACGCGGCGATCCGTGACCTGGCCCGCGATCGTTCCGCGCGCGTCGTCGTCCTGTGCGGCGCGGGTGGCCATTTCTGTGCGGGCCTCGACCTCGCGGAGGTTGGGGAAGGCTCGCCGGAGCAGCGGCTCGCCGCCGGGCACGCGCGCAACGCGGCCTATGGCGCGCGTCTGCACGCGCTCGCCGCGTTGCCGCAGGTGGTGATCGCGGCGGTCGAGGGCGCGGCGCACGCAGGCGGGCTGGGCCTTGTCGCGGCGACCGACATCGCCCTGGCCGACGGTACCGCGCGCTTTGCCGCGCCGGAGGTGCGCCGCGGGCTGGTGCCGGCGCAAATCCTGCCGTGGCTGGTTAGGCGGATGGGCCGCGCCGCTGCCACGCGACTCGTGCTCGAAGGCGATGTGATCGGTGCCGAGGAGGCGGCCCGGAGCGGCCTCGTGCACGCCCTCGCGCCGGCGGGTGGGCTCGACGACCGGCTTGCCGCGATGCTCGAGAATTTGCGCCAGAACGGGCCGGAGGCACTGGCCGAGACGAAGGCGCTGCTCGCGGCGCTCGGTCCCGTCGCACCGGAGACTTATGCCGCGCTCGCGGCCGAGGCGTTCGCGCGCACCGCCGGCGGGGCAGAGGCGGCGGAGGGCATTTCGGCGTTTCGGGCCAAACGTGCCCCTGCGTGGGCCGCAGCCACGGGCTGAGCGAACGTCGCGTTTTTGTGGCTCGCGTTAACCCGCACTCAACCGGCCCGGGTGCAAGCGCTCCCGGTGCTGCCCGTCCTTGGCCTCCTCACCACGCTTGCCGTGGCCCCACCCGCCGCCGCGCAGGGAATCGTACGCGCGGAGCCACAAGGCCCGGCCCCGGCCGCGCGCTTCCCCATTGCCTTCGTGCCCACCCGGCACGGGGCGGCCTTCGTCACGCCGCGGGGCCTGGAAATCGGCGGCCAGGTCGTGCATCCCGCCCCGCAGGCGCGGATCGTCGCCGTGCTGATGGCGGCCGGCGCGCCCGGCCTGCTGGTCATCGAACTCCCGGCAGAGGAGGGCTGCGCGGCACGGCACGCGATCCTCGACCTCACCGCCGGCCCGCGGCCCGCCCTTTCGGAGGTGGTGCCGACCTGCACCGGCGAGATCGCCGCGCGCGCCACCGGAAGCACGGTCACGCTGCTGGCACCCGCCCTGCCAGGCGCGCGCCACGTGCGAATGTGGATCATCGAGGGCGGGCAAATTCGGCGCGGGTAAGAGGCTCGCCGGAAAGGGGAAAAGCAAGGGTATTTGCGGCGTCGCGAAGACGCTGGCGGGCCGGACGAGACGAGTCGGATCGCGCCGCCGCCGCCCAATCAGGCCCCGGGACGCGTGGTAGCGGCGACCGGACTTGAACCGGTGACCCCGGCATTATGAGTGCCGTGCTCTAACCAGCTGAGCTACGCCGCCACGTCACCGGGCAGCCGCGTGTAGAGCGCCGCCGCGTGGCGGTCAATCGCGTCGGCGGCGGATGAAACCGGCGGCGAGCACGCGCGGGCCGTCGTAGAGCACCGCGGCCTGGCCGGGCGCTGCGACGGCCGGCTCGTCCGGACGGATGGTGAGCACCTCGCCGTCCCACTCCGCAGCTGCCGGCTTCGGCTCCTCCCGCGCGCGCAGCTTCGCTGTGCAGCGGAATGGCCCGCGTGCAGGCTCGGCAAGCCAATTCACGTCGCCCGCGCGGAGGTCGCGCACCGGCACGGCCTCGCGCGGGCCGACGACGATGCGGCGCGACGGGGCGTCGATCGCGGCGACGAACAACCGCTCGCCCCCGCCCACGCCGAGGCCCCGCGCCTGCCCGACCGTGTAGCGCGCGACGCCACGGTGCGCGCCCAGCACGCGGCCCTCACCATCCACGATCTCGCCCGGGGCGAGCGCGTCGGGCCGCAGGCCGCCCACCAGCTCGGCGTGGTCGCCCTCCGGGACGAAGCAAATGTCCTGGCTGTCCGGCTTGTCGGCCACCGCGAGGCCGAAGCGCGCGGCGTGTTCCCGCACCTCGGCCTTGGAGGCGAAGCCCCCGAGCGGGAACAGCACGCGGGCCAGCTGCGCGCGCGTGGTGAAGGCCAGGTAGTAGCTCTGGTCGCGCGCCGGGTCAGCCGCGCGCAGCAGGCTCGGCACCCCGTCGCCGTCGGCGCCACGCCGCGCGTAGTGGCCGGTAGCCAGCGCTTCGCAGCCGAGATCCTCGGCGAGCTCGACAAGGTCCTGGAACTTCACGGTCTGGTTGCAGCGGATGCAGGGGATGGGCGTCTCGCCGCGCGCGTAGCTGTCGGCGAAATCCCCGATCACCGCCGTGCGGAACCGTGCCTCGCGGTCGAGCACATAGTGCGGGATGCCGAGGCGGGCAGCCACGTCGCGCGCGTCGTGGATATCCTGCCCCGCGCAGCACGCGCCCTTTCGGCGGATGGCGGCACCGTGGTCGTAGAGCTGCAGCGTCGCCCCGACCACCTCATGGCCCTGGTCGGCGAGCAGGCCCGCGACGACGGAGGAATCCACGCCGCCGGACATGGCGACGAGGACCTTCATGGCGCCGCCCGCAGCCCCTGTTCCCAGAAGCGCTGCTCGAGCCGCGCGGCTTCGGCGAAGTCGCGCGCCAGCCGGTCAAAGCGCGCGGTGCCGCCGTGGCTCTCGCCCAGGGCGTCGAGACGCGCCGCGGCCGCCTCGGCCATCGCCTGGTAGCCGGGGTCGGCGTAGGTCTCGATCCACGAGCGGTAGGGGTTGCCCTCGAGCACCGTCCCAGGGTCGGCCAGGATGCGCCGCGCCACCTCGCCGTAGCCGACCGTGCAGGGGGCGAGCGCCACTTCGAGGTCGAGGATGTCGCCGTGCAGCCCGCGGTCCAGCACCCAGCGCGTGTAGGACACGGTCTCCGCCGTCTCCGGCGTGCCGACAATGTCGGCCTCCGCGAGGCCCCACCCGGCGCAGTATGTCAGGTGCAGCTTCGTCTCGTCGAGAATGGCGAGCACGGCCGCCGCCTTGTCGCGCATCGCGGCGAGGCTCTCGGCCTTCACCACCGCCAGCGCCTTGGCGCGCGCGAAGTGGATGAGGAACAGGTAGTCCTGCACCAGATAGTGGCGGAAGGCGGGCAGCGGCAGCGTGCCGCGCGCAAGCTCGCGCACGAAGGGGTGCCATGTGTAGCCCGCCCAGTCCGCGGCCGCCGCGTCGCGCATCCGGCGGAACAGGCCGCCCTCCGCCCCGAAGGCGCCCGGATCCTTCGACATGCGGTCAGCCACCCGCGTTGCGGCTGCCGGAGGGCAGCTTCACGACGAGCCCGTCGAGCGCTTCGGTCATGATCAGTTGGCAGCCCAGGCGGCTCGTCTCTTGCAGGTCGAAGGCGAGGTCGAGCATGTCCTCCTCGTCCTCGGTCGGTGCCGCAAGCTTGCCGAACCACGCCCCGTCAACGATGACGTGGCAGGTGGAGCAGGCGAGGCTGCCCTCGCACGCGCCCTCGATGTCCACGTTGTGGCGGTGGGCGATCTCCAGCAGGGAGAGGCCGAGCGGGGCCTCCACCTCGCGGCGGCTGCCGTCGCGCTCGATGAAGGTCATTTTCGGCATGGGCGGTCGGACTCTCTACTCGGCGGCCTGCTCGGCGGCGCTGACGGTGTGGTGCCGAGACGCGCGGGAGAAGGCCTCGGCGAGCATCGCCGCGCCGCGCTCGGCGTCGGCCGGCGAGGTAAAGCGGCCGATGCCCAGGCGCAAGGTGGCCCGGGCCTCGCGCTCCGCCAGCCCCAGCGCCCGCAAAACGTGGGAGGGCGTCACCTCGGCGGACGAGCAGGCGGAGCCGGTGGAGACACACAGTTCGGGTGCCTCGCGCATCAGTGCCTGCGCGTCCACTTCGCCGGGGAAGGTCAGCGACAGGTTCCCCGGCACCTTGCGCGCGGGGTCGGCGGGGCCGTTGACCCGGATGCCGGGGATGGCCTCGCGCAGCTTGGCGAGCAGCAGCGCTGCCTGGCCGGCGATGCGCCCGGCGTCGAGCAGCCCCTCGCCCGCCGCGAGGCGCGCCGCCTCGCCCAGGCCGACGACGAGCGGTGCGGCCAGCGTGCCGGCGCGCAGCCCCCTCTCCTGCCCGCCGCCCGACAGCAGGGGCAGCAGCCGCGCGCGCGGGCGGCGGCGGACGTAGAGCGCGCCCACGCCCTTCGGCCCGTACATCTTGTGGCCGGAGAGCGAGAGCAGGTCGCAGCCGATCTCCGCGACATCGAGGCGGATGCGACCCGCCGCCTGCGCGGCATCGGTGTGGAACAGCGCGCCGGCCTCGCGGCAGATGGCGGCGATCTCGGCGAGTGGCTGGATCGCGCCGATCTCGTTGTTCACCGCCATGACGGAGACGAGCAGCGTGCGTGCGCCCACGTTCGCGCGCAGCGCGTCGAGGTCCAGCAGCCCGTCCGGCCCGACGGGGAGGAACACCGCCTCGAAGCCTTCCTCGGCGATGTCGCGCACGGATTCGAGCACGCATTTGTGCTCGGTCGCGAGCGTCACGACGGAATTCCGCGCCCCGCCCCGCCCCATCGCCCCGTGCTTGCGGTGGAAGCGCGCGGCGCCTTTGATGGCCAGGTTGTTCGCCTCGGTCGCTCCGGAGGTGAACACGATCTCGCGGGCCTCCGCGCCGATCAGCTCGGCGACCTGCTCGCGCGCCGCCTCCACCGACGCCTCCGCCGCGCGGCCCATGGCGTGCTCGACACTGCCCGGGTTCGCGAAATTCTCCTCCCACCAGGGCCGCATCGCAGCGAGCACGCGCGGATCCGGCGGCGTGGTGGCGTGGCAGTCGAGATAGACGGGGCGGCGGATGCTCATGTGGCGCATGTGGCGCTGCCGGCGCGCCGGCGCGAGAGGCGCGCGCGCATGGCGCCCCAGGCCTCGACGAAGCGCTCCGGCGCGTCCACGGCCGCGTTCCAGGGCAGGGAGACGCGCAGGCCGCACGCGGCGTCGAGCCCCATCGCCTCGAGCACGTGCGACCGCGCGACCCTGCCCGACGAGCACGCGGCACCGGCCGAGACGGCGACGCCCGCGAGGTCGAGCGCGATGACCTGGGTCTCGGCGGGGATTCCGGGAAGGACGACGAGCGTGGTGTTGGCGAGGCGCGGCGCGGCGCCGCCCGCGATCACCGCCTCGGGGGCAAGGGCGCGGATGCCCGCCTCGATCCCGTCGCGCATCGCGGCGAGGCATGCCGTCTCGCCGCGCTCCGGCACCGCCGCGGCGAAGCCGAGCAGCGCCGGCAGCGCCTCCGTCCCGCCGCGCCGCCCCCGCTCCTGCCCGCCGCCGCCGATCAGCGGCGCGAGCGCGAGGCCAGGGCGCACGAGCAACGCGCCGGCGCCCTTGGGCCCGCCCAGCTTGTGGGCGGAGAGGGCGGCGGTGTCGGCACCCGACTCGGCGAGCGAAAATCCCTCACGCGCGGCCTGCACCGCGTCGGTGTGCAGCAGCGCGCCGCGGGCGCGGCACAGCGCGGCGGTTTCGCGCAGCGCATGGAACACGCCCGTCTCGTTGTTCGCCGCCATGGCGCAGACCAGGGCGGGCGGGCCATCGAGCATCTGGTCGAGCGCGGCGAGGTCGAGCGTGCCGTCGCGCAGCACCGGGACGCGCTCGGCATCTGCCGCGGCGGCCAGCACGGCGGCGTGCTCGGTGCTGCCGACGAGGATGCGCCGGCCGGCGCCAAGCGCGCGTACGGCCAGCGCGTTCGCCTCCGTCCCGCCGGAGGTGAACACGACCTCCCCGCCGAAGCGCGCAGCGAGTGTCGCGCGCGCCTGCTCCAGCGCCGCACGCGCGGCGCGGCCCTCGGCGTGGACCGAGGAGGGGTTGCCGAGCTCGAGCGCGCGCAACACCGCCTCCCGCGCGGCGGGTCGCAACGGCTCGCTGGCGTTGGCGTCGAGGAAGAGGCGCAATCCGCAGGAAGTGGAAGCCGCGCGCCCCCAGGTCAATCTCCGCCGACGAGGGCGCTGACCAGGGCAGGGGCCAAGGCGGGCCGCAAGGCGCGGCCCTTCACCTTGCCCTGGACCACGTCGGTCAGCGAAACATCGGACAGGAACAGCCGGACCTGGTCACCGAGTTCCGACCAGGGGTCGTGCGTGAGGCATTTGCCGCCCGCCACGCAGCCAGGCGCGCCCTCGTCGCAGCGCGTCGCCTTGATCGGCTCGTCCACCGCGTCGACTATGTGGGAAATATGAATCCGGTCCGCCGGCCGCGCGAGGCGGTAGCCGCTGCCAGGGCCGCGGGCGGAGGCCACGAGCTGCGCGCGGCGCAGCGGGCCGAACAGCTGTTCGAGGCAGGCCAGGCTCAGCATCTGCGCCGCCGCGATCTCCGCCAGGCTGACCGGCACGGGCTGCTTGAAGGGGGGGTGGCGGGGCGGCAGCCTGCCTTGCGGCAAGCTCCACCATCGCCAACACCGCATATCGGCCGCGCGTCGCAAGCCGCATGCAACCTGCCCTTCTTCCGTTAACCCCTTGCCATGCGTGCATTTTGGGGCAGCCATGCACGTAGAGGCATGAAATCGTTGTGAAACGCTGGGCAGAGTGAGTATGTTCATGCCGCCCCGAGGAGCCAACTCCACAAGGGTGCCCGAAACGACCACCGTGCCTGCACCGTGCTGCCCTGGGGCGTTCCCCAAAGATGGCGGCGTCTCGCCGGATTCCGGCGCCCTTTTGCCTTCGCGGACTGAGGCTAGGGTGTCGTCGGTTCCTGCGTCAATGCCACGGGGCGTGATCGGCCAGGGTCGCATCGGGCTTGGGCCCCCTCGCCCCGCCCAAGAGAGACGGATGCTCGGAATCACATGCCTGAAGTGACGTTCGCGGGCCCCGACGGCCGCCTTGAAGGCCGCTACCATCACGCCAAGCGGCCCAACGCGCCGGTCGCCCTCCTGTTGCACCCGCACCCCCTGCACGGGGGCACGATGAACAATCGCGTGGTCCACACCCTCTACGGCCGCTATCAGGCGATGGGCTTCTCCGTTCTGCGCTTCAACTTCCGTGGCGTGGGCAAGAGCCAGGGGCGCTACGACGGCGGCATCGGCGAGATCGGCGATGCCGCGGCGGCGCTTGATTTCCTGCAGGCTGTGAACCCCAATGCCTCGATGCTCTGGGCCGCCGGCTACAGCTTCGGGTCGTATGTCGGCATGCAGCTGCTGATGCGTCGGCCGGAAATGGGCGGCTTCATCTCCATCTCGGCGCCGGCCTCGCACTACGATTTCGGCTTCCTCGCCCCCTGCCCGTGCTCCGGCATGATCGTCCACGGCGAGGATGACGAGCTGGTGCCGCTGAACTCGGTGCAGAAGCTGGTGGACAAGCTCAACACCCAGAAGGGCGTGGCCATCGACTTCCGCACGATGGAGAAGGCGGGCCACGTCTTCACCCCGGCGCAGACCGAGAAGCTCGCCGACATGGCCGAGGACCACGTGCTGTCGGTGATGAACCGCAGCCGCATGGCGCTCGCCGCCGACTGACCGGCATCGCGGCGGATCACCGCTGCAGGAAAGGGTTGCTCCGCCGCTCCTCGCCGAACGTGCCGCCGGGCCCGTGGCCGCACAGGAAGCGTATGTCGTCACCGAGCGGCAAGAGTTTCTGCGTGATGGAGGCGATCAGCGCGGCATGGTCGCCGTAGGGAAAGTCGGTGCGACCGATGGAGCCGCGGAACAGCACGTCGCCCACGATCGCGGCCCTCTCGGCCAATCCCACGAACACCACGCTGCCGGGGGAGTGCCCGGGGCAATGCAGGGTGTCGAAGCCCACCCCGCCCATCTCCAGCGCCTCGCCCTCCACCAGCCAGCGGTCGGGCACCACGTTGCGCGCGCCATCGAGGCCGTAGGCGCGGCCCTGCTTGTCGAGGTTGTCGAGCAACATTCGGTCCGCCTCGTGCGGGCCGATGACGGGCACGCCGAGCCGCTCGCGCAGCTCATCCGCGCCGCCGGCGTGGTCGATATGGCCGTGGGTGAGCACGATCTGCTCCGCCGTCAGCCCGTGCTGCGCCAGCATCGCCTCGATCTCCGGCAGGTCACCGCCCGGGTCGATCACCGTCGCGCGCTTGGCCGCCTCGTCCCACAGGATCGTGCAGTTCTGCTGGAACGGCGTGACGTGGAGGATGGCGGCTTTGAGCGGCATGCCGTGTGCGTCCCGCAGGCCGGGCTGAGCGTCAAGCGGGCAGCGTCGCCACCGCCGCCAGCCCGCCCCCTTTCCGATTGATCAGCCGCACCTCGCCCCCGTGCGCGCGCAGGATGCTCCGCGCGATGGTCAGGCCCAGCCCCGTGCCCCCCGTCTCGCGGTTGCGGCTGGCCTCCAGCCGGCGGAAGGGCTGGAACACGCTCTCCAGCTCGCCCTCCGGGATGCCAGGCCCGTCATCCTCCACCCGGAGCAGCACGCGGCCCGGCCCGCGCTCCAGCTCCACCCGCGCCGCGCCGCCGTAGCTGAGGGCGTTGCCGACGAGATTGGCCAGCGCGCGTTTCAGCGCGACGGGGCGGGCAGGCAGCACCAGGTGCTCCGGGCCGGCGTAGGTCACCCTCTCGGAAAACTCTGGCCTCGCGTCCGCCGCCTCGTCCAGCACGGTGCGTGCGAGTGCCGCGAGGTCGAGCGGCACCGCGGGCTCGGCGGCCGCGTCGTCGCGGGCGAAGGCGAGGGTCGCGGAGATCATCGCCTCCATCTCCGCGAGGTCGGCCAGCATCCGCTCGCGCTGGCGCTCGTCCTCCAGGAACTCGGCGCGCAGGCGCAGGCGCGTGATGGGGGTGCGGAGGTCATGGCCGATAGCCGCGATCATCTGCGTGCGGTCGCCCACGAAGCGGCGGATGTTCCCGGCCATGGTGTTGAACGCGCGCGCGGCGGTGGCGACCTCGCGCGGCCCCGTCTCGGGCAGGGGCGGCGCGTTCACGTCGCGCCCCAGACGTTCGGCGGCGGCGGCGAGGTCCGTCACGGGCCGCGTCAGCCGCCGGACGGCCCACAGCGTCAGCAGCGCCGCGGCAAGTGACATGGCCGCGAAGGCGACGAGGAAGCTGTGCGAGTGCCACGGCCGCGGGCGCGGCGGGCGCAGCTCGAAGTTCAGCCAGCCGCCCTCGGCCAAGCGGAGCGAGACGGCGATGCCCTCGCCCGGCAGCGCCGCCGCCAGCGCCTCGCGCGGCCGCAGCCGCGGCGGGCCGAGCGGCGCGTCGAGCCGGAACAGGCGCAGCGTGCCGGGCGGCACGGGCGGCAGGCCCGGGCGCACCAGTGGCTCCGCCGAGTAGCTCGCGTCGAGGCCGGGCGGCAGGTCCGCCTCGGCGACGAGCGCCGTCCGCCGCTCCGGCGGCGACAGCGCCAGCTGCCGCCAGAGCTGGAACGCACGGCCCGACATCTCCCGCGCCTGCACGAGGCGTTGCAGTTCGAGCCGGTCGAAGGCGTGGATGACGAGGCCCGCGCCCTGCACGGCCATCAGCCCGAGGATGAGCACGAGCGCGGTTCGCCCCGCCAGGGTGCCGGGCCAGAATCGTCTCATGGGGGCCGCTTCACGACGCCATCCGCTCCACCGGCGCGGCGAGCACGTAGCCGCCGCCGCGCACCGTCTTGATGACCTGCGGGTTGCGCCCGTCATCCTCCAGCTTGCGGCGCAGCCGCGAGACGGCGACGTCGATCGCGCGGTCGAACGGCCCGGGCTGGCGGTTGTGCAGGATGTCCATGAGCATGTCGCGCGTCAGCACGCGGCCCGGCCGCTCGAGTAGGATGAGGAGCAGGTCGAACTCCCCGCCCGTCAGCGGCACCTCCGCGCCCTCGGGGTTGAGCAGCCGGCGGCGCGCGGTCTCCAGCCCGTGGCCGGCGAAGCGATACGTCCTGCCCGGGGCTCCCACGCCCGGCGCCCCTTCGTCCCCCGTCCCCTGGGAGCGGCGGAGCACGGCGCGTATCCGGGCCAGCAGTTCGCGCGGGTTGAACGGCTTGGCGACATAGTCGTCGGCGCCGAGCTCGAGACCGACGATGCGGTCCGTCTCCTCGCCCATCGCGGTCAGCATCACGATGGGCGTCGCGCTGTGGCCGCGCAGCCAGCGCGCGAACTCGAGCCCGGACTCGCCCGGCAGCATCAGGTCGAGCACAACGAGGTGGAAGCGCTGCAGCGGCCACAGCTTGCGCGCCTCCCGCGCGTCGCGCGCCGGCGTGGCGCGCAGCCCGTGCCGCTCGAGGAAGCCGGTGAGCAGGTCTCGGATCTCGCGGTCGTCATCCACCACGAGGATATGCGGGGCGGTCTCGGTCATCGCTGCCGATTGTAACAGCGCGGCAGAAACCGTGCGTATCGGAGTGCAACGAAGCCGCGGGCCGGGGGACGACGGCGCCGGAACGCCTGCGTACCACGATCAAAGTGGATGTTTGCCCCCGCGAGGCGCTTTGTGATGCCGAAGGGGCGGGCAAGAGGGGCGTGGCCAACCGGCCCGGTGTTCCCAAACGGTGGCCACAGCGCGGCAAGGAAGGTTGGTGGTAGGGGCGGGGGGACTCGAACCCCCAAGGCCTTGCGGCCGCCCGATTTTGAGCCGGGTCCGTCTACCGTTCCGGCACGCCCCCACGCGCGCACGAACTTAGCACGGCGGCCCGCGCCCTGGACAACCCCGCACCCCAGGGGCAAATCCGGCCCGCCATGGCCAGCACGACCTACGAGCAAATCGCCGACATCATCGCCGAGACCGCCAACGTCCCACGCGAGAAGATCACCCCCGCGGCGCACGTCATCAACGACCTCGGCATCGACAGCCTCGACTTCCTCGACATCGTGTTCGCGATCGACAAGGCCTTCGGCATCAAGGTGCCGGTCGAGGCGTGGACGGAGCAGGTCAACGCCGGCAAGGAGCCGGCGGAGCGGTTCTTCGTGCTCGGCAACCTGGCCGCGCGGATCGAGGAATTGGCGGCGCAAAGAGGGTAATGCGGCTCGAAACCTTCGAGATGCTCGACCGCGTCGTGGAGCGCGGCGAGGGCCGCCTCGTCGCGGCGATGCGCGTGCCCGATGCGAGCCCGGTCTTCGAGGGCCACTTCCCCGGCTTCGCGCTGCTGCCCGGCGTGCTGATGGTCGAGATCATGGCGCAGGCCGCGGGGTGGCTCGTCGTCGTCCAGGGCGGGTTCGCGCGCATGGCCGTGCTTGCCAAGGTGACCGACGCCAAGCTGCGCGGCATGGTGCGCCCCGGCGCGGAACTCGTGGCGACGGCGGAGCTTCTCCACGACGGCTCCGGCTACGCCGTCCTCCGCGGCGCGCTGGACGAGGGCGCGTCCCGCGCGGCCGAGGCGGAGTTGACGCTGCGCACCCTCCCCTTCCCCTCGCCCGCGCTGGAGGCCGCGCTCAGATCCCGCGCCCGCGCCCTGGGGCTGTTGGGTTGAGGGGCGTCGTCGTCACCGGCATCGGCCTCGTCTCCTCGCTTGGCGCCGGGCGAGCGGCGCACGCGGCGGCGCTGCGGGGCGGTGTGGCCCCGGTCGTGGACGCGGGGCTGATCGCGCCGCATCCGGTGCATCCGCTGCCGGCCGGCCTGGGGATGGAACACGCCATCCCTCGCCGCGAGTGGCGGCAGATGGAGACGTGGCAGCGCCTCGGCACCTTCGCCGCGGGGCTGTGCCTCGACGACGCACAGGCACGCGACTTGGTCGCCGACATGGACCTTGTCCTGGCCGCGGGCGGCGGCGAGCGCGACCTCGCGCTCGACGGGCAGATCCTCGCGGCGGAAGCGGACGAGGCCGCGCGGAACCGGATGATGGCCGACGGGCTGCGGCCGACCCTGTTCCTCGCCCAGCTGTCCAACCTGCTCGCCGGTTCGGTCTCCATCGCGCACGGCGTCGGCGGCTCCTCGCGCACGCTGATCGGCGAGGAGATCGCCGGCGCCGAGGCGCTGCGCGTGGCCTGGGCGCGCGTCGCGGCGGGCACCTCGCCGGTGGTCCTGGCCGGCGCGGCGTATGTGGGCGAGCGCGCCGACCTCGCGCTGCATCTCGCCGCGGGCGGGGCGCTGCACCGCGGCGCGTGGCGGCCCGTGGCCGAGCGCGAGGGCGCGGTGCTCGGCTCCGCGGCGGCGTTCCTGCTGTTCGAGGAGGAGGGGCACGCGCGCGCCCGAGGCGCCTCGCCATCCGCGCGCGTGGCGCGGATCGCGACCGACCTGGGCGCGCCGGCCGGGCGCCTCGACCGCCTCGCCGCCCTGCGCGGCGGCGCGCCGACCCGCGTCTCCGCCGCGAGCGGCGCCGTGAGGGGCGAGGCGGCGGCGAGCGCCCCCGCCCTCTTCGCCGCCGACCTGCTCGGCCACGCCGCGGACGCCGCCTTCCCCGCCGCCTTCGCCCTCGCCGCGCTGGCCGTCGCCGGGGGCGCCGCGCGCGCCGAGGCCTTCGGATGCGGCATCCTGGCCGGCGAGTTCGCCGCCACCCTGGAGCGCGCCGCGTGAGGGTCGCCGTCACCGGGATCGGCGTCGTCACCGCGCTCGGCGCCGGCGCGGAGGCGAACTGGGCCGCGATGCGCCGGGGCCGCTCCGGCGTGCGCCGCATCGCGCGCTTCGGCACGGAAGGGCTTCGCACCCGCATCGCGGCTTGCGTGGACTTCCCCGAGGACGCGCCCGGCGCGCGGCACCTCACCGTCCCGGTGCGCGGCGAGCGCATGGCGGCCGTCGCCATCGCCGAGGCGCTGGCGCAAGCGGGCCGGGCGGACGCCGCCGGTCTGCCGCTGATGCTCGGCCAACCGCCCGTCGAGGTGGAGTGGCCCAAGCGCCTCGAGCTCGCCCGCGGCGGCTACGCGGCGGCGCTGGCCGAGGGGCGCGCCGACCGCGAGGCCTACGAGGAGTTCGCCATGGGCGGGGTCGCGCAGCGCCTCGCCCGGCGCTTCCGGACGCGCGGGGCGCCCCAGGCCGTCACGACGGCGTGCGCGAGCGGCGCGAGCGCGATCCAGCTCGCGCTCGAGGCGCTGCGCCGTGGCGATTGCGACGCGGCGCTCGCGGCCGGCACCGAGGCCAGCCTGCAGCCGGAGACACTGGTGCGCTTTTCCCTCCTCCAGGCGCTGTCCACCCGCAACGACGAGCCGGAGCGCGCCTCGCGCCCCTTCACCCTCTCCCGGGACGGTTTCGTGATCGGCGACGGCGCGGCGGCGCTGGTGCTGGAGCGCGAGGGCGCCGCGCGCGCCCGCGGCGCGCCGATCCTGGGCTTCGTGCTGGGCTGCGGCGAGCGCGCCGACACCTTCCACCGCACCCGCTCCGCCCCCGACGGCGCGGCGATCACCGGCGCGATGCGCCGCGCCCTGGCGGATGCGGGGCTCGCGCCGGGGGAGGTCGGCTACGTCAACGCGCACGGCACCTCGACACCGGAGAACGACAGGATGGAGGCGCTCGCGGTCCGCGAGCTGTTCGGCGAACGCCGCCCGCCCGTGTCCTCCACCAAGAGCATGATCGGCCACACCCTGTCGGCCGCCGGCGCGATCGAGGCGGCGGTGACGCTGCTCGCGCTGCGCGACCAGGTGCTGCCGCCCACGATCAACCAGGACGACCCGGACCCGGAGCTCGGCCTCGACACCGTCCCCGAGTCGCGGCCGCACGCCTTCCGCGCCGCGCTGTCCAACAGCTTCGGCTTCGGCGGGCAGAACGTCTGCGTGGCGCTCGGCGCGGCGGAGTAGCCGGCGCGAGCGCCACGCCTCGGC
>BBPD01001709.1_pt1 | contig 14333 bp, 11 predicted proteins | sample 1344911 | NCBI WGS metagenome assembly BBPD01 (sample SAMD00019088, study PRJDB2971) | groundwater metagenome | biome: freshwater biome; feature: mineral spring; material: ground water | place: USA: CA, Sonoma | collected 2011-09 | depth surface m
AGACGAACTCAACCCATGCACCCCGGCTGCGCTTTTGTTGACCTTGACCCGCTTGCCTGCCGCTTGCATGTTCTGTCTCGCCAGCGCCGCCTCCAGTAGGCCGATACAAAAGCTTTGCAGTTTCTGGACCGCTCGCCTTGATCGGTCCTTTCGGTCTGGCTTTTTATTGGTCGGCGTGGCGGGATTCGAACTCGCGACCCCTTGCACCCCATGCAAGTGCGCTACCAGGCTGCGCTACACGCCGACAAGCCTGCCATTGTAGCTTGATTTTATGTCCCCGGCCCGCATGCCGCGTCAAAGGAAAAGGGCACAATCCAGCCGGCTCTAAACAAGGAAAATGAACCGTCATGTACCGCTCCGACCTGCCTGCACCCAGTAGCCGCTTGAGTTTGGAGCAGTTGCACGCGCTGGTGGCCCAGACCCTGCGCGACCTGCACCCCGGCCGACCCGACTTGCCGCCGATCAGCTCGGCCAGCACACTGGACCGCGAACTGGGCTTTGACAGCCTAGGGCGCATGGAGCTGTTGCTGCGCATCGAGTCGGCCGCTGCTGTGGCCTTGCCGGAAGAAACGCTGCAAAACGCCGAAACGGTGGACGACTTGTGGCAGGCCTTGCAACAAGGGCGTGCGCGCGCGCCGACCGGTGCCAGCGCGCCGCCTCAGACGCAGCCGGCGCAGCCAGTCAGCGCAGCGCCGCTGCCCGCTGGGGGCTCCAACGCGGCGCCCTGGCTGCAGGCCCACACCTTGCTCGACGTGCTTGACGCGCACGTGCAGGTGCACCCCGACCTGACGCAAATCATTTATCTGGCCGACAACGAGCAAACTCGCATCAGTTACCGGCAACTGGCCGATGCTTCGGCTGCGGTGGCAGCCGGTTTGCAGCGCGCCGGACTCAAACAGCGGCAAACGGTGGCGATCATGCTGCCGACTTCGCCCGCCTACTTCTACACCTACCTGGGCATTTTGCGCGCCGGCGGCATTCCGGTGCCGATCTACCCGCCAGCACGTCCCTCGCAACTGGAAGACCACGTGCGGCGCCACACCGGCATTCTGGAGAGCGCGCAAACGGTGTTGATGGTCAGCGTGCCGCAGGCCATGACGGTGGCACGGCTGTTGCAGGCGCGCGTGCCGGGTCTGCGCGCGCTGCTCAGCGCCGACGATTTGCTGGCGCAGGCTGGCACGCCGCAGCCGGTGCCGGTGCGCAGCGACGACACGGCCTTCATTCAATACACATCGGGCAGCACCGGTCAGCCCAAGGGCGTGGCGCTGACGCACGCCAACCTGCTGGCCAATATTCGCGCCATGCTGCAAGTGATCGATGCGCGCAGCGACGACGTGTTCGTGAGCTGGTTGCCGCTGTACCACGACATGGGCTTGATCGGCGCCTGGCTGAACTCTTTTTACGTCGGCTGCCCGCTGGTGGTGATGTCGCCGCTGGCGTTTCTGGCGCGACCCCAGCGCTGGCTGGAAACCATCTCCAGCTTTGGCGGCACGCTCTCAGCCGGTCCCAACTTCGCCTACGAGCTGTGCCTGTCGCGCATCGGCGACGAGGCCCTGGCCGGACTCGACCTGAGCCGCTGGCGGCTGGCATTCAACGGCGCCGAACCGGTGCTTGCGAGCACCCTCAGCCGCTTCCAGCAGCGCTTTGCCGCCTGCGGTTTTCGTCCCGAAGCCATGACGCCGGTGTACGGGCTGGCCGAGTCCTCGGTCGGCTTGCTGTTTCCGCCGCTCGGGCGCGGCCCGCGCGTCGATGTGATCGAACGCGCCACTTTCGAGCGTGAGCAGCGGGCCGTGCCCAGCGCCGCCACCGACGGCGGCGCTCTGCGCTTTGTCGCCTGTGGCCGCGCCCTGCCCGGCCACGAGGTGCGCATCGTCGACGCCGCCGGGCAGACGCTGCCTGAGCGCACCGAAGGTCGCTTGGTGTTTCGCGGCCCGTCGGCCACGCAAGGCTATTGGCGCGCCCCCGAAGCAAGCGCACGTCTGCTTCACAACACGTGGCTCGACAGCGGCGACCGCGCCTACGCAGCCGAAGATGACATTTTTGTCACCGGTCGGGTAAAAGACATTGTGATTCGCGCGGGGCGCAACCTCTACCCGCAGGAGATCGAAGACGCCGTGGGTGCCGTGCCTGGTGTGCGCAAGGGTTGCGTGGCGGTTTTTGGGCGCAGCGACGCCGACAGCGGCACCGAACGGCTGGTGGTGCTGGCCGAGATCCAGCCGCGCCATGCGCGCGCGCCAGCCGAGCTGCGCGCGGCGGTGGCGCGCGCCGTCGTCGATGCGATTGGCGAGCCGGCCGACGAAATCATTTTGGCACCGCCGCACACGGTGTTGAAAACCTCCAGCGGCAAGGTGCGGCGGGCAGCGTCCCGCGCGCTGGTCGAGCAAGGCGGCGTGGGCGCATCCACGCTGAGCCCACAGCGCCAGTGGCTGCGGCTGGCGCTGGGCAGCGTCGGCTTGCGCGCGCGCGCCGCCGCCCACCGGCTCGTCCAGCGCAGCGCTGGCTTGCTGTTTGGCCTGTGGGCGCTGCTGCTGTTCGCGCTGTTTACACCGCTGGTTTGGCTGCTGGTGCAAACGCGGCCGAACCAGGCTTCGGCCTGGGCCCTGTGCCGGTTCGCGGCGCGCGGCTTGTTGCGCCTGAGCGGCCTGCCGCTGTCGGTGCAGGGACTGCAACACCTGCCCACGCAGACCGCCGCCGTTCTGGTGTGCAACCACGCCAGCTACCTCGACGGTCTGGTGCTGGTGGCCGCACTGCCCAAGCCGCACGCCTTCGTCGTCAAGCGCGAGCTGGCCAGCCAGTTCGTAGCCGGTCGCTTTCTGCGCCGCCTGGGGGTGGCTTTTGTCGAACGCTTTGACCCGCGCCGCAGCGTTGCCGATGCACAAGCCATGGCTGCAGCGGCGCAGGCCGGACAATCGCTGCTGCTGTTTCCAGAGGGCACGTTTCGCGCCTCAGCCGGCCTGCTGCCGTTTCGGCTGGGCGGCTTCATTGCCGCTGCGCAGGCTGGGGTTCCCTTGCTACCGGTCACGCTGACCGGCACGCGCACCTTGCTGCCCGGCGAACGCTGGTGGCCGCGCTGGACCCCTTTGTCGGTGCATATTGGCGCGCCGCTGCAAGCTCTTGCCGGCGCCGACTTGTTTGCCAGCGCCGTGCAGTTGCGCGACGCGGCGCGGGCGGTGATTGTGAGCGGACTGCCGCCCGAAGAAGCCTGAGAGCGACTCAGACGTCGCCGTTGCTGGCAGCGGCTTCAATGCCGCGGTTGACGTTGACCCGCGCCAGCAGCAGCAAACCGAGCACGAAGAACGCGCCGGTGGAGACGATGGCCAGCCGGTGATTGCCGGCCGTGATCCAGGTGATAAGCCCGTAGGTCATGGGGCCGACGATGGACGACAGCCGCACGGCAAAAGTCCACAAACCGAAGAACTCGGCGCGCCGGTGTGCCGGCGAGAAGGCTCCGGCCAATGCCCGGCCAGCCGACTGGCTGCTGCCCATGCACAAGCCGGCAAGCACCGCCGCAACCCAAAACAGCGTCGGACCGGTGGCCAGTGCGGCCAGCAGCGTCATCAGAATCCAGCCGCCCAAGGTGATGCCCAGTGCCGGCCGATGGCCGATGCGGTCTTGCACGTAACCCCAGACGAAAGCGCCAATGATGGCCGCGATGTTGACCAGGAAGATCATCATCATGGTCTGCATCTGGGTGAACCGGAGCACCTCGGCGGCGTACACCGCGGCCAAGGTCACCACCACCGAGATGCCGGCCTGGTAAGCGACCGAACTGAGCAAAAAGGCGCTGAAGTCGCGAAAGCGCCGCGACTCATGCCAGGTGCGGTGCAAACGCGCCAGCGAAGCCTGCAAACCAGGCTCTTGCAGCACCTGCGACGGCGGCGGCGCATGGCCGCGCAAGAGCGCGAAGTGGTGCGCCTGCTCCAGCTTTTGCTGCCGGGTCTGCGGCTGAGCGCGCTCGCGCAGCAAAATAAAAGTCAGCAGCGAAGACAGCGCAAACACCGCTGCGGTGATCAGCATCGTCACCGGAACAAAGTGCGACGCCGGCAGACCCTGCCCTTGAGCCCAGAACACGTAGGCCAGACTCAGACCGAGCGTGAGCATGCCACCGAAATAGCCAAAGCCCCAGCCCCAACCGGAAACCCGACCCATGCTGTCGGGGCGTGCCAGTTCGGGCAGGAAGGCCGCAATGAGCGACTCACCGTAGCTGAAAAACACATTCGACAGCACCACCGCCACGATCGCCCACGCCACCTGGCCGGGGCCAGCGCCGGCCAGCGCCGCGGTGGCGAGCACGCAGCCGGCGGTGGAGATCATCAGCAGTTGTTTCTTGGCCGCCCGCAAGTCGGCGTAGGCGCCGATCAGCGGCATGGTGAGCATGACGATGATGCTGGAGAACGCCAGCGCCGAAGTCCAGGCCAGCGTGGCCCAACTGGCGCCGCCAGCGATGCCGCTGACGAAGTAGGCGCTGAACACCGCCGTGAGCACCACGGTGGTATAGCCTGAGTTGGCAAAATCGTACATGGCCCAACCCAAAACTTCTCGCTTGCGCACGCCAGGGTTGAGTGCTGGGTGACTGGATGGGCTCATGGTGGTGCGACTGGGCGGCAGTGACGGGCGATTTTGAAGCTCGACAGGTTAACAGCTTGAGGTCGCACCGCTGTGACAGCAGGCTCGCTCGGATCGCAACGCGATCCGGCGCTCAATCCAGCCAACGGCGCGCGTTGTGCCAGAGCTGCAACCACGGACTTGGTGCGCTGGGGTCGCCTCGGGTCCAACTGAGCTGGATGTTGCGGAACACGCGCTCGGGGTGCGGCATCATGGCGGTGAAGCGGCCGTCGGCGCTGGTGACGGCGCACAGGCCGCCGGGGCTGCCGTTGGGGTTGAAGGGGTAGGCTTCGGTGGCGGCGCCTGAATGATCGACGAAGCGCAGGGCGGCAATCACCCGCGCCGGGTCGCCCTGCCGCTTGAAGTTGGCGTAGCCCTCGCCGTGCGCCACCGCGATCGGCAGTCGGCTGCCGGCCATGCCGCGCAGAAACAGGCTGGGCGAGTCCAGCACCTCGACCATGGACAGCCGGGCTTCGAAGCGCTCGCTCTGGTTGGTGGTAAAGCGCGGCCAGTGCGCCGCACCGGGAATGATGTCGGCCAGTTCGGCAAACATCTGACAGCCGTTGCACACGCCCAGGCCAAAGGTGTCGGCGCGGGCAAAGAAATGCTGGAATTGCTCGGACAGCAGCGGGTTGAAACTGATCGAGCGCGCCCAGCCTACGCCCGCGCCCAGCGTGTCGCCGTAGCTGAAGCCGCCGCAGGCCACCACGCCTTGAAAGTCGGTCAGCCGGGCGCGGCCGTTTTGCAAGTCGGTCATGTGAACGTCAAACGCCGCAAAACCGGCCTGGGTGAAGGCGTAGGCCATCTCAAGATGCGAGTTGACGCCCTGCTCGCGCAGGATGGCAACCCTGGGCTGCTGCAGCAACAAGGCCGGCGCCTCCAGGCCAGCGCGCAGCTCGGGTGCCAGCACCAGATGGACGTGCAGGCCCGGGTCGTCGGCTTGACCGGCGCCGGCGTGTTCGGCGTCGGCGCAGGCCGGGTTGTCGCGCTGGCGGCAGATGTTCCAGCTCACACTGTCCCAGACCTGGTGCAGGTCGAACAGGCTGGCGTCAAACACCCGCTTGGCGTCGCGCCAGATCTGCAGCCGGCCCTGGCCGGCGTCCGTGCCCGAGCAGGCCGGACGGGTCTTGCCGATCACGTGGCTGTGCGCCGACAGACCGTGCGCGCGCAGCGTTCGCAGCACCGCGTCGCGCTCGGCCGTGGGTACTTGCAACACCACGCCCAGCTCTTCGTTGAACAGCGCCTTGAGGGTGAGGTCGGCGCGGCGCGCGCCGACCTGCTGCGCCCAGTTCTTGGCGTCGCCGCTGTCCATGCGGCTGTCGCTGATGCCGTCGCCCTCGGTCAGCAGCAGGTCGAGGTTGAGCGCCACGCCGACGTGACCGGCAAACGCCATTTCGGCCACCGCCGCCAGCAGACCGCCGTCGCTGCGGTCGTGGTAGGCCAGTATCTGGCCCTGGGCGCGCAAGGCATTGACGGCTTGAACGAGTTGAATCAGGTCTTGCGGCCGGTCGAGGTCGGGCACCGCGCCGCCCTCTTGACCGAGGACCTGCGCCAGAATGCTGCCGCCCATGCGCTGGCGGCCTTGGCCGAGGTCGATCAGCAGCAGCGTGCTGTCTTCGATCTCGCGATTGAGTTCCGGCGTGCAGGTGCCGCGCACGTCGGCCAGGGTGGCAAAAGCGGTCACAACCAGGCTCACCGGCGCGCTGACTTTCTTTTGTTCGCCCGCGTGCGACCATTGGGCGCGCATGGACAGGCTGTCCTTGCCAACCGGGATCGAGATGCCCAGCGCCGGACACAGCTCCATGCCAACCGCTTGCACGGCCTCGTACAGCGCAGCGTCTTCGCCCGGTTCGCCGCAGGCGGCCATCCAGTTGGCCGAGAGCTTGACGCGCGCCAACTCGATCGGTGCGGCCAGCAGGTTGGTGATGCTCTCGGCCACCGCCATGCGGGCGGCGGCGGCGGCGTCGAGCGCGGCCAGCGGCGCGCGCTCGCCCAGCGCCATGGCTTCACCGGCAAAGCCCTGGAAGTCGGCCAGGGTGACGGCGCAATCGGCCACCGGCACCTGCCAGGGGCCGACCATCTGGTCGCGGTGGCTCAGGCCACCGACGCTGCGGTCGCCAATGGTGATGAGAAAGCGCTTGGAGGCCACCGTGGGGTGGCGCAACACGTCGATCACGGCCTGCTGCAAATCGACGCCGTCGAGCTGGATCGGCGCTGCGCGGCGCACGTGGGTTTTGACGTCGCGCTGCATCTTGGGCGGCTTGCCCAGCAGCACGTTCATCGGCATATCAACCACCAGCGCCGGTGCGGCGCAACCGCTGGCTGCCTGCGGCGCGAACAGATCGAGTGCGCCGACTTGCAATTGGCGCTCTTCGGTGGCGACGCCGACCACCGCGAACGGGCAGCGTTCGCGCTCGCAAAAGGCCTGGAAACGCGCCAGCGCAGCGGGCGCAATCGCCAGCACATAGCGCTCCTGGCTTTCGTTGCACCAGATTTCTTTCGCCGCCAGACCGGATTCTTCCAGCGGCACGGCGCGCATGTCAAAGCGTGCGCCGCGGCCGGCGTCGTTGACCAGCTCCGGGAAGGCGTTGGACAGGCCGCCGGCGCCGACGTCGTGAATGGCTAGGATCGGGTTGTCAGCGCCCTGCGCCCAGCAGTGGTTGATGACCTCCTGGGCCCGGCGTTCGATCTCAGGGTTGCCGCGCTGCACCGAGTCGAAGTCGAGCGCGACCGCGTTGCTGCCGCTGGCCATGGAACTGGCAGCGCTGCCCCCCATGCCGATTTTCATGCCCGGGCCGCCAAGCTGGATCAGCAGCGAGCCGGGCGGAAATTGAATTTTCTGCGTCTGCCCGGCGTCGATCACGCCCAGGCCGCCGGCCATCATGATGGGCTTGTGGTAGCCGCGCTGCACTCCGGCGACGTGCTGCTCGTACTCACGAAAATAGCCCAGCAGGGTGGGACGGCCGAATTCGTTGTTGAAGGCGGCGCCGCCCAGCGGCCCTTCGATCATGATTTGCAGCGGGCTGGCGATGTGCTCGGGCTTGCCGCCGGGCTGCTCGCTCAGGCCGCCCCAGAGTTTGGAGACGCTAAAGCCGCTCAAGCCGGCCTTGGGCTTGGAGCCGCGACCGGTGGCGCCTTCGTCGCGGATTTCACCGCCGGCACCGGTGGCCGCGCCGGGAAACGGTGCAATGGCGGTTGGGTGGTTGTGCGTTTCAACTTTCATCAAAATGTGCTGCCGGGCGGTCTCGCTGGCGTAGAGCGGACAAGGGCCTGCGTCCCAGCGGGCCATGAAGCGCTCGACCGCAGTGCCTTCCATGATGGAGGCGTTGTCTGAGTACGCCACCACGGTGTGCTGCGGCGCCTGCTGGTGCGTGTGGCGAATCATGGCAAAGAGGCTTTTGTCCTGCGCCACGCCGTCGATGCTGAACTGGGCGTTGAAGATTTTGTGCCGGCAGTGCTCGCTGTTGGCCTGCGCGAACATCATCAGCTCGACGTCGGTCGGGTTGCGCTGCAAGCCGCTGAAGGCGCCCAGCAAGTAGTCGATCTCGTCGTCCGACAAGGCCAGGCCCCAGTCGGTGTTGGCCTGCAGCAGCGCGGCGCGACCGCCGCCGAGCAGATCGACTTGCTCCAGCGGCGCAGCCTGCAGTTGGCCAAACAGCGCCTGCGCCTGGCTGCGCTCGTGCGTCACCGTCTCGGTCATGCGGTCGTGCAGCAGCGCGGCAGCGCCCTGCCACTGTGCCGGCGTCAGCGCGCTGGCGCCAAACAAGCGGGCCTGCCACTGCAAGCGGTACTCCAGCAGGCGCTCGACCCGGTGCAGCTTCAAGCCGCAGTTGCGGGCTATGTCGGTGGCCTTGGAGGCCCAGGGCGAGACCGTTCCCAGCCGCGGCATCACCAGCAGCACCGGGGCGGCAGCACCAGCCAGCTTCAGGTGCAGCGGCGTGCAGGGATCGCCGTAGTTCAGCAACTGGCCCAGACGCAGCAGTGTGGCGGCGTCGGGTTCGGCGTCGAACGATGCCAGGTGCACAAAACGGGCCGACAAGCCGACAATTTGTTCCGAAACAGCCGCCAGGCGGGGCAAAAACTGCTGGACTTTGAAGTCGCTGATGGCGTTACCGCCGTCAAAATAGCGCAGATGCAAGGACACGGTGCGAGCCTGGTGCGTGGACCCGGCGAGTAGGTGATAACGCGCCATTTTACCGAGTGACGATCCCGGATAATCGCCCCCATGAACCCAGCCATCGAATTCGCCCCTGGCCTGATGATCCAGGGCTTGCAGCCACCGCTCAGGCTCGGCGACTTCAAGCTGATAGCCTTCGACATGGACTCGACGCTGATCAATATCGAGTGCGTCGACGAGATTGCCGCTGCGGTCGGTCGCAAGGCCGAGGTGGCAGCCATCACCGAAGCCGCCATGCGCGGCGAAATCAGCGACTTCAAGCAAAGCCTGCGTCAGCGCGTGGCCTTGCTGCGTGGCGTCACAGTGGCCGACATGGAGCAGGTCTGCCGCGAACGGCTGCAGCTCAACCCCGGCGCAGCCGAGCTGGTGCAAGCCTGCAAGGCCGCCGGGCTGAAGGTGCTACTGGTCTCGGGTGGTTTCACTTTTTTTTCCGAGCGCGTGCGCCACTGGCTGGGCATAGACTTCACGCGCGCCAACGTGCTGGAAATTGAAAGCGGCCCCAACTGCGGCCAGCTCAGCGGCCGCCTGCTGCCCCAGCCCTGGGGCGAGATTTGCGACGGCGCAGAAAAACGCCGCACGCTGCTGGAGGTGGCGTCGCTGCTGGGCGCCTCAGCCGCGCAGTGCATCGCAGTGGGCGACGGCGCGAACGACCTGGAGATGATGGCCGTTGCCGGCCTGTCGGTGGCCTACCACGCCAAGCCGCTGGTGCGCGCGCAGGCGCAGGTAGCCATCAACAGCGGGGGGCTGGACCGCCTGCTCGAAGTGGTGCAGCCCTGAACGCGCCCATCAGGCCGGCTCAGGCACGCTGGGCAGGCCGGCCAGCGCCATCGCCAGCTCTTTTTCGTCGTATTGCTCGTCTTTGAGCTCACCGGCAAAGTACTTCTGGTACGAAGCCATGTCGAAATGGCCGTGCCCACAGAGGTTGAACAAAATGGTTTCGCTCCGGCCTTCGCGCTTGCAGCGCAGCGCCTCTTCAATCGCCCCCTTGACCGCGTGGTTGGCCTCGGGCGCGGGCACGATGCCTTCGGCGCGGGCGAACGTCACCCCGGCGGCAAAGCACTCGCCCTGGGTGTAGGCCAGCGCCTCCAGCAAGCCCAGTTCTTTCACATGCGACACCAGTGGCGCCATGCCGTGGTAGCGCAGACCCCCGGCGTGAAAACCCGGCGGCGTGAAGCTGCTGCCCAGGGTGTGCATCTTGGTCAGCGGTGTCAGGTGGCCGGTGTCGCCAAAGTCGTAGGCGTATTTGCCGCGTGTGAGCGAGGGGCAAGCCGCCGGCTCCACCGCCACGATGCGCGGCTTGGGCCCGCCGCGCAAACCGTGGCCAATGAACGGGAACGCGATGCCCGCAAAGTTGGAGCCACCCCCGGTGCAGCCCACCACCACGTCGGGCCAGACATCGGCCATGTGCAGTTGCTCCATGGCCTCCAGGCCGATGATGGTCTGGTGCAGCAACACGTGGTTGAGCACCGAGCCCAGCGCGTACTTGGTGTCCTCGCGCTGCACCGCCAGCTCCACCGCCTCTGAAATGGCAATGCCCAGGCTGCCGGGGTGCTCCGGGCGCTGGGCCAGCACGCTGCGCCCGTAGGCGGTTTCGTTCGAAGGCGAGGCCACGCAGCGCGCGCCGTAGGTTTCCATCACGGCACGGCGGTAGGGCTTCTGGTCGTAGGACACGCGCACCTGGAACACCAGCACCTCCAAGTCAAACAGGCTGCCCGCAAAGGCCAGCGAGCTGCCCCATTGCCCGGCGCCGGTTTCGGTCGTCAGGCGCTTCACACCGGCTTGCTGGTTGTAGAAGGCTTGCGGGATGGCGGTGTTGGGCTTGTGGCTGCCGGCCGGGCTGACCCCTTCGTATTTGTAGAAAATTTTGGCTGGCGTGCCCAGCACTTTTTCCAGCCGGTGCGCGCGGTACAGCGGCGCCGGACGCCAGAGTTTGTAGATGTCGCGCACCGGCTCGGGAATGTCGATCTCGCGCTCGGTACTCACCTCTTGCAAGATAAGCTCCATCGGAAACAGCGGCGCCAGGTCATCGGGGCCCATCGGCTGCAAGGTGCCGGGGTGCAGCACCGGCGGCAGCGCGCAGGGCAGATCGGCCTGGATGTTGTACCAGGACTTGGGCATCTGACTTTCGTCGAGCAGGTATTTGGTCGGGGTCGTCACAGTCGGATTCCTCGGTTGAGCTGTCCATGAACAGGCGGTCAACGCCAGCGCCATTGACCGCCTGAGCCAATGTAGCATGGGCTCAGGTGCGACTTCGCCGCGCCGCTGAGGTCGGCGCCGTCGCTCAGCACCCGTTCTGGATCAACCCGCCAGCGCCGCCTTCACCACCGCCGCCAACGGCGTGGTCGGGCGGCCGATCATCTGGCTGAGCTGTTTAGCGTCGTCGAACAGCGCGCCCATCGAGGCGCCTGCATCGGCTTCGGGCAGGTCGTGGTAGACCACGGACTGACCGGACTGCTGCGCGATCTCGGCGGCGAACTCCGCCAGGGCGGCAAGGTCAGCGGCTTTGGCGGGGCTGCGCACGGCGGCCACGATCTGGCCGACAGGCACGGTCTTGAGCAGGTTCTGGATGACGAGGCGACCGAGCTGGCCGGTGGCGCCGGTGCTGGCGATCATGAAAAAACGCCTTGTGTGGATGGGGTGAGGCGCGGAGAATACCGACCAAGCAAATTTTTTGTAAGTACGCACACTAAGGTAAGCACCTAATGTCAGCCACACCCCCGAACGCTCAGACCGACACCCCCACCATCGCCACGCTGATGGCGCGCGGCGAGCTGTTTGCGGCCGAATGTCCGTCGCGCGAAGTGCTGCGGCACGTGACCCGATAGTGCCACCGCATGTGGAGTACAGCCTCACGCCGATGGGGGTGGAAGTGGCACGGCAAGTGCAGGGGCTGGCCGACTGGATCGAGGGCAACCTCGGCCGCATCCTCAGCGGGCGGCGCGCGCGGTCCGATGCACGGGCAGCAGCGCCCCTGCCCGGTGCGCGCGCCGGGCGGAGAACGCTGGCATGAGCGGTTCCCTGAAAGACTTGGGCCCAATGAGCCTGCACCCGGTGAACGAGGGCGTGTTCGCCGTGCGGGACGCCGCCGGCCAGCCTGTGGGCAATCTCAAGCGCATCGGTTCGGTGTGGAAGTTCAAGGCTGTGGGCTACACCGCTGCGGGCGAGCCCGAGCCCGGTGGCGGCCCGCTCACGGCGCAGCACAACAGGGTGTTCGAGCGGCCCGACGCATCTGAGCTGAGCGCACGCCTGCTGGCCGACTGAACCTCGACCCACCGCCTCAGAGGCTGAGCGTCTTTCGAATTTGGGCATCTGACTTTCGTCGAGCAGACATGTGGTCGAGGTCACCGCTCGAACGACAGGGGTTTGGCCGAGATGGTCCGTCGAGCGAGAATGCAAAGTGGACATCTGGAACTTCGGCCCGTCCACCGACCCTCTGTTGTAGCCTCTTGCCTGCTAAAACGCTCTGCACACACCATGAAGCACTGCCTTGCCTGCCTCAGGCGCCGCTGGAAGAGCCACCTGGGCACGCTGGCGCTGCTGCTGGCAGTGGTTTGGGGCGTGCAAGCCTGGCAGACGCGCGACGTGCCAACCGGCCCGGCGCCCGACCTGGCTTTCACCTTGCTACACCCAGACGGCAGCCGCAGCCAGACCACGTTGGCCCAGTGGCGCGCCCAGCACCCCGGCCAGCCGGTGGCCTTGCACGTCTGGGCCGAATGGTGCCCGATCTGCCGCCTGGAAGAAGGCAGCGTGACCCGCTTGTCGGGCGACTGGCCAGTGCTCACCGTGGCCATGCAATCGGGCCAGCCCGACGCCGTGGCGCGCGTGCTGGCACAGCGCCAACTGCCCTGGGCTACGGCCATTGATGCGCGCGGCGACATGGCGCGCACGCTGGGCCTGCGTTCTGTACCGGCGTTTGTGGTGGTTGATGGCGACGGCCAGTTGCGCAGCCCCAAGGTCGGCTACAAAACCGAATTCGGTATGCGCGTGCGCCTGTGGTGGTCACGCGTGGCCTGAAAGCGCCCCACTCATGCACCTGCCCGTTTGGCGCGGTGGCCAAGCGCGAGCAAATCGGCCAATACACGCTCGACGTGATCGCCCTGGATTTCGATCACCCCATCTTTGACCGTGCCGCCACTGCCACAAGCGGTCTTGAGTTGCTTGCCCAGGACGGCCAGCGCGGGGGCGTCGAGTGCCAGGCCCTTGACCAGCGTGACCGCCTTGCCAGCGCGCCCCTGCGTCTGGCGCGACACCCGCACCACACCGTCACCGGCCGGCCGCAGCGCCTGCTGGCAGACACATTGCGCCTGTGCTTGCCGACAAGCCGGACACATGCGGCCGGCCTCGGTGGAGTACACCAAGCCACCTGAAGAAGTCTTGTTTTTCATGCCGTTGCATGCTAGCAGCCGACAGCCGACGGGGGCAAAAACGCCGCCACGTCGGGTGCAGGCAGAGCCTCGATCTTTGTTGTTTTTTTATGACAGTCAAGGCAGATCCTTGAAATTTTGTCTTCGGATAAACCCGCATATTTTTTTGTCAGTATGATCGGAAACTGCCCAGATGCAGATTTGTGTCTGCTCGGTTGAGTCGATCAAGCTCGAATCGGAAGTTCGGGTTTTTTTTTGATTGATTCGAAATTTTCCTTGTTCCTTTCTTTACTTCTTGGACGTCCTCATGAAAACAACTCTCGTTCTCGCCAGCTTGCTCGCCGCTATCTCCCTGACCGCCTGCGGCCAACAAGAAGCCCCGGTTGCTCCGGCTCCTGCACCGGTTGAGCCAGCACCAGCACCAGCACCAGCACCTGTTGAGGCTCCTGCCGCTGCTCCGGCTGACGCCGCTGCTCCTACTCCGCTTGACGCCGCTGCTGCTGCTGCTGGCGCCGCCGCTGGTGCTGCTGTGGGCGCCGCCGTTGACGCTGCCAAAGAAGCTGTCAGGCCTGCTCAGTAATTGGATTTGCGGGGCCTTTGGTCCCGCGTCCATCGGCATAGGGGGCAGCCATTATCGGCTGCGCCCCTGCCACACCACCGGGCATGCGGGTCCGCACCTGGCGGTTCGAGAGTTTGAGGTCATGAGAGTCGGGGCAGTCCCATCCGATCGAAGTAAGCGATTGTCAGCACGCTGTTGAGCAACTTGGCGCTATTGCGCCACCAGCGGCGGCTGTTGCCAGCCACCTGGTGTTTGCGCCAACCCGAAGTACGCCCTCCAGCCCAGCAGGTAGGGCCGTAGTTTCTCCACCACTTGCTCCATGCTGCGTCCGCCCGAGCGGCGCGTGAGTTGGCGGATTCGGGCTTTGAAGTTCTGTAGCGGCTTCTTCGCCACCGCACATTTGACCTCTTGGCCCTTGGCCACCCACAGCGCATAGCCCAGGAATTTGCGCCCGAAGGCGCTGGCCACCGCACTCTTGGCTTCGTTGATTTGAAGCTTCAAGCCTGCGTACAGCTTCCTGAGCTAGCCCATCACCCGCTCGCCGGCCTTGATGCTGCCTACGTAGACGTTGCAGTCGTCAGCGTAGCCTTCATCACACAACCGCCAGATTTACGCCGCCTGATCCTTG
>BBPD01005153.1_pt1 | contig 14289 bp, 14 predicted proteins | sample 1344911 | NCBI WGS metagenome assembly BBPD01 (sample SAMD00019088, study PRJDB2971) | groundwater metagenome | biome: freshwater biome; feature: mineral spring; material: ground water | place: USA: CA, Sonoma | collected 2011-09 | depth surface m
AAACTAAATATAAAATTATATAAACCTTATTTAATAATCTAACTTATATGGAATTAATTACCTTACTTGGATTGGCGGCAGCAACCTGTACAACCATTTCATTTTTGCCACAAGCAATAAAAATCATAAAAACCAAACATGTTAAAGGTTTATCATTAGGCATGTATACAATATTAACAGCAGGTATTTTTCTATGGCTTTTATATGGAATTTTAATTCAGGATTTACCTATTATTCTTGCAAATGGAACAACACTAATTTTTGTTGCTACAATATTATTTCTAATTATTAAATATAAATAAACGTCTCGACTTTCAGCAACTTATTAGACAGGTCGATGGCTGTTTCTTTGTTGGACCAAATTTTCAAGATAATAACCACTAATTCTGCATTCTTAAGCTAAGCGCCTTTGCTCCAAACTTGATCGCTCTCTCTCTTGGTCGTTCTTCTAAGGGCAGCTCCTTTACTTTCTTAAATATACATTCCCAAAATGCCCGCCACTAGCAAGAAGAGACATTGCAGCCAAACGGATGCCCTGTACTTCTTGCATAGCTACCGCTCATCTTTAGTATGCGAGCCGATCTTAGTTTCTTATAGCAGATATACTCGTTGTGAACAAAAAACAAAACTGAGTATATAATGATATAATGAATATGCTAATATCGCCTAATATCGCTTTGGTCTGCGTTTCTGATAACAGTCCCTGCAATATACGGGTCTTGTGCCGTTCGGCTTGAACGGAACGTCGGTTTCAGCGCTACAATCGGCGCATGTTACCTTATGCATCTCTCTTGGTGTTTTGTTGTATCCAAAGCTTCTTTTAGCGGTCTTCGACTTCGGACCTCTTGAGCTTCTTTCAGAGTCGTAGCCTTCATTTTCATCCATTTTTTTTCCTCATCTTTTTTTGGTTCCCACTCGATGGGTATTACCCCACTTAGCAGGTAAGAAATAATCATCCTCATAGTATATGGAGTTATGGGTAAACCGAGAAGGGGCATCAAGACTGCTTAATGACAAGCCAGGCATTCTCGCCTCCTTTTGGGAATCTGAGAAGCACATATGCGCCCTTTAGCTTTTTTCCATCAAGGTCGACCTTTACTTCTTTTTTATTCATCTTGAGCAGTTTATATTCGCCTTCATCCCATATAACCACCTTGCCAGCCCCATACATGCCTTCGGGGATACCCCCCTCAAATCCCATGTAGTCAACTTCATGGTCTTCGACCTGTATTGCCAATCTTCTCTCTCCCTTTCGTTCAGGCAGACCTTTTGGCACCGCCCAGCTCCTTGCCACTCCCTCCATCTCAAGGCGAAAATCAAAGTGATGATGGGTGGCAAAATGTTCCTGCACGACAAATCTCATATAACTCGCCTTTATTAGTAGGGACGGTATGTTAAAAGAGTTTTTAAGTTGAAGCTATAATATATCAACCATATGAAAATCAAGCCAGAAAACGCCTTAATCGGGGCGCTCCCACATATCAAGAAATTTTATAACTCCATCATCGTGGTCAAAATTGGCGGCCATGCCATAGTCAAACCGATTATAGAAGAAATCGTCAAAGATATAGTTCTGCTTTACTACGTTGGAATGAAGCCAATCATCATCCATGGAGGCGGGCCAGAAATCACCCGTAAGATGGAGAAGGATGGAAAAAAACCCAAGTTTGTGGGCGGTTTGAGAATCACAGACGATGATACCCTGGATATCGTTAGGACGGTGCTGACCGAAGATATGAATCCCAAGATTGTCTCATTGATTAATAAACACGGCGCAAAGGGACTGGGGCTATCTGGAAGAGACGGTCAACTGATAACCGCGAAAAAAAAGGTACCTCAAAAAATAAAGGTCAACGGTGTGGAGCAGGATGTCGACCTTGGACGGGTCGGCGAGGTTGAAACGATAAACCCGGAGGTCCTGAGGATGGCTATCGAAGAAGGGTACATACCCGTGATAGCGCCAATCGCACCCGACGCAAAGGGTAACGACCTTAATCTGAATGCCGATACCGTTGCAGGCGACATTGCCATCGCCATCAAATCCAAAAAACTGATAGTGTTAACGGATGTGCCTGGCGTGTTAAGAAACCCATCCGACCCAGACTCGCTGATATCGAGCCTGTCCATCGAGGAGGCAAATGAGATGATTGGCAGTGGCTCGGTTCAGAAGGGGATGCTCCCCAAGGTCAAAGCATGTATGAGGGCAATCGATGGGTCGGTTGAAAAAGCACATATCATCGACGGGAATAGACCTCATTCACTCCTGTTGGAACTTTTTACCGATGAAGGGATAGGTACGATGATGTTCGCCAAGATTTAAGTATAGGGCATTTATATTTTTATCAGGAGACGTTACATGAAGGCGATGCGAGAAATTGAACTCAAAGGACATATCATCGACTCGCAAATTCTCACAAAGGTGTTCGACAGGATTATGGACATGAACGGCGAGTTCGAAGTATTGACTTTTGATATAGGAAAACGTAAAACAGACTCCAGTTACGCCCGTCTGATGGTCGGCGGCAAAGATGATGAACACGTGGACCAAATCATAAGCGAATTGCATCGGCTTGGGGCACGGTTGCCAGAGATGGAAGACGTAGAGCTTGCACCTGCTCCTGCCGATCGGGTCATACCGAAAGGATTTTACTCCACTACCAATCATCCGACTCACGTCAGGCATAAAAACGAGTGGTTAGGCGTGGAAAACATAGAGATGGACTGCCTGGTGGTGGTAGAGGATACAAGGGCATTATGCAAACCGCTCGCCATGATAAAAAAGGGAGACCATGTGGCGATAGGAAAAAAGGGCATACGTGTAGTTCCGCCTGAACGACCCAGGAGCAGGTCTATTTTTGAGTTCATGGGAGGGGGGACATCCTCTGAAAGGCCTTCTGAGACGTTAATATCACAGATAGCCGAAGAGATCAAGAAGATAAAGAAAAAAGGCGGGAAGATTGCAGTAGTAGCAGGTCCTGCTATAATACATACGGGTGCAGCACCCTCTTTAGCGAAGATGGTCAAAAAAGGCTACGTGGATGTCCTGCTCGCCGGCAATGCACTGGCAGTTCATGACATCGAGTATGACTTGTATGGCACATCCCTCGGGATGAATATCAAAAATGCCGAACTCGTATCAGAGGGGCACAAAAACCACATCTATGCGATTAGTGAGATAATCCAAGCCGGGTCTATCGCCAAAGCCGTAGAACAAAAGATAATAAAAGGCGGCATCATGTATGAATGCGTCAAGAAGAATATTCCATTTGTGCTTGCTGGCTCTATTCGAGACGATGGGCCGTTGCCCGATGTTATAACCGATGCGATGGCTGCACAAGATGCGATAAGAGTGGCGATAAAGGACGTCGACATGGTACTGATGATGGCGACGATGTTGCACTCGATAGCAACTGGCAACCGCCTGTCATCTCACGTCAAGACAATTTGTATCGACATAAATCCTGCAACGGTCACAAAACTGATGGATCGAGGCACTGCCCAGGTAATTGGAATCGTCACAGATGTGGGGACGTTCCTGCCCATGCTGGCGGAGAAATTATTAGAGTAGTTTGGTTTACTTTGCCTTACCTATCTCTTCAACCGCCTCGGGATTTGCAAGCGTGGATATATCTCCCACTGGCTCTCCTATCACCTTGGCTTTTATCACTCTGCGCATTATCTTTCCGCTGCGAGTCTTCGGCACATCTGCGACAAACCATACTTCACTTGGTCTTGCTATCTTCCCTATCTCCTTCGACACGTGCTCTCTTATCTCTGCTCTCAACTCATCATCGGGTTCAATCCCTGCATTCAAAACGACAAAAGCAGTTATAGACTCGCCCTTTATCTCATGTGGCTTTCCAATAACCGCTGCCTCTGCCACCTTTGGATGGCTGACCAGAGCAGATTCCACTTCTGAATTGCCTATCCTGTGCCCTGAAACATTCAAGACATCGTCAAACCTTCCCTGTATCCAGAAATATCCATCCTCGTCCTTCCTCGCTATATCTCCTGCAAGATATGTATCAGGATACTCACTCCAATACGTTTCTACGTATCGCTCGGGGTTTTTGTATAGCCCTCTCATCATCGATGGATACGGAGAAAGCAAGACCAGGCGCCCACCTGCCCCAGCCGGGACCGACTTGCCATCGGCATCATATATATCTGCGGTCTGACCTGGCAAAGGTCTTGTAACACTCCCTGGTTTGAGTGGTGTTGTGATCGGAAGCGGCGATATCACATGTGCCCCTGTCTCGGTCTGCCACCAGGTATCCATTATCGGACAATGCTCCCTACCGATATGCTTCCAGTACCATATCCATGCCTCAGGATTTATCGGCTCGCCAACGCTTCCAAGCAACCTGAGGGAGCTCAGATCGTATTTAGCAGGATATTCCCCGCTAAATCTCATAAACATCCTGACGGCAGTAGGCGACGTATAAAAGACATTTACCCCATATCTCTCAACCATCGACCATAATCTGCCGATGTCAGGATAATCAGGCGACCCCTCATACATAACAGAAGTTGCACCAAGTATCAACGGCCCATATACGATATAACTATGACCGGTCACCCATCCTATATCTGCCGCGCACCAGTATACGTCCTCCTCCTTTATGTCAAAGACCCACCTGAGAGTATGAGCAACCCCGACTGCATATCCGCCATGAACATGTTGTATGCCCTTTGGCTTTCCAGTGGTGCCGGAGGTGTAGAGAATGTATAATAGGTCTTCTGAATCCATCACCTCGGTCTTGCATGTAGATGGTTGTCCCTCTATGAGCTCATGCCACCAGTGATCTCTTTTCTTGTTCCATGGAACATCCTCGCCAGTGCGCTTGAATATAATCACAGCTTCAACGGTTGGCGCACCTTCCAATGCCTCATCCACCTGCTTCTTGAGCGGGATGGTTTTTCCGCGCCTATAAAAACTATCGCAGGTGATGACGGCTTTTGCTTCAGCATCGTTTGTTCGGTCTCTGAGGGCAATAGCAGAGAAGCCAGAGAATACGACGGAATGAATCGCGCCGATTTTTGCACATGCCAACATGGCTATGGGCAACTCAGGAACCATTGGCAGGTAAATCATAACCCTGTCACCTTTCCCAATCCCAATGCTTTTAAGTGCATTGGCAAATTTGTTAACCTCTATATAAAGGTCATTATATGTCAGTTTCCTGACTTCCCCGGGTTCTCCTTCCCAGATATATGCAACTTTGTTCTTTCTTTGCGTCTTCACGTGCCTATCCAGGGCGTTATGTGCGATATTGCACTTTGCCCCAACAAACCATTTAGCATAAGGAGGAGCCCAATCCAAAATCTTCTCATAAGGAGTGTACCATTCTATCACTCCTTTTGATACCTCCTCCCAGAACCACTCTATGTCCTTCGCCCTTTCGAGTAGTTCATCATAGTCCTTTATGCCGTGCTTGTTCATCCATTTCTTGACGTTGCTGTTCTCAACAAGCTCAGCCGATGGCTCAAAGACTCTAGTTTCCTTCAATAGCGCTTTTATATCTCCATGTGTCATTTTGAGGCTTCCTCCTCTCTCCTCCCCCCCTTTCTACTCCCTAACTCACAATACTCATCATTAATTAAACCTTAGGGTTTAAAGTTTACTCCGCGTCGCTATGCAGCGTACACACTTCGTACATAAAAATAAATAAAATAGGGGAAAGGAGGAGTTGTGATTATATATCCCACTTTTCCCTTTTTTGATTGTCCGCACTTGACCGCAAACTCACTTTATATCTCTGGTTGGACTGTGCATTTGATACATCAACTCGTCGACATCGTCGGGCACTTTGCCATCCCACTTGGAAACGAAGTATATCGCAAGGAATGCCAGCGGCACTGTTATGATTGCTGGATTCATCAGCGGGTGCATGCCAAGGAGGTTGGTGGATATTATCGCTAATGATGATATGCCACCAGCAATCATGCCCGCCAGTGCGCCCTTTTCAGTCATACCCCTCCACCAGATGCCCATGAACAACAATGGGAAGAAGATGCTTGCAACAATTGCGAACGCCAGTCCAACGAGGAAGGCGACTGGATATCCTTCAAACGCGAGACCTGCACCGATCGAGAGTATTCCAAGCACTATCGTTGTTATCTTTGCAACCTGAACTTGCTTCTTATCTGAAGCCTTCGGATTGATAATGCCCGTATATAAGTCATGGGCTATCGCGCCAGTGCAGGCAATGAGCAATGCTGCCGTTGTCGATACTATTGCCGCAAATGCACCGCCAACAATGATACCCTTCAGTGGCTCGCCGCCAAGTGCAAATCCCACCAATGGCAGAGCAGTGTTTACACCCGCAGCATCTCCTAGTATTGCTCTGGCTGCAAATCCTACGATCGGCGTCATGAAGTAGAACGTTGCGAGAATACACAACACACCCACAGTGGCCCACCGAGCCGCTTTACCAGTTGGATTGGTATAATATTGAATCAGAATGTGGGGAAGCCCGGCAGTACCAAGGACCAGTCCAAAGAGCAATCCAAAGTTGTTTATAGGGTCTAACCACATCCCATGGTATATGTAGGGGCGACCGACATCCACAAGTATTGCGTTGTAACTCCATCCATAGTGCATCAGGACAAATATCATAGTGATGAACATCGCACCCCACAGCATCACGCACAGGAAAATCTGGTTATAGGTGGTGCCCCTCATACCCCCCACCACCACGTACAGCGTCATCAAAACAGCAGCGACCACCACCCCAGTGGAATAGTCCCAGCCCATCAATATATGGAGCAAAGCACCAGACCCTACTAACTGCGGAACGATGTAGAATATCATCGATATCAATGTAAATATAACGCACACCATTCTAACCCGTTGCGAGTGCCATCTTGCAAATCCAAAATCCGCAACGGTGAATTTTGCAAATCTCCGGAGTGGACTGGCAATCCAGAATAACAGCACCACATATCCTCCGAAAAATCCCAATCCGTACGCAAAGCCATCATATCCGTGCAGCCATACTAACCCCACAATGCCCAAAAACGATGCAGCACTCATGTAACTGCCTCCGAGCGAAAGGGCACTCTGTAAGGCGCTTATCCCCCGGTTAGCCACATAGAATTCTGCCGCCGAACTACCAAATCGCCTTGCAAAGATTGCAATGCTCATAGTGATAAGCACCATGAATATCACGAGACCCAATGCGGTTGGATTTTCTACCATGGTGTTTTCTCCTCCATTTCAAGTGCTCTAATTACATATATTATTGATGTGCCCAAGCTGACAAAAAATATTAAGAATATGGCATACAGAAAAGAGATTGTAAACTCTCCGAATATCTTTATTCTCATAAAGTCTGTCGCAAAGTCGTTTAACAGTGGTAGTGCATGATACACAACCATGAACAGCACTCCAAGCGGCAGGACCATGTTCCATTGACGCAACATCAGTTGAGATATCTCTTCATGCTTTTCCTTACTTGTTTGCATATATCTTTTCACCCACTTATATCACCTTACAACCAGCACTGGGATATGGGCGGCTTTTATAACCATCTCAGCAACGCTCCCAATTGTTATTCTATTCAACCCAGTTCGCCCTATCGTGCCCATCACTATCAAGTCCACGTTCTCCTGTTCAGCGGTCTCGACGATATGTTTTGGTGCACTTCCACGTTCCGTTATGGTTTTTACTTTAACTCCATTCTTTTCTCCATACCATTTCGCGACTGTAAGCCCCTTTTTACCATGTTCCACTGCTTCAGATACTCCAAATTCTGCCTTTTCCAAAGGCGATAGGGCAACCGTATCGTCCACGTATATCGCCATCAACTCTGCCTTCATCAGTTTTGCCAGTGCAACTGCGTGTTTTGTAGCCTCGACGGATGGTGCTGAACCGTCTGTAGCCAGTAGGATTTTCTTCATGTCCAAAACCACCTTTTTTACATCAGTTTTAGAGAGCCCTTCTGCTGTTTTGTTTAATGAGTTCATCGAAAACCTCCAAGTATATCATCATTATTCATGATGTCTATGTTTTCAAGGAGTGTATTATTATATATATTTTGTGTTCTGTCGTAAATTCATTACTGAGTGAACATCCTAAAATGCGGTTTTCCAAACTCCTTTTCCTGCAAAAACCGCACGGCATCGCCGGCCTTGCGCTCGTCGTCAACGCGTGCATAAATCCGCATTTTAGATACGAGCACCTTTTGTCCACAAGGGCATGCCCGCGTCTTCTGGCCTTCTTTGGCATCGAAAATATTTCTATGAAATATTTTCTTAAGAAGATATCCTTTGGATATCTTCGAAATAAATCGCCTGCAATCGCTGCACCTAATCACCAAATACATCAAACGTTGCCTGTTTTGGCCCCCCATTCAACTCGACGTCAGAATGCCCAAAGTGGTTAAGTATCCGTGATGTAGCGGGGATCAATTGATTATTGATATAATATTCTGCATCAATCCTATCTCTCTTATCATCATCAGTATATAGATATCCATCTTCATATTTTTTGAATATATCGACTGGATATGCTCTATCCCCGATGCTGCCGGATCCCTTGACTACCACGTACGCTACTTTCGTCCCTACCTCTATCGGTATTTTTGCCCTTTTTGCCGCCCTTACATGCGCCTGTATCGATTCATAGCTGGATATTTTTTTAGTCAAAGTTTTGTATATCACGAGCTTTTCCAAGGGTACTTTTCCCCTCTTGACCTGCTGCACGATGCTCTGGACCAATCGTACCGCTTTAGCCGGGTCCCTTTCCCCGAGTATCACTTCGACCACCTGGGCCTGGGTTTCCTTTGCCAGAGCACACCAATCCCCCCTGCGGACTTCCAGTCCCTTAATAACGATCTCGCCATCCGCGGTGAGGCCTGCGTAGCGCTTCTTCTTCTCGGTGAAGAATATCACTTCATAATAGTTATCGATGTCCAGTTCCAGGGGGAGTTCCCTGGATATGGCATCTGAAAACTCCTTTGCGAGTCTTACAATATCTCCATCCTTTTTTATAAACAAACTATCGGTATCTCCGTACAGCACCTCAAGCCCCATTTCCTCGGCCTTCTGAATGGCCTGCTTGATAAAGTGGCGCCCCCATGCAGTGGTCGCCTCTGCGCATTCCTTACGGTACCAGCGGGCTGCAGACCAGCCAGTATACCCATAAAACGCATTAGTGAGTATCTTGATGGCTTTTTGGCGGATATCGAGCAATTGATATTCATATGTGTCCCTGTCGTATCTCGCAAGTTCGCGTTTCAATTTATTACGCTTGGCAACCAGGTCCTGAAGAATCCGTTTGAAGAAACCGTCTGGCTTTTTCCGAAACTTATATCCAACCTCTGGCGCCTCAAAGAATTCATCGCCATCTGCTATTACAGTATCCGGCGATATGTTGAATGATATCATTATCGATGGATACATCGCTGAAAAGTCCAGACATACCACGTTTTCATGTATGCCTTTTTTCGGTTCGAGAACGAAACCGCCAGCATATGGCGCACCGACTTCCCTCTTAGAGGGCACCAGTTCTCCTATTTTATATGCCTCATTACTCAAAAACGATTCTACCTGGCGCCCACGTCCCATCTTTGATACCTCATCCAGCGGTTGCCTGCTCATTCTCGCGAATTCATATTGCAGCGGGAGCATCTTTTCCGCTATTGCGAGCGTACTATTTACATCATCTCTGGCATATTCGAGAAGGGTCTTGCGCTTTTCAGGGTCTTCCCAGTACTGATGTATCTTTGATGCAGGTAAATTGACGCGCTCGGATTTTTTCATTACGCCCAGAAAATCCGCAACGTTTTCCAGTGTCTTGACCTTGACACTGCCCAAGTCCCTGTCAACGACACGGTATAAATCGACGTTAAGTCTGCCAGCAATGGAGACTTTCCCAGGAATGCCAGGCCGAAGCTGTGGGGTACTTCCATCCCTCCCCATCTTGAGCGGAATTTTAGCAAGTTCTGCGCGGTGCAAGAGATACGGCCAATCAAAGTTGTCCGAATTGTAACCGCATATCACGTCTGGATTAACATCACGTATAAAATCAATAAACTCTCTGATGATAGATGGTTCGTCCTTGGATGTAAGCAATTTAACGTCGCCACGATTCGTCGCCACTCCTATAATGATGATTGGATCGCGCTCCTGGCTCGGCATGCCATGGGGGTTTATCATCTCACAATCGAACGCCATTATTCGTAGATCTGGGTTTCCCTCTCTCTTTTGCGGCTTAACCTCGCTCGCCTCAAGCGCATACTCTGCATACTCGATGTCGATCGGCTTTCCCTGCACGACGATGCCATCCATGGGCGCCAGACCATGATCGATGATATACCTCACCGCAAACAGCACATCTGCTTCCCTGACATCCAGACCAAGAGCATCAACGGCTTCACGCAGACTTGGCACGTGCTGAGGATGCCCTACGATTATTTTAAAAGCCTCAACCTCTTTCCCAAAATCCCTCCTTTTGACGGTCTCAACTCGTTTTGGAGATATCGTCTCACCATATCGCATTGCCCTGACCGCCATAATATCGTCGGCACTTCTGTTTTCTGACCTAAATCTGTGGTTGGGAGCAGCCACCGCATAGAAATACGGCTCAAAGTTTGGGTCAAAAACGACCGCATTTCTCCCCTGCTCGTCCTTGCACCAGAGCCTGATTACAGCTTTACCTCCCTTATCGGAAATCGAAGATTTTCCGACTTGTTGTAATTCTGAAGGAATTTCAACACCGATTAAATCTGAAGATTTAGACGGAGTTGGCAATCCCTTTGGGATTTCAACAGTCACATAATCGACGTCGAGCAACCAGCCCCTGAGTTGATTCATCCATAAACGATGGTCCCGAATACCTTAAATACTTGTGGCAAAAACGATACCTGAAACCGCCTATTATTTATGTAATATGACTACGCTTTATTAAACGATGAACAGGGAATATCTAAAATATTTTCCAAAGGAATCGCCCTACCCAGACCAAGACAGGGCGATGGATGATATATATCGGGCGCTGTCAGACCGTCATATCGTTTTGTTCGAGGGTGCGTGCGGTACCGGCAAGACCCTGAGCGCTCTCGTTCCATCACTGCACATTGCACAACAAAGCGATAAAACGGTCGTCATTGCCACTAACGTCCATCAACAAATGCTACAATTCATAGACGAGGCAAGGGAGATCAGAGACATAGCAGATATCAAAGTCATCGTCCTGAAGGGCAAACTGCATATGTGCCCCGCCGAAAAGAGTTATGAAGAGTGTGACGTGTGCAGGGATAGCACGTATGAATTGATCAAATTAGAGCAAAGCGTGAATCGATCCGATGCAGATGATATGCGCATAAGGGCATTGAAAAAGCGATCATGCGGGTACATGCTTCAGACGCTCAAAGGAGATAATATGGAGTTCCACAGGTGGCTCTTTTCAGGAGTTAGAACCCCCGAAGAAGTTGAAGCGCGGGCATCTGATGATGGAACGTGTGGCTATGAATTGTTAAAAAGAGAGATGTGCAATGCAGACCTGGTCATCTGCAATTATCATCACCTACTAAACCCGGATATCCTGGCGAAGTTGCTCTCGTGGATGGGCCGCGGACTGGAGGACATCATAGCGATATTCGACGAAGCACACAACATCGAATCGGCAGCAAGGTTGCATTCATCACTAACACTGACCGAGTACACCATAGAACAGGCACTGAACGAACTGAGGGATACGGGTGCGCATGAAGATGCTGTCGAAAAACTGCTTCGCACACTGAGAGATGTACTTAGAGAGATATATGAGTCGAAGTTCGCCTTTGGTGAAAAGGAACGTATCGGCGTCGAATGGCATGATGTTATTATACGGGAGCCGTCGGGCACCGAGGACCTGCTGAGCGTCAACCTCCACAGCCGCCTTCTTGATATCGACGTATTGGTCGAACAGGCGCATATCCTCGGCATCGAATTTGATACCATATACCGCAATCAATATAAAGAGGGATTATCCGGGACAAAGAAGAGTTCTTATCTTATCGCGGTTTCAACGTTTCTCGAGAATTATTTGAGACTGGCAGGAGACCCGGGGTACTATCCACTGATCAATATCAGAAGAGACCAAAATGGCGAGATAACCGGCAGAATCGAACTTTTCTCATGTATCCCCAAGAACGTAACCAGATTCCTGTTCAACTCATTTTATTCTGCGATTCTCATGTCCGCTACCCTGCGACCATTCGACGTGGTAAAAACGACGCTGGGCATCGATAGGGACGTGAGGAAACTCGTATATGGTTCCCCCTTCCCAAGAACTCGCAGGCATACCATTGCGGTGACCGCCCCTCCCCTATTTGCGAGGAATCGAGAGGACCAGGATGTCATAGATGCCATCACAGGGGTTCTGGAGGATGTCATAGAACAATCCAATGGAAATGTTCTGATATTCTTTCCGAATTTTAGCGAGGCGGCACGATATTATGACCTTTTAGTCCCCAATCTGCAGGAGTTGGGTATCAGCGTGCCCATGTTTTTAGACAGAGTTGGCGTTTCCGCGATGGATGTAATGGAAGAATTCTTGAAGATAGGAAAATCTGGTGGAAAAGCCGTAATGCTCTCATATTTATGGGGAACGCTGACCGAAGGAATAGACTATAAAGACGGTCGTGCACGAACTGTCGTAATCGTGGGTGTTGGCTACCCTGCTCTGAGCGATAGAATTAGGGCGATTCAGTATTCGTATGACTACGAATTCGGCGCTGGAAAGGGGTGGCGTTATGCGATTGAGATTCCTATGGTCAGAAAGGTCAGACAGGCAATGGGGAGAGTAATCAGGTCGCCAGAAGATTACGGCGCAAGGGTGTTATTAGATGTGCGATACACGAACGAATCCCAAAAAACGATGGGCAAATATTCCGTATATCCGCGTTTTCCGCCAGATGAGAGAGAGGAAATAATAGACGTGACGCCGAAGAAGGTCAAGTATGCGCTGATGAATTTCTTTGACGACATCAAACAGAAGTCAGCTCATACTAAATAATCTAAATGATAGATATGTAACATAAAATTTAGATACGCCTATAGATACCCCCACTCAAGGTTTACAAAGAAAGATGCGCAAAGAAGGGGACATTCGGGTGATAAATACATATATTCCCGCAGGGATTCTATCAGCATAGCACCAAAACCTCTTGAAACAGACTTTCCGAGACCCATGAGACCAGGGATGTTGAAGTTCACAATAAAATCACACTCGAATCCAACAAGTGGTGTTTTTTGATGAAACACTTTTTCGGAGACAGACTTCCCCATATCCAGCTTGATTTCTTCGGAAGAAGACCTCGATAAACTAAAAAAAAGTTTAAATACTTTCGTGTTCATCGATTTATCAATGATATACATGGAGGATGATATGAGCAATAAAATAATAGACGCATTGAACAAAGACCGCGAAGACGAGCTGAGCGCCATCATACAGTATATGAAACATCATTATGAGGGAGAAGGGATGGAGAGCCCGGAAATACTTGAGATATTCAAAGAAACCGCAATAGATGAGATGAAGCATGCAGAGAAGCTGGGTGAGCGCATCGCGTACTTGGGAGGGACCCCAACAAAGAAGCCATCCCTTATAATAGAAGGCGGCGACCTGAAGAAGATGATTCAGGACGACCTTGCAAAAGAAAACGGTGCAATCAAACAATACAAAGAGCATATTAAACTGGCTGCTGAAGAGGGCGATCCTGTGACCAGGCTCATGCTCGAAGAAATCCTATCGGATGAGGAGGGTCACGCGGACACGTGGGAGACCACCCTTGAAATAAGAAAATAAACATGTTTGGAATAGACGCACAGCTGGTTAGGCGAAGAAGCTGTGGAGAGTGAATGATTTGAAGTGCGAAGATGGGAAAAAATACGGATGCAGTGGCAGCCTGTATAGTGTGTTGAATGAGTAGATATATGTAACATGCAATCTACGAAGAAACCCCAATCTGGGAAGGCGATTATATCCTGTACGGCTTGAGAAGGATATTGAAAAACTGAAGCGAATACTATGTCAACCGTGCCATGAAGCACTCAAGGAGAACTGGTGATGTTATGCTGAGATGTTATGAATGCGCACTGCAAGATAAAGTTGAAGAAGCCGTGCCATTTGCATCCTTTATATCGTACAAAAATACGATTTCCGACCTGTTTTTTATCACTTCACTCATTTTCTTCGCCTCCATTATTATTTTCCTTCTTTCTCACCTTCTTTCTCAATTACATATTCTCCGATTTCCTTAATCGCCTCAATCATCTAATCCACCAATCACGATACTGTGC
>BBPD01000853.1_pt3 | contig 14255 bp, 14 predicted proteins | sample 1344911 | NCBI WGS metagenome assembly BBPD01 (sample SAMD00019088, study PRJDB2971) | groundwater metagenome | biome: freshwater biome; feature: mineral spring; material: ground water | place: USA: CA, Sonoma | collected 2011-09 | depth surface m
CACGCTTGGCGCTTGCGCGCCTGCGCTGCCCCCCGAGGGGGTGCCAAGCGCCTAGGGGCGGCCCGGCGGCGCTGTGGTGTTGGCCCCCACGCTTGGCGCTTGCGCGCCTGCGCTGCCCCCCGAGGGGGTACCAAGCGCCTAGGGGCGGCCCGGCGGCGCTTGGGTGTTGGCCCCCACGCTTGGCGCTTGCGCGCCTGCGCTGCCCCCCGAGGGGGCGCCAAGCGCCTAGGGGCGGCCCGGCGGCGCTTGGGTGTTGGCCCCCACGCTTGGCGCTGCCCCTTGCAAGCGCGCATAATCCGCACTCATGAGCCGCTCTGCCACCAACAAACCTTCCGCCAAAGCCGCCGTCAAGCCTGCCGCCGAAGTGCGCTTGGCGGTTTATAGCGGCACTTTCGACCCGCTCACCCTGGGGCACGAAGACGTGATTGCGCGTGCAGCCGGCCTGTTCGATCAACTCATCGTTGCCGTGGCCGTGGCGCACCACAAAAAAACCCAGTTCAGCCTAGAGCAGCGCCTGAGCCTGGCGCGCCTAAGCCTGGCCGACTGGCCGCAGGTGCGCGTGTTGCCCTTCGACGGCCTGATCATGGATTTTTGCCGCCAGCACGGGGCTTGCGCGGTGGTGCGCGGCATCCGCAACGCCAGCGATTTCGACTACGAGGCCCAAATGGCCGCCATGAACCGCAAGCTGCTGCCCAGCGTCGAGACCGTGTTCGTGCTGCCACAGCCCGACTTGCAGTGCATCTCCAGCACCTTGGTGCGCGAAATCGCCAAGCTCGGCGGCGATGTGTCGGCCCTGGTCAACCCAGCGGTGGCGGCGCAGTTGCGCAGCGCCCACAGCGCCGCGCTGCATTGAGGGGCGGCGCACATGGCCTTGACCATCACCGCCGAGTGCATCAACTGCGACGTCTGCGAGCCCGTGTGCCCAAACCAGGCGATCTCGATGGGCCCCGACTTCTACCAGATCGACCCGGCGCGCTGCACCGAATGCGTGGGCCACTTCGATCAACCCCAGTGCGTCGAGCTCTGCCCAGTGCAGTGCATCCCGGTGCACCCGCAGCACATCGAAGACCGCGCCAGCCTGGAGCTAAAGTACCGGCGTTTGACATCAAGCTGCTGCAGCGTTTGAGTTAAACTTTTGCCGGTTGTTGGGAGGGTGCGCGCTTAGGACGCATCCCGGAAGAGAAAATCCTTCAGGTCTTGCAGTCCTTGCATTTGGAGTTTCCATGCGCTCGCAACTTAAACCTGGGTTCAAACTGGCACGCCCTGCCACCCACGCTTTCCTGCTGTCGCAGATTGTGCTCCTAACCGCTTGCGGCGGGGGTGGCGGCGGCGGCCCCAGCGCCACACTGCCCACCGTACCTGGCGCACCTGATCCCGGCATTCCTACCGCGCCACCGCCATTGCCGCCAGCGCCCAAATACCACATCAGTTCGGCTTTGCAATTGACGGGATACCATGTCGCCCACGCACAGGGACACCGGGGCGCTGGCGTCACGGTGTCGGTGGTGGATTCGGGTTTCGATCTGGCCTTCGCGCCAGAGTTTGGCACCCGCCTGCTGCCCGGCTTCGATGCCACGACGGGGGTCGGCCCGGTAACAAGCGATACAGATCGATTCTTGCACGGCACCAGCATGGCGCGCATCATTGGCGGCAGCGGCACATGGTCGGATGGCAGCGTGACCATGATCGGTGTGGCACCTGATGCCATCATCATGCCGGTCAAGGTCACGAATCAGCCTGGAGGGGATTTCACCCACATTCGCCAAGGGCTGGCGCATGTTGCCACACAGCCCGCCGTGCGGATTGTCAACATGAGCTTTGGAACGGGATCAAATGCGGTTACGCCTCTTGAAATCGGCGCGTACACGGCGTGGTTGACGCCGGTGCGCAACGCCGGTCAACTCATGGTGGTTGCGGCCGGGAACGGCGGCTCTCGTGTTCTGCAACCCGGTTACCCTGCAAGGCTGGCGGCGGACCCGGTGCTGGCTTCGCATATGCTGGTAGCTGGGTCGGTGAACGCAGATCGGTCGCAAACAATCTACTCGCAGCAAGCGGGCGACACCATGCACCGCTACTTGGTGGCACCAGGTTTTGTCAACATGGGCACGCAAGATGCGCCTTTCTTTACGATTGGCACATCCAACGCCACCGCTATGGTCTCCGGTGCCGCCGCCGTGGTCTGGGGCCGCTGGAGCTACCTCACGGCGGATCGGGTGGCCACGATTTTGCTGGAAACCGCCGAGGACTTGGGTGCGCCGGGGGTTGACCCGGTGTTTGGACGTGGCTTGCTGCGGCTCGATCAGGCCATGCAGCCCCGAGGTGAATTGATCGTGCAGTCCCTGCAGGGGCAGACGGTTCGCTTGGGGCAGACTGTGGGCGCCTTGCCCGCCGAAGCCTTGGCGGCCATGCGCGCAGCAGGCACTCAGGTGCAGTTCCGCGACGAGTGGGATCGCCATTTCACCTTGTCAGCGGGTGCGCTGTTCGCGCCCCAGTCCCAGGTGGGTGCGGCGCAGCAGCGCGACGCCGTGCTGCGCGATGCCGCCCCTGTACACCAGAGCAGCGAGGGCGGGGTTTCGTTTGCTTTTGCCGGGGCTTCCGACCGCGCCAATCCCTTGCTGAAAATGTCTTTGCAGTCCGGGCGTGTGGGCGCCGATCTCTGGCGCGGCAACCTGTTTGCTCCGGCCCACTTTACGGGCAGCCCGGTCATGGGGCGCTTTAGCAGCGCCACGGGCGCGGGGGCGTCGTTTAACTTTGCTGGCGCCTTGCGCGGGCATTTCCATCTGGCCGATGGACGCACCTTGGCCGGGCAAGACCTTGGGGCGCAGTCGGTGGGCGTGAGTTGGGGCACCGGCGAGGGCGCAGGGCATTGGCAACTGGCCTTGCACCTAGGGGCGGGCAGCGCGCAAGGAGGGGTGGGTTCGGCGGCACAAGATGAGCGCTCCAGTGCCGTCGCCTCCGTGTCCTATGGTTTCGGGCAAGGCTCCAACGTGTCGCTGGCGCTGCACCAGGGGCAGCAGCGCCAGCAGTTGGCAAAAGGCTTTGGCGGTGCCGTCACGGATGCCGATGCGCTGGTGCTCAACTGGCAGATGCGCGATGCCGGGATGCGCGGTGCAAATTTGGTGTCCAGCCTGACGCTGCCGCGCAGCCGCACCACGCACCTGAGCATGACGCTGCCCACGCAAGTCAATATGGAGACGGGTGCCTCGATCTACGAGACGCTGAACTTCTCCAGTGTGCAGCGCATCCCGGTGCGGTTGGACTTGGCGTGGAGCGCGCCCACCAGCCGCACCGACACGGTGCAAGTGGGCATGAGTGCGGCTGAGGCCGACTCGGCCATTTCATTGAACTGGAGTCGCCGGTTTTAAGGGCGCTGTGTGCGTGCGCAAGTTGCAGCCGTGCTCACTCCCCGTTTGCTGTGGGCTGCGCAGCGTGCTGCTGGGGCGCTGGTGGCGTGCGGTTTTCGGATAAGGCGCAATCAGCCGCCCGCACCTGCCGCGGCGGCTTGGGCCGCACCGGTTTGGCGGTGTGGATGGCGGCGGTGGCGCGCTCTACCTGCCCGGCCAGCAGCTCGGGCAGGGCGGCCAGTGAGCGGCTGATTGCCTCCTCGATGGCGCTGCGCTGCTCCGGCGCGGGTTTTTTGAGCACCCAGTGCACCACCTCGGCTTTGTCGCCGGGGTGCCCGATGCCGATGCGCAGCCGCCAATAGTCGGCGCTGCCCAGTTGGGCGTGGATGTCGCGCAGGCCGTTGTGGCCCGCGTGGCCGCCGCCGCGCTTGAGCTTGACTTCGCCCGGCTGCAGGTCAAGCTCGTCGTGCGCGACCAAAATCTGCTGCGGCTCGATTTTATAAAAGCGCGCCAGCGCCGCCACCGCCTGCCCGCTGCGGTTCATGAAGGTGCTGGGCTCCAGCAGCCAGAGCGTGTGCTCGCCCACTTGGGCGCGGGCGGCGCGGCCAAAAAAGCTGCGCTCTGGGCGCAAGGGGGCCTTGAGTGCCTGCGCCACCGCCTCCAGCCACCAGGCACCGGCGTTGTGGCGCGTCTCATGGTATTCGGGCCCAGGGTTGCCCAGGCCAACCAGCAGTTTGTACATGTGCGTGAGCTTAAGCGAAACCCGGCGCGAGGAGCAAGCCTGTGCTCAACCCCGCTGCGGGCAGGCCCATTGGACGGGGAGCGTGAAAGTAAAAATGGCCCGATGAGCGGGCCAGGGTGAAAATGGCCCGACGAGCGGGCCAGGGCGAAAAAGGCCCGACGAGCGGGCCTTGCAAAGCGGTGCCGAGGGTCTGGCGCCCGCAGCTTGTGCGGCTGCCGTGGCACCAGAACGCCCGCGCTTACTTCTTGGCTTTTTTGCCTTTTTTGTCGCCAGCGGCAGAAGCCACGGGGGCGATGATCACTTCTTCCACCGGCTCGACCACTGTAGCCAGGGTGGGGTTCGGTTTGCCATGCGTGACCAGCTTGACGCCTTCGGGCAGCTTGAGGTCGTTGGCGTGGATGGCTTGGCCTTTGACGGCTTGGCCCAGATCGACTTCGATGAACTCGGGCAACTGGATGGCCAGGCACTCGATCTCGACTTCGGTCAGCACGTGGTTGACGGTGCACTTGTCGATCTTCACCGCCGGGGACGTTTCGGCGTTGATGAAGTGCAGCGGCACCTTCTTGTGCAGGCGCGTTTTGTCATCGACGCGCTGAAAATCCACGTGCAGCACCAGCGGCTTGAAGGGGTGGTATTGCACATCGCGCAGCAGCACTTTGTGCACCGTTCCGGCCAGCTCCATGTCGAGCACGGAGGCGTGGAAGGTCTCTTTGTGCACGGCGTGCCACAAGGCGTTGTGGTCGAGCTCGATGGCGATCGGTTGTTGTTCGCCACCAAAAACGATGGCCGGTGTGCGGCCCGAATTGCGCAGACGGCGGCTCGCACCCGTACCTTGCGTGTTGCGCTCAAAAGCGACAAATTTCATGTGTAAACTCCTGCTTGGGCCCGGCCGCGACCAGCTCTGGGCCCAGATTAAAAAAACGCCTCACGCCCCAATTGGGGCGCAGGCGCGGCTGTTGCTTGCAGCCACCGAGCGCGCGCTTCAGGCGCAGTCGGTGTCGGCAAACAGACTCATGACCGACTCGCCGCTGGCAATGCGCACGATGGTTTCGGCCATCAGCGGTGCCACGGAGAGCTGGCGGATTTTGGGGCAGGCCTGCGCGGCCTGGCTCAAGGGGATGGTGTTGGTGACCACCACCTCGTCGAGCGCGTTGCCTTTGGCGATGCGTTCGATGGCCGGGCCGGAAAAAATGGCGTGCGTGCAGTAGGCATAGACGCTCTTGGCACCGCGCTCCTTGAGCACCTCGGCGGCCTTGGTCAGGGTGCCGGCGGTGTCGATCATGTCGTCCATGATGACGCAGTTGCGGCCTTCGATGTCGCCGATCACGTGCATCACTTCAGACACATTGGGCTTGGGGCGGCGTTTGTCTATGATCGCCATGTCGCAATCGAGCTGCTTGGCCAGCGCGCGCGCGCGCACCACGCCGCCTACGTCGGGCGAGACCACGAGCAGGTTTTCGTAGTTTTGGGCGCGCAGGTCGCTGAGCAGCACCGGCGAGGCGTAGATGTTGTCAACCGGGATGTCGAAAAAGCCCTGGATTTGGTCGGCGTGCAGGTCCATGGTCAGGACCCGGTTGACGCCGACCACTTGCAGCATATTGGCCACTACTTTGGCGCTGATGGGCACCCGGCTGCTGCGTGGGCGCCGGTCTTGGCGCGCATAGCCGTAGTAGGGGATGACGGCCGAGATGCTGACGGCCGAGGCGCGCTTGAGCGCATCGACCATGATCACCAGCTCCATCAGGTTTTCGTTGGTGGGCGCGCAGGTGGACTGGATCACGAACACGTGGCGGGCGCGCACGTTTTGTGTGATCTCGACCGTGACCTCGCCGTCGGAAAAGCGCCCGATGCTGGCCGCGCCCAGGGGCGTTTGCAGATGCTGCGCGATTTCGGCCGCCAATACCGGGTTGGAATTGCCGGTAAAGATCATGAAATCCGGTGCTGGCACTGGAGTTTGAAATTGCATGGAAATACCGGCGCAGATAAATGGGTTTGGCAGGGGAGGAAGGATTCGAACCCTCGAATGCCGGAATCAAAATCCGGTGCCTTAACCAACTTGGCGACTCCCCTACACGGGTAACAGACCGAAGGCCTGCAACCGAATGCGGTGCTGAACCATCCCGATATTGAACAGCGTCTGCGATTATATCCGCTAACACCATCCGATCAGCGGATGCTCCCTCAAATTGCTGCAAACCCGGGCCAACCACTGTGGCGGCAGGCCCGATACCTCGGGCACGGCGCGCAACGCCTTGCCTGGCGCTGGCTTGCCAGCGAAGGCCGAAGCCTCCAGTGCCAAGGATTCCGGTGCGAGCGGATCGGGTGCCTGCGCATCCAGTGGTGCAAAAATTGCACTTCCAGAGCCGCTCATGCGCCCATCCAAGCCGCGCTCGGCCATCCAGTTCAGGCCCCAGGCGATCTCGGGGCAGAGCTCGATGGCAACCGCTTGCAAGTCGTTGCGGCCAAAGCTTGATCGGCTCTGGGGCGGGACTGGCTGGCGGGCTGGTTTCGAGCCTGCGACTTCGACGTGGCTTGCGCTTGAGTAGCTTGCAGCAAAGTCTTCGATTATAGACCGTTGTGTGTCTCGTTTTAAGGATGGATGCCGAAAAATCTCGGGTGTGGCGCTGCCGCTGGGCGGTTTGAGCACCAAGTAGCGCGCTGCGGGCAGTGCCATGGGCTGCAAAGTTTCGCCTATGCCTTCAACCCAGGCGTTGTGGCCGCCCAAAAAAAAGGGCACGTCGGCACCCAGTTCCAGGCCGATGCGTTGCAGTTCGGCAACACCCAGCCCCAAGCCCCAGAGGCGGTTGAGTGCCAGCAGGGTGCTGGCGGCGTCTGACGAGCCTCCGCCTAGGCCGGCTTGCTGCGGTATCTGTTTGTCGAGCGCGATGTGTGCGCCCCAGGGGCAGCCGGTGGCGCTTTGCAGCGCACGGGCGGCGCGCAGCACCAGGTCGTGCTCGGGCAGGGTCTGCGCCGGGTTGAGGTCTGCGCGGCTGAGCTGGCCCGCGCTGCGGCGCTCGAAGTGCAGGGTGTCGCACCAGTCGATCAGCATGAATACCGATTGCAGCAGGTGGTAGCCGTCGGGGCGCCGGCCGACGATGTGCAGGAATAGGTTGAGCTTGGCCGGGGCCGGTACGTCGAGCAACTGGGGCAGGGTCATGGGGCTGGGCGCGAGCAAGGGCGGGTCGGGGGCGTGGACAGCAGGGCCGGGTGCAGCGGCTTCAATGCAGCACCAAGCGCAGCTCGACGGCCGGGCCGGGCTGCCAGCGCCGCGCCTGCAAGCGGCCTTGCGCGTGGCGCGAGAGGTCGGCCTGCCAGCCTTCGATTGCGGCGGCTTGCCCGCGCAACCAGGCAAACAGCGCGGGCAGCGGCAGCGCCACACCGGTGAGGGCGGCGCTGAGCGCGTCCATGCTGGCGTAGGTGGTGCTGCGCCCGTTGTGTTGCAGCAGCGCTTGCTGGGTGTCCCATTGGGCCAGTGCCAGTTGCTGCCCCAGCGGGCTGGATAGGCTCAAGCTGCCCTGGTCGGCGTTGCCCCAGAGTTCGAAGCTGGCGCTGAAGTGTTGCACCGGGTCGGATTCGATGGTGAGCGCCAAGCGGCCGCTCCAGTGGGTGCGCTCGGGGCTGGCCTGGGTGGGGCTGGACTCGGGGGGCTGTGGGCGCAGCGGGGCGGGGCTGGCGCACCCGCCGAGTGCAGCCAAGCCGCCCAAACCCAGCGCCAGCAGGCACTGGCGGCGGCTCAAGCAATTTGGGTGCCTCATGGCTGCACTTGCAGGCGTTGCAGGGTTTCGCGCAGGGTTTCGTCGTCGGGGTTGATCTCTAGCCCCTTGCGCCACGCTGCGAGCGCCTGCTCGCGCTGCCCCAGCGCCCAATAGACCTCGCCCAAGTGGGCAGCGATCACCGCGTCGGGCAGGCGCTCTAGGGCTTTGTGCAGCAGGCGCAGCGCTTCGGCGGTGTTGCCCAGGCGAAATTCAACCCAGCCCAGGCTGTCGATGATGTAGGCGTCGTTGGGGTCAACCGCCAGCGCTTTTTGGATCAGGGAGCGCGCCTCGTGCAGGCGCACGTTGCGATCGGCCAGCGAATAGCCCAGGGCGTTGTAGGCGTGGTGGTAGTCGGGGTGGCGCTCGATCAGCAGGCGCAGCAGTTGCTCCATGGCCTCGTACTGGCCGGCGCGCTTGGCGGTGAGGGCTTTTTCGTACAGCAGGTCGGGGTCGTCGGGGAAGCGTTGCAGCGCCTGGCCATAGGCTTGCAAGGCGGCATCGTAGTGGCCGAGTTCGCGCAGCAGTTGGGCTTCGGCCAGCAGTTTGCGCCGCGCCTCGGCGTCGTCGCGCTCGGGTTGCTGGCGCAGCAGGGCGCGCGCCTGCTCCAGTTGGCCCTGGCGCGCCAGCAGGTGCGCGCGCCGGATGTGCAGCGCGAGGCCGCCGGGCTCGGGATCGATGCGGTCCAGCCAGGCGTGGGCGGCGGCAAAGTCGCGCCGCAGCTCGGCCAGTTGCGCCAAGTGCAGCCAGGCCTGGGTCTGGCCGAGCTGGCGCTGCTCGGCGGGCAGGGCGGGTGCGAGCTGCAAAAAGCGCTCCAGGGCGGCCTGTGCCGGCCCGGTGCGGCGCGCCTGGGTTTGCAAAATGCCCAGCAGCAGCCAGGCTTGGGCCAGTTCGGGGGCGCGCTGGGTGAGGGTGCGCAATTCTTTGTTGGCGTCGGAGGCGCGGCGCAGGTCGATCAAGGCGCGCACGTAGGACAGGTGCAGGGCGTGGCGTGCCGCCGCCCCTTCGGGTTCTGGGCGCTCCAGGTAGGCGCGCAGCAAGGCTTCGCCAGCGCGCTGCCCGCGTTCGAGCAATTCCAGCGCCAGCGCCGCCCCGTGTGCCGAGTCGGGCTGGGCTTGCAGGGCGGTTTGGGCCGATGCCAGCGCGGCATGGGGGCTGCCCTGTTGCAGTTCGATGCGGCCGATGGTGGCGTGTGCCGTTGCGGCGGTGGCGGGATCGGCCAGCGCGGCTTGCAGGGCGCAGCGGGTGGCTTGCAGGGCGGCGGGCTGATCGCTCAAGCGCGCCAGCGTGGCCGGAATGGCGGCGATGATGTCGGTGCGGCGCTCGGGTTCGGCCAGTTCGATCAGGCGCTGCAGCACCGGGCAGAGCTGGGCCGTGCGGTTTTGCGCCAGCAGAATTTGGAACTGGAAGCGCAGCGCTTCGCTGTCGTTGGGCAGGGCACGCGACCAGTCGAGCGCGGCATTGAAGGCCGAGTTGCCGGCGCGGCTGAGCAAGGCCATTTCGACCGCACGCCGAAACAGCTCGGGGCGTTGCAGGCGCACCGCGGCGTCGAGCATGAGCGAGTGCGCCCCGCCCGGGTCGCCGCGCTGAAACTTGAATTCGGCCAGCAGCAGTTGGTAAAAGGTTTCGGTGTCGAGCGCGCTCAGCGGGCCGGGGAAGTGCAGCGTTTGGGCTGGAACCGGGGTTTGCGTGGGTGCTTGGGCGGTGGCTGGCGGTTTCGGAGGATGGGCCTGCGCCTGCGCGGCGGCAAGGCACAGCGCTGCCGTGGCCGAGGCCAGCACAAACCGGCGTGCGGCCCATAGGGCGCGGTGCAGCAGGGCCTTGAAGGGGGTGGGGGCAGACGACGCAAGCATCAAGGCATGATAATGGATCGGCCTGCTGCCTCCCGTGCCCGTGTGAGAATCCGTAAACCGCCATGCCCGAACTGCCCGAAGTCGAAGTCACGCGCCTAAGCCTTGCCGAGCCGCTGCAAGGCGCACGCATCCAGAGCCTGCGGCTGGGCAAGCCCCTGCGCTGGCCCTTGGGTGTGGCACCCGAGGCTTTGCAGCAGCGCCAGGTGCTGCAGGTGCGCCGACGCGGCAAATACCTGCTGCTCGAACTGGATCGGGGCTTGCTGCTGCTGCACCTGGGCATGTCGGGCAGCTTGCGCTTGCTTCCTCTGGCACTGCCCGGGCCCGCCGGGCTGCAAGAGTGGCCCGCACCGGGGGCGCACGACCATTTCGATCTGCTCACCGACCGCGGCTTGCTGCGCCTGCACGACCCGCGCCGCTTTGGGGCCGTGGTCTATGCCGAGGGCGAGTCCGACCCGGTGGCGCTCAAGCTGCTGGGCAAGCTCGGGGTCGAGCCGCTCACGCCGGCGTTTGAGCCCAAGGCTTTCCACGCCGCCTTGCAGTTGCGCCGCGCCCACATCAAGCAGGTGTTGCTGGCCGGTGCGGTGGTGGTGGGGGTGGGAAATATCTACGCTTGCGAGGCGCTGTTTGCCGCTGGCATACGGCCCACGGCGGTGGCGGCGCGCCTGAGTCGGCCACGGGTGCAGCGGCTGCATGCCGCCATCGTGCAGGTGTTGCAGCGGGCCTTGCACTCGGGCGGCAGCACCTTGCGCAATTTTTCCAATGCCCAGGGGCAGAGCGGTTATTTCCAGTTGCAAACCCAGGTCTATGACCGCGCCGGGCAGCCGTGCCGGGTCTGTGGCACCCCGATCCGGCTGCTGCGCCAAGGGCAGCGCTCGAGCTACTACTGCCCACAGTGCCAGAAGCCTTGAAGGGCCGCTGAAGGCTGCAGGCTGCTATATTGCAGCCATGACTTTCGATCTGGAATTCGAGCGCCACGGCCAATGGCGGCGTGCGCGTGCGCAGTGGCTGGAGCAACTGGCGCAGTGGCTGGACGCGCACGACTTGCTCGACGGCGCGGCGCGCGAGCGCTTGCAGCGTTTGCGTGCGCAACTGGCCAACGACCAAGTCATGGTCGCCTTCGTGGCCGAGTTTTCGCGTGGCAAGTCGGAGCTGATCAACGCGATTTTTTTTGCCGGCTACGGGCGCCGCATCATGCCCGCCAGCGCCGGGCGCACGACCATGTGCCCGACCGAGCTGGGTTTCGACCCCGATCTGCCGCCGTGTTTGCGCCTGCTGCCGATCGAAACCCGTTTGCAGCCGCAGTCGCTGCAGGAGTGGCGCAGCGCCCCCGAGCAGTGGCAGCGCACCGACCTGGACTTGAACCAGCCCCAGCAGTTGGCGCAAGCCATCGAGCAGGTGGCGCAAACGCTGCGCGTGCCGCTGGAGCAGGCGCGCGCGCTGGGCTTTTGGCACGACGAGCAGCCGCAAGACAACCCCCTGCCGGGCCCCGACGGCTTGATCGAGGTGCCGCGCTGGCGCCACGCCCTCATCAACATGGCGCACCCTTTGCTCAAGCAGGGGCTGGTGATCGTCGATACGCCGGGGCTCAATGCCATCGGGGCCGAGCCGGAACTGACGGTCGGGCTGCTGCCGCAGGCGCACGCGGTGCTGTTTATTCTGGCGGCCGATGCCGGGGTGAGCAAATCCGACCTGGCGATCTGGCGCGAGCACCTGGCCCCTGTGGCCGAGCGCAGCGACGCCCGGCTGGTGGTGCTCAACAAGATCGATACCCTGTGGGACGGCCTGAGCAGCCCGGAGGCAATCGAAGCGCAAATTCAGCGCCAGCGCGAACACACGGCGGAGGTGCTGGGCTTGCAGGGCCAGCAGGTGATCGCGGTGTCGGCACAAAAGGGCCTGCTGGCCAAGGTGCGCCAAGATGCGCACCTGCTGCAACAAAGCCGCCTGCCGGAGCTCGAGCGTGCCCTGGCCGATGAGGTGCTGGGCCAGCGCCGCCGCCTGCTGCTGGCCAGTGTGCAGGCGGCCTTGGAGCAGTTGCGCGCCGAGGTGGCGCAGCAGTTGCAAATGCGCCAGCGCGAACTCGAAGAGCAGGTGCAGGAACTGGAAGGCTTGCGCGGCAAAAATGCGACTGTGATCCGCCAAATGCGCCGGCGCATCGAGCAAGAGCAGAACGAGTTCGATGCCAGCGCGGCGCGCATCCAGGCGCTGCGTTCGGTGCACCTCAAAAGCCTCAAAGCCTTGTTTACCCAGTTGGGCAGCAAGCGCATCAAGGCCGATGTGGCCGATCTGGCGCAGGCGCTGAACCAGAGCGGGATCAAGTTTGGCGTCAAACGCGTCTATGGCAGCACCTTTGAGCGCTTGCGCTCCGGCCTGGCAGAGGCGCAGCGCCTGGCCGACGAAGTGCAGGAGCTGCTGGCCGCGATGTTTCGCAGCCTCAATACCGAATACGGTTTTGCCTTGCAGCCCCCGCAGCGCTTCGAGTTTCAGCGCTTCGAGGCAGAACTCGAAGCCATCGAGCGCAGCCACTTGCAGTATCTGGGGGTGAGCAATGTGTTCCGGCTGGCGCAGGCCGAATTCAGCGAGCGCTTGGCCAGGGCGGTGCTCTCGCGGCTGCGCAAGCTCTACGAAGGGGCAGCCAACGAGGTCGATCTGTGGAGCAAGGCGGCGTCGGCGCAGCTCGACAGCCAACTGCGCGAGCGGCGCAAAAACTTTGGCCGCCGCGTCGAAGCGGTGCAGCGCATCCAGCAGGCTGCCGGTGGGCTCGATGAGCGCATCGACGAGTTGCAGCAGCGGTTGGTCGATCTGCTGACCGAGCAGCAGCAGTGGTTGCATTTGAGCGCCGATGCCGCGCTGGCTGAGATCGAGCCCCAGTCTGGCCCCGGCCTCGATGCCCATCCGATTCCTACCGCCTTGGCCGCCACTGCCGCCACCGCCGCCCCGCCCACGGCGCTGGCGCGCGCCTAAAGCCTGGCCGTGCAAGCGATCGAGGGTTTTTTTGCCGCCTTGGTAGGCTGGCAGCGCCGCCACGGTCGGCACGATTTGCCCTGGCAGGGCACGCGCGATCCGTACCGGGTTTGGTTGTCGGAAATCATGCTGCAGCAAACCCAGGTGGCTACCGTGCGCCCCTACTACGAGCGCTTTTTGCAGCGCTTTCCCCACTTGAGCGCGCTGGCGCAGGCCGAGCCCGACGAGGTGCTGGCGCACTGGAGCGGGCTGGGCTACTACAGCCGGGCGCGCCACTTGCACGCCTGTGCGCGCCAGCTTGAGCAACAAGGCGGGCGCTGGCCGGGCTCGGCGGCCGAGCTGCAGCGCCTGCCCGGCATCGGGGCCAGCACGGCGGCGGCGATTGCGGCCTTTTGCTTTGGCGAGCGGGTGTCGATCTTGGACGGCAACGCGCAGCGCCTGCTGGCGCGGCTGCTGGCCTTCGATGGCGATCTGGCGCACGCGCCCACCAAGCGCCTGCTCTGGCAGCAGGCCCAGGCGCTGCTGGCCCCACAAGCCAGCGCCGACCACATGGCCGCCTACACCCAGGGCCTGATGGACTTGGGGGCACAAATCTGCACCCGCAGCCGGCCGCGTTGCCCCGAATGCCCAGCCGCTGCGTTTTGCCAAGGGCTGGCGCAGCAGCGCGTGGCCGAGTTGCCGCACAAATCGCGCCGCAGCCCGCGCCGCCACGAGGACTGGTGGCTGCTGCTGCTGCGCCGCCCCGACGGGGCCATTTGGCTGCAACAGCGCCCGCCGCGCGGCATCTGGGCCGGCTTGTACGCGCCGCCGGTGTTGCACACCGAGCAGGCCGCGCTACAGCCGCCACCCGGTGCCAACGCCGGTCAAACCCCGATCCTGCATCCGGTCATCCATCACAGCCTGACGCACCGCGAGCTGCGCCTGCACCCGGTGCAGTGGCAATGGGCAGCGCAGGCGCCGCAAGCCGACCGGCCATCAGACCCGCAAGACCCACAAGACCCGGCAGCGGGGCCGGGGCGCTGGCTGCACACCTTGGGCCAGCCGCAGCAGCATCCAGCGCATCAACCCATTGCGCTGCCAGCCCCGATACGCGCCTGGTTGCTAGCAAACCTGTAGCCTGCACCAGGGTGCATGGGGCTGGGGGTTGAGGCCCATGATGCCCCGTGCCATGCGCAGTGCCGGGTTCTAGGGGTGCTGCAAGGCGTCGAGTTCGCGGTGCCGGATTTGCACGCTGGCCAAGCCCACAAAACGCTCGGCCAGGCGCTCGACCAGATACACCGATCGGTGCTGCCCACCGGTGCAGCCTATGGCGACCGTGACGTAGCTGCGGTGATCGGCCTCAAAGCGCGGCAGCCAGCGCTGCAAAAAGTCCCCGATCTGCTCTTGCATGGCAGCCACTTCGGCTTCGGCCTGCAAAAATTGCGCCACAGGGCCGTCGCGCCCGGTTAAGAGGCGCAGCTCGGGTTCGTAATGCGGGTTGGGCAAGATGCGCACGTCGAACACGAAATCGGCGTCCATCGGCACCCCGCGCTTGAAGGCAAAGGACTCGAACACCAGCGTGAGCCGGGCCGGGGCCAGTTGCAGCAGCGCCTTGACCGAGCTG
>BBPD01003402.1_pt1 | contig 14217 bp, 13 predicted proteins | sample 1344911 | NCBI WGS metagenome assembly BBPD01 (sample SAMD00019088, study PRJDB2971) | groundwater metagenome | biome: freshwater biome; feature: mineral spring; material: ground water | place: USA: CA, Sonoma | collected 2011-09 | depth surface m
ATTGCTATCTATATATCGGGCATCTTGGTTATTTATCTCGTGGGCGGTATTGCAATATTCACCGGTCTATCTACCATTTTTAACTATCTAATAGAGCAGTTCTTATCAATCCCAGAATTAGTTCTCTACAGCATTCAATTGATTTTGGGTGTCATTTTGGTTGTCTATGGGTTTATTGCGCTGCGAAAGAGTAACGAGTCAAAGCAATTGCCTAATAACCCTGGTGTTTCAACTTGGGCACTCATATCTCTTGGCGCGGGTGTAACACTTGTTGCTGATCTTCCAACCGCAATGCCATACTTTGCCTTCATTGCCAAGATGACTGAGATGAGAGTTGATATAATCATCGGAGTTACGTTTCTATTGGCATATAGCATCATCTATGTTCTTCCTCTAATCATTACTTGGGCGTTGTATCTGAAGTTTCAAGACAAAATTAAAAGCAGAATGGCATTCGTCGTAGCCAAAATGGAGAAGGTCAACAAATACATTATTGTAGGTTTTTGCGTCGTAGGAATTCTTCTCATCATAGACTCGGTGTTGTTTTATGTCGGTATCCCAATCAAGTGGTGATCCGATTACTTCCGAGTGCGGGGTGCAAATAGACGGGGGTTGCCGCCCAACATTGCGTTGCACTGGACGGCTTCGCCGCCGGTGAACACCCTCGTTGGGCGGAAAGAAAACTATAATTGAGGAATACATATGAAGCATTTTCTCTTGTTTGTGAGCATCGTTATTTCCATTGTAAGCTCAATCGCTTTTGCTCAGACCTTGCCGGTGGAGGACATTATCAAGGATGCATCGCCATCTGTTGTAAAGATCGTTGTCTACGACATCACTGGAACCAAACGGGGAGAGGGCTCAGGTTTCTTCATTAGTCGCGGCAAAATTATTACTAACGCCCACGTCGTAGATGGTGCATATTCTGCCGAGGTGCACAGTTCTCTTAACTTGTATGAGCAAATCACGATTAACAAACGCGACGATGAGGTAGACTTGGCGCTTCTTACTGTAGAGGATGTTGGGGAGCCGACAATTGCCTTGGCAGATAGCATTGACCTACGCCCCGGGCAACGAGTTCTCGCGATTGTGAACCCCCCCTCGGTCTTAAGCGTACAGTCTCTGACGGTTTGATAAGCGCCGTGAGAGGCATTCCAGGTGATATACAACTTATTCAAATCTCTGCTCCCATTTCTCTAGGTAGTAGCGGAGACCTCTACTTAACCTACAAGGTTCAGTCATCGGAGTAACTTCTGCTAGCCTGTCCGAAGGACAAAATCTCAACTTTGCTGTCGGTATTGAAACGCTGAAGCAGTTCTTGCAAATGCCAGCAAAACTTGAGCCACTCAAGAAGGCGCAAACTCGTGTACTTTGGAGAACTATACTCAAATGGGTAATCAATATAGTTGTAGGAATTGTAGCTCTTGCTTTCGGGGGAGGCTGGTGGATTATTTTCATCGTCATTATGATTCTGACCTTTCTCTTCTACATTTTGAAAGGGTTGTGGGGATTGATAATCGCACCTTTCAGAAGAAAAAATAAATCCGAGACCTTGCTTGTCGATGAAGACCCCTACCTAACAACCTCTGAAGATATGCATACAAGACAGGCGCCTCTATTTACTGAAAAAAACGAGGACGCTGAGGATGAAGCTGATGGAGAAAACTTTTTCTACTTTCACTGTTGGAAGTGTGGAGAGATAGTTGAGGTCGACAAATCAGAAGTAGCCGATACGATAGAATGCAAAGGATGTGGTACGAGACTTGATATACCAAATGAATAGAACCGCCCAATACTAAAATTTGTGTTACCATATTTTATATTTCTTGCTCTTTTTACTATATTCTTCTGGGGAACCTATTGGTCGCAATAAAAATATCTATACAGGATAGGTTTTGTATCTTTCATAACAAAGTGTAATAAATGGTAAGTCATGAATAAACTTGATGGGCTTTCTCCTATCATATCCAAATTCCGGCTTTTTTAAAACATATAGAAATTCACCTATTTTTATCTTTTTAAGAGAAATTATTCCATCTATGTCATAGGTTGCCCTGTGGATTGCACATATGCTAACCGCCAAGCCTTCCATAAAAACAAATTTTATTTTTTGTTTTCTGCACGCCTTCAAGACCTTATTCATCACAGTAAATAAAATATTTTTTGTCACTATTTTAATGCTCCCATATTTTTTAGAATAACCTTATTTTTCTAAGGTGCTCTGCCTGCATCTTTTCAAGTCACCTGTCGCCCGGTTACCAGTCAGTTATTTTTCCTACCACTTTTCCCAGTGTAAAACCTCTTCAAGGGTCCTTTTGTGGGGATTCGGTGCTTCATCAGGATGACCAATCGGAATAAGTGAAATAAGTTTATATCCTTCCGGTACTTGTAATATTTTTCTTATTTCTTCTGCGTAGAACTTTTTATCACCTGCAACCCAGCAGGAGCCCAAATCTAATTCTGCTGATGCAAGTAAGATATTTTCTGTTGCAGCACACCCATCTTCAAGATAGTATTTTGTATCTTTACAAAAAATAGCAATACAGCAGGGTGCTCCTGAAATAAACTTACCATGGTCAGTTGTATCTGCTATCTGTTTTATTTTTTCAGGCACAGTAATAACTATAAACTCCCAAGGCTGGATGTTTATTGCAGTTGGAGCAAGCCGGGCACAGTCAATGATTTTTTTAATCTTTTCTTTTGAAACAGGGTCTTTTTTGAATTTTCTTACACTTTTTCTTTTTTTCAATATATCAAACATATTTCCTCCCTATTTTAGATAACTATAAAACTGGCGACAAACTACAAATAGAGTAAAAGTGGTTTATATTTTTTACCGAAGATATTTATTTTTATTTTTCTTTTATCTAAATTTTCATAGAACATCTTTATATCTATTTTTTCATCAGGAAGAAGTGTTTTTATTTTTTCTGCCCATTCAATTACGCATACACCATCACCATAAAAATACTCTTCTATTCCAAGACTTAAAATATCGGATGTTTTTTTAAGTCTATAAAGGTCTATATGATAAAGTGGAATTTTTCCCTCATATTCTCTTATAAGAACAAATGATGGGCTTATTACAAAATCTATATTTTTTATTCCCAATCCTTTTGCAATCCCTCTTGTAAGCGTTGTTTTTCCGGTTCCGAGTTCGCCAAAAAGTGCAATAATACTTCCATTTTGAAGGTTTTGCCCGAGTATTTTTCCAATGTCCTGCGTCTTTTTTACAGAAGTGCTTATAAACTGTCTTGAAAAAGATACCTCCATTATGCTCCGTATTTTTCAAGTTTTAATGCGTGGGCAAGCATAAGTGCCATAAGTTCCTGTGCCGGGATTTTCCCTATCCCGCCGGTTTTACACTGTTTTTCGCAAAAATGTGTTATGCCATCGGGTCTGCAGGTTTCTGAAAATAATATAACCGGGTTAGGATGCCAGGAATGTCCTCTTAATTTAGAGGGCGTGGAATGATCTCCTGTTATTACCAGCACATCCGGTTTTAATGCAAATATCCTCGGTATTATTTTATCAACCTCTTCTATTGCATGAACCTTTTTATCAAAATCTCCGTCTTCACCTGCTGAGTCTGTTTTTTTTATATGGACATAGAAAAAATCATATTTTTGGTAATTTTTCTCAAGACACAAAATCTCGTCTTCTATTGTCTCACCGTCGACAGAAAGTATATCCATACCAACAAGGTGTGCAAGTCCTTTGTACATCGGATATGTTGCAATTGCAGACGGTGTTAATTTAAAGAGTTTTTGCATATTCGGAATATCAGGACTTTTGGCAATTCCCCTTAACAAGAATGTATTGGCAGGATATTCATTTTTTAGGATATTATTCGCTGACTTTATAAACATATTGATCACTCTTGCAGATTTTTTTGATTCTTCATCCAGAGCCTCTATGTCATTGGCAGGGCGTCCTTCTTTCTGAGGGTCACTATCTGTAAGGTTTTCCCCAAGTTCTTCTCCATGAAGTACAACAACAAATCTATGTTCCTTGCCAGGTTTTATTATAACTTCAACATCTTCTATTCTTGAAATGTCTTTTTGAATCCTTGCACAAAGTGCAATATTTTTTTCAGTTGCAATCCTGCCTGCTCTTCTATCTGTGATAATTTTGTTTTTATCCATTGTTGCAAAGTTGCCCCTTGCAGCAAGTGAATTTTTATCAAGTGTAAGTCCTATCCCTAATCCCTCAAGAATCCCCCTTCCTATAAGATACTTCTGAGGGTCGTAGCCAAAAAGTGCAAGATGCCCCGGGCCTGACCCAGGTGTAATTCCACTTCCCACCGCATCAATCATTCCACATACACCTGAACCTGCTACCTTGTCTAGGTTGGGTGTATTCGCAAATTCAATCTCTGTTTTTCCGTCCTTGAACGGAATTCCACCGATTCCATCAAGAACAAGAAGAACAATTTTTGAGAGTGTTTTCTGAACCAATTCTAATAAAAACTCTGCTGTTATCATTTTTCCCCTTTTTTATAGAGTTAATTGTATAACTCTCACTTCATTTCACCATATTTTTAACATATTCAATAACTTTTTCCTGAACCTGCTGTGGATTGCCTTTCACAGTACAGCCTGAGGCGGCATTATGCCCTCCTCCACCAAATTTTTGGGCAATCTTATTTACATTTATCCTGCCTTTTGAGCGGAAACTTATCTTTGTTTTGCCATCTGTTTCTTCTCCAAAAAATATCGCAACTTTTGCACTGTTTATAGACCTTGCCTGATTGATAAAATCTTCTGTTTCTTCCAGGCAGGCACCAGATTTTTTTAGCATTTCCTGTGTTACCCAGAACCATACAATCTTTCCATCTTGTGTAGAAGAAAGGGTTGAAAGAGAAAGCCCAAGAAGTTTTATCTTTGAAAATGGATTTTTCTCATATATAAAAGAAAGCACTTCATCCTGTTTTAATCCGCACTTTAACATCTCTGCCACGGTTGTAAAACTTCTTTCAGTTGTATTTACAAACCTTAAACCTCCTGTATCTGTAATAATTGCCGTATATAGATACTTTACTTCTTTGATTGTTATAGGAAATTTAACGGTTTTTAAAAGTTCCCATATCATTTCACCCGTACTTGATGCACAAGGGTTTATCCAGTATATTCCGAAATTATCATTACTTATATGATGGTCAATATTTACAACCCTGATGTTGCCTGTTATATAAGACTCAACATTGCCAATCCTGAAAAGGTTTGAACTGTCAACTACAAGAAGAGTGTCAAAATTGGCATCCTGCGGAAGTTTGTTCTTGATTGTCCTCCAATAAGGTAAAAATCTATAATTAAAAGGAACAGGGTCTTCATTTACAATCCATACTTTTTTACCGATATGTTTTAAAAAACTTGCCATAGCAAGCTGACTTCCGATAGAATCTCCCTCAGGCCTTATATGGCTTGTCAGAAGAACAGATTTTGCTTTTCTTAAAACATCCAAAACCGTTTTTATAGAACCTCTTACATCTAATTTTTTTGACATATTTTTTTGGTTTAACACATATCTTTTTCTTTAATCTGTTGTAGTATCTTTTCTATTTTTATTGAATGGTCTAATGATTTATCAAGAACCAATGTTATCTCAGGTATAAATCTCAGCCTTACCTGTTGTCCGACCTTTTTTCTTATAAAAGGAAGCATCCCTTTAAGCAAAGAAAATCCCTCTTCCTTTTCCTTGCCCATTATACTTATAAATACCCTTGCAAACCTCAAATCGTTTGTGCATTCTACTCTTGTGACTGTTATAATTCCTGCTGAGGTATCCTTAAGCTCATTATGAATTATTGCACTTACAGACTCTCTTAAGACCTCTTCAACCCTTTGACATCTTATGCTTTTCATTGCAAACCCTTTCTGACCCAGTCTAACATCTGCTCTCTTGTCTTAATTTTACCATCTAAAAAAAGCGATTTTGCCAAACCAAATATTTTACCATATTCCGGACCAGGTTTTAAACCAAAACTTTTTAAGTCATCACCTGTTAAAGGAATACTGATATTTTTATAGATATTTACAAAATCAACAACCTTTTTTCTCTGTCTACTGTTGCACAATGCAAGGATAAGAAAAATTGCCTCCTTGGGAAGATTTACAAGCAAATCATAAATCTGATGAGGAAGGCGGGCACTTAAAATCTTTTTTGATACAACAGGCACATACTCTCTGCAATTGATAATAATGCTTGAGTCTTCTTTTGAAAATACAAACTTTTTTGTCACATCTGCAACATTTTTTTTTCTCATATACATCATCAATCCGGCCCAGTATAACCTCCATAATTTGATATCTGTTTTATCTATTATATTTAATACTTTTTGTAGTCTGTTCAATAACATTCTTGTTTTTCCCTTATATTTTAATGAAGGATGAATAAATGTAAGTTCATGAAGTTGATACATCCTGTCAATAGTCTTTACAGGTTCTTCTTCCTCAAAAATAAGTATAATCTCATCTCTTATTCTTTGATTCTCCAGTTTGCCTATAATCTGCATATTTACAGCACGTTCTATAAGTTGTCTTGTGTGGTTCTCTATCCTGAATCCTAATTTTTTTTCAAGTCGTACTGCCCTGAATATTCTTGTAGGGTCTTCAACAAAACTAAGTGAATGCAACACCTTTATCCTTTTTTTCTGTATATCCTCCCATCCCCCATAATAATCTATCAGGCTCTTGAATTCTTTCCCATCTATGCGGATAGCCATTGCATTGATTGTAAAGTCTCTTCTTGCAATGTCCTGATATAATGACGAAACCTTTACCTTTGGAAGTGCCGCAGGGTGCTCATAATATTCCTTTCTTGCAGTTGCAAAATCTATCTTTTCTCCTGATGGAAATAAAACTGTTGCTGTACCAAATGCTTTATGAAAAGTAATCTTTCCGTTCTTAATCCTTGAAATATGTTTTGCAAATTTTATGGCATTTCCTTCCACAACAAGGTCAATATCAAATTCTTTTCTTTTAAGGATTATATCCCTTACCATACCTCCTACTGCATATACCGGGATACTGTTTTGTCTTGCATATTCTCCGATTGTTTCAAGCAACATAAGTACATATCCCGGTATTTGTGTTTTTAGAAAACCTGCAACGGAAATCTCTTTAGGTGCTTTTCTTTTTTTATAAGAGGTAGTTTCAATAAGTCCTTTATGCAACGCCCCTAATACATCAGAACGGGTTACTATGCCTTCTATCTTTTTATTGCGCCCTACAAGAAGTCTTCCGGTATGGTGCAGTGCCATAAGATGTTGTATTTCAGAAACAGGTGTATTTGCTTTTATAAATACCGCTTTTCCGGACAAACAACCCTTTACAGGAATTTTACCAAGTCCGTGCCTGAATGCCTTATCCATATCAGAACGGTTCACTATTCCTACGGGAGTGCTATTTTTTATCACTGGAATCCCAGCCATACCAAGTCTAATCATAATTTTTCTTGCGCCACTTACGGTCTGATTTTCTGAAATTGTTTTTACAGGCATTGACATAATATCAGAGGCAACAACAGGTGGTCGGACACTGTTTTTAAGTAAATGTATAATCTTGCTATTTAACCTATCAAGAGATATATTTTTTATAGATGCACTTGCAGCCGTTGAATGTCCTCCTCCTCCGAGAAATCTTAAAATAAGCCCTACATCAACAGATGGATTGCTGCTTCTTCCTATGATTTCAATATTAGAAGGACTTGATATGATTACAAAAAGCGTATCAAAATTTTCTATTTCAAGAAGTTTATGTGTGAGCAGTGCGGCATCAGGTAAGCTCTTTTCAACCTGTACGGACGATATCGGAATCTGAATACCATTTATATTGTAAGGATGTGTAGAATGGAGCATCTTTGAAAGTATATTCAGTTCATATTCTGTAAGTTCTGTTCTTAAATATCTTGCAATCATACTTACATTTGCACCTTTTTCAAGCAGAAATGCACACGCTTTTATGTCAATAGGGGTTGTATTGGGAAATGTAAAAGAACCCGTATCCTCATATATACCCAATGCAAGTATTGTAGCCTCAAGAGGAACTATCTTTATGGCACTTTTTTTTATTTTTTCTACAAAATATGTAGTGGTAGAACCTGTATTTGAATGTATATCAACAGTGCCTCTTATATCTCCTTCCATTCTCTGGTGATGGTCGTATATGTGAATATCAACATTTGAATCTTCAATAAGATTTTTAAACTTACCAATCCTTTCGGGTCTTCTTGTCTCAACAATTATAAGCTTTTTAACATCTTTTAAGTCTACATCTTTTTCTTCAAGAATACCAAATCTGTCTTTTAAAAGTATCATAATATCTTTTACAGGTCTTTCCTGTGAACCGAGCAGCACAATACTTGCATCGGGATATATCTTATTTGCCCCTATACACGATGCAAGTGCATCAAAATCTGCATTTATATGCGTTGTTATAATTTGCATTTTCCTTATTATAACATATTTATTCTGAAATTCCGACAACATAAGAATAAAATACGAACCCATTCCCCTTTTTCTAAAGGGGTAGCAACGAAGTTGACGGGGTATTCAATAAGGGAGGGTGGGGGTGGATTATCTTTTCAATTTTCAATTTTGGGTACCCTTTGGGTGGGGGAAAACATCAAGGTTAAATGTTCTCTATCCTTATTCTGTAAGCGAGGGCGTTTGCTAACTTAAATATATCAGAAGGCAGTGTTTCAAATACTGGCATAATAAACAATCTGCAAGAGTATGTGCCGCCAAGGGGTGTGTTTCTATATAGATGTATAAAAAAATATCAGGCTATTATACTCATCATCTGTATCAATAACCTGTTTCATTGTATGGACACAAGTATCTGAACAGAATAACATACTCTTTGCTGTGTCAGTTACAAAAGCCCAGTCATTATTTATGAATATGTATTCTGTCGGATCCTCAACTGATATTCTCCTATCAATGGCACAGTCTGTAAGATTTCTGGTTATGGTTCTCGGTCTTTGAATACTTGATATAACACAAATTGGGAAAATATTATCTATTACCGGAACGGGAAAATCAAAACTTTTTTCTATTTCAAGAATAGGAATTTCCCAATACAGCCTGTATGTAATCTTTTTTTATGTTATGTTTTAAATTTTATTCATATTTTCCCCACCGTTTTTAAAAACTCTGTTTCAGAAATTATTTTTAAACCCAATTTTTCAGCCTTTTGCTTTTTTGAGCCCGGTTCTTTTCCTGCAACAACATAACTTATATTTTTTGAAATACCGGATGAAACCCTGCCGCCGAGGCTTAGGACAAGTCTTTCTGCCTCAATCCGTGATAAGGATTTTAATATCCCTGTAAATACAAACCTTTTTCCTTCAAGAATGCTTTTTGAGATCTTTTCCATACAAGGATTTATACCTGCACTCTTTAACTTTTCTAAAATCTGCTTTGTTTCAGCAGAAGAGAAAAACCTGTGTATAGAAGCAGCCATAACAGGACCTATATTTTCTGTATCTGCAAGTTTTTCTTCTTTTGTCCTGGCAATATTATCAAGTGTTCTATATTCCATAGCAAGAACCTCTGCACTTCTTGAACCCACATATCTTATGCCGAGACCGTTTATAAGATTGGAAAGAGACCTTTGCTTGCTTTTTTCTATTGCATTAAAAAGATTCTGTGCAGACTTTTCCCCCATCCGTTCAAGTTCTGCTATAGCCTGTTTTTTAAGATAATAAATATCTGCATAGGACTGGACAAGTCCTTTATCAACAAGTTGAGAGATCAGCACCTCACCTAATCCTTCTATATCCATACACGAACGGGATGCAAAATGTTTTATGCTTTCTTTTAATTGTGCAGGGCAGGACGGATTTTCGCACCTTACGGCAACCTCTGTCCTTTCTCTTATAACATTGCTTTTACATACAGGACACCTGTCAGGCATCTTAAATTGCTGTTCCTCGCCTGTCCTTTTTTCTTTTACAACCTCAATAACCTGAGGGATTATCTCTCCTGCCTTTTCAACAATAACAGTGTCTTTAATCTTTATATCTTTTCTTGCTATCTCATCCTCGTTGTGGAGAGTTGCCCTGCTTACCTGTGTTCCTGAAAGATAAACCGGTTTTAGTATTCCAACAGGAGTAAGAACCCCTGTTCTTCCCACACTTATTATAATATCTTCAAGTATTGTCTGTGCCCTTTCCGGCTGGTATTTATATGCAACCATCCAGCGAGGAGATTTTGCAGTTGTCCCGAGAAGTTCGTGATACTTGAAAAGATTTACTTTTATAACCATTCCATCTGTATTAAACTCAAGGTGCCTTCTTTTGGTTTTCCAATCATTACAGAATTTGATAACCTCTTCTATATCTTCACACACCCTTCTTACAGGATTTATGGGTATTCCCCATTTTTCATATAAACTATATAGATGGTTCTGTGTGTCTGCTTTTAGATTGTGCGAATAACCTACACCCCATGCATAAAATTTAAGATGTCTTTTCGCAACAATACTTGAATCAAGAAGACTTAATGAACCCCCCGCCGCATTTCTTGGGTTTGCAAATTGTTCAAGCCCCTTCTCTTCAAGTTCTTTGTTAATTTTAACAAAATCCTTTTTATCTATATAGACCTCTCCTCTAACATCAATCTCATCGGCAACATCTTTTCCCTGCAATACAAGAGGAATACTTCTTATTGTCCGAAGGTTTTTTGTAATATCGTTCCCCACTGTGCCGTCTCCTCTTGTTGAGCCTCTTATAAAACTACTATTTTTATACATAATAGAGACAGAAATACCATCTATCTTTGCTTCAACTATATAAGACACCGAGGTCGCACCTGATATCCCAAGTATCTTTTTTACTCTTTTATCAAAAGCAACAACCTCCTCAGATGAATATGTGTTACTTATACTCAATACAGGGAACTTATGCTTAATCTTTACAAACTCTTCAAGAGGCACACCCCCCACACGCACTGTCGGTGAGTTGGGTGTTTTAAGGTTTGGATTTTGTTCTTCTATTTTTTTTAATTTTTCAAAATACTTATCATATTCAAAATCTGTAAGAACAGGACTATTATGTGTGTAGTATGTAATATCTGCAAGGTTTATTATGGACCGTAAAAGTTCTATATTCTCTGGCAAATGGGATATATCCTGCTCTTGCGCGCAGGGGCTGGATGCACCTTGAAGGTTTTTTTTAATCTTTATTATTTCTTCTTTTATCTGCTGTGGTGTATTCATAACAAAAATAGGGGGAGGTGTTTTTCCTATCTACTACCTACTACCTCCTACCTCCTATCTCCTACCTACTATTTTTTCTCATCTTCCTTCTGCCAATCTTGATGCAAGTATTGGATGAAGACCCGCATTATAAATCTTTTTTTGTGCCAACGACACATTGTATTCTACTCTTTTTATTTCAACAATATCTTTTTTTGAATCATATATAACATAGCATGCCCTTGGATCTCCGTCTCTGGGCTGTCCCACGCTTCCGACACTTACAATCTGTTTAACAAGGGGTGAATATTCTGTTTTCCAGTTATAAGAATATTCAACAGGACCTTCAATTGTTTTTTGAAATATCATAGGAATATGTATATGCCCTATAAAACATAACGGAGTTGTCATCAACTGAAGTGTTTTTTCTGCCACACTTGCATTGAACATATAATCAAATCTTTCAGGTGCATCAAGCGTTGAATGAACAAGAACAAACCTTTTCTCCTGAACAATAAGAGGAAAAGAACGAAGGTAAAAACAGTCTGATTCAGATAAAAGATAACAGGTCCATTCTATGGCTTCTTTTGCAACTGTATTAAAATAGTCAAGGTCTACAAGTCCCACACATCCCCAATCATGGTTACCGCATACAATGGTCGGTTCAAGTTCTTTTACTATCTTAATGCACTTTTCAGGATCTGCTCCATATCCAACTATATCACCCACACACACATATCTATCTACCGATTCTAGACTGCATGCATTAAGAACAGCCTCTAGCGCTTCTAAATTACTATGTATATCACCCAATATCGCGTATTTCAATTTCTATTTCTTTTCGTCTTGTCTTTGGCCTTTTTTTTAAAAAATACTTTTGCATTCAAAACCTGATCTGGAATATTGACATATCTCCTGTCGCCTCCTGCCACCGAATATCTTCATTTACTATATAATTGCCTAAATGACTTTTCCTTATGTTTGAAAGAAATCTTTCTAATGCTGACTTTTCGCCCTCGGCAACTATCTCAACATTTCCATCGGGAAGGTTTTTCACATACCCGGCAATATCATAACTTTTTACAATGTATTTTACAGTATATCTAAAACCTACTCCCTGAACTTCTCCTGAATATATAACACAAACCCTTTTCTTCATACACTTTTATTATAATATTTTATTTGTATAAAATCCATCGTTTTATAATTTTTTGTTTTTTTTAAGGTGTGATAACAAAAATTTAAGAGAAAAAGTCTTGACCCGGTTAGAAATTCATGATAAAATTTCCGAACAGGGTTGACAAAATATTACTTCAAATAATATTATAAAAACCAGTGGAATACCCAATTTAAGTTTATTAACAAAAACATACTACACAAAGAGGGTTATTATGAAAATTACAGAGAAGGAACTGGGGAAACTGGACAGGGAGTTTGCCGGCTATCTTGAAGGGAAAAGGGTTGATGAATTTTTTGGTGAGTTTAACATTCTGTTTGCTGCCGGACACTGGTGTGCCGGAGACTTCCTGGACCGTTTTGCCGGCAAGGGTTACAACCCGGAATTGAAGTCAGATATTGTCAGTCAAATGGAGCGTGTGGCAGCTGCCGGTATCCAGGGCATTGAATTTCACGAAAACATCTTTACAGATGAAAAACGTCGGAAGGTCAACAGCCGCATAAATGAAGTAAAAAAGGCTTTAAGAAAACTAAAACTGACGCCCACCAACATGAACACCAATCTCTGGACAGATCCTTACTGGAAATTTGGGGGCCTGACCAATCCGGATAAAGGAATCCGTAAAGAGGCAATCGCCGTAACGCTTCAGGGCGCAGAAATTGCCAGGGAGGTAGGGTGTTCATCCGTTGCGCTCTGGCCTGGTTCTGACGGCTGGGATTACAACTTTGAAGTAAATTACGGCACTCTTCTGGAGCGTTTTCTGGATGGATGCTGTGAGATAAACAAAAAGGCAAAGAACTTAGGTTTGCGCTTTGGAGTTGAGGCCAAGATGAAAGAGCCAAGAGAAGGCCATATGATAGTCCCGACGACGCACTGCGCCATTCTGGTTGCAAAAAAGGTCAACAAAATCTGCGGCGGCACCAATATGGGCGTTGCGGTAGATTACGGTCATGAGATGATGAACGGCCTTGAACCCGCCTTCAGCCTGTACCTGGCGAAGGAGTTTGATGTTCCGGTAGTCAACTTCCACATCAACGCGGCCAAGTGGCGGTCAAACGACGAGGACCGGGTGGCCGGCACCTCAAACCTCTGGGAATTGGTTGACTTTTGTTATGCGGCTTTGGACACAGGATATTCCGGCTGGTTCGGCGAGGACCAATTTACATACCGTATGGAGCCGGTCAGGGCAATGTCCCTTTCCAGGGAATTTTTCGCCAATACAATGAAGAAGGCGTTGCTCATCTGGAAAGATAAGACAAAACTTATAGAAGCCCAGAAAACCGGCGACGCCGGAAAAACGCTTGAGGTCGTGAAGAAAGTCATGTTCTAAAAATAAAATGGCAACTGTAAAAAAATATAGTTTGGGTCTTGACTTTGGGACCAACTCTGTACGGGCACTTATCGTTGAACTTTCAAAAGGGAAAGAGGTGGCAGACTGCGCTTGGAATTACAGGTACGGAAAAGACGGCGTAATAACCTCCCCTGGCAATCCACATCTGGCGCGTCAGGACAGGCGTAGCAGTGCGGTTCATCGCACTAAACAATGTCACGTAGTCGCATAAATGCGACCGCTATACTACTTCCATACAAAGTTTACTGAGGATTTATAAGAAATTACTTAAATTCAACCTTTTTTCAACCTATTTAGATGTCCTGACAATAATATCAATCTGACCTCTTGTTTGATTGCTTTTAGTATTCATCCATAGTAACATCTTCTTCTTGTAAAGGGAATTATACAATCGGCTCTAATGGTTCGGACACATCGGTAGTCTCTATTTGGGATAATAGTTTACGGTATACAAAAGCCATCGCAACCATTGTTGCAGGAATGGTAGCAAA
>BBPD01005103.1_pt3 | contig 14186 bp, 18 predicted proteins | sample 1344911 | NCBI WGS metagenome assembly BBPD01 (sample SAMD00019088, study PRJDB2971) | groundwater metagenome | biome: freshwater biome; feature: mineral spring; material: ground water | place: USA: CA, Sonoma | collected 2011-09 | depth surface m
GCTAATCTATTGGCTAAGTCATACCTACTGCTTTCAGAAAGAATTACTGCTACTACTTCTGGGTCATTAGCTGGAGCATAGGCAACCAGCCACAAGTGAGGTCTTTCGTTACGAGCAGTCTGAGCTGTACCAGTCTTAGCGGCTACTTCTATAGGCAACTCTCTGAGTGGGCTTAATCCACCACCGTGAGTAACTGCTCTTCTTAGCCCTTCTTTGATTACTTTAATTGTGTTCAAAGGTACATCCTGGAAAAGGGGAGGAAAATAAGCTCGGTATATTTCTTCACCCTGGTTGTTCCTGACACTCTTGACTATATGGGGATTAACCCTATACCCACCATTGGCAATAAAACTGTAAAAAGATGCCATCTGCAGAGGGGTTGCCAGTAAATAACCCTGACCAATTGATAAATTAGCGGTATCCCCAGCATACCATCTCTCTTTTATTTTTTCTCTTTTCCATTGGGGATTAGGAAATAAGCCCTGAAGTTCGTTGGGTAAATCTATACCTGTAGGTTTGCCAAATCCAAGATTTTCAGCGTATTCAACTATCTTGTTAATACCAACTTCTGCTCCCAGCGTATAAAAATAGACGTTACAGGAGACAGCGATTGCTTCGCGCATATCAACCGCTCCATGTCCCCTTGGATAAGTCCAGCATCTGAAAACCCTCCCTCCTACAGTTAAAAAACCACGGCAATTTACTACTGTTCTATCTGTAAACATTCCGCTTTCTAGCCCAGCAATAGCTACTAAAGCTTTAAAGGTAGAGCCAGGTGGATATTGACCACTAATAGCCCTATTAACCAATGCTCTGCCTTGCATCCAGAGGTTCCAGATAGCCTGTCCCAATCCTCTAACGAAATAATTAGGATTATAATTGGGGTTACTAACAAAAGCAAGAATTTCACCATTTTTAGGGTTCATCAGAATAGCAGCCCCCGGTAAATCTTTAATAATATCTGATACTTTCAGCTGAAGTTCGTCCGACAGTGTAAGAACCAGGTTATTACCTTTTTCGGGCAACTTTTCACTTTGCAAAAATCTTTCTTTACCGAGAACATCAACTTTGAATACTTGCTTTCCTTTTATACCTCGTAGATATTCTTCATACTGTTTTTCTACACCAGTTTTACCAATTCTATCTCCTGAAGTATAGCCCCGATGAAATAATCTAAACAGCTCTTCTTTACTTATTTCATCCACATATCCTATAGCATGAGCAAAAGATTCTGCTTTCTCATATTTTCTTAGCGGGGACATCTCTACGGATAATCCCGGGAACTCTTTTTCTTTTATTTTCAGTTCCAAAACTTTGTCCAGGGGAATATCAACCGCAACTATCCTGGGATAATAATAGGGTAATAACTCATCATTTATAGCTTTCAAAACATCCTCTCTGGTAACTCCTAAGGTAGAAATAAGTAATTCAATTATCTTATCTTCATCTTTGATGTCTGCTGGAGTAACTTTTATTACATAAGTAAGAATATCATGAGCTAAAATTGTCCCTTCCCGGCTAACTATATTGCCCCGGGGTGCTTGAACCAGTATAGTTCTGAGAAAGTTTCTAACTGATAGATTAGCATACTCCTCGCCTCTAATTACCTGAAGGTAAAACAGCCTACCTGAAAAAAGCAGGGTTAAAACAAGTATTAATATTAATGCGAAAAACTGCTTTGCCCGGATATCCATGGGGAAACTTTAATAGCGTAGAATAAAGCCAAAAGCATAGTTAATAGTACTTTTGGTAATAAGGCGGTCAAAAACTGGGAATTTATTTGCAGGTTGAAAAACAACACTTTAATTATCAGGAAAGCAGTATAGGTTAACATCACCTTTAAATCAACCGAAGAAGTAGAAATAAACAGATTTCTACCGGTAGTTATAAGGTTAATAATATACTGAATAGCGAAAGGTAATAATAGTAAAACCACCAAAAATAAAGGCTCCCTGCTAACTGAAGCACCTAAAAGTATTGTCAGAAAGAAAGGTAAATTTAGTCTATGGTTTTTACCTGATTGACTGATGGTTATAGCCAGAGGAAGGTCAAATAAAGAAAAAAAAGGCCAGGTAGAAATGAAGAAAGAGCTTATCAGGATAATTGAAGGCCAATAGGTTTTCAATCAGGATTTACCCCCAATACTATGAGAAAGAACCTTCCTCCTGCTGGATTTACCAGGGGTTCAACCTTAGCAGAAGGAGTTATTTTGCCAACAACATCAACTGATTTTATTTTTCCGATAGGCAAACCGAAAATACCTTCTCTGGAAGAAGATACTACCAGTTGACCCACCTGAATCTGAAGGTTTAATGAGAGGAACTCCATATTTAGATTTTCTTTCCCTCCTCTCACCACCCCCATTTCTCCTCCTGGGTCAACCATGCCTCCTATAGCAAAATCCTCATTGTTGGTGAGAACTGCCAGGGAGGTGGTTTCAAATACTCTAACCACTTTCCCAGCAACACCTCCGCCATATAAAAGGGTTAAGCCTTCTACTACACCATCCCGGGCTCCCCTATCCAGGATGAGGGATGGAGAAAAAATACTAAAATCGGTCCCGATTACTCTTGCTCCTATAAAATTAAGATTTATCGGAAGCTCTTTAATTTTCCATAAATCTCTTAAAACTTTGTTTTCCGCTCTTAATCTTTCAATTTGCAGGTTTAAAGTTTTAATAAGCTGTAAATTCTCTTTATAATCAGCTCTTTCTCTCAAAACATTTTCAAAATTAATAATAGCTCCTCCCCAATCTTCAATAGCCCTGCCAAGGTTCCACCAAAAAGAAATTAAACCTCTGGTGGAGTCTATAATAGAACCTCCGATAACCGTGAATAAAGGTTTACCACCAGGCGGAGTAATTGATAAAACAATGACAACCAAAAGTAGTAGGAAGACCTGTAGAATGGTTTTACTCATTTATCTATTAGTTTTAGAGGAAAACAATACTTTTCTAAATATGCTCAAATTAGACAGCGCTTTACCTGCCCCTAAAGCGACCGATTCCAGGGCTTTGGGAGCTATATGTACAGGAATACCAATTTCCCTGGTAAGAAACTGGTCAAGGCCTTTGATTAAAGCTCCGCCTCCTGCCAGCATCATGCCCCTATCCAGGACATCAGCTGATAATTCAGGTGGGGTAATTTCCAGGGTAGATTTCACCAGGTCAGCTATACCGGTGAATATTTTTTGAAGAACATCCCTCAACTCATCAGAATTGGCTTCTACCATCCTGGGAAGGCCTGAGATTAAATCCCTTCCTTTCACAGGAGCTGTTTTTACCCCATTATAAGGAAAAGCAGAACCGATATTTATCTTAATATCTTCAGCGGTATAATCTCCAATTAGTAAATTGTAATGGTGGCGGAAAAACCTGCTAACTTCTTCGTTCATCTCGTCGCCTGCGATTCTGCTGGACATAGAAGCTACTATTCCTCCCATAGAGATGACTGCTGCTTCAGTGGTTCCACCACCTATATCTAACACCATACAGCCACGAGGTTCCATAACGGGTAAACCTGCACCAATAGCTGCAGACATAGGTTCGTCAATAAGATATACTTCCCGAGCTCCAGAAGCTAAGGTTGCTTCTTCTACCGCTCTTTTTTCCACCTGAGTAGCTCCTGAAGGAATGCCTACAATAACACGGGGTTTGCCAGCTAAAAAACTCCAGAATGATTTATTTCTGCTTAAGGCTTTGTCTATAAAATAACTTAACATGGATTCGGTTACGGAAAACTCAGCAATAACACCATCTTTTAATGGTCTACAGATATATATATCATCAGTTGTTCTGCCTGCCATCCTCCGGGCATCCATTCCAACAGCAAACACTTTATTACTTCTACGCTCCAGGGCTACGATGGTAGGTTCATTAACTAAAATCCCACTTCCTTTAACATACACAATGGTAGTTGCGGTGCCTAAATCTATGGCAATATCTTTTCCAAACATTATTTTAATTTCTCCTTTATAAGAAGGTTTAACAAAATTATTGTATCATGATAATTATCATTAATTTAAATAATAAACATATAAACCTACTAATAAACCCAATAAACCCCCGAGAGACACCTTGAATTTAAAAGAAAAGGAGAAAGACATAATAATTAAGTTAACCTCATTAACAATCAGCTTTAGTTCCGGCCCCTCAAATAATATAGGAATAACATCTTTTAAAGCTAAGGCCACTACATTTCCCAGGAGTAAACCAAAAAACAGTGCGCCTATAAAAAAATACTTACGATTGTAAATCCTTGCCACTTATAAAACCTCCCAATCTTCTTAAAGTATACGCCCCGGTTGTTCCGATAAACACCCCTGCTAACACTCCGCTTAGTAATAAAAAAGGAAGATAAACCACCAGATAGGGCTGCTGTAACAATATGACCACCATCAACCATTGAGTAAAATTATGCATCAAACCACCTAACATGCTTACAGCTACCACGCCTGTCTCCCTTTTATAAAAATAATACACTGCTTCCATAATCAAAGCGCTAACCACGCCTCCACCTAAACTCAGAAACCCCCTCAAATCAAAACCCAGAAATAGGTTTACGGTTATAGTTCTTAGAATAGTTATCCAGATAGCTGAATAAGTTCCTAGTGAATACAAGCCAATTACTGACATCAGGTTAGCCAGGCCGAGCTTAATTCCAGGTACTGGAGCTGGTAGAGGTGGTTCTATTAAATTGAGCACTACTCCCAGTACTGTTAGAATACAAATTCTAACCATCTTGTTAGTGGGTGAGTCCATCAATTTGGGCTCCTCCCCGGTAGTAAATAATTATCCTGTTAGGTAAACAAACTATAGTTTGGGGGGGCTCACTTATCCAACCCTGATTCATGCATATTTTATCAGGACAGTAGTGGGGTGAGGCTGGGTTTACTCTAATTTTATAACCATCCAGGTTTAGGATTAAAACTCCCCAGGAACCTTTTAACTCCACAGTTCTCTTTTCGGAGGGAAGGGGTATTTCTGTAAAAACCTGTCTTTTATATTCTACCACTACCGATTTAATGCGCTGATTAGCCCCCCCTATTCTGTTTAGAAAGAAGTATATTAAAAAGGATGATAATAACATAAAAATGATAAACAGATAAATCAGTAAATCTCCTCTTTTCATAACTCAGGCTGAAATAATCTTTCAGCCTCTCCGGTGAAATGAATCTGTAAATCAGAGGTAATAATTATAGCTGATAATGATTTTTGGGTAAGAAATTCCATCCCTTTCTCTAACCCCATAGCAAAAACAGCTGTAGAAACAGCATCGGAAAAAAGACCGTTTTTATTTATTATGGTTACGCTCACTAATTCCTCAGCTGGATAACCCGTAAAAGGATTTAGTAAGTGGTGGTATCTTTTTCCACCAATAATATTATACCTTTCGTAATCACCTGAAGTTGAAACTACCGTAGTTGATGGTAAGTTTAACACCCCAATTATACCATCTTTTCTGGGATGTTGAATTCCAATTCTCCAATAATTCCTTCCAGGTGGAGAACCATAAACCCCTATAGTGCCTCCTGCATTGATAACAGCTCTATCAACCCCCCGGTTACGAAGTATTCCAAAAGCCCTATCCACAGCATAACCCTTAACCACAGCTCCAAAATCAAGAGATACCCCGAGAATAGTAAAGGATACCTGACCATCTGGTTCATTTATAATTATATTTTCAGTTTTACTTAAAGATATTGCTTTTTTTATTAAATCTATATCGGGTAAAACAGAATCCTCTTCTCCTTTAATTATTGGCCTCCAGAGATCAACCAGGGGTCCAATTGCCGGATTAAAATAACCTTCAGTATAACCTGACAACTTTATACTCTCTTGGAGTAAATTTTCAAAGATTGAGGGAATTGAAACAGGTTTTTCAAAAGCATTTTTATTAACATTATAAATAACCGAGTTTTCATCGTAACGATTAAAGATTGATTCCAGTAATTTAAAATCATTTAAAATCTCTTCTAAAACTGCCTCTCCTGGTTGATGGTAAATGGTAATTTCTAAATAGGTATCCATAGCAAAATCTCTAATAGTTTCCGGTCTGGGCTCTGTTTTATTTACCCAGTAGGCAAATGGTATGACTAAAGCTAAGATAATCAGGGGTAGATATTTAAATACTCTCCGCAAGACTTACAACCTCCCTTTTCTGAAACATTAACCTCATAAACCTCAAATCCGCTCCTTCTTATGGCAACACTACCACACTGTGAGCATAAACTGTTTTCTTCCAAACTTTCCCAGGTATTCCCTATATAAATAAATTCTATTCCACACTCCTTACCAATTTCTCTGGCTTTGATTAGCGATGGTAAAGGGGTTGGAGGAAGATAAGAAAAATCAAGATAGGGAAAAAACCTGGTAATATGCCAGGGGGTTTTCTCTCCCAGTTTTTCGCTTATAAAAGTAGCGATTGACCTAATTTCATCCTCAGTATCATTGATGGTGGTAATAATGTTGGTAACAATTTCTACATGGGTCCCGGATTCTCTTGCTTGCAAAGCGGAGGCCATCGGTATTTTGACATCAGATATTCCTGTTATTATTTTAAAACTGTTCTGAGTAAAAGCTTTGATATCAACCCTGTAAACATCCAGGTATTTGAGTAATTCGCTTAAAGGCTTTTCCCTGATAAATCCATTGGTAACCATAACCGTGTATAAATTATTCTCCTTAGCAATTTTTGCGCTTTCTATCACATATTCAAACCAGATGGAGGGCTCGTTATAGGTCCAGCTTACTCCTTTAGAGTTTGTTTTTAAGGCTGTATTTATCAACTGGTGAGGAGTAATATCCCTTAAACTTTCATTTTGACTTGACGAACGAGATAACTCCCAATTCTGACAGTGGCGACACTTTAAATTACATCCCACCGTCCCTGCAGAAAGAACTGAACTTCCGGGTTTATAATGATAAACAGGCTTTTTTTCAATTGGGTCAACTGCTAAGGAAGCAACCTGGTTATAAATCAAAGTATAAAGGACGCTGTTAATATTTTCCCTTACACCACACTTACCTATTTTTCCTTCGGATAGCAGGCAAAGGTTGGGACAGAGAAGGCAACGAACTTTATTATCTATTAAAGGTTCAAAATAAGATGCTTTTCTCAACAAATTAAATTCCTTTTATTTATTGGTACTTTTGAACTTTAAAAAATTAATCTCATCAATGCCAGTTTTTAATCGGATAAAGTTTAATTGTTGTTCCACAGAATTTATACCTTCCATACCTACCAGGTAAAAACACCTCTTCTGAAGCCTTTTTTCACTTTTACTCTATACCTCCCACCAGATAACCTACACCAAAAGGACCTTCATAAGAATACAGCTTTGTCTGAAAGTTTGAATCAGAGAATGCCCCAATTAAAGTCATTAAAGGTCTATAGCCACATTCCCCCGCTCCCTCTAATAACTCCCAGTCCATATTTTTTACCCTAAAAACATCGCCGGTTTCAAAGAAATTAGCTACCATGCTATCAAATAATTTTCCCTGGGGGTTATATCCAGCAGGTGCGTTTAAGGTTAAACGATGCGATAAATCACCACTGGCAACTATCAGTAGATTTCTATTCAATTCTCGTGCAGTTTCGCTGATAATTTTTCCAAAGTCAATATGATAATCCGCTCCCTCCCAGGCTATACTGGTGATAACCAGCTTCCCCTTGATCCCTTTTTTATGTAAAAAATATAAGGGTAACATGGTGCCATGGTCCAGGGAAGTTTTATATAAGGGATTGAATTTAACCCTATTTTCCTTAGAGATTAGGCGTGAAATAAATTCTTCGTCACATTCAGCAGAAAGAGTTATCTCAGGCAAACCAAAATTGAAAAAATTCCCTTTAACCTCTCTGGAAGTTAGAACCGATATGGCATTTCTGGAAACTGGGGTGTGGGGGCTAATAATAACGATAGTATCAATGCTAATCTCTTCCAGAGATTTAAGGGCTTTTTCCATGCCTTTTAAGGTTTTATTAACTTCCAGTAGCCTTTTAGCACCGATTTCTTTTATTAATAATGGAGGGTGGGGAAAAAGAAAACCTTTTTTAACCGGCATGCACATGCACCGTGGTATAGTTAACTATGCATTTAGTAGGACATTTTTCTACACAAACACCGCAGTTATTACACAAAGTATAGTCAATCACAGCCAGATTTCCTAAGGATGGTTCAAGATGGATTGCCCCTTGAGGACAGTTCTTAACACAAATGCCACATTTAATGCAACCTACCTGACAGGCTTTTCTGACTTCAGGACCTTTCTGAGGCGAAACACAGGAAATGATAACTGGATTATCTCGAGGAAAAATATCAATAATTTTTCTGGGACAGGCTTTAACACATAAACCACAAGCAGTACACTTACTTTCATCAACTAGGGGTAAATTATCAAGGGACATCCTTAGAGCGTCAAAAGGACATACTTTTACGCAATCTGCTAACCCTAAACAACCGTAAAAACATTGCTTAAAACCACCAGAAATCTGAGAAGCGGCATTACAGGTATTAATTCCATAATATTCAGCCCTACGAGAGGCTCGAGCTTCGTCTCCCTGACATATGATACAGGCAATACCAGGTTTTACCTGTGAAACCTCAATTCCTAATAAATTTCCAATTTCAGCAACTACTTTGTTTCCTCCCACAGTACATTTTTCTGGCACTAATTCACCTCGTAAGATGGCTTCAGCTAATTGCCTGCAGCCGGGATAACCGCAAGCTCCACAATTTGCCCCGGGTAATAGATTTTGAATCAGCTCTAAACGAGGATCTTCTTCAACTTTAAATTTCTGGGAAAATAAGGCTAACCCCAATCCAAAAACCAGTCCTAAACCACCGGTAATTATTAAACTATGAATAATAAATTCAATCACAATTATACCTCCCTACTTAGCCATACCGACAAATCCCATAAAGGCTACTGAGAGAATAGCAGTTACTATAAATACTATGGGATAACCTTCCAGAAATTTTGGTACATTGCTGTGCTTTATCCTCAGCCGTAGGTTGGCTAACAGAAGCATAGCCAGAGTGTAACCCCAGGCAACTCCGACAGAATTAACAATTGACTCTATCAAGGTATATCCCTCTCTTTGATTTATAAAAGTAAGTGCCAGAATAGCACAGTTAGTAGTTATCAAAGGTAGGTATATCCCCATAACATGATATAGGGAAGGAATGCTTTTCCTGAGATAAATCTCTACCAATTGAACCAGAGAAGCAATAACCAGGATAAAGATAAGTGTACTTAAAAAAGTTAACTCCAGTGGTTGTAAAATAAAAACATTCAGAAACCAGGTTACTACTCCGGCTAATACCATTACAAAAGTTACTGCCCACCCCATACCCAGAGCAGGTCCGGGTTCAGTAGTCATTCCTACATAAGAACAAAGTGCTAGGAATCTCATAAGAACAATATTATTAACAAGTAAAGCGGCAATGAAAAGATTAAGAAGATCCATGTTTATGTCCTCCGTTACTTTTCAGTTTAAACAGGTTATTGAATATGGCGATCATAATGCCGATAGCAAAAAATGCACCTGGAGGAAGAATCATTATCAACGCAGGTTCAAAACCATCAAAAGGTAGAGAAACCCCCAAAATAGTTCCCTTGCCGAGAAGTTCTCTCGCGCCTGAAAGTAGTATTAGGATCAAGATAAAACCAATTCCCATCCCCAGTCCGTCAGCAATTGACCTTATCAGGGTATTTCTGGAGGCAAAAGCTTCTGCTCTACCCATAATAATGCAGTTAACTACAATAAGAGGAATGAAAATACCAAGAGCTTTATGCAGGCCGGGAAAATAAGCTGCCATAGATAAGTCAGTAATAATCACAAAGGTAGCTATAACAATGATAAATATGGGTATCCTGATTTCCTTAGGGACAATATTCCTGATAAGCGCGATGGTGAGGTTTGAACCCAGAAGAACAAAGGTGGTAGCAAAACCCATACCAATCCCGTTCATGACAGTTGTGGATACTGCCAGAACCGGGCATAAGCCTATCATCAGTTTTAAAACAGCGTTTTCCGTGATAATGCCATTCATAAAATCTTTCCAGAGTTGTTTCATTATCTCCAAGCCTCCCTATTTCTTAATACATAATCTGCTACTTTCCTTACCAGTTTAGCCACTGCTTCTGAAGATTGAGTTGCTCCTGTTATAGCAGTTAAATCTTCATTAATGGTCAAGGGATCGTTTATATTTTTACTTAGGAACATACCGATAAATGGTGCTTCAGCAATTTTAGAGCCCAGACCTGGAGTTTCCCTATGCTCTATTATCTCAATCCCGGTTATTTTATTATCAATGGAAATTCCTATCAATATTACTATAGGGCCTCCATAACCTTCTTCTGTAACCCCTTTAATTGCTACTCCAACCGGGTTTTCCTCTGAGCCAAAACCAAGATATATATTGGTGATGGTCATTGCCGAATCATCAAGAGGTTTAAGCTCCGAGTTATTCAATTCTTGAAAACTAATAGTCGAAGGTAATACCTCTAATATCGCCAGCTTTAGCTCTGCAACTCTTCGTTGTTCAATAATAGGTTTGGTTTGAAAATAAACAAAAGCTAATCCCCCTGCTGATATTGCTCCTACCAGCATCAGTATAAAACCTAGTCGTAGAACATTCATTTACGCACCATCCCATATTTTCTGGGAAAGGTTGCCTGTTCCAACATAGGTGTAAAGGCATTCATAATTAGGATGGCAAAAGTAACCCCTTCGGGATAACCACCAAAAACCCTGATAGTGATAGTTAATAGACCACAACCTATGCCAAATAAAAGCTTTCCCCAGGGTGTAATGGGGCTGGTAACATAATCTGTTGCCATGAAAAATGCCCCCATAAGAATCCCCCCTGCCAGGAGTTCAAAGACTGGATCTCTACCCAGGGTCAGGCTCAAAATAGCTGCTGATCCCAGGTAAGCAGCAGGTATCTGCCATTCAATAGTTCTTGATAATAATAAGAATATACCTCCTATTATCAGGGCAATGGCTGAGGTTTCACCTAAAGAACCGGCAATATTACCTAATAATAAATCCTGATAAGAAGGCAATGGTAGATTATCTCTGAAAAAAGCCAGAGGAGTAGCTGTGGTTATCCCTGAAAAAGGTTGAACAAAAGTTGTCAGGTGGGTAGGCCAGGAAATTAATAAAACTGCCCTTCCAACCAGCGCTGGATTAAAAGGATTATGCCCAAGACCTCCAAAAAATTCTTTCGCTACAATAATAGCAATAGCGCTACCCACAATGGGAATCCACCAAGGAGAGGTCGGGGGTAAAGTTAAAGCAAGTAATAATCCGGTAACCACACTGCTGGAATAGGTTCCGGTGATAGGTTTTCGTTTAAACAGCCTCAATATGATAAATTCAAATAAAACCGCCGAAGCAACTGATAAACCCACAACTTTTAAAAAACTAATCCATCCAAAAAAGTAAAAAGCTGCTATAGAAGCCGGTATCAGGGATAGTATAACTCTATTCATTATTTTATCGCTGTTGATATTGGCATGAAAATGGGGAGAAGGTGAAATTATAACTTTACTTAGATTCAATTCTGCCAACTTATCCTACCTCCTATGACTTTGAACTCGTCATTTTTATTTTAAACAGTTCGGTTTTGGCAACTTTAACATAGTGAACAAGGGGAATATTAGCTGGACAGACATAAGAGCACTTACCACACTCAAAACAGTCAGAAGCTCCATAAAATTCTGCCATTGAATAGTCGCCTAACTTAGTATTGGAAGCGATATAGGCTGGCATCAACCTCAGAGGGCAATTTAGAACGCACCTGCCGCACCTTATACAATCTGCAGCTTCTTGAAACCTGGTTTTCTTTAGAAACAACAAACCAGATGTTCCCTTTATTATAGGTACTTCAAGAGTAGCTTGAGAAAAACCAGTCATAGGTCCACCCATAATAAGCCTGGAGTAACTATCAGAGAACTCAACTAAATTATTTATAACATCTTTGACCATTACCCCTAAGTGAACTTTAACATTGATAGCTTCATTTACAGCATCCCCAGAAATAGTAATTACCTTCTCAGTAAATACTTTACCTTCAAAAACAGCCTCTGTTAGGCTAATAGCAGTTGATACATTGCTAACCACTACACCCACATCCAGAGGAAGTCCTCCCCGGGGTACTTCTTTTCCAATAATAGTCTTAATCATTACTTTTTCAGCTCCCTGTGGGTATTTACTCGGTAAAACAAAAACTCTAATATCTGAGGTTTGTCTGACCATTTCTATTAGTAGGTTAATAGCATCCTTTTTATTATCTTCAATAGCAATTAACCCCTTTTTGGCTCCTACTGCTAACATGATAAGTTTTAAGCCCGAAATTAATTTTTCTGGATTTTCCAGCATCTGCCTGTGGTCTACAGTTAGAAATGGTTCGCATTCTGCTCCATTGATAATGGCATATTCAATCGGTTTAGTTGGGTTTAACTTTACATGAGTTGGAAAGGCTGCGCCACCTTGTCCAACCAACCCAGCTTCTCTTGCTCTTAATCTGACTTCATCTGGGGTAATAGGATAATTTAATGGACTTAGCAATATCTCATCAGTATTACCATTTGCTTCTATAGTAATTGACGCCATCTCTCGACCAAGCATCGGGTGAAACCAGGGAGAAATTGATTTTACAATTCCACTTATAGATGAATGAATGGGAGCAAAAATATAACTTGGAGAATCTCCAATAACCTGCCCTTTTATTACAGTATCCCCTGCTTTTACAGTCGGTTGAGCTTGTGCTCCAGTATGTTGTTGCATCAACATTACAACTCTTTTGGGAATTGGAAGATTAATTATCGGTTTTTTACTGGAATATTTGAACTCAGGTGGATAAAACTCATGTTCAAGAATCATCTTTTCTCCTTAACCATCTGCCTTCTATGTTTCTTAAGGCTAATTTTAACTCTTCCCAGGTAGGTTCGTTAACCCAAGCCTGAGTGACAAATCTACCTATAGTTGGAAGGTCATGAGCATCAGAACCATAAATAATCCCGACATTTTTATGAATTATCGGTTTACAATTTGTATAATTGTCTATTTCTACCCCATCAATATCTATATCAGGGGGTATAAAACCTAATTGAGAATAAATACTAAAAGCTGGACGGTTAATATGAGCCAGAATTACCAGGACTTCATAGGTTCTGGCCAGCTTAATGACAGTATCAAGCGGTAAATCAACGGAAAATAATAGTAATTGCTTTTCAACTTTAATCACCATATCATTATCATTGACCAGGCATTGAGGTTTTATAGCAGTTACATCATCCATAATTGAGGGTGATTTTTTAAGAATTTCAACTTCAAACCTTAGTGCTTGTTGGTAAGAACGAAAATATAACAACAGGTGAACTTCTTCTTTGGTTTGCACTTCCATTGCCGGGATAAGCTTTACACCACTTATTTTACCCCGCTTACAGAAACCCGGATAATTACGAACTGAATGGTGGTCAGTTATGCCAATTAAATCTAAACCTTTCTTTTTGGCTTCCGCTAAAACTTTTTTGGGGCTCATATCCCAGGTAGAACAAGGGGATAAGACAGAGTGTATGTGCAAATCAAAGTTATACCACTGCAAATATAGTATCACCTTATCCCGGACAAATATAAACTTCCGGAAAGTTCATAAGAAGGTAATGAACTTTTTAGAATTGTTATCCCTTCTTCCTGGGCTTTGTCAATCACCTCCTCATTAACCTCCAGATTAGAGGTTACTATGACTGCCGCTACCTTACAAAGCGAGGCAACAGCAACTACATTCATATGTGTTTGAATGGTTAACCACAAATCACCTTCTTTAGCATTCCCCATCACATAACTGAGTAAGTCTGAAACAATACCGCTCCTTACTTCTACTTCCAGGTTACCTTCGCTTATTACCTGTAAATTCAAACTATCAATAACTTCTCTTAGTAACAAATAACTATACCTCCTTTATTTAAATCTCTGGGGTGATGGACCAAGGCGAGATAAATCCGCAACCTCTTCAGCTAATTTTTTTAGTTTATCTTTTAAAACGAAAATGCAATCTGTTATATAAGACCATCCCAATACCACATCTTCAGCAAAAGCTCTGCAGGTAGGGGCTCCGCAAGCACCACAATCTATACCCGGAAGCGTATCCAGGATATGTTCTAATTGCTCCAATTT
>BBPD01004146.1_pt2 | contig 14156 bp, 13 predicted proteins | sample 1344911 | NCBI WGS metagenome assembly BBPD01 (sample SAMD00019088, study PRJDB2971) | groundwater metagenome | biome: freshwater biome; feature: mineral spring; material: ground water | place: USA: CA, Sonoma | collected 2011-09 | depth surface m
TTCCGATTCCTACATTTCCTCCTTATCATATGCAAATCTATAACGCATGATAGTATTTGCATATGATAAGGAGTTTAACCGTCACAGCTCACGAAACATAGCCGCCGCATCCTTTTTTGCAGCGTGTTCAGACACTTCCAGTATCTCGTACTTTCTTAAATGCTCTCCGAACCTTATTTCGATAATATCGTTAACCTTTACCTCAGATCCGGGCTTGGCGGTTTTGCCGCTTATGGAAACTCTGCCTTGACTGCAAGCCTCGTTCGCTACAGTCCTTCTTTTAATTATCCTTGAAACTTTTAAGAATTTATCAAGCCTCACAAACATTCCTCCTTAACGGCATCCAACAAGATTTTGCGGAAAAATAAAAAAACCGGGGTCTCCCGGTCTTTTTATCTAATGCTATTTATGTACAGCATCTTTCAAAGCTTTTCCGGCTTTGAACACGGGAGCCTTTGAAGCGGGTATAGCTATTTCTTCTTTTGTCTGAGGATTTCTTCCTCTTCTTGCAGCTCTTTCCCTCACTTCAAATGTGCCAAAACCAACCAACTGAACCTTCTCACCGTTGACCAATGCTTCAGTGACTGCCGAAAGAACAGCACTAACCGCTTTCTCTGTGTCTTTCTTCGTCATGTCGGTCTTCTCAGCAACTGCAGCAATCAAATCTACCTTTTTCACGAGTAAACCCTCCTTAAAAAATGAATTCTTATAGCATATTCGCTATTTTACGTTAAATTCCTGCTTTCTTCCAATGTTTTTTTAATTTTTTCTATATTTTTTGAGAAAACAGGTCTACAGTCATATCATTCCCATATTTTTCTTTGATTATTCATCAATTTGCGCTAAAAATGCCACTTTAGCCTCATTCCAAAGCATGTCCATTTCGTTTAAAGTCATCTGCCCGATCGGCTTTTGAGACATCCGCTCTATGTATTCAAACCGTCGGATAAACTTTTCAATCGTGCCTTTTAGTGCAAATTCCGGCTCGATCTTTAAAAACCTAGCCACATTTACAACCGCAAAAAGAAGATCGCCTATTTCTTCGCTAAGCTTCCCTTGTTCGCCATTTTTGCAGGCAAGCTTTAATTCCTCAAGCTCCTCATCTACCTTTAGCATCGCATCTTCAACCCGATCCCAGTCAAAACCCAGCAATGAAGCTTTTTTCTGTACTTTTACGCTCCTCATAAGAGAAGGCATATGCGGCGGAATGTCTTTTAACGACTGTGTATGGGTATTGTGACCTTTTTCACGCCTTTTCACAGATTCCCAGTTGCTTAGCGCCTGCTCGGGATTATTAGCCAAAGCGTCGCCAAACACATGTATATGTCTTGAAATCATTTTGCGGCATACATTTGCAACCACTTCGCTTATACTGAAACTTCCTCTTTCTTTAGCTATCTGCGCGTGAAACACTATCTGAAGCAGCAGATCCCCCAATTCATCAATGAGTTTTGCGTCGTCACAAGCTTCGATCGTCTCCAACACCTCATATGCTTCCTCAATCATATATTGCTTTATGCTATCATGCGTCTGCTCCTTATCCCAGGGGCAGCCTGCAGGAGATCTGAGCAGCTCCATTATCTCAGCTAGGTCCTCAAAGCTAAAGGATTTAAGATTTTTAATATCTGCGATTCTTTTTTCTTCCATTTACCCTCCAAATACTCATTTCAACAGCTTCACCTTATGTAAAAATCGTCCCAATTTTCTGCCGGCAGGAACAAGCTCCAAATCCTCCCTGTTAATTGAGCCTGTCAGAAAAAGGGCAGCTACATATATCCCTACTCCTGCCAGCATAGCAACTATCAGAGAATAGTGGGGGTCGGCAATCATCGCAAAAACCGAGTTATAAACAATTCGAACGCTAAAAGCCATTAAAAGCGCAGCCATAGCAGGTTTTAACAAAATATCCCTCAAACGGCTAGTAAATTTAATATACCTTCTCAGCATCAGCAGATTTAATAGCGAGGCTACAGCATAGCATACAACAGTGCCTATGGCCGCGCCGGCCACATTTATCTCCGGAATTCGAACTAATAAAAACGTTATAATGAGTTTAAAAGCAGCGCCGATAAAAAGATTGCGAACAGGAACCAGAATGCGGTTTATACCCTGCAAGACAGCGGTCAGAGTCTGGATCGCAGCAAGAAAAAATATTCCAAGGGCTGAAATGCTAAGTATTTCTGCCGCCTTAACAATTTCCGAAGCCGGAAGCGCTCTGTATAGAAACCCAATGATGGGCTCTGAAAGCGTAAACATACCGGCCATAGCGGGAAGCGCTATCAGTATTGTTACGCGTATTCCTGCCGTAACCTTTCTTGCAATGGCCGATTTGTCCTTTACAGCGAAAGATTCGGAAATCGCTGGCACAAGGCTCATAGCAAGCGCGACTGTAAATAGAGAGGGCATATTGGCAAGCGGATTGACATAAGCCGTCAGAAGGCCATAAAGACCTGTGGCTTCACTGATCGTAAAAAAAGCACCCCCTTGAGGATTTACTGTCCGGCTTAAAATATTGACCACCATAAGCTTATCCGCCAGGTTCATAAGCGGCATCACCGAAGCGCCGAGAGTAACCGGCAGCGCAATTTTCATAATCCTGGCCGCTATTTGCCTGTTACTTGGCTCAAAACCTCTTTTGACCGATAATCTGTGATCTCCTCTGACATTTCTAATATGACTTACATATACCCAAACAAGAAATAAAAGTGCAATAATTGAGCTTGATGTGACTCCAAGTATCGCTCCGGCGGCTCCAAATTCAACTCCATAGTCCATAAGAAGCGCTGCTAAAACAAGCCCGATCAAAAGCCTGCCCGCCTGCTCGATCAGCTGAGAGAAAGCTGTGGGAGACATCACCTGAAGTCCCTGAAAATATCCTCGGAAAGCCGACATTACTGAAACAAAGAATAATGATGGCGCTATGGCTAATATCGAATAGAACGATTGAGGATTGCCTATAAGTACGGCTAAGCTATAGCTGCCACCTGCAAGAATTATAAAGCAAACAATCCCCATCCAGAACAGAATCCTGAATGCCACAACAAACACTCTATGCGCTCCACGCCTGTCACTTTGAGCCATCTTCTCCGAAACCATCTTCGATATGGCAACAGGAAGGCCTGATGTAGAAGCAACAAGCAAGAGTGCGTATATGGGATGAGCCATCTGATAAAGGCCCATACCTTCTGCTCCGACAACGTAAGTGAGAGGAATCCTGAAAGCTGCGCCAATGACTTTTGCTACCAAACCAGAGATGGCCAATATGGCCGCACCCTTTAAAAATGATTTCCCGCCCATCAAATCCTCCTGATTATAATGCCACGCTTCTCGCTAAGGTCAGCTTGCATCAGCGCAGGTAAAAATCTCACTATAAGGTTAATGCGTTTATCGTTAAGCTCTTTCTTGCTTTCACACGCAGCCGCAACAATTGAGTTCATATCGGCAATGCATGCCGTATGCCCCATTATGATTTATCTATAACCTTTCTGTGTACTTCGTTATGTTCGCCTCTTCTCTCCATGTTTCCATAAGCAAATTCCATTCGGCTTCCTGCATGCGGCTGTCAAGCAACGCTTCAATTTCTTCTCTTTTTTCTTCCAGAGTATATATATGCCCAGGAATTTTCTCGTAAAGCCTTATAATATGGTATCCAAACTGTCCTCCGACAAGATCGGATATTTGTCCCACTTCTTCCAATGCTAAAGCCGCTTCCTCAAATTGCGGGATAAATCCGCCTCCCATTGTAACCCTGTAGCCTTCCTCATTGTCGACCATCCCTGGATCTTCGCCGTAAGTTTCAATAAGCGCTTCAAAGTCCTCACCCGCTTTGGCCCGAACAAGAATTTTCTGTGCTTCTGGCCTTATCGCTTCAAGTCTTTCGGCAATATAGGCGTCCGCTTCATCGTTTAGCCCTTCGCCCCTTAATCTTCGGTACTCCGCCTGTTCCTCATCCGGAAGCGCTATCAGAATATGCTTGACCCAGGCTGCTATTTCTCTCATTAATTCCACATCATCTTCAGCAACCTGAGCCGGATTTGCTTTTTGAACCTCAAGCTGTTTATTGTAATACTCCTGCACCTGTTCTTGCAAAGCCTCAATGCCGGCAAGCTTGCTTTCCCTGAATTCCTGAACTCTGCCTTGAAGCGCCATCATTTCGATATACTCACGCTCAGTCATAGCAATCGCCTGAAGCTGCTCGTCAAAAAACTCCCTCGCTCTCTGCTCGTAATCGACTCCTACCCTTTCAGCCTCATCATCCTGTTCTCTTAAGAACTCGGCATACGAGAGAAGCTGCTGGTTAAACTCCTCCTGAGCCTTGCTTAAATCTTCTTCCCGAACTGTAAATCCAGCCTCAATCGCCTTGTTCTCCACAATTCTTTCATCTATCAGATTGTCAAGAATCTGTTTTTTTGCCGAAATTATGGTTTCCCTTACCTGAGGATCCCGCTCCATCTCTTCTGTTATACCCCAAAGTTCCTTTTGTCTGTCAAAAATATCTATAACTTCGCCTTTCAATATTTCTTTCCCCGTAAATCTTGCAACCACCTGCGCCCTGTCCCTTTCAGGATTAACCCGCACTAACGCACATCCTGACAAAAATACCGAAATCATACCAATTGCAATTGCCAAACCTAGTTTCTTCAAACAAACCAACTCCTTTAAATAAACTGTTTCGTAGGAACTGTCCCCGCGACGTAGCGACAATTATTTATTTCACTGTAGTATTAGTAACCTCTTTGCAAAACATTTTGTCCATTTTGACCATCAGCGCTTTTGTCTTAAGAAGAGCTGCAACAGGCTGCGAGTCCTTTAATTTTAAAGAAAGCACCACTGGGCTTGAGCTTATATAATCAAGACTGCTTCTGTTTTCGTTTATGAGCGTCATAATCTTCCTCTTATCCATATTTCCGTCAGAAAACTTTATCTTAACAGCTCTTTCATGATGCGTTATCTCAAGGATTCCCAGCTTTACGCCTAAGGCTTTGATATACGCTATATCTATAAGATTTCTTGCCGCTGGCGGAGGATCTCCGAATCTGTCCTCTAACTCCTCCTCCACATTGTGTTTATCCTCCTCGCATTCAATTGCGGCAATTCTCTTGTATATCCCAATTCTTTGTCCTTGATCAAAAATATACTCTTCGCTTATACGGGCGTCTGTCTTTATGTCAATCTGCGTTTCAACTCTTTGTGGTAATTCGCCTTTCAGCTCATCGACAGCGTTTTTAAGTAGCCTGTAATACATGTCATAACCGACTGCCATCATATGACCATGCTGCTCCCCGCCCATAATATTCCCCGCGCCCCTGATCTCCATATCCCTCATGGCTATTTTAAACCCCGCGCCAAACTCTGTAAACTCTTTAATGGTACGAAGCCGCATTGAAGCTTGCTCGGTCAATACCTTATCCTTTCTGTATACAAAATACGCATACGCCTTGCGGTTTGATCGCCCTACCCTGCCCCTTAACTGATAAAGCTGGGATAAACCGAAATGGTCGCAGTCGTAGACTATAAGGGTGTTCACATTGGGTATATCAAGCCCGTTTTCAATTATCGAGGAGCAAAGGAGCAAATCATAATCGTTTTTATAAAAACCCATCATAACTTCCTCAAGCGTGTTTTCACTCATCTGTCCGTGCGCAACGGCTATCCTCACTCCCGGAACTAATTCTCTTAATCTTTCAACCATAAAATCCATGCTCTTTACTCTGTTGTAAACAAAATAAACCTGCCCTCCCCTTGCTATTTCCTTAAATATGCAATCGCGAATCAAAAGATCATCATTCTCGACGACATATGTTTGAACCGGAAAGCGTCCCTCTGGCGGGCTTTCGATTATGCTTATATCCCTTATCCCGGATAGCGACATATGAAGCGTGCGCGGTATGGGAGTAGCAGTCAAAATCAATACATCCACATTCTTTTTTATATCCTTTATCATCTCCTTGTGGGACACGCCAAACCTCTGTTCTTCATCTATTATGAGAAGCCCGAGATCCTTAAACCTTATGTCTTTTCCAAGCAGCCTGTGTGTCCCTATAATCACATCTACCGAGCCTTCCTTGAGCGCCCGTACAACTGCTTTCTGCTCTGACGCAGTCTTAAAGCGACTCAACACTTCGATTTTAAAAGGGAAATCCCCAAACCTTCTGACGAAGGTATTGTAGTGCTGCTGTGCGAGTATCGTTGTAGGAGCGAGCACCGCTACCTGTTTATTGTCCATGCACGCCTTAAACGCCGCCCTTATTGCGACTTCCGTCTTGCCATAACCTACATCTCCGCACAAAAGCCTGTCCATGACTTTACCCGATTCCATATCTCTTTTTATATCTTCCGCTGACTGCAGCTGATCCAAAGTTTCTTCATACGGAAACGATGTTTCAAACTGACGCTGCCAGTCAGCGTCCTGTGAAAACCTGTGGCCCTTGAGCGATTGTCTTGCCGCATAAAGCTTTAAAAGATCAATCGCAAGCTTTTTTACCGACTCATTTACTCTTTGCTTGGTCTTTTGCCATTCCGCGCCTCCAAGCTTTGATAGCTTAGGAGCAATATCGTCGACTAAAGCATATGGTTGGATTAGATCCAGCTGATCGGTTGGCACATACAACTTGTCTGTGCCTGCATATCTAATGTTGAGATAATCGCGCTTGCGGCCTTCAACCACAAGTGTTTCCAATCCTATATACTTGCCGACCCCGTGATTTTCATGTACAACATAATCTCCAACCTTAAAATCAGTTAACACACCCGGTTTTCTTGAAGGTTTTCGTGTGCGCGAACCTTTTTTCCCGGTTCCGTATATGTCTTTCTCAGTAATGAGCATAAAACGGGTATCCGTATACTCGAAACCCCTTGACAGATTGCCCGTCAATACGCAAATTTGGCCGGGAAAGAAATCTCCTTCGAAGTTTTTTCTAAGCACTGCATTTATGCCCGCATTCTCAACGAAAGATACGAAGCCTTGGGATTGCTTATCGGTGCCTAAAACTGCCGCAATATAGTAACCATTAGCTTTAAGCCTTGATATTTCCTCAAGCATAATATAAAGATTTCCCTGCCATGAAGGAACGGATCTTGATGCAAGCAAATGTGATTTCCCTCCTGAATCGGATGGTTCAGGCAGCTCTTTCAGTATCAGCTGATTTTTGGCTTTAACCTTTAAAAGAATGTCATTGTAATCTAAAATAGTATTGCACTGTTCAGGCAGCACTTCACCCTGCTCAAGCAGATCCTTGAACTGCTCGCTGAAAAGTTCACAAAATACCTTTGAGCTTTCTTCAAGTTTTGACGGCTCATCAAGAACAATCAGCGCCTTAGCCGGCAGGTAATCCACAGCCGATACTTTGTCAGGATAAAAGAAAAAAATGTTGTTTTCCATATGCGCGGCATTTGAGCCTTCACTCAATGCGCTGAGTATGGCTTCAGTTTTATCCTCAAGCCTTTTTAATACGCCTTTCTCTTTTATCGCCTTAAGGCTTTGCCTCGCCTTATCAAAAGCGCTGTTTATATTCCCTCTCGCTCTGTCTTTTGCCTGTTGAGTCAGTATAAGTTCATGAGCCGGTGAGATTACTATTTCCTTAAGCTTCTCGGTCGATCTTTGCGATATAGGATCAAACTCCCTTATTGAGTCGACGATATCGTCAAACATTTCAATCCTACAGGGCTTGTCGGAAACAGGCGAAAAGAAATCTATTATACCTCCCCTAATGGAAAACTGCCCCGCCCCTTCAACAGCTTCAACCCTTTCATAGCCTAAATTTACTAATTTCTCCGCAAAAAAAGGCAAAGGCAACTCCATGCCGGCAATTATCATGAAAATCGATTCCTTGAAGCAATCGAGGCTTGATTGAATGGTAAGCACAGCTTCCAAGGAAGCTACGACTATTACCTCTTTATTCGCCGCCAAAGCCGATAAAGCTTTAAGGCGCTTTACCGTTATTTCATTGCTCTGCGCTGCCGCTCTGTAAAAAAACAGTTCTCTTGCAGGAAAATAAAGAACCTTGTCCGGGAAGTAAAATTCAAGATCATCACAGATATTTTTTGCCGAAAGCTCGTTATATGTCACGAAAAGACAAGAGGTGGAAAGCGGGTATATCAATGAAGCCACCATATGACTTTTTGAGTGGGCGCATAAACCGGCTATCTGTGTTTTTCCATTAAAAAGATTCTGTTTTAAATCATCAAACTGTTCCCAATTTTTAAGCGGCTTAAGCCAAATCGGAACAGCTGTATCGCTTAACAGTTGCACCTGTTCATGGCCTCCTGTACACCCTTTGTCATAATAAGCATTGCCCCTTTAGCGGCTTTTTGACATGCTTCACCGATAACAGGAATCTCTGCGGGACTAAACAAGGATAAAACATAATCCGCTAAGTCCATCTCTTGAGCCGCTGAGCCGATTCCTATCCGAATTCTCGGAAAGGATTCGGAATTAAGGCTTGAAATCACCGATCTCATGCCGTTGTGAGTACCCGCGCCTCCGGATGGCCTTATCCGCAATGCTCCCACGCTTAAATCAACATCGTCATATATAAGTATTATATTTAAAATATCAGCCTTATACCAGTTTTTAAGCTCAAGCACAGATAACCCGCTTAAGTTCATATAAGTCTGCGGCTTTGCAAGTATCACCTTTTCGCCCTCTATGCTGCCCGATCCCACAAGCGATCTGCCAAATGTCTTATTAATGCTTATTCCCATCATATGAGCTAAAATATCAATCGTCACAAAACCAACGTTATGGCGCGTCGCTCGGTACTTATCGCCCGGATTGCCCAACCCCGCAACTATATACATAGCAGCATCCTTCTATGCAAAAAGAGGACTGACAGGAATATCTTCATAGATCCTTCTGATGGCTTCGGCAAATATGGGAGCGACTGATAAGAGCTTTATTTTTTCAAGATGTTTTTCACACGGCAGCGGTATTGTATTGGTAATAACCATTTCCATGATTGGCGATTCGGCTAGATTGCGGATGGCGTCTCCCGAGAGTACCGCGTGGGTGCAGCATGCGTAAATCTCTTTAGCTCCATGCGCCATTAATACATGTGCGCTTTGCGCCAATGTTCCGGCAGTATCGGTAAGATCGTCCATCAAAAGAACCCTTTTATTGTCTATATCCCCTATAACATTCATAATTTCTACCATATTTACTTTAGGCCTTCTCTTGTCGATTATAGCAAGCGGAACATTTAGCCTTTGAGCAAAGCATCTTGCCCGAGTCACGCTTCCTAAGTCAGGCGAAACCACGACTACATCGTCATTTGCCAGAAAACCCTTATCAATGAAATACTTAGCCAAAATCGGCCCGCCCAAAAGATGATCAAGCGGTATATTAAAAAACCCTTGGATTTGGGGAGCATGAAGATCCATTGTGAGCACTCTGTCCGCCCCCGCACTTGTTATAAGATCGGCAATTAACTTTGCCGTGATGGGATCCCTGGCTTTCGCCTTGCGATCCTGCCTTGCATATCCATAATATGGAATAACAGCCGTTATCTGTCCTGCAGACGCCCTTTTAAACGCGTCTATCATAATGAGAAGCTCCATGAGATTATTGTTGACGGGGTGACACACCGATTGAATCACAAACACATCATCCCCGCGCACAGATTCGTGAATATTTACGCTTATTTCCCCGTCGCTGAACGTCGTGACAAGCGCATCGCCTATCTTTAGCCCTAAATGCAAAGCGATTTCACTTGAAAGCTCCGGATTTGAATTGCCTGTAAAAATTTTGATTTCCTTGCCATGAACCGTCATTAAACTTCTGCCCCCTTGTTGTTTTGAGTCTTGCGTTTATCAACCCAGCCATGTTTATTAACTTGTCTCTCTCTGGCGATGGCAAGACTGCCGCTGGGAACGTTGTGCGTTATGGTAGATCCTGCGGCTACGTAAGTGTCGTCCTCAACCGTAATAGGTGCGACTAGATTCACATTGCAGCCGATAAAAGATCTGTCCCCGACTAATGTTTTATGCTTCTTCTCTCCGTCATAATTTACAAAAACCACACCGCAGCCGACATTTACATCTTTGCCGATTTGGCCGTCCCCGACATAGCTTAAATGCGAAACTTTACTGTTATCGCCAACAGTACAGTTTTTAACCTCGACAAAATTTCCTATCCTCACATGCTTGCCTATAAAGCTGCCCGGACGTATATGAGCACAAGGTCCGATCGAGCTTTCGGCTTCAACAAAGCTTTCCGATACAACCGAAGATTGCAAAACGCAACCACTATCTATCTTTGAGTCCACAATCCTGTTATTCGGGTACAACACACATTTTTCACCGATTATAACGCGTCCTTCAAGCACATTCCCGGGATATATAATGGTATCCCTGCCGATTACAACATCAGTCCCAATATATGTATTATCAGGATCAATAATTGTGATCCCGTTATCCATATGAAAACCGTTGATCTTGGACTGAAGAGTTCTCTGTGCCTGAGCAAGCTGCATCCTTGTATTTATTCCCATTATTTCATCGGCGTATTCTGTGACTAAAACGCCTACGCTATCGCCGTTTGCCACAATCTTCTCCAAAACATCCGTCAAATAATACTCACCCTGGGAATTTGCCCTGTCCAATCTTTCAAGACCATCCAACAAAGCACCATTATTAAAACAATATATTGATGCGTTAACTTCTTTAATCTTAAGTTCTGGCTCTGAAGCGTCTTTATGCTCTACAATTCTTTCAAAATCTCCGTTTGTATTTCTTATAATCCTGCCGTATCCCTTAGGATCGTCAAGGAAAGCCGCAAGAGCCGCAGCCCCGTAGCCCCCGCTTATGCAATAATCAACCATGTTTTGCAAAGTATCAGCAGATATAAGAGGGACATCACCGGCTAAAACAACAACATACCCATCCCTGTTATGAAGATGTCCCTTTGCAATCATTACGGCATGTCCTGTCCCCAAGCGCTTCTGCTGCTGCACATACAAAGCGCGTTTGCCCAAGTATTGCTCTATTTCTTCCGCTTTATGCCCTACAATCATTACCGGGGGAAAAGCTGAAATGCGTTCGGCCGCCCTCACTACATGTTCGATGACAGGGTAGCCGCAAATCCGGTGCATAACCTTGCACATATCCGACTTCATCCGGGTCCCCTCACCCGCGGCCATTATCAGGACAGTAATATCCGTTTGCATAAAATTACTCCTTTGCATCTGAAACTTGCAGATAAAAAATTCATTAATAAGGCCAAGGGCCACATCGCTGCTTTGCGGGAAGGATTGGTGCGATGTGTCCCTAATGCTTGTCCGCAAAAAAGCAACACGAAAAAATAAGCTCGTAAAGCGCTTGTAGAGCTTGAGCTTATTCTATTGCCATCCTGTTATACTCGTCAATAACCAAGGTTTGAAGGCGGCCACGCATATCGGAGCTTATTGGATGCGCAATGTCTTTATACTCTCCTCTCGGAGTCTTTCGGCTGGGCATCGCTATAAACATCCCGTTAAGTCCTTCGATAAGCTTGATATCGTGTACCACAAACTCATTATCAAAGGTAACCGAAGCCACGGCTTTCATTTTACCTTCACCCGCCACCTTCCGGATACGTATATCGGTCACAACCACCTTAAGTCCACCGCCCTTCATGCTAATAATACTAAAATCATCGCTGTAATCGGCACTGTTATGCACTTTACTTATATTTATGCCTTTAATTCTATATTCTGCACCGGTAGTAATTTTCCTCTTAAGCTGCTTTAAATTATCTCTCAAGTACCCATTTTGCGGGTGAAAATCTGCTTTCCTCCCCATTCTCACTAATTTCTTTCAATTCAATTAAAGCCTTGTACTCTTTGACCAGCTTATCTTTAGGAATGTTGGTCGTGATTACTACGCCGACTCCCGCGATATTAACATCGAATTCAGACAGAAGTTCCGCCATTCCCCTTGCCGTACCGCCGCCTCTCATGAAGTCATCTATTATCAGTCCTTTTTGCCCTTGTTTAACCGCCCTTTTTGACAAAGACATAGTCTGAAGGCGATTTGAGGAGGCCGAAACATAATTTATATTTACAGACGAGCCCTCCGTAACCTCATTGTTGCGCCTGGCTATTACTAAAGGGCAGTCAAGCGCCCGCGCTGTCATCATAGCAACCGGTATCCCTTTTGTTTCAACTGTTATGACAAAATCCGGTCTTGTGTGCTCAAATTCACACGCCATTATCTCACCAATCTTTTGGGCGATCTCAGGCAAATATAAAAGATCCGCCCGATAAAGAAATCCGCCCGGCAAAACTCTCTCAGGCGAAGACAGCTTGTCGCATAAATCAAGTATAAAGCTTAAAAGATCCTTTTGAACTAGCCTTGGCTTAAATCGCACCCCTCCTGAGGCGCCTGCTATCGTTTCAATGCAGCCTAATCCAAAGGTTCCGATAGCTTCGGCTAAATCATCTATATCTTCGCTTACTGTTGATTTCGCGGTTCCAAAAAGCTCGCTGAAAAACTTAAGCGTGTATATACGGTTAGGGTGGTCGGAAAGAATTTTAATCATTGCGCCCATACGCTTATTTTTATCAAGCTTCACTCCCGGCCTCCTGCTACAAAATCATGCTAAAAATCTAAGTATTATGAATTATATCATAAAGACCGATGGAGTGCCGGATAATTTGAATTTTTTACGGAAAAAATCATTCAGAGAGAAATTGTTGCTCACCGGGGGAGTTGCCTATAGTTTTCGCCTCGCTTAAGGAGATACATGTATTTCTTTCTTGCCGCTTCCATTTCATAAATAGCACAATCGACAAGGTCGTGATCGCTCACATTATCAAAGTAGTTTTGGGCTGCCAGCCATTCGTTTTTAGCTTTAATGACTGAACCGGGAATTTGCTTGTCACTTATGTGCCCCATATTGATTCCGAACAGATATTTGTGTTTTGGGTAATATAAACTAAACATTATTTGTTCGACACTGAAAACAGGAAAGCCAAAAAACAAAAGAACCCGAGTTGACACAACCGGATTCTTTCGCTATATGTAAATTTTGATCCGGCAACGACCTACTCTCCCGAAGGGTCTCCCCTTAAGTACCATCGGCGCTGGAGGGCTTAACTTCTGTGTTCGGAATGGGAACAGGTGTGGCCCCTCCGCCATCGTCACCGGAAAAAATTGACTTTAGTTGTGATGATGCTATTGCACCTTCAAAACTTCACAACGCAATTTTCACGAATTTAAGATCAAACCCTCGCCCTATTAGTATCTACAAGCTCAATACATTACTGCACTTACACCTTAGACCTATCAACCTTGTAATCTGCAAGGGGGCTTACCTTCGCACTTACGCACGAAGTGGGAAATCTAATCTTGAGGGAGGCTTCACGCTTAGATGCTTTCAGCGTTTATCCCTTCCGCACTTGGCTGCCCAGCCGTGCCACTGGCGTGACAACTGGTGCACCAGAGGTGCGTCCATTCCGGTCCTCTCGTACTAGGAACAGCTCCTCTCAAATTTCCTACGCCCGCGATGGATAGGGACCGAACTGTCTCACGACGTTCTGAACCCAGCTCGCGTGCCGCTTTAATTGGCGAACAGCCAAACCCTTGGGACCTACTTCAGCCCCAGGATGCGACGAGCCGACATCGAGGTGCCAAACCTCCCCGTCGCTGTGGACGCTTGGGGGAGATCAGCCTGTTATCCCCGAGGTAGCTTTTATCCGTTAAGTGACGGCTCTTCCACTCGATACCGCCAGATCACTAAGCCCGACTTTCGTCCCTGCTCGAGTTGTAACTCTCGCAGTCAGGCTCCCTTCTGCCTTTACACTCTACGAATGGTTTCCAACCATTCTGAGGGAACCTTTGGGCGCCTCCGTTACTCTTTGGGAGGCGACCGCCCCAGTCAAACTGCCCACCTGACATTGTCCCGCTGCCAGCTAATGGCTTGCGGTTAGAACACCGGTACCGGAAGGGTGGTATCCCAAGGTCGGCTCCACACAGGCTTACGCCCATCTTTCACAGCCTCCCACCTATCCTGTACATCCACTACCAGTGTCCAGTATCAGGCTACAGTAAAGCTCTACGGGGTCTTTCCGTCCAATCGCGGGTAGCCAGTATCTTCACTGGCACTCCAATTTCGCCGGGTCCCTTGTTGAGACAGCGCCCAAGTCGTTACGCCATTCGTGCGGGTCGGAACTTACCCGACA
>BBPD01000072.1_pt3 | contig 14155 bp, 10 predicted proteins | sample 1344911 | NCBI WGS metagenome assembly BBPD01 (sample SAMD00019088, study PRJDB2971) | groundwater metagenome | biome: freshwater biome; feature: mineral spring; material: ground water | place: USA: CA, Sonoma | collected 2011-09 | depth surface m
ATCTGAAGGTGCATCTGGGGGCACTCAGAACTGCCCTGAATCATCGCTTGAAAGGACGTCTCAAACTGGTGGGCGTGGAGGCTGTGGCCTTGATGGATTACGACACCTTGATTTCGCGCCCGACCTTCAGTCCTTACGTTTCCCGGCTGGCTCCGGTACCACCGGTTGCCTCCCCGCTTGGACGCACTCTGTGACTCTCTTGCTGCCCGCAAAACGCTTTATCACCAAAAACTTATCATGGTGATAAACTATCTCCAGATTTTTTGGCATATCGACCCCAGTTTGATCCCGGGGGTTGACCCGGGAAGACGCTCCAGCCGCAAGATCGTCGGCGGACCCTTGATCAAGCTGGAGGCCGTACAAGCGCTGCTCAAGAGCGGGGATTTCGACACTGACCAGTTGTGGCTGGCCACAAACGACTGTGAAAAGGATCTTCAAAAGGAGAAGTGGTCGGTCAGCGACGTGCTTCAAATGCTGGTCGATATGGAAGGCGCGACGGATTACTACAAGTCTGAGTGGTGCGAGGTGCTGGGTGAGCGGTTCGTGCCCTGCGATGTCTACCGTACCCCATACGACGCGGAACGCAAGCGCCGGCACCCCAAAGGATTGCGGGTTTACATCAAGTTTTCGATTGAGGTGGATGGGACGCTGACCATAGCGCTCGTTTCCTGTCACGCAGCCTGAACGAAACAAAGGAAGAGTCATCATGAACAGTACAAAAAGCCTCCCCCTGTGCCCAGCCTGCCGCAAGGGGCACCTGCACTCGATCACGCACACCAAGGTTTTTCGGCCGCGCGGTGCAGAGGTGACGGTGGAACTGCTGGCCTCGAAGTGCGATGCCTGCGGTGTGCAGACCACCCGCGCCGCGCAGCATGACGAGAACCTGCGCCGTTTGGCAGCACGCAAACCGCAATACGGCAATGTGTTGATGGGCGAAGAAATCGTGGCGCTGCGCAAGCGCTATGGCCTGACGCAACAGGCCGCTGCCAAGATTTTTGGCAAGGGCAAGATTGCTTTCTCTCGCTACGAGAACGAAGTGACCTACCCGGACGACGGCACCACGCTGATGCTGAGCATGGCCCTTGAAAAACCCGACAGCCTGAAGTGGTTGGCTGACAGGGCAGGGGTGGACCTGCCCCTGTGGCCTGAGCGTTGTGAAGACGGTTGCATGTCTATGCGATTGGTGTATTTCTCCTCGAAGCAAGTTGCTGTGCGTGAGCGCATGAGCTACCAGTATTCGCCTGGTCAAACGCTTGAGCCAGAGGGCGATTGGGATGAACGGTCGTCGAACGTACATGCCCAGATGGCGGAGGCTGCATGAAGCCGAGCCCGGTTCAGCTCATGCAACTGATGTTCAAGCACGTGAAAGTTGAACTCGACCCGGAGCACCAAGCTCCCGAGCTGCTCAACCCACTGACTTCTGTCTTCACCTTCGACGGTGTCAGTTTGAAGTCTGAAATTGGCATCGGCGAGGCCGACCTGAATCATGAGCGGGGAAGGTTGTACTTCGTTGAGTTGCGGGCGGTGGTGGACAACGAGCCGAACCCGGAAAAATCGAAGCAAAGTTTTGCGCCGTACAAGATTGACGTAGCCGTTGAAGGGCTCATCCTGATTCCAAAAGGTGCGGAGAAGCTGGGTGATCCGGAAGACCTTGCCGCTGTAAATGGTGCGTCGATGCTTTGGGGGGCGGTGCGAGAGCAGGTACAGACGATCACCTCCCGCATGCGTGCAGGTCCCGTGGTGATGCCCAGCATGAATTTCCATGATCTCAAGAAAGCGAACGGATTGCCGGATGCGCTCGCGCCTGAAGCCGCTGTCCCAAAAACACGCCGCTCAAAAAAGGCGTGAGGTTTCTCGAGATCCGAACTGATGAAAAGTATCTGACATGACTTTGCTCAAAAACCTGATCGCCATTCCTGAACGGGTGCACCAAGGCGACTTCGTTCTGCAGCTTTCCAAGGGTGTGACCGAACCCGAGCAGACCCTTCGAGACTATGTCGTCACACCGCAACTGGTGGATGCCTTTGCCAATGCGCTGGGCTTCATCCAGCAGGCGGTACAGACCGGCGGCAGCAAGGCGGCTTACCTGCACGGCAGTTTCGGCTCTGGTAAGAGCCACTTTATGGCCGTGTTGAATTTGCTGTTGGCTGGCAACACACAGGCCCGGGCAACGCCTGAGCTGGCCGATGTAGTGGCCCGCCACGGTTGGACGGAGGGGCGCAAGTTCTTGCTGGTGCCGTACCACATGATCGGCGCGCGGGATATGGAGTCGGCCATCCTGGGCCAGTACGCCGATTTTGTTCGCAAGCAACATCCGGATGCACCGGTGCCAGGCTTCTACCTGGCGGAAGGCTTGTTCAAAGATGCGCGCTTGATGCGCGAGAGCCTTGGAGATACTGCCTTCTTTGCCAAGCTCAACGAAGGCTCCCATGGTGCTGGGGAAGGGGGCTGGGGTGCGTTCGAGAGCGGTTGGGATGCTACGGCTTTCGAGGCAGCGATGCTGGAAGCACCAAACGGGGAGGAGCGATCACGCCTGGTGAGCGACCTGATCACCCAGTTCTTCTCGGCCTATCGGACGTTGGCAGGTAGTGATGAGTCTTTCGTCTCTCTCGACGATGGCTTGAGCATCATGAGCCGACACGCCAAGGCTCTGGGCTACGACGCTGTCATTCTGTTCCTCGACGAATTGGTGCTGTGGCTGGCCAGCCATGCGGCCGACGTCAACTTCGTCAGCCGTGAGGGCACCAAGCTGGTGAAGCTGGTCGAAGCCACCAATGCCGACCGGCCGATTCCGCTGGTCAGTTTTGTGGCCCGGCAGCGCGACCTTCGTGATCTGGTGGGCGAGAACCTGGCCGGTTCGGTTCAGGTGCAGTTCAGCGATGTGCTCAAGCACTGGGAAGCACGCTTTCACCGCATCACACTGGAAGACCGCAACCTCCCGGCCATTGCCGAGAGGCGCGTACTGCGGCCAGTGAGCGAGGCCGCACGGCAGACCTTGCAGGGCACCTTTGACGATCTGTTGAAGATGCGCAAGGATGTGCTGGACACGCTTTTGACCACCACGGCTGACCGGGACATGTTCCGCAAGGTGTACCCGTTTTCACCTGCTTTGGTACAGACGCTGATCGCCGTATCCGCCGCTTTGCAGCGGGAGCGAACGGCGCTCAAGTTGATGCTGCAGTTGCTGGTGGACCGCAGGGATGACTTGGAGCTGGGTCAGTTGATCCCTGTGGGCGACCTGTACGACGCGATTGCCGAGGGCGATGAGCCTTTCAGCGAAGGTATGCGTTTGCATTTTGAGAACGCCAAGCGCCTCTACAACCAGCGCTTGCTGCCCATGTTGGAGCGGCAGCACAGCGTCACCTGGGAGGCGATCAAGCTAGGGCAGGCTGACCCTGCAGCTGCCAAGAACCTGCGCAACGATGCCCGTTTGCTCAAGACGCTGTTGTTGAGTGCATTGGTGCCGGAAGTCGAGGCACTGAAAGCACTGACTGGGCCCCGACTGGCCGCTCTCAATCACGGTACTTTCAAGTCTCCCATTCAGGGGCGCGAGGGTGCAGACATCATTCGAAAGTGTCGCGACTGGGCCAGCGAGATTGGCGAGATCAAGATCACCGAAGACCTGCAGCCGGTGATTTCGCTGCAGGTGACTGGCATTGACATTGAGCCGATCCTGCGGGCAGCTGAAGCCAACGACAACCCGGGCAACCGGCGCAAGCGGATTCGTGAGGCGCTGTTCAAAGAACTTGAAATTGCGGACACAGGCGACCTGTTCAACACCTATGCGTTCAACTGGCGCGGCACGCGGCGCGAGGTTGAGGTGCTGTACGAGAACGTGCGAGAGATGACGGACGATCGTCTGCGTGGCCGCGCTGGCACCTGGACGGTGGTGCTGGACTTTCCGTTTGACGATGCGAACTTTGGCCCTGCCGATGACATTGCGCGGCTGGCGACCTACCGCGGTGGAGACACGAAGACGCTGGTGTGGATCCCCTCGTTTTTGAGCAACAAAGCCTTGACCGATCTGGGGCGCTTGGTGGTGCTGGACTACATCCTGCAGGGGGAACGTTTTGAGACCTATGCGGGCCACCTGTCGTTTGTGGATCGGGTGCAGGCGAAGGCGCTGGCCCGCAACCAGTTGGATCAGTTGCGCATCAAGCTGCGCTCGCAACTGGAGGTCGCCTACGGCATCAGCACCGAGCCCCGGGATGCAGTGAGCAGTCCGCTGACTGCTGATCAACAATTTCGCTCGCTAGACCCAACCCTGTCGCCTCGCCCGCCCGTAGGCGCAGATTTCAAGTCGGCTTTCGAGAGCTTGCTGGGGCAGTTGTTCGCTCACCAGTATCCCGCTCACCCCGAGTTCGACACCGAGATCAAGCCAGCTGTCATTCGCAAGATTTGGCCTGAAGTCCACAAGGCAATAGAGGCGCCCGGACAGCGCGGTTTGGTTCAGGACTCTGGTGTTCGCAAGCTGGTGCGTTCTGTGGTCAACCCTTGTCTGTTGGGGCAGATGGGTGAAACACACCTGCTGATCGAGCCACATTGGCAATCGCGCTTTTCGCAAAGCCATGCCCGTGACGGTGGTGGACCGATCACCGTGGGCAAGCTTCGACAGTGGATCGATACACCGGCGCCCATGGGCCTGCCGCTGGAATTGCAGAACCTCATCGTCCTGGCATTCGCTGCGTCCACCAATCGACGCTTCACGATGCGTGGCGGCCCTTACGAACCTTCGGTAGACAGCTTGCCGGACGAGCTGGAACTTCGAGAGCAAACGCTGCCCAATCCGAGCGATTGGCAACTCGCCTTACAGCGTGCATCCAGCTTGTTCGGTTTGACCCTTGGCCAGACGCTGAACGCCGCCAATGTGGGCAAGCTGGTGGACGAGGTCAAGCAAAAGGTATTGGACAAACGAGATGCTGTGACTCGCTTGGTGGTGCAGGTGCGAGATCGCTCGGGCCGATATGCGGCCGGGGCAATTGGTGCTCGCCAGCAATCCGCTGAGTCTGCGCAGTCCTTGCTGGCAGCGGTGGCATCAGCAGCGGACTCAGAGGTGGTCGCTGCGCTAGCGGCGGCCGATTTGCAAACGTCCGAAGCCGCAGTTGGGCGAGCCTTGGGCCAGGCGAAAACCTGTGCCGATGCGCTGGAGACAGGCAGCTACTGGCAGCTGTTTGACGTTGTCTTGAAGCTGAGCGATCAGCGTTCGAGTGCGGCTCAAGTGATCGGGCGGCGCTTGGCCGAGGTGTTGACCAGTGATGAACATGTGCTGGCGTTGAAAGGTCGGCTCGATGAGCTGCACCGCGACGCCATGGGCCTGCTGGCTGCTGCGGCACCAGCACCAGAACCAGCTCCAATGCCGATGCCGATGCCGGGCGCACCCGCTCCTGCTCCCGTGACGATCCCGCCTGTGCCGGCCAATCTGGCGCCTGAAGTGGTGGCCGAAAAACAGCAGTTGCATCTCACTGGCGCTGAGGCGGTGGCTGCGCTGGATGACCTGAAGGCACGCATGACAAGCGAACGTGATCTGGAACTGACGCTCAGTTGGCGGCTGCAGCGCAAGGGCACCCAGCTATGAGTTTGTCGACGCCTCAGATCAAGGCGCAACTGGAACGTGTGCTGGACAGTGACCCGACGGCACAGACTGTTGCGATCCGAGCGATGACCAAACAGAGTTGGCCAGAGTCGGTCAGTCCACACGGAAAGCAGTTTTTGCTGCGCTGGTGTGAATCGTCGCTGGCCATTCGCGAGGCGCTTTGCGAGCAGGAGCAACTCGCGGCGCAGGCATCAGGCATGGTGGTGATCACCCCGTTGTCAACGCATGAACTTGCGGAGGACATCGCCGCTAGGCTGGCCCGTGCCCGGGTGTTTCAGCCAGAGGGGTGGGACATTGTTCGGCTGATGTTTCAAGCCAAGGAGACAGACGCTCGTTTGGGCCGCTTTTCCTGGATGCCACAGGCCCTGATTGATGGCGCGGCGCAGGGCGACTATCAGCCTGTGGCCAACGGCTTTTTGGACATGGAAACCGCCTGGCGCGAGGTGTTGTGGCGCTTCGCCGGGATCGAAGTTGCCCGGCCGGACGCAGTGACGCTGCTGGCCTGGTCAATGTCGCCGGACGCAGATCCACGATTGGGGCCTTTGCCGGCCGCAATGCGCTCGGCCATCTTGACCTGGCTGGCTGAGAGCGCGGGAGTAGCGGGTGCCATGGTGCTGGGCTGCGTCGAATCCGGCCGCACGGGCGATGCATTGCCTCTGGGGTTGGTCAGTGGGGTGATATTCGCGCCTGGCGGTGAAGGGCAAACCGCGCTGGGTCAGGCGGCTATCCGCTTGGAACGCTTCGTCAACGACACGCATGTGGGCGTGAAAGAGGGGCGCGACTGGGCCGCCGCTGCAGAGCAGGTGGTTCAGCGCTTGGGCGTGGAGGCTTGTCGGGCTGCGTTGGACCGAGCCGATGCCTTGCTGCGGGACCTTCGTATCTCGGAGTTTGCACATTTGAGCGAGCTGCTGCCGTCCGCGCTGGATCAGCGGCTGATCGACTTTGCTTCGGCACTGAGTGCCCATGCGGCAGAGCCTACCGAAGGCAATCTCCAGCAAGTGGAGCAGCAGGCGGATCGCGCGTTGAAGCACGTTTTGATGAACGACCAACGGCCACGCATGGAGCGTGTCGAGATGGCCCGGCGGTTGGCCCGCTGGCTGCTTAGCCCAATGGCCTCCGGGGCTTCACTGCCAGACTCAATGGAATGGCAAGCCGATCAGGGTGCCTACGTGGACTGGGCCCGGTTCAGGTTGTTGGGTGGGGATGAGTTGACCGAGCTGTCGGACGCCTATGCCGTGTGTCGCCGGGTGGCTATCACGCGTCGCGATGGCTTCGCCAAGTCCTTGTCGCTGGCTTTGGTGCAGTGGAACGCGCAGACCCCTGCAAACACCGGTCGGGTTGTGCCTCTTGAACAGGTCTTGGACCGTGTGGTGGCTCCGATTGCGGCCGTGCAGCCCGCGTTGCTGCTGGTGATGGATGGGTTGAGCAACTGCATCTTCCGTGAGCTGTTCGCACGGGCTGCGAGCCACGGCTGGACCGAGCTGGTACCTGCGTCGCAAGGCAGGCCCTTTGTGGGCGTTGCAGCCGTTCCTACGATCACCGAGGTGAGCCGGACCAGCCTGCTGTGCGGACGACTGACCACGGGCGCACAAGCGCAAGAGAGGCTGGGCTTTGCCACACATCCTGCTTTGATGGCAACCAGCCGCGCAGAGAATGCACCCAAGCTCTTCCACAAAGGAGACCTTGCCGATGCTGGGAATCTGGCACCGGAAGTGCGCGCAGCGATCGCCAACCAAAAACAGCAGGTTGTGGGCGTGGTCTACAACGCGGTGGATGACCACCTGAGCGGTCCGGATCAGCTCAACCAGCGCTGGGCGCTGGAGGACTTGCGCTTGCTGCTGCCTTTGTTGCGGGAGGCTCGCGAAGCCCGCCGAGTGGTGATCATCACAGCTGACCATGGTCACCTGCTGGAGGATGGGACGACGCAGATACCCGGCGGTGAAAGCGATCGCTGGCGACTGGGTCAATCCGCCGCGTCGCCTCATGAGTTGGCGATCAGCGGTGGTCGTGTGGTCACCAGCGATGGTTCGAATGCGGTGGTTTGCCTGTGGGGGGAAAGCAGCCGGTATGCGGGTCGAAAGAACGGATACCACGGTGGCCTGTCGCCCCAAGAACTGACAGTACCTCTGAGCGTATTCGCGCCCGTGGGGTCCAGCTTGGCAGACTGGTGCGTTGCTCCTCCGAACCAGCCGCAATGGTGGGAGCTGCCACCACTTGTGCAGTCCAAGCTACCAGCAGTCGTGGCAGCATCTCCAGCAAAGCCGCCCCGCAAGAAGCCGGTGCAGCCCGAGGCACAGCCAGCTCTCTTCGCTCCCATCGATTTGCCGGCTCCGTTAGTGGAATTGATCGCGCAGGATTGGATTGACGGTCTTCTGGCCAGCCCAATCTATGCGTCTCAGCGTCAACTGGCCGCCAGGGTCGCTTTGCCAGACGACAAGATGAGATTGCTGCTGGAGGCGCTGGCCGAGCGGGGTGGTAAGTTGTCTCGGACCGCTCTGGCCAACCGACTTTCTCTGGCCGAGGTCCGAATGGGTGGCCTACTGAGCGCCGTGCGCAGGATGCTGAATGTGGACCAGGCGGCGGTGCTTACCGTCGATGAAGCAGCTGGATCGGTTGACCTCAACATCACCCTGCTGCAACAGCAGTTCAAGCTGCCCATGCAGGGGGGTGCACGATGATCAGCCCGGCTAGAAGAGAAGACATCGTTAGTGCATTGCGACGAGGTACTGTTCCAAGCAGTGGTCTGGATGCGCTGGCGGTTGGTATTGAGACTTTCGCTCCGACGCTCAGCGAAGAGCTGGAGTCGGTGGCATCCGGCCGAGGAGGCTTCAAGGCGGTGCGCGGTGAGTACGGTACCGGCAAGACGTTCTTCGGACGCTGGTTGCAGGAGCGCGCACGCTCCCGGGGTTTTGCGGCGACCGAAGTCCAGATCAACGAAACCGAGACGCCGCTGCATCGGCTGGAGACCGTCTACCGGCGTCTGGTCGAGCATCTGGAGACAGCGGACACGTCCAGCGGCGCCTTCAGAAGTGTGATCGATGGTTGGTTTTACGCCTTGGAGCAGGACGTGCTGGCCGATCAGTCGGTAGATCCTGACGATGCGCAGGGCTTGCTGCAGCGCACGGACGCGCTCATGGAGGCCCGGCTCAGCACCATCAGCAAAACGGCGCCTGCTTTCTCGGCCGTGCTCCGCACGTACCGGCGCGCGCTGTCCAACAACGATGGCATGTTGGCCGAGGGGTTGATCAGTTGGTTGGCCGGGCAGCCCAACGTGGCCGCCAGTGTCAAGCGTGCAGCGGGCATCAAGGGCGATCTGGACCATTTCGGCGCCAGCAACTTCCTGGTGGGCTTGCTGACCATCCTGCGAGACAGTGGTTTTGCAGGCCTGGTGTTGGTGTTGGACGAAGTCGAAACGCTCCAGCGTATGCGCACCGATACCCGCGAAAAAGGGCTCAATGCTTTGAGGCAGTGGATCGACGAGATTGATGCAGGGCGTTACCCGGGGCTGTACCTGGTTATCACTGGAACCCCCGCATTCTTTGATGGCCCTCAGGGCGTGCAGCGGCTGGCGCCTCTGGCACAGCGGCTGCATGTGGACTTTGGGACCGACCGCCGGTTCGACAACCCTCGCGCTGTCCAGATTCGCCTGGCCCCGTTCGATCACAGCGCGTTGCTTTCGGTGGGACGGCGTGTGCGCGACATTTACGCTGAGGGGCGAGCTCATGAACAGCGTCTGCGGGCTGTTGTTGATGATGCTTATCTGGATACCTTGGCTCGGGCCGTGGCGGGCGGGCTAGGGGGCAAGGTGGGTGTGGCGCCTCGCTTATTCTTGAAAAAGCTTGTTGCAGACGTTTTGGACCGTGTGGACCTGCATGCGGAATTCGATCCGCGTCAGCATTACTCGCTGACCATTGCTGAGACCGAGATGTCTGCCACTGAGCGGGCTGCGGCCAGCGCGAACTCTGTGGACGACATCGAGCTGTGAGCGAATTCGAACAGCTGCATCCATCCCTTCAGTACCACGTGGTCAATACGTTGGGGTGGAGCACGCTGCGTCCTACGCAACTGGCTGCCATTGCACCGATTCATGCCGGGGCGCACTGTCTTTTGCTGGCACCCACCGCAGGGGGCAAGACGGAGGCGGCTGCTATTCCCATCCTGTCCAGGATGCTGAAGGAGTCCTGGCCTGGGACGAGCGTGCTGTACATCTGCCCCATCAAGGCGCTGTTGAACAACCTGGAGCACAGGCTCACGCACTATGCAGGCCTTGTCGGCCGAACGGTGGAGGTTTGGCACGGCGATGTGTCGCAGTCGCGCAAGAAGAGGGCGCTGAAAGAGGCGCCCGATATTCTGCTGACTACGCCGGAGTCGATCGAAGCGATGCTGATCTCTGTTCGGGTGGACCGCTCCACTTGGTTTGGCAACCTGCGCGCGGTGGTCGTGGATGAATTGCATGCCTTCGCCGCAGATGACCGTGGCTGGCACATGAGATCAGTGCTGCAGCGACTTGAACACTATCTGCAGCAGCCACTCCAGCGCATTGGCCTTTCGGCGACAGTCAGCAATCCGACTGAGTTGCTGGACTGGTTTGCGCCGGTTGGAGAGAAACGCGTGCTGGGTAGTTCTTCGGTCAGCACTGAGGCTGATGTCACCATTGATCACGTGGGCAACCTCGAGAATGCAGCGACTGTCATCTCGCGTCTGCACCGGGGCGAAAAGCGCCTGGTGTTTTGCGACTCACGCAGCAGCGCCGAGCAGCTGAGCAGCATGCTCCGAGCCAGAGAGATACGGACCTTTGTCAGCCATGCATCACTGAGCGCGTCTGAGCGCAAGCAAGCTGAGACGGCCTTCGGCGAGGAGAAGGATTGCGTCATTGTCGCGACGTCGACGTTGGAACTCGGCATCGATGTCGGTGATTTGGATCGGGTGCTACAGATTGACTCGCCGTCCACCGTGTCGTCGTTCTTGCAGCGCATGGGACGCACCGGCAGACGCTCGGACAGTTTGCGGAACTGCATTTTCTTGACGACGAATCAAGACGCGTTCATGTTGGCATTAGGTGTCACCCATCTGTGGTCGCAGGCTTGGGTAGAGGCTGCGAGACCACCTGAAGAGCCCTGGCCGATCGTGGGGCAACAGATTCTTGTTGCCACGCTGGAGCGGGGCGAATGGCCTGTGAACGAGGTCATCTCACAATTGGCCGTTTGCTTCCCGGAGCTGCCGGTAGATGGTTTTAGGGCTATGGTGGACCACATGATTCAGCAGGCCTACCTAGATAGCGCAGAAGGGCTGGTTCGTATTGGCCCGGAGGCAGAACGCGAGTACGGCCGTGGCCACTACCGCGATCTGTTGGCATCTTTCAGCGGCGTTCCACTTCTAACAGGACGGTACGGCAATGCCGAGGTTGGTTACATCGACCCTACGGTACTGACTGGCGAGGAGCCTCGGCGACTGCTGCTTCTGGCAGGTCGCAGTTGGTTGGTCAAGGAGATCGAGTGGGCCAAGAAGGTAGTTTGGCTGGAGCCCGCGAAAGAAGGTGGCAAGGCCAGATGGATGGGCGGTGCTCGTAGTCTGAGCCGCGAGGTCTGCCAAGGTATCCGCTCCGCGTTGGTTGGTGGTGCACCGCCTGCTGTCCATCTTTCGCAGCGAGGGAAGATCGAACTTGCTGCTTTGCAGGAGGAACTCGCCTTATCCCCTGACGCGGACTTCATATCCAGAAGCAAAGACAGCCAGATGCGCACATGGACTTTTGCTGGCACGAAGCAAAACCGGACATATGCACGCGCTGCGGCCAATGGGGGTGAGCGCATCAAGTTTGATGCCCTTAGCGTTCGGGCTCCGGCAGCCGCATTGATCCAAAAGGACCATGGAGAGCAGCCCGTCCAACTGACCGATAGCGAGCTGGAGAATTTTGCCGAGGGAGTCAAGTTCGCGTCGTGCGTTCCATCGCACTTGTTGGGCAGAACAATCATTGCGCGCATGTTCGGCAGCTCGGGAAACACATGAAAAATCTGTTGGCACCCTTGCTGCGACCGGGACTGCAGAGCTTTCGATTGAAGATCCGAATCGGTGATGGTCGAGAAGACTCATTCACTGGGCTGACTTGGTCAGCTCAGTGTGATGCCGCTGGACGTGTCTGGCTCCACACATCGAGTTCGCTGCGGCCCCAGGCCACGGCGCGCACACCGAGGCGAACCGGGCAGGGGAACTGTTGTTGGGCCATAAGCCTGTAGATCGTGGATCGACCCAAGCCCGTCATCTGCATGACGGATGGCATGCGCAGAAACACGGTCGGTACCTGATCCGTGTGTGTCGGATGGTGGGGCGGAGGACTGTTGCACGGCATTCTCCCGGTGGAGGCATGTTGGCAACTGTAGGGCGCTGCGGGCAGCTTGGTCATGCTGGATTCGCTGACAAATCTAGCGCATAGAGTTATGTCACCAAGCTTCTCGACGAATTAGATGCCGTCTTGGCAAGACCGGTCTGTTGCGATCCGGACACATGCATGTATCCGCGAAGATTTTCGGACACGTGTCGGACACGGCAGATCCAGAAAGCAAAAAAGTCAGCAGGCGCTAACCTGCTGACTCTTGATTCATTTGGCTCCCCGACCTGGACTCGAACCAGGGACCTGCGGATTAACAGTCCGTCGCTCTACCGACTGAGCTATCAGGGAACAGCCTCAAATTATAACGTCATTTAGATGGAATTTTAGTGAGCCGGCAGCTTGATCGAAAATCAATCGAACACCGGCGACTCCACGCCGAGCACCTTGTGCAGCTTCGGGCTGGTGGTGGTGTACTGCAAGAACACTTTTTTCTCGGGTGAGATGATGGGCATGGCGCCAAAAGCGGCCAGCGCACACTCGTGAAAACCAGAGAGAATGAGTTTTTTCTTGCCGGGGTAGGTGTTGATGTCGCCCACGGCGAAGATGCCGGGGGTGTTGGTGGAAAATTTTTCCGTGTCCACCACCAGTTGCTTGCGCTCGATCTCCAGGCCCCAGTCGGCAATCGGGCCAAGTTTGGGGCTCAGGCCAAAGAACACCAGCAGCACGTCCAGGGGCACCACGCGGGTCACACCGTCGGCACCGGTGACTTTGATGCCCGTGAGTTGGTCGTCTCTGACATCCAGGCCGGTGACTTGGCCCACGATGAACTGCATTTCGTACTGTTCGCACAGCTCTTTCATCTTGGCCACACTGGCCGGTGCAGCCTTGAAGCCGTCGCGGCGGTGGATCAAGATCACGCTGCCAGCCTTATTCGGTCCATCGGCGGCAAAGTTGAGCGCCCAGTCCAGCGCCGAGTCGCCACCGCCGACAATGACCAGGTGCTTGCCAGAGAAGTCGGCCGGGTTTTTGACGCGGTAAAAGAGTTGTGAGCCTTCAAACTTTTCCAGTCCATCGACCTTGAGCGTGCGCGGCTGGAAAGCGCCCACGCCGGCGGCGATGAAAATGGTCTTGGTCAGGAATTTATTGCGTTTTGAGGTTTCGACGAAGAAGCGCCCGTCGTCCTGCCGCTGCACCGTGGTGACTTCCTGCCCCAGGTGGAAGGTGGCGCCGAAGGGTGCGATTTGTTTGAGCAGGGCGTCGGTGAGTTCCTGGCCGGTACAGACCGGAATGGCCGGGATGTCGTAAATCGGCTTGTCCGGGTAGAGCTCGACCGGCTGGCCGCCGGGGTAGGCGAGCGAGTCGATCACGTGCGCCTTGATTTCGAGCAGGCCGAGTTCAAACACCTGGAACAAACCCACCGGGCCAGCGCCGACGATGACGGCGTCGGTCTCGATCGGGCCGTCGTGGGCGGCGGCGGTGTCCAGCACTTCTTGCATCAGTTTGGGTTCCATGGGACTTTAGCGAATCAATTCAGAGAGCTTGCCGGTGCGGTCTTTCCACTCGTCGGCGTCGGGCAGCGGCTGCTTGCGTTTGGTGATACTTTTCCAGTTCGGCAGCCGCGCCAGTTCGGCGTTCAGATCGGTCATGTGGAGCTGGTCTTTGGGCAGGTCTTCTTCGGCGTAAATCGCGCTCACCGGGCACTCGGGAATACACACCGCACAATCGATGCACTCGTCGGGATCGATGGTCAGGAAGTTGGGGCCTTCGCGGAAACAGTCGACCGGACAGACGTCTACGCAATCGGTGTATTTGCAGCGGATGCAGGATTCGGTGACAACGTGGGTCATGGTGATGACTTAAAAAAGCGCTAAACCCCGCATTTTAGGGTTTTCCGCCAGGGCAAGACCGATCTTTGTGCTTTGCCTTGACTTGGCTTAAGGTTGGCCGCGCGCGTCTCTTAGCGCACCAGCAGGGCGGCCGAGGTCTTGTGGCTGGCGGTATCAACCAATATCAGCGCGCCAAGCGTGCGCGACTGGGCAAAAGGCAGGGTCGGCAACGGCTCTTGCAGCGTCAGCTCGACGTGGCCGATGGCGTTGGGTTCGAGCTGGCTGGCGTCTTCTTCGGCCAGGGTGTGGATGTCCAGTTTGTGCACGATGCGCTTGATTTTGGCCTTGACCCAGCGGTGGCCGTGCAGCGCCCAGTAAACGCGGCCCGCCAGCAGCGGCTCGTCGTCG
>BBPD01000921.1_pt2 | contig 14100 bp, 14 predicted proteins | sample 1344911 | NCBI WGS metagenome assembly BBPD01 (sample SAMD00019088, study PRJDB2971) | groundwater metagenome | biome: freshwater biome; feature: mineral spring; material: ground water | place: USA: CA, Sonoma | collected 2011-09 | depth surface m
GAAGCCGCTCTCGAAATCCACGCCCAGCGCGGTGCCCTGCACCGCGCGCCCGTCGTTGAGCGAAAGCCAGATCGTCTCGGCCTCGGTGACGAGGTAGCCGATCGTGAGCACCAGCCCGCCCTTGTCGATCACCACGCCCGAGCCCTCCCGCTCCGTGCCAAGCGCGCCGGCGGTGAAGGCGTCGGGCGGCACGAAGGATTTGACGGCCACGACGCTCTCCAGCCGCTCCTCGAGCGGGAAGGCGAAATCCGCCGGGTCGGGCTGAAAGGCCGCCGGGACCTCCCAATCGTCGTCGTCCATGGATCGTACGGCACCTTTCGGGGGGGATAGTGTAACGCCGCGCGCGGGGCTGTGTTAGCCCGGCCCCGCGCGGTCTTTGCGGGCCGCGAGGCGCGCTTCCCGGCGGCCCCACGGGCGTTACCGGCTTTTGCGGCCGCCGCTTCCGCGGTTGGCGCGCGGATCGGCGCACGCGGATCGCGGGGGTCCCGACGCCCGACCGGAGACCGTTTGCGAATGCCGGCGGGGGGGCGCCGGCGATGCTCCGGCCCCGGACGGCGCCCCGCGCCGCCGACGCTGGTCGCATCGGCAAGGCCGGCGCCGTGCGAGGAGCACGCCGGCGGCGTGACGCTCCTGGTGCGCAAAGGCGCCGCGAAGCCGACCGGCCAGCGCCCTCCGGCGCTGTCCGAGGCCGTGGCCTCGACCACCGACCCGCGCGGCCGGGCGCGGGCACCGCCGCCGTCCGACGCCCCTCAGGGGCCGAGCGCGCCGCGCACCAGCGCGAAGGCCTGCCGCACCGTCGCCTCGCGCACCGCGGCGCGGTCGCCGGGGAGGTCGAAGCGCGCCGACCGCGTCGGCGCCCCTTGCCGCGCAACCGCCATCCACACGCACCCCACCGGCTTCTCCGCGCTGCCGCCGCCCGGGCCCGCGACTCCGGTGCAGGAGACGGCGAGCGTCGCCCCGGAGCGCGCCAGAGCGCCCTCGGCCATCGCGCGCGCCACCGGCTCCGACACCGCGCCGTGCGCCGCGAGCGCCGCCTCCTCCACGCCGAGCATCGCGGCCTTCGCCGCGTTCGAGTAGGTCACGAAGCCCGCGAGCAGCGCGGCGGAGGAGCCGGGCAGCGCGGTGAGCGTCGCGGCGATCAGCCCGCCGGTGCAGCTTTCCGCCGTCGCCAGCGTCGCACCCCGCGCGACGAGTTCGGCGAGCAGGGCGCGCGCGTCGTCGAGCGCCGCCGGGCCGATCACGGCGCGGCCCACGCGAGGAGCAGCATCGCCAGCCCCGCGAGCGCGCCGGCCGCGAGGTCGTCGCCCATCACGCCGACCGCGCCGGGCCGCCGGTCGAGCCAGCCCACGGGTCCGGGCTTGAGGATGTCGAGCGCGCGGAACAGGGCGAAGGCGAGCAGCGCGCCGAGCGGCCCGGCCGGCGCGAAGGCGAGCGCGAGCGCCTGGCCCGCCGCCTCGTCCACCACGACCCAGGGCGGGTCCTCGTCCGCCGCGTTCAGCCGCGCGAGCGCCCAGAAGCCGGCGGCCGTGAGCAGCGCCGCGGCGAGCAGGCAGGCCCAGCCCGGCGCGAGGGCGAGCGGCAGGGCGAGGGCGGAGCCCCAGGTGCCCGGCGCGGGGCGGAGGAACCCCACGCCGCCCAGGCTCGCCACGAAGCGCGCCGCGGTCATGCCGCCCGCGGCCTCCACTCGCTCATCGGGTGCGGCCGCGCGGCGGCGGCCGGGTCGAGCGCTCGGTAGATGGCGAGGTTCTCCAGCACGCGCTGCACGTAGTTGCGCGTCTCGGCGAAGGGGATCAGCTCCATCCAATCCAGCATCGAAACGCCGCCCGACCGCGGGTCGCCGAACTGTCCCACCCACTCGTCCACGCGGCCCGAGCCGGCGTTGTAGGCGGCGAGCGCGAGCGGCAGCGCGCCGCCGAAGCGCGCCACCCGCTCCTCGATGTAGTGCGCGCCGAGGCGGATGTTGTGCTGCGGGTCGGAAAGCAGCCAGGCCGGCTGGTGCGCGACGCCGAGCCGCCGCGCGACGGATTGCGCCGTCGCCGGCAGCAGCTGCATCACGCCGCGCGCGTTGGCCGGGCTGACGGCCTCGCTGTCGAAGTTGCTTTCCTGCCGCGCGATGGCGAAGACCAGCGCCGGTTCCGCGCCGCCCTGCGGCGGCGGGAACGGGGTGGGCCAGCCGTCGCGCAGCAGCATCGCGCCCGCCGCCCCCGCGCGCCGCGCGACCCAGACCGGGTGGTCCGGCCGGCCGGTCGCGGTGGCGAGCTGGGCCACGAGCAGCCGCTCGCCGTTGTTGGCGGCCTGCTCCTCGAGACGCAGCAGGAAGGGCCGCGCGCGGCGCTGCTCGCCCAGGCGGGTGAGCAGCTGGACGAGCCTCGCCGTCTCCCGCGCGTCGAGCGAGCGGCGCTCGGCGTCGGTCACCGCCGGCGCGGGGGTGGCGCGGATTCGCGCCGACAGCGCCGCGCCGTCCTCGCCGAGCGCCAGCATCGCCATCTGCCCGTAGAAGGCCACCGGGAGGGCGGCGGCGGCCTGGAACCGCGCCCGCGCCTGCGCCGCGTCGCCCGCTTCCTGCAGCGCGTAGCCCTGCCAGCACAGCGCGCGGGCGTTGGTGATGGCGCTGCGGCTTCCCTCGGCCAGGCGCTGGAAGTGCGGCAGCGCCGCGCGCGGGTCGCCCAGCAGCCGCAGCGCGGCGAATCCGGCCAGGAACTCCGCCTCCTGCCGCGCCTCGCCGGGGATCGCCTGCCCGTGCTCGGCCGCGAGGCGGTAGGCCTCGCGCGGCTGGCCGAGCCGGACCAGGCGGCGCGCGAGGAGCTGGCGCTCGGCCCACACCGCGCGCTGCGCCTCCGCCCCGGCGCCGCGCTGCGCCGCCGCCCCGGCGTGCCAGGCCTGCGCCGCCTCCCGGTCCGCGTCGCGGCGGCGGAGGTTTTGGGCGCGCGCCCAGGTCGCGCCCGCGTCGCGCGCCGCGGCGGCCGGGTCGGGGTCGCCGCCCGCGCGGACCGCAAGGCGCAGCTCCGCGGCGCGCGCGCGCGGGGCGTCGAGCAGCGCGATGACGCGGCGGGAGCCCTCGGCGTCGCCGGCGAAGAACAGCCGCTCAGCCCGGCGCGCGTGGTCGTCCTGCCGCAGCAGGGGTTGGGCCACGGCGAGGAAGCCCGGTTCCTCCGCCGCGTTGCCCCCCGTGTCCTCGGCCCAGGCCGAACGCGCGGCGGCGGTGGCCAGGGCGCGCTGCCCCGCCGCGAGCAGCGCGCGGGCGTGGCGCGCGGCGGCGGCGAGGGCGCGCGGCGGGCGCGTGTGGAACAGCCGCAGAGCCAGCGCGTCGCCGTCCGGGTCGGGGGCGAGCAGCTCCTCCGCGCGGGCCTGCAGCGCGGCCTGGGAGGGCCAGTCGGGCGATTCCTCGACGAAGGCCACGACCTCCGCCGCGCTCGCCGCCCCGCCGCGGCTCGCCAGGCGCTGCCAGCGCACCATCTTCTGGATCAGCGCGTCGGCGCCCTGCGCGGCCGCCTCCGCCTCCCCCCAGCGCTGGGACTGGGCGAGGTCGAGGGCGCGGCGCGCCGCGTCGGCCCCGGCATTGCCCTGGGCCAGGGCGGGCGGCGCCGAGGCGGCGGCGAGGAGGGCGAGGAGCGGGCGGCGGCGCATCTGGGTGCGCAGACTACCCCGCGCCGGCGCGCCGCGTCAGTCCTCAGCCCCCCGCCGGCCCCGCGCCCGGTCGCCCGCCCAGCCCGTCTTGCACCCGCGCGCGCAGCCGCGCCGGGTCGGGCAGCCGGATCGCGCGGCGGTCGCTCTCCACCAGCCCCTCGGCGGCCAGCGACGACATTTCGCGCGAGACCACCTCGCGCCGCGTGCCGATCCGCCCTGCCAGCTCGTGGTGCGTCGGCGGCGGGCTGATGCTCTGCCCGCCGCGCGTGCCGCGCGTCCGCGCCAGCCGCAGCAGCTCGGCCGCGAGCCGCAGCCGCACCGGCAGCGCCACCAGCTCCAGGATGCGCCGGTCCTTCTCGCGCAGCAGCGCGGAGAACCACGCCAGCAGCCCGTGCGAGGCCTCGGGCGAGGCCAGCACCTCGCGCAGGAACAGCGCGGCGGGCACCACGAGCAGCCGGGTGCGCGCGAGCGCCACGATGCTCGCCGATCGGCGCTGGCCGTCTATCGCGGACATTTCGCCGAAGCGGTCGCCCACGCCGAGGTCGGTGAAGATGACCTCCTGCCCGCCCGGGGTGGCCAGCGCGACGCGCACCGCCCCCTCGCGGATGAAGTATACGTCCGTCGTCGTGTCCTCGGCGCTCAGCACGGTGTGGCCGGCGAGGCAGACGGCGGGGTGGCCGGCCTCGGCCAGCCGCCGCAGCGACTCGGCCGGCAGCCGGTCGAGCGGCGTGAAGAGGCGGAGCTCGGCTTCGGAGACGGGCATCTCGACGTCGGCCAGCATGGCCCCTCCGCGCGGGTTTTGGAACGCCGCCGCGAAAACGCGCGGCGGCCCGATGGGCTGTGACGCCCATCACCGCGTGGGCGGCGCGCGTCAAGCGAAGCTGCCCCCGTCGCCCCGAGGACCGGGGCCCCGAAGACCAGGGGAGAGTTCCGATGCGCCTCGCCGCCGCCCTCGCCGCCGTGCTGTTGTCTGCCGCCGCCGCCGCCGCCGCCGGGCCCCGGCTGCCGCCCGCCGAGCCGTTCGAGGACATGGCGCACTTCGAGGTGGACGGCGCCGCCGGCACCCTCACCCTGCCGGCCGGCGCGCCGGACCGGCGCGCGCCGCTCGTCGTGATCCTCCACGACGGCCCCGACCCGGACGGCCGCGCCGCGCGCTACGCCGACCAGCTACTCGCGGCGGGCTGGGGCGTGCTGGAGCTGCTGCACGTCGCCGGCGACGAGGGCGCGGCCAACGCCGTCGCCGCCGCGCGCGGGATGGCGCGCTTCGCCGGCCAGCCTGTCGGCGCGCTCGGCTTCGGCGAGGGCGGGCGGCTCGCGCTGCGCCTGCCCGGGCCGCTCGCCGGCCGCGCCGCGCTCTACCCGGGCTGCGACGGTTGGGCCGGGCCGCCGGCGGCCGAGCTCGCGGGAGATGCGGTGCTGCTGCTGCACGGCGAGGCCGACGCGGCGAACACGGTGCAGTCCTGCGCCGAGCTCGCCGACCGCCTCACCGCCTCCGGCGCGCGGGCCGTGCGCTGGCTGGGCTACCGCCACGCGACCTACGCCTGGGACCGGCCGCGTTACGCGGCCGAGGGCGGCCGCTCCTGGCACATCCGGCCCGGCGGCGAGGGCCGCGTCGCGGTGGAGGCCTGGCCGGAGCTGGCGGCCTTCGCCGCCTCCGAGGTCACGGGCTTCTTCGCCAGCGCCTTCCGCCGCTGAGGCCGGGGCGGCGGCGCCCCGCGGCGCGGCTTGCGGCGGGGCGGGATAGGGGGCAAGCCTGCCCGGCCCCGTCATGCCCGGTCCCGCCTCGCCCGCCCGAATCGCGCCGTCCCTCCTTGCCGCCGACTTCGCCCGCCTGGGCGAGGAGGTGCGCGCCGTCGAGCGCGCCGGGGCGGACTGGCTCCACCTCGACATCATGGACGGGCACTTCGTCCCCAACATCTCCTTCGGCCCGGGGCTCGTGCGCGCGCTGCGGAAGCACACCGCGCTTCCCTTCGACGTGCACCTCATGATCGCGCCGGCCGACCCGTACCTCGCCGCCTTCGCCGAGGCGGGCGCGGCGGTGATCACCGTCCACCCCGAGGCCGGGCCGCACCTGCACCGCACGCTGCAGACCATCCGCGCGCTGGGCTGCCGGGCCGGCGTGGCGCTCAACCCGGCCACGCCCGTGGCCGCGCTGGCGCACGTGCTCGATCTTTGCGACCTGATCCTGGTGATGAGCGTGAACCCCGGATTCGGCGGCCAGTCCTTCCTCGGCGGCCAGCTGCCCAAGATCGCCGAGCTGCGGCGGATGATCGCCGCGACGGGCCGCGACATCGCGCTGGAGGTCGATGGCGGCGTGACCGCCGAGACCGCGCCGCGCTGCCTCGCCGCCGGCGCCGACACGCTGGTCGCCGGCACGGCGGTGTTCGGCGCGGCGAACTACGCGGCGGCGATGTCGACGCTGCGGGGGGGCTGAGCGCGTGCTGCGCGGCGTCCGCTCGCTCTTGGGCAGGCTCAAGCCGGTGCGCGTGCCCGACGCGCCGGCGCGCGACTTCCGCGACCTGTGGCCCGGCGACGCCACGCGCGGCGCGCGGCTGCTGCGCGGCGAGCTCGAAGTGGATGGCCACGCCCGGCAGTTCGAGGGCTGGTCGGCCGCCGATGGCCCGCTGGGCTGGCGCGCGGCGGCGCACTCCTTCGCCTGGCTGCGCGACCTGCGCGCGCTCGGCACCGACGCGGCGCGCGTCCACGCGCGCGACCTGCTCGAGGACTGGCTGTCGCGCGGCGCTTCCGAGCCGCTCGCGGCGCTGCCCGAGGTCGCGGCCGCGCGCATCTCGGCGTCGCTCGGCCACTGGGATTTCGTTGCCGCCACCGCCGAGGAGGCGTTCCGCAAGCGCGTGCTCGCCGCGCTCGCCGCCGACGCGCGCGGCGTGGTCGGCGGCCTGCCGGGGGAGGCCGCGCACCGCGGCGCGCTGCTCGTCGTCAAGGCCGCCATCGCCGCCGCCGTCGCCTTCGAGGAGGAGGCCTGGCTCACGCGGGCGTTGCGCTTCCTGCCCGCCGAGCTGGAGCGCCAGTTCCACCCCGACGGCGGCCACGTGGAGCGCAACCCGTCGGCGCAGATGGGCGCCGTCCAGGACCTCGTCGAGATCCGCAACCTGCTCAACGGCATCGGCATGGAAGCGCCGCCGGCGCTGGTCGCGGCCATCGAGCGCGCGGGGGGCGCGCTGCGGCTGTTCCGCCACGGCGACCAGTCGCTCGCCCTGTTCCACGGCGCGCGGGAGGAGCCGGCGGCGCTGCTCGACCTCGTGCTCACCCACGGGCAGGCGCGGGGCCGCGCGCCGATGCTGCTGGAGGAGACGGGCTTCCACCGCCTGGCCGCCGGCCGCACCCTCGTCATCGCCGATTGCGGCGCGCCGCCGCCGGGCCGAACAGCGCACCCCGCGACGGGCTACCCGCGCGGCGCCGACCGCCTCGCCCATGCCGGCACGCTGGCCTTCGAGATGTCGGTGGGCCGCGACCGGCTGGTGGTCAATTGCGGCGCCTCGCCCGCCGCCGCGCCGCCATGGCGCGACGCGCTGCGCGCGACGGCGGCGCATTCCACGCTCGTCCTCGCCGACACCAACTCGTCGGAGGTGAAGGAGGACGGCCTGGGCCGCCGGCCCGAGCGCGTCGAGGTCGAGCGCCACGAGGCGAACGGCGCGCAGTGGCTGGACGCGAGCCACGACGGCTACCGCCGCACGCACGGCGTCGTCCACCGCCGGCGTCTGTATCTCGCCGAGGGCGGCGACGACCTGCGCGGCGAGGACATGCTGGAGCCGGCGGGCGCGGTCGAGAAACCCTTCGTCGTGCGCTTCCACCTGCACCCCGGCGTCACCGCGGCGCTGGCGGAGGAGGAGGGCGGCGTGCTGCTGCGCCTGCCCGGCGGCCAGGGTTGGCGGATGCGCGCCCGCGGCGCGAAAATGGACCTGGAGGACAGCCTGTACTGCGGCGGTGCCGCGCCGCGGCGCGCGCAGCAGGTGGTGCTGACGGCGGACAGCCCGGCCGAGACCGTGCAGTGGGCGATCAGCCGCGTGCCCGCCGCCCAGCCGGCACCCCCCGCTGCCCCGCCCCCCGCACCACCTCCCGGCGAGCCACCGCCGAACAGGGCGTGAAGATCGCGCAGGTCACCAACGTCGATTTCTCACTGCGGCACTTCCTGCTGCCGCTCATGCGCGGGGCGCGCACGCGCGGCCATGTGGTGGTGGGGGTGTGCGCCGAAGGCAAGCTGAACGCGGTCGCGCGCGAGGCGGGGTTTCGCGTGCTGTGTCCGCCCTTCGTGCGCGGCCTTGACCCCCGCGCGCAGCTCGGGGCTTACCGCGCGCTGCGGGCGATGTTCCGCGAGGAGCGCTTCGAACTCGTGCACGCGCACATGCCGATCTCGGGCTTCCTCGCGCGCGCTGCGGCACGGGCGGAGGGCGTGCAGCGCATCGCCTACACCAGCCACGGCTTCCTGTTCCGCCAGCCCGGCCCGGCCTGGCGCCGCGCGCTGGGCTACGCCGTCGAGCGCGCGGCCGGTCCGTGGACCGACACCTTCCTGACCGTGAGCGAGGCGGACGCGGAGCTGGCGCGCCGCCGGGGCATCCACCCCCGCGCGACCGCCACCGGCAACGGCCGCGACCCGGCGCTGTTCCGCCCGGACGCGGCGGCGCGCGCGGCGCTGCGCGCCGAGCTGGGCGCCGCGGAGGGCGACTGCGTCGTCGTCGGGGTCTCGCGCCTGGTTCGCCACAAGGGCTGGCCGGAGCTGCTCGAGGCGATGGCGTCCGTCCCGCACGCGACGCTGTGGGTGGTGGGCGAGCGCCTGCCGTCCGACCACGGCGCAGACCTCGCGCGCGACTTCGCCCGCGCGCACGAGCGGCTTGGCCGGCGGCTGCGGATGCTGGGCTACCGCCACGACGTGGCGCGCGTGCTCGCCGGCTCGGACGTGTTCTGCCTGCCGTCGCATTTCGAGGGGCTGCCGATGAGCGTGATCGAGGCGATGCTGACCGCGCTGCCCGTGGTCGCCACCGACATCCCCGGCCCGCGCGAGCAGGTGGTGGACGGCGCGACGGGCATCCTCGTCCCACCCATGCGCGTGGCACCGCTGGCCACGGCGCTCGCGCGCCTCGCCGACGATCCGGGCCTGCGGCAGGGGATGGGCGCGGCCGGCCGCGCGCGCGCGCTCGACCACTTCACGGAGGAGCGCGTGGTGGCGCGCACCCTCGACCTGCTGGGACTGTGAGAACAGGCTGTGACGACAGGCATGGACGACGCCCCGCTTCCCATCCGCCGCGCCCTGCTCTCCGTCTCCGACAAGACGGGGATCGTGGAGTTCGCCCAGGCGCTCGTGGCGCGGGGGGCGGAGATCCTGTCCACCGGCGGCACGGCGAAGGCGCTGCGCGAGGCGGCCGTGCCGGTGCGCGACGTGAGCGAGCACACCGGCTTCCCGGAGATCCTCGACGGGCGGGTGAAGACGCTGGTGCCGCAGATCCACGGCGGGCTGCTCGGCCGCCGCGACGTGGCCGAGCACGTGGCGCAGATGCAGGCGCACGGGCTCGCGCCGATCGACCTGCTCGCGGTCAACCTCTACCCCTTCGAGGCGACGGTGGCCGCCGGCGCGGGTTTCGCGGAGTGCGTCGAGCACATCGATATCGGCGGGCCGGCGATGATCCGCTCCGCGGCGAAGAACCACGCGCACGTGGCGGTGGTGACCGAGGCCGCGCAGCTCGACGACGTGCTGGCGGAGCTGGAGGCGGCCGGCGGCACCACGCTCGCGCTGCGCCGGCGCCTCGCGGCGGCGGCCTTCGCGCGCACCGCCGCCTACGACGCGGCCATCGCGGGCTGGTTCGCGGCGGGGCAGGGCGAGGAGTTCCCCGCGCGCCTCGCCGTCGCCGGCGTGCTCCGCCAGGCGCTGCGCTACGGCGAGAACCCGCACCAGCGCGCGGCGTTCTACCTCGACGGCACGCGCCGCTTCGGCATCGCGACCGCCGAGCAGCTCCAGGGCAAGGCGCTCAGCTACAACAACCTCAACGACACCGACGCGGCGTTCGAGTGCGTCGCCGAGTTCGAGCGGCCGGCCATCGTCATCGTGAAGCACGCGAACCCCTGCGGCGCGGCCGAAGCGGACACGCTGGCCGCGGCCTGGGAGCGCGCGCTGCGCTGCGACCCGGTCTCCGCCTTCGGCGGCATCGTGGCGGCGAACCGCGCGCTGGACCGCGCGACGGCGGAGCTCATCGCGGGGGTCTTCACCGAGGTGGTGGTCGCGCCCGACGCCGACGCGGGCGCGCGCGAGGTGTTCGCCCGCCGGAAAAACCTGCGCCTGCTGGTCACCGGCGGCCTGCCCGATCCGGGCGCGCCCGGCCTTGCGCTGAAGTCGGTCGCCGGCGGCTTCCTCGCGCAGTCGCGCGACGCGGGCCGCGTGGCGCCGCCTGACCTGCGCGTGGTCACCCGGCGCGCGCCGACGCAGCGCGAGCTGGCCGACCTGCTCTTCGCCTTCCGCGCCGCGAAGCACGTGAAGTCCAACGCCATCGTGTACGCGCGCGATGGCGCGACGACGGGCATCGGCGCGGGGCAGATGAGCCGCGTGGACAGTGCACGCATCGCCGCGTGGAAGGGCGCGGAGGCGGCGACAGCCGCGGGACTCGGCGCGCCGCTGACGCAGGGCTCTGTCGCCGCGTCGGACGCGTTCTTCCCCTTCGCCGATGGGCTGGAGGCGATCGCGGCGGCCGGGGCGACGGCGGTGATCCAGCCCGGCGGCTCGGTGCGCGACGCGGAGGTGATCGCGGCCGCGGACGCGGCGGGGCTGGCGATGGTGTTCACCGGGATGCGCCACTTCCGGCACTGACGGGTGGGCGCCGCTTTCGTCGCGCAGGCGGGACGTTCCGCTGCCCGCACGACCTACCATTCAGGCAACCTTGGGCCAGGCGAGCGGTTCAAGCTACGACGCGGCGGCGGATCGGGCCGCAGCGCGCTTGAGGAAGGCAGAGAAGAAACTTGCACGACCCCCCCGCACCCTCGGCCGAGGTGGCCGATGCGTCGCGCGCCGCGCTCGCCCGGCGCGCGCTCATGGGCTTCCTCGTCCCCATCGGCCTGCCCGGGCGCTATGCCTGGGCGGTCGTGGCGTTCCTCGCCGCGCTCGGGCTGCGCCACGCGCTGGAGGGCTCGCTGCCCCCCGGCTTCCCGTTCCTGACGTTCTTCCCGGCGGTGATCGCCACCGCCTTCGTCGCCGGCCCCGGGCCAGGCAGCCTGTGCGCGGCTCTGTCCGGGGTCGCCGCGTGGTACTTCTTCATCCCGCCGGCCTACACCCTCTCGCTCACCGCCGCCTCGGCGCTCGCGCTCGGCTTCTTCGTCGCGATCGCCGCGGTGGACATCGCGCTGATCCACCTCATGCAGCGCGCCACCGCGCGGCTGGCCGGCGAGCGCGCGCTGACCGCGCGGCTCTACGAGGAGCAGCGGCTGATGTTCCGCGAGCTGCAGCACCGCGTGGCCAACAACATGGCCTTCGTCGCCGGCTTCCTCCGCCTCCAGGGCTCGCGCGTCGCCGACGATCCCGCGATCGCGCGCGGCGCGCTCGACGACGCGGCGGCGCGGCTGGTCAGCATGGGGCGCATCCACCGCCAGCTCTACGATCCGTCGCGCGTGGGCCTGCCGCTGGGCGAGGTGCTGCGCGAGCTGGCGCAGGATCTCGTCGCGGCCTCAGGCGTGCCCGGCATCAGCGTGCGCGTCTCGGCCGTGTCGGCCAAGCTGGATCTGGAGCGCCTCGTGCCGCTCTCGCTGCTCGCGGCGGAGGTGGTGACGAACAGCCTCAAGCACGCGTTCCGTGACCGGCCCGGTGGCGAGATTTCGCTCGCGGTCGAGCGGCCCGCCCCGGGGCGGATCGCGGTCGTCATCGCCGATGACGGGGCGGCCCCCCCCTCGCCGCGCCCCTCACCCTCCCCTTCTCCCCTGGGCCTTGGCCAGCGCATCATCGAGGGGTTGGCCGCTCAGCTTGGCGCGACGCTGGCGGTGGAGGGGCCATGGCTGGGGGAGGGGCGGGGCGGCGGGATGCGCACGCGGGTGGAGTTCGACGCCTGAGCGGCCCTGCGCTGCCGCCGCTGCGCGACGTGATCGCGGCGCACGGTCTGGACGCGCGCAAGGCGCTCGGCCAGCACTTCCTGCTCGACGAGGCGCTGTGCGCGCGCATCGCGGCGCTCGCCGGCGACCTCGACGGCCGCACGGTGCTGGAGGTGGGGCCGGGGCCAGGCGGCCTCACGCGCGCGCTGCTCGCGACGCGGGCCGCGCGGGTGCTGGCGGTGGAGTTGGACGAGCGCGCGCTTGCAGCCCTTGCCGAGGTGTCCGCGGCCTTCCCCGGCCGGCTCGAGGTGCTGCGGGAAGATGCCCTGGCCGTTGATGCGGCCTCGCTGCTCGCGGCACCCCGGCAGGTGGTCGCCAATCTCCCCTACAATGTCGGCACGCCGCTGCTCATAGGCTGGCTGCGCGAGGCGGCGCGCTGGGAGCGGCTGACGCTGATGTTCCAGGAGGAGGTGGCGTTGCGCGTCGTCGCCGCCCCGAACTCGGAGCACTACGGGCGGCTCGCCGTGCTCGCCCAATGGTGCGCCGGGTGCCGGATCGCGCTGCGCCTGCCGCCCGGCGCCTTCCGCCCGCCGCCCAAGGTGCACAGCGCGGTGATCAGCCTCGTGCCGCATGTAGCACAGCCCGACCCCGCGCTGTTCCGCACGATGGAGCGCCTGACCGCCGCCGCCTTCGGCCAGCGCCGAAAGATGCTGCGCGGCGCGCTGAAGCCCCTCGGCGACGCGGAGGCGCTGCTCGCCACCGCCGGCGTGGCGGGCGAGCGCCGGGCGGAGGAGCTGCCGGTCGCCGCCTTCGAGGCGCTGGCCAGGGCACTGCTCGCGCGGCAAGCTCCGCCCTCATGAAGCAGGTCCGGATCGGCGACGTCACCATCACCAGCCTCGTCGAGCGCGACGGGCCGTGGCGCCGGCCGGAGGAGATGTTCCTGGCCTACGACAGCGCGGCGATGGCGCCGCACGTCGCCGAACTCGACGCGGAGGTGTTCGACGCGGCCACCGGCCGCATGGTCATCACCTACCAGACCTTCGTGGTGCGCACGCCGCGCCACACCATCCTGGTGGACACCTGCACGGGCGAGGACAAGGGCTACGCCGCGCCGATGGACTTCCCGAAGCAGGCCTGGATGGACGCATTCAAGCGTGCGGGGCTGTCGCCGGAGGCGGTGGACTACGTGTTCTGCACGCACCTGCACATCGACCACACGGGCTGGAACACGCGGCTCGTGGACGGGCGCTGGGTGCCCAGCTTCCCCAATGCGAGATACGTCTTCCACAAGCGCGAATACGCGGCGTGGGAGCAGCTCGCGCGCGAGGGCGTGGAGCGCCCCGGCGGCGCGGGCGGCGTGTGGCGGATGAACTGCGAGCCGGTGGTCGAGGCGGGCCAGGCGCTGCTGGTGGAGGACGACTTCGCCCTCGACGACACGGTGACGCTGACGCCCACGCCGGGCCACTCGCCGTGCCATTGCTGCATCAACATCCGCTCGCGCGGGCAAGGCGCGGTGGTGACGGGCGACCTGTTCCACCACGCGCTGCAGGTGCGCAACCCGGCGCTGAGCACGATCTTCTGCTGGGACCCGGAGGCGGCGAAGGAGAGCCGCCGCCGCGTGTTCGAGGCGGTGGCCGACACGCCGACGGTGGTGCTGCCGATCCACTTCCCCAGCCCCACGGCGGGCGGGATCGCGCGCGAGGGGGACGGGTGGCGCTGGCGCTTCCGGCACGATTGATCAGCCGAGCAGGATGTCGGCGCCGTGGCGGGCGAGCGCCCGGTCGGAGGTGACGAGAGTCAGCCCCTCCGCGAGGGCCTGCGCGACGATGAGGTGGTCGAAGGGGTCGCTGTGGTCGCTCTGCGGCAGGGTCTCCGCATGCCGGAGATGCTCCGGCTCGATGCCAAGGGTTCGGAAGCCCGAGCGCGCCGCCCCGGCTTGTGCCTCGGCCACGGAGAGTTCCAGCTTGCCGACCCGGTGCTTGATCGCCACCCCCCGGAAGGCCGGGATCGGGACGAACACCGCCTGTGCTTCCTCCTCGATTGCGCGCCGCGCCGCGGGGGAGAGCGACCGCGGAGCCGTCAGCGCCCGGATCATCGCGTTGGTGTCGAGCGGAAGGCGCAGATCAGGCGGACCCCGCTGGCCCGTCCTCCTCCTCGCCCTCCATGATGCGGATCATCCGCTGCCACTCCGGGTCGGTGTGCTTGTCCCACTTCACCTGCTCTTCGATCAGCCCGGGCGGGAAACGGCCCGCCAGCAGCCCCAGCTTTCGCTTGGGTCGAGGCTCCTCCTCTGCGGGCGCGGGATCCTCTGCCCGAACGAGCTTCGCCACCGCGCGCCCCCCGCGGGTGATCACGACCTCGCCCCCGGCCTCGACCTCGTCGAGAAGGCGAGCGAGCTGCGTTTCGGCGGCGTGCGCGTCGGTGATGGTGCCCATGCGGCGCACCTAGAGC
>BBPD01001818.1_pt2 | contig 14019 bp, 11 predicted proteins | sample 1344911 | NCBI WGS metagenome assembly BBPD01 (sample SAMD00019088, study PRJDB2971) | groundwater metagenome | biome: freshwater biome; feature: mineral spring; material: ground water | place: USA: CA, Sonoma | collected 2011-09 | depth surface m
TATCGCCAGTTTTTTATCGCCTAATTGGCAGGCACTATTCTACCAAACCCTCGTATCTGTGTCAATCCGAATCGCTTATCATAAGGTAATGGGGGCACTTTACTTGTCCCGACAATTTGGGGCGGCAGTCGCAAGTAAAGACAGGGAAATAGCCTGTTTTACAAGAGTGTCTGCCAATTTTTTTTCTTCCACATTATACAGAGGCTTTCCTTTCACAAATAAAAGCCCTTTGCCTTTGCCCCCTGCTATGCCTACATCAGCATTTTTTGCTTCACCAGGACCGTTCACAACACATCCCATAACTGCAACTGTGAGACTTAAAATACCGGGATAATTATTGGATATATTAGATAATTTTGAATAAACCTGTTTTGCAATTCTTGGAACATCTATTGTACATCTTCCACAGGTCGGACAGGCAATAACCTCCGGGAAAAATCTCCTTATTCTCAGTGCCTGTAATATATACTTCCCTGTGCTTACCTCTTCAACAGGATTTCCTGAAAAAGATACTCTTATAGTATCTCCTATTCCATCTAAAAGCAGTGAGCCAATACCGATAGATGATTTTACAATTGATTCTGTTCCAAAACCTGTTGCGGTTATTCCTAAATGGAAAGGAATATCTGTTTTTTTTGCAAGTTCTCTATATGAAGCAACAGTCTGCTGAACATCTGAACATTTAAGTGAAACAATGATATTACACACACCAGCCTTTTGTAAGATATCTATGTAGTTTAGTGCAGATCTTACCATCTTTCCCGAAAGTGTGCCTGCGCAGACGGGAAGAGAACCTGAATTAAGTCCAACTCTTACTGGAATATTTTTTTCAGCCACTTGTTTTGCAACTGCAATAATTTGAGATTTTCTATATATGTTTCCTGGATTTAGTCTTATCCCCTGAACACCGGCCTGTATACAAAGTATTGCAATATTCCAGTTAAAATGTATGTCAGCCTCAATAGGAAGAACGCTCCTGGGTATAGCCTTTTTAAGATAAGAAACAGATTCAATATCAGGGACAGCAATCCTTACTATTTCGCAACCTTTTTTTTTAAGCAATTTAATCTGTCTTAATGTTGATGGAACATCTGATAATTCGGTCCTTGTCATAGACTGAATACTTACAGGAGAATTACCTCCTACTGCAACATCCCCGTAGAATATTTTCCTTGTTTTCCTTCTCATTTTTTTATCAAAAATTCAAATAGCCTTTGCCCCCAGAATCTCCATACATCTGCTGCTGTTGCAATGAACATTAAAAATATTATAAATGCAAACCCTATCCTTGTTACAATTTCATATGCCCTCGGACTTAAGGGGCGATTTATTGCCTTTTCAAAAAGATACACTATGGTATGACCTCCGTCTGTAATACCGGGTATGGGAAACATATTTATTACTGCAAGTGCAATACTTATTATTGCCATAATAAAAAAGAATGCTGCAAAACCGGCTCTTGATGCCCTTGCAGTAACCTCTGCAATCATAAGAGGCCCTCCTATTGCTTTGAAAACTTTATCCTCACCCGTAATAATCCTGAATAAGCCTTTTAGTGTAAGTGTGCTCCAGAAATAAGCCTGACGTGTGCCTTCTTTTAAGCTTCCCAATAAATTAAAATGTTGTATCTGCGGCGCAATACCTATAAAAAATATCTCCTGTTCCTTCCCAAACATATCAGGAACCTTATCAAGAACAGGTGTAACCTGTAAGAAGATGTCCCTGCCATCTCTTGCTATTTTTAAGTTCAATTCTTCGCCTTTAGAATTTCTTATGACAGATGTCATATCATTCCAGGATTTAATATTTTTTTCATCTATCTGGACTATAATATCCTTTTGTTTTATACCCGAGATAGATGCGGGTTTTCCCTCAATTGCTTCTCCTACTATGGGTCTTGTATCAGGAACGCCTGTATAAAATGCAATGTTTGAAAACAAAAATACTGCAAGAACCATATTCATAGATGAGCCTGCAACAAGTATCAAAATTTTTACCCACAATGGCTTTGCAAGAAACTCATTGTAATTGGGCACTGATTGAGTTCTTGTTTCACCGCCTGCAAGTTTTACAAACCCTCCGTACGGTATAAGCCGTATTGAATATTCAATATTATTTTTTTTATACACAAAGAGCCTTTTACCAAACCCTATTGAAAACTCATCTACCTTTACCTTCAACAGCCTTGCCGTCCAAAAATGCCCCAACTCATGTATAAAAATAAGAATACCGAGCATAAAAATAACCGCTATGCCATAGTGTAAAAATATGTCCAATACTGCATTCATTTTTCTCTCCTATACTGCATTGAAAACAAAATAAGGATTGCATTGATTACACAGATTTTTAAATCCGATTACACAGATTTCGACAGCAATCTTTATCTGTGTAATCTAAACTAATCTGTGTAATCATACCTTTATTTATTTGACAGAGCACCATAGAATATAAAAAAATGTCAAATACTCGTATTTCGTATACCGTATTATGTCGCCTGTCACCTGTATTTCGTTTTTTTAACGATATACGGAATACGATATACGGCTTTCACCTGTCACCAGTTGCCAGAGGAGATGGAGTTTGCTTCTCTTTTTGCCCACTCTGCGCTTTCAATAACATCCTCTACAGTTTTTACTTTTTTTACCCTGTGTTTTTTCATAACATTAAAAATAATCTTTGGTATATCAATAAATTTTATTTGCCTTTTAAGAAATTTTTCTACCGCAACCTCATTAGCAATACTCATAACACAGGGAAGTGTGCCTCCTATTTTTGCAGCCTTATATCCCAGTGCAAGACAGGGAAAAAGTTTTTTATCAGGTTTTTCAAATGTAAGATTTTTAATCTTTATTAAATTAAGATATTTTGCAAAAGATTTTTCTCTTAAAGGATATGTCAGTGCATACTGGATAGGAATCTTCATATCGGTATCACTCAACTGTGCAACCACAGAGCCATCTATAAACTCTACAAATGAATGAACAATAGCTTGCGGATGGATAAGAACCTCTATTTTATCCGAAGGTATATCAAAAAGATGCGTTGCCTCAATAACCTCAAGTCCTTTGTTCATAAGGGTTGCAGAATCAACGGTGATTTTTTTCCCCATTTTCCATTTTGGATGTGATAATACATTTTTAATATCTACCGAACCTATCCTATCTTTTGAATACCCTCTTAAGGCTCCACCAGAACCTGTAAGATATATCTTATGAACCTCTGTTTTTTTACCTGCAGAAAGACACTGAAATATTGCACTGTGTTCCGAATCAACCGGTATTATCTGTGAACCACATCTATTGGCCATTTCCATAATTAAAGAGCCAGCCATAACAATGGGTTCTTTGTTTGCAATTGCAATCCTTTTGCCCTCCTGTATGGCACTTAATATTGCGGTAAGACCGTAACTTCCGCTTGTTGCAATAACAACTGTTTCAGAATGTATCTTTACCGCTTCTATCAGTCCTTTTTCTCCCCATAATATACTTGTTTTTTTTAGAGGGGTAAGTCTTTTTTTTAACTCTTCTGCTTTCTTTTCATCTTGGACAACCACAAGACTGGGAACATATTTCTTGCACTGTTTTTCTAAAAGTTTTATGTTTTCTCCGGCTGCAAGTGCAACAACCTTAAAACCCTCTTCAAGAGTATCTATAACCTCAAGAGTATCTGTTCCGATACAGCCGGTAGAACCAAGTATCGCAATATGTGTTATTGTCTGCATAATTTTTCTTACCAGTAAACTGTTGACTGTGGACTTAAATTATTCTTCCTTTTGTGGACGGAAAATCTGCCCTTTTTTCAATGGCTACGGCTTCTGCAAATGCCTTACCGCATGCCTTGAATATAGATTCAATTGTATGGTGGGGGTCCTCAGATTTTAACACATCTATATGCATAGTAATAAGAGATGAACCTGCAAAGGACTTGAAGAAATGTTTTACATCCTGTAATAAATATTTAGCACCTTTTGCTGTTTGTATTGCGCCTTGCGGGATTGATATATTTTTTACTCCCCTCGGTGTTGTCCAGTAAAAACCAGACCTTCCGCTTATATCCACTGCGACCCTGACCCCTGTCAAAGACTCATCCATAGGAACTATTGCACTACCAAATCTTTTTATACTTCTCCTATTTTTTAAGGCATCCGATATTGCCAGGCCCAGCGCAATACCTATATCTTCATTTGTATGGTGTATATCTACACTTAAATCACCTGCTGATTTTAAGTTTATATCTACAAATGAAAATTTACAAAAAAGTGCAAGCATGTGGTCAAGAAACGGTATCCCTGTATCTGTCCTTGCACTTCCTTTTCCGTATAATCTTAAATCTAGTGTTATATCGGTTTCTTTTGTTTTTCTATGAATTTTTATAGTTTGTTTTTTCATATCTAAAGTCTTGCATTCACAGACTCTAAATGTTTTGACATACCCTCGGCCTCTGAAATTTTCTCTACAACACATCTTATATTCTCAAGTGATTTTTTTGTCATACCAATGATATGGGTCTTCTTAACAAAATCCAGAACAGAAAGTCCTGAGAAAAATCTTGCTGTTCCTCCTGTTGGAAGAACATGTGACGGACCTGCCACATAGTCTCCCACTGCTGTGGGAGTATACTGACCTATAAAAATTGCACCTGCGTTTCTTATATTTTTTAAAACATTGTAAGGATTTTTTACCATTATCTGAATATGTTCGGGCGCAATCCTGTTTGAAATCTCCGCCGCTTCTTCCAAATTTTTAACCTTTATTATAAAACCTCGGACATCTTTATCTTTTACCTGTCTTATAAGGCTTTTTGAAGGGGTTATCAGTATAGAAACACCCATAGAATGTTCTGCCTGTGCTTTCATATCTGCAACGATATATTTTGGATTTGTGTGTTGGTTTGCAATTATTACAACTTCACTGGGTCCTGCTAAAGAATCCACATCAACATAACCAAATACCTGCCTTTTTGCCTCTGTTACATAAACATTTCCGGGCCCCACTATCTTATCTACTCTGGGTATGGTTTTTGTTCCCAGTGCAAGCGCAGCAATTGCCTGTGCTCCCCCTACCTTAAACACAGCCTTTACTTTCAAAAGGTTTGCAACAGCCAGTATATACGGATTTACATATCCCTCTTTATCCGGAGGGGTTGTAAGATAAATTTCTTTTACACCCGCAATCTGTGCCGGAACCACTGTCATATAAACAGTAGAAATAAGGGGTGCTGTTCCGCCTGGTATATAGATGCCTACTTTTTCTATCGGAGTTATAATCTCTCCGAGCACCATCCCATCAGGATGCTTTGTCTTCCAGGATTTGAGAGGTTTTTTCTCATAGAAGTTTCTTACATTTTTTATTGCAAATTTTAGAGCATCAAGAAAATCGGGTTTTAAGTCCTGGTATGAACCGTTTATTTCGTTTTCTGAAACCTGTAACTGCTTACTATGAATTTTTACCCTGTCAAACTTTCTTGTGTATCTTAAAAGTGCCCTGTCACCGCTCAGCCTTACATCTTCTATTATCTTTGATACAACAGACTCTACCCGCCTTCTTCTTTGTATAGACCTGTTATAAATTTCTTCTAATCTTCTTTGTGAAAACTTAATGACCTTCATTTTTCTCTCTGACTGATAATTGTTGCTTTTAGATATTCTTTTGCAAATGCAATTGCTTCGTCTATCTTTTCTATGTTTTTTCCCCCAGCCTGACCCAAACCTGGTTTTCCTCCACCGGCACCGCCTACCTTTTTTGCAACCTCATTTGCAAGTCTTCCGGCATTTATCTTTGAAGTAAGGTCATTGCTTACAGCTGTTGCAATTATTACCCTGTCTTCTTTTATAGAAAGCAGGACAACGCTTGCACTTTTTACACTGCTTTTTATCCTGTCTAATATGGCTCTTAACTGTTTATCATTGGCATCTTTAATATTTTTAACTACCACAAGTGTATCCTGTATCTTGCAGGAATCCTGTAAAATATCTGATATATCTTCCGTCCCTCTGGTTTTAAGCAGAAAGTTTTCTTTTTCAATATCCTTCAGACAGATTTGAATCTTTTCAATGGCAGGAATAATCCTTTGTTCCTGCGTATTTAACACTTTTGAAATCTCTGATAATTTTTTCTGTTTTTCTTTTACAAAATTATATGCTTCTTCTCCTGTAATTGCTTCAATTCTTCTTATACCGCCTGCAACAGATGTCTCACTTAAAATTATAAAAAGCCCTGTCTGACCTGTTGACCCTATGTGTGTCCCTGCACAAAGTTCTTTTGACACTTCCTGTATGCTTACCAATCGTACCTTTTCAGTATACTTCTCTATAAAAAGTGTCGTGGCACCCTGTTCTTTGGCATCTTCAAATGTTGTCGTTCTTATATCCAACGGGATATTTTCCAGTATAACCTGATTTACTTTTTTTTCTATCTGGTCTATGTCCTCATCATCTATCGCCTCAAAGTGTGTAAAATCAAAACGAAGCCTGTCAGGTCCCACATATGAGCCCGATTGCTCAACATGGCTTCCAAGAACCTGTCTTAAAATAGACCGGAGGATATGTGTTGCAGTGTGATTTCTTGCAATAGAAAGCCTTCTTTGTTTGTCCACAATTGAAGATACACACTGTCCTATGCCAATGCTTCCCTGTTTGACCCTACACCTGTGTAAGATTGTATCTGCTATTTTATATGTATTATAAACCTCTGTTATAGAATTTTCTGTCTTTAAAAAGCCAGTATCTCCTACCTGACCGCCTGATTCTGCATAAAAAGGGGTCCTGTCTAATATAACCTCAACCTCTGCCTCAGACTCTTCTTTTCTTACCCATTCCTGATTTTTTAATATGCCTATAATTTTTGAATCTGAAAACAGCGTCTCATATCCTACAAAAGAAGATATAATATCTTTATCTTTTATTTTTTCTGAAAGAAGAGAAGTGGCAAATATCTGTCCTGCCATACTGCTTACCTTTCTTGATGCTTGTTTTTGTTGTTCCATACACAACTTAAAGCCTTCAAAATCTATATGAATATTTTTTTCTTTTGCAATTGTCTCTGTAAGATCCACAGGAAAGCCACATGTATCGTATAACTTGAAAACAACCTCACCAGATAAAACCTTCCCACCCGCCTTTACAGTATCTTCAATATAGTTGTTTAACAGGGCACTGCCCTCTTCAAGAGTCTTAATAAACCTTTTTTCTTCTGCAAGTATTATGCCTGATATACTTTCTCTTTTCTGCTGGAGTTCAGGATAGGGCTGTTTCATAATCTCTGCAATAAGAGGCACCATCCTATAAAGAAAAGGTTTTTTAATATCTATCTGGTTTGCAAATCTCATTGCCCTTCTAATAAGCATTCTTATTACATATCCCCTTCCATCGTTTGACGGCATAACACCATCTCCTACTGCAAAACAAACCGCCCTTATATGGTCAGCAATAACTTTTGATGAAACATTAAACTGTCCATTACCATTTTTTTTTGAATATGTTTTTATTATGTCTATAAGAGGTTTTATTATATCTATCTCATAGTTTGAAGAAACACTTTGCACAACTGCGGCGATTCTTTCAAGTCCCATACCCGTATCTATATTTTTATTCGGAAGGGCTTCAAGGATTCCATTACCTTCTTTAGACAATCTGTTGTATTGCGTGAACACAAGGTTCCACATCTCAACATATCTTCCGCAGGAACACTCTATATTACAGGAAGGATTATTGCATTCTTCTGAAGTGCCCTGGTCAAAATATATTTCAGAACAGGGTCCGCAAGGGCCATCAGGGCCTTCTTTTATTACATTAGAAGGCCAAAAATTTTCTTTATCTCCGCGCTGAATTATTCTTGAAGAAGGAACACCTATGTTTTTATTCCATATTCTGTCCGTCTCGTCATCACCTTTGTATGTTGAAATCCATAAAAGTTCTTGTTTAAGATTCATCCTCTGTGTAAGGAATTCCCATGACCATTCTATTGCTTCTTTTTTAAAATAATCCCCAAATGAAAAATTACCGAGCATCTCAAAAAATGTATGGTGTCTGGGGGTTTTCCCCACATTGTCTATATCGCTGGTTCTTAAACACTTCTGGCTGGAACAGGCTCTTTTAAAGTTTTTTACAAAACCGGTAAACTCTGCCTTAAACTGGTTCATCCCCGCACCGGCAAAAAGAAGTGTCGGGTCATCAAAAGGTATAAGAGATGAAGATGGAACTATCCTGTGCCCTTTGCTTTTGAAGAAATCTAAATAGATACTTCTTATTTCATCGGTTTTCAATTGCTTTTCAGGTTATTTAAACCGTAGGTGGCTATCAGTCTAATAGCCTACAGCCTGCCTATTTTACACCTTGGCTTGCCCAATATAGTGTTAAAAATAATATACTTCCTTAAACTTTCTACTGATTCAATCTCTAACCAGTCTTTTAAGTGAACAGGTGCTACACAATCTTTTTTTACAGGTATGTATTCTTTTTTTTCTTCAGTTTTTATCCCACCTGCCATAACCTCTGTGCGCGAAGGCTGGGCAGTGCCTTGTGCTTTAGCCTGCAGATAGGTGTTTACAGGTTGGGTTGATTTATGCACCTGTTTCTGAGGAGGAATTTCAACCTCCTCTTCCTGACCTATGACTTTAAAAATATCTTTCAGTGTCCACCCTTCATGTCCCTCGGGAGCAGAAGACTTTTTTTCTTTGATTGCATTAAGAAGGCTTGCTATTGTTGATATAACAAATATTACAATAACAATAAGGTATATCCATTTCTCTGCATTTTCCATTATTCTTCCTTTATTTTTTCAGGACCTGCTATTTTTTCTCTCATTTGTGTATCTGCCTGTATATTTTTTAAGTTATAATAATCCATAACTCCGAGTTTTCCCTCTCTGAATGCATATGCAATTGCCTTTGGAACCTCTGCCTCTGCTTCTACAACTTTGGCTTTCATCTCCTGTGTTTTTGCTTTCATTTCCTGTTCCTGTGCAACTGCAAGGGCCCTTCTTGTTTCGGCTCTTGCTCTTGCAACCTGTAGGTCTGCTTCTGCTTGTTTTGCCTGCAACTGTGCGCCAATATTTTCTCCGACATCTATATCTGCAATATCAATTGAAAGTATCTGAAATGCTGTTCCTGAATCAAGCCCTTTTGCAAGAACCGTTTTTGATATGGAATCAGGATTTTCAAGAACCCTTTTATATGTTTCCGAAGAACCTATGGTAGATACTATCCCTTCTCCAACACGAGCAACGATTGTTTCTTCTGTTGCTCCTCCAACAAGCCTTTCAATATTCGTTCTTACAGTGACCCTTGCCTTGGCCCTTAATTGAATCCCATCCATAGCAACTGCGTCTATGTTTTCTTTTCTACTGTCTTTTGCAGGACAGTCTATTACCTTCGGATTTACACTTGTTTTTACAGCATCAAGGACATCTCTCCCGGCAAGGTCAATTGCACAGGCTCTTTCAAATGTAAGCCCTAGGTTCGCCTTATCTGCTGCAATAAGTGCATATACAACCTTTACAACATCTCCTCCTGCAAGATAGTGTGCTTCTAATGCATCGGATGAAAGCGAAATACCTGCCTTATGGCTACTTATCAGAGACGGAACAATTATCTCAGGCCTTACCGCTCTTAACCTCATACCAACAAGACTGATTACACTTACCTTTACCCCAGATGCAACTGCTGCAATCCACAGCCTTATAGGAATAAGATGTACAAACAAAAAAAGGAAAACTACTACTACTGCTACAACAACAATAAATACTAGTGGCACTTGCATATTTTCCTCCTATATTATTAGAGCACCAGAGCACCAGTGCACCAGTGCACCAGTCGCCTGTCGCTCAGTCGCCTATATTCTGTTATCCATTGCCTTTCTTCACTATCGCTGTGCTTCCTTCAATACAAACAACAACTATCTCTTTGTCCTTTTCTATAAATATCCCTTCTGCTTGAACATCTGTCCTTTGTCCTTCAATCTCTGCAATACCAGAAGGCCTCAAAGCAGAAAGGGTTTTCCCCTTTTTTCCAATAAGATTTTCAATCCCTTCCGGAGACGACTTAAAACCGGACTTAGAATCCACAGTCTTTGAGAGGTTCAACTTTTTCCATGCACTGGTTTTTGGTAATAATTTGAGTCCAAGTATAATAACAAGCAAGCTTCCAGCACTTACTACACTGCCGGCCCATATATTTAGTTCTGTATAACTTAGCCAGGATCCATATGCAAGAAGCCCGAGTCCTGATATACCAACTATACCCAAACCTGGGATTATAAAAAATTCTATCAATAATAGAACAAATCCTAAAACGAGCATAGATAAAATAAAAAATATTATTGGTAGTGTATCTATGTTTATACCTCTTTAACTATTACCCTGGAGCCTTCAATTTTTACTACTATAACAGGATTCCCATTTTCTATAAATTCACCCTGTGTTTCTGCATCTATAAGTTCGTTTTCAATTCTTATTCTTCCGCTGGGTCTTAAATATGTATCTGCAATACCTGTCCTGCCAACGTACTTTTTTAGTCTGTTTGCTTCCGATGTATAGCCTAGCTCTTTTTTTTGTTCTGTAGCAAGTATAAGACGTTTCCAAAAATGTGTTCTTGGTAAAAATCTCATAGTCAATATCCATACTAAAATGGAACCAACAAGTGCATATGTTATAACATAAAATGCCTGTGTAATTTCAAACTGCTCTGGTTTGAATGGGTGCTTTACCATAGCAAGAAACAGGCTTGTAACAATGAGTATTATACCGGAAATACCTGCAATTCCAAATCCGGGTGTAATAAAAATTTCAAGAATTAAAAGCCCTACGCCTACTGTAAAAAGTATTATCTCAATCCAGTTTGCAAGTCCTACAAGATAATGTCCCCAGAAAAAAAGTATAAGGAATATTACACCAATTGTTCCTGAAATTCCCCACCCGGGCATCCGTAATTCACTCAACAGCCCTAAAAATCCCAGTGTAAGAAGAAGAGAACTAACCATAGGGTCGGTAAAGAATCTTACCATAGCCTCGGCCCAGTTCATTGTTTTTTTAATCACCTCATATTCAGAGAAGCCTTCCCCCCTTATTACATCATCAACTGTATCTACAACATTGTATGCAAGTTTAAGGGTTTTTGCTTCACCGGCACTTAAATTTAAAAGCTTTCCTCTTCCAAATCCGACAGGAGCAGGAACAGTCCTTATCTTTCCTTCACCCACCCGCTCCTTTTTAATATTATATTCTTCTTCCTTGACTGCACTTGTAATTCCTTCATACTCTATCATTTTTAACAATATATCCTTATCTACCATTTTTTCAGCCAGAACAGGACTATGTCCATTTTCTTCTGCAGTTGAACGAAATTTTGCCCTTACAGCAGATATTGATTTTTCGTCAATCTCAGGAGAGCCGAAGAGACTAACCCTTCTTGGTTCCGCAGAACCTATGCTTGAGCCTTTAGCCATATATATTTTTTGACAAGAAAGACTGATAAGGGCCCCTGCTGACCAGGCTTTTCCTCTTACAAATGCAATAACAGGTATTGGTTTTGCGCCTGAAATATAAGAACTTATCTGGTCAACAGCATCAAGCCTTCCACCATGGGTATCTATATCAAGTATTATTGCAGAAGCGTTTGATTGTTTTGCCTCTTCTATCGCTCTTTTTACAAATGAGGAAAGTCCAAGGTCTATTGTGCCCTTGATAGGGATTATATAAGCATTTGAAAAAAGATTAAAAGGAAAAACAAGAAAACACAATAATATCAGCATTCTTAAAACCATAGGCTTATTATACCATCATCTTTATATTTTTGTAAAATTAAATTTTTAAGAAACCCGAGCCTAACAATGGCATTATGATATTCGTTCCTATTCCTAAATGGGGAATATACCCAAAGAATTGAATTTAAATATTTTTATGAGATAATATAAAAAAGAGTGAAGATTATACCAGGAGGTAGATATGAAAGCAAAAATATTTTTAATATTGTTTTTAACAGTTTTTTCAATTCAGGGTTTTTCAGGCAGACTAAGTAAAGATGAACAGTTAAGAGAACTGCAAAAAGAGTTTCAATGGTGGCCCACAGATGCACAGCCAGGTCCTGTCCGAGATGAAAGGGGCGGATACTGGTGGTGGCCCAAGGAGCCGGGCGAGGCACGTCCCTGGGGAAACAGGGGATATATTTTTGTACATAAAATAATATATGACTACAAAGCAGATGAACTTCCCCCACCTGAACCAGGGGAATTAAGACCATCTCTTCTTGTTAAGAAAATACTTAGAAATGTAAAGATATATTTTGATTTTGACAAAAGTGATTTAAGGAAAGACCATATAAAAATATTAGAAGATGCCGCTAGAGTATTAAGAGCCAACAGGGAAACAGATATACTTATAACAGGCAACTGTGATGTAAGAGGCTCCATTGAGTACAATTATAGATTAGGTAGAAGAAGAGCAGCATCTGTCCAAAGGTTTTTAATAGAAAGAGGGATCTCTGAACAAAGGATAAGAATGATAAGCAGAGGCAAACTTGATGCGGTTGCGACTGTAAAAGATATCAAAGGTATGCAAAGAGACAGGAATGCCCACTTTATTATTGCAGAGGTAGAAGAGATAATGCTTCCAGCAGGGGAGGTGCCGAAAGATCATCGGGCAATCAAAACAGGTGAAGAAACATATATCATAGAAGAAAGATTGTATATAGAAAGTGCTGAAAAAGTTTTTCAAAAAGAATACACTGTAAAAAAAGGCGATACCCTGTGGAAAATTGCAAAAGAACACTTAGGTGACGGGAACAGGTGGCGGACACTGTATAATTTAAATAAAGCAAGAATAAGAGATCCAAACAAATTAAAACCCGGAACAAAGATAACAATAGTGATTGAATAGCCCCAATATCTGGTGCCTGGTGCTCTGGTGCCTGGTGCTCTGTTAACATAGGAGATTAAAATGTCTGAAATAAATGTTGCAGCACCGGGAAGAGTAAATCTTATAGGGGAACATACAGACTATAACGACGGATTTGTCCTTCCTGTGGCAATAGATAGATATATAAGAATAAGAGCGAAAAAAAGAAGCGACAGGAAGATAATTCTTCATTCAAAGCTATTTGACCAGACATATGAAGGGAGTATTGAAAAAATAGAAAAAAGTCAGTTCCATTGGGCAAACTATATACTGGGGGTTAGTTTTGAATTGCAGAAGCAGGGTGAGACCCTTTCTGGTATTGAGGCTGAGATTGACGGAAATATCCCCATAGGTTCTGGTTTAAGTTCATCTGCTGCAATGGAGGTTGCGGGTTTAATGATGTGGATGAAATTAAATGGTTTTGATGTTGTCCCAATCAGAGGAATAAGGTTATGTCAGAGGGCTGAAAATGAGTTTGTAGGAACAAGATGTGGAATAATGGACCAGTTTGCATCTGCACTGGGAAAAAAAAAGAATGCACTATTTCTTGATTGCAGAAGTCTTAAATATAAGTATGTTCCTGTACCGGATGGGTTCTGTTTTGCTGTTGTAGATAGCAAAGTAAAACGGCAACTTGTTGATTCAGAGTATAACAGAAGAAGGGCTGACTGTGAACAGGGTGTTCGGATGCTTAATGCCAGTGGATTAAAAATAAAAGCGCTCAGGGATATAACCCCTGATGTATTGCTCAGATACAGAAAAAAGTTTTTAGGAAACATATGGTCAAGATGTGAACATGTTGTAAGGGAAATAGAAAGGACTGTGAAGGCTGCTGAATTTCTTAAAAAAAATGATGTTGTTGGGTTTGGCAAACTTATGTATGAATCGCATACATCGCTTCGTGATCTTTATTCGGTAAGTTGTAAAGAACTTGATATACTTGTAAGGCTTGCAAAAAACTTTCCCGGTGTTTATGGAAGCAGAATGACAGGTGCAGGCTTTGGGGGATGCACCGTTACACTTCTTAAAAAGGAAAGGTTTGATGAATTTTCAAAATATATAAAAGAAAACTATTTTAAGAAAACTAATATAAACTGTGATACATACAGATTTGAACCATCAAAAGGCGCCT
>BBPD01000538.1_pt1 | contig 13991 bp, 20 predicted proteins | sample 1344911 | NCBI WGS metagenome assembly BBPD01 (sample SAMD00019088, study PRJDB2971) | groundwater metagenome | biome: freshwater biome; feature: mineral spring; material: ground water | place: USA: CA, Sonoma | collected 2011-09 | depth surface m
GTGGGAGCGAGCGCGCGCGCGATGGAGAAGACCACGTCGTCGGAGGTGAAGGCCTCGCCCTCGTGGAAGCGCACGCCCTGCCGGAGGACGAAGCGCCAGCGCGTCGGCTCCTCCTGCCGCCAGGAGAGGGCGAGGCCGGGTTCGAGCGACAGGTCCGGCTTGCGGCTGATCAGCGGGTCATAGATCTGCTGCAGCACCATGGTGACCGTACCGACATTCTGGCTGTGTGGGTCCATGGTGTTCGGGTCGCCCGCGGCGGCCCAGCGCACCGTCCGCGCCTCGGCGGAGAAGGTGGCCAGCGCGAGCGCGGCGAGCAGGGCAAGGCGGGATAGCAGGCGGGCCATGGCCATCTCCGGAAAGCAGGGACGGCGTGGGCTATAGGCAACCGCGCGGCGCGGCGAAAGCCCGGCTCAGGGCCGCGGCGCGCCGCCGGCCTCGCCCGCGGCCCAGTCCTTGAGCAGGGAGTAGCCCACCGCAAGCACCACCGGCCCCAGAAACAGGCCGATCAGCCCGAACGCGAACACGCCGCCGAGCGCGCCGAGCAGCGTCAGCAGAAACGGCAGGTCAGCGCCGCGGGAGATCAGCCAGGGGCGGATGAAGTTGTCCACCGACGAGATGCCGGCCGCGCCGTAGATCAGCAGGAACAGCCCCCACCCCGTCTCCCCCTGGCCGAACAGCCAGAGCGAAGCGGGCAGCCACACCAGCGGCGCGCCCACCGGGAAGATCGAGACGAAACCCGCCACCACGCCCAGCAGCACGGCCTGCGGCACACCGCTGATCCACAGGCCGAGCGCGGTAAGCACGCCCTGGACGATGGCCGTGCCGAGCAGGCCGTAAACCACGCCGCGCGTGACATTGCCCGTCAGCTCCAGCATGTGCCGCGCGCGCTCGCCCGACATGCGGGCGAGCAGCGCCTCGCTCTGCGTCGCGATGGCCGCGCCGTCCTTGTAGATGAAGAAGGCGAGGAAGATCGCGAGCAGCACCTCGGCGAGGCCGGACAGCAGCGAGAGCAGCAGGCCGACCGCCGACTGCGCGACGATGCCGACATAGGGCCGCGCGAGCTCCACAAGCCCCGAGACATCGAGGCCGACACCCGCCCACCAGCCCGCCAGCGTCGCGCCCACGAGGGGGATGGCCGCCAGCACCGCGCCGATGTCGGGCGGCCCGGCCTCCACCGTGCGCTGCACCCAGCCGCGGATCGCCTCGAAATCCTGCCGCTGCTTCGGCGCGGCCAGCACCAGGGGCAGGCCGATCAGCAGGAACTCCGCCGACACCATCACGAAGGCAGCCCAGCCCGCCGACAGCCGCCCGCGGTCGCGCAGGAACTGGAACGCCGGCCAGGTGACGAAGACCAGGATCACCGCCCAGGCCAGGGCCGTGACAAAGGGCCGGATGACGAGGAGGCAGGCGAAGGCCAGCAGCGCCGCCGCTGCCAGCCCGACGACGCGCGGCACCGAAAGTCGGTCATGTTCCATCCAGGCTCTTTGCCCGACGGCGCTGCGTTGGGGTAGAACGGGGTGCGTGAACATCCTCTCACCGCCCCGCCCGAGGCTGTCCGTCGAGGTCGTGTTCGACCTGGTCTGCCCATGGTGCTTCCTTGGCATCCGGCGCCTGGCGCGCGTGCTGGCGGGGCGGCCGGATGTCCAGGCGGAGCTCGTCTGGCGCCCCTTCCTGCTCAACCCCGACATCGCGCCCGGCGGCGTGCCGCGGCAGGACTGGCTGCTGCGGAAGTTCGGCGGCGAGGACCGGGCGCGGCGCCTGCACCACGGCATCGCCGAATTGGGCCGCGCCGAGGGAATCGCCTTCCGGTTCGACCTGATCCGCCGCATCCCGCAGAGCGTGGACGCGCACCGCCTGCTGCGCTGGGCGGGTCGGGAGCAGGGCTGCGCCGAGCCGTTGGTGGAGGCACTGTTCCACGCCTATTTCTGCGAAGGCGTGGATATCGGCCAACCCACCGCGCTGCTCCGCCTCGCCGCCGAACACGGACTTGGCGTCTCCGACGCCGCGCGCCTGCTCGGCTCCACGGCGGAGGCCGAGTGGGTGCACCTGGAAAACCTCCGCGCCCACCGCCTCGGCATCAACGGCGTGCCATGTTTCATCGTGGACGGCCGCCACGCCATCGCCGGCGCGCAGGAGCCGGAGGTGCTGGAGCGCCTGGTGGAGGTGGCGCTCGCCCGGTAACCAGTGACCGGTGGGCGAGCGCCCGCCACATCAGCCGGCGAAGCTGACCTTGGCGTGCTCGCCAGCGTCCGGCTGCTGCCCCGTCGCCAGTGCCTTGAGGTAGCCGTAGGCGTGCAGCACCGTGGAGCTCACGCTGTCCCAGTACTCGCCGCCCTCCATCCGCACCGCGATCAGCCGCAGCTCTGGGTCCTCCGGACCGCCCGGGAACCAGGTGCGCGCCCACTCGCTCCACAACTCCTTCTGCTTCGCCACGTCATGGACCACGCGCGCCGTGCCGCGGACGGAGGCGTAGTCGTTGCTGGCGCGGTCGGCGAAGGCCAACAGCACCTCCGCATCCTCCGCGATCTCCTCGTGCTTCGCGGTGTGGGCCTTGCTGAACAGCCACGCCGTGCGGCCATCCGCGTCGATCGCCTGCACGTACATGGGCCGCGAGCGCAGGTGGCCCTCCTCGGTGGAGGTGACCATCATCGCGATGCGGATGTCCTTGATCATCTCGCGCAGCTTCTGCCGCGCCATGTCGTCGTTCTCGGGCTGGCTCATGCGTGATCCTCCATGGTGTTCCAGCCCCGCCAACGGTCTCGGCCCGCGCAAGGTTGCCCGCGCAAGGTTGCCGGGGTGGCCCCGGCGGGGCATTGTCCGAGGCGAAGTCCAAAGGACCCTGCCGATGCTAGACGCGCCGCTCAGCCACACCCCCAACCTCGATTGCTTCGGGCTCGCGCGCGCGCTTTCCGGCCAGCACCTCATCGGCGGGCGGCTGGTGCCGGGGGCCGCGGGCAGGAGCTTCGCGGTGGTGAACCCGGCCACGGGGCGGGAGGTGGCGCGGGCCGCCGAAGGCGACGGGGCGGACGTGGATGCGGCGGTGCGCGACGCGGCGCGGGCGCAGAAGGAGTGGGCGAAGGTGCCGGCGCGCAAGCGCGGCGCGCTCGTCCACCAATGTGCCTCGCTGATCCGCGCGCACGCGGAGGAGCTCGCGCGCCTCATCGCGCTCGAGACGGGCAAGGCGTTGCGCACGGAAAGCCGCGTCGAGGCGAGCGTCGTCGCCGACGTGTTCGAGTTCTTCGGCGGCCTCGGCTCGGAGCTGAAGGGCGAGAGCGTGCCCTTCGCGCCCAACGTGCTCAGCGTGACCGTTCGCGAGCCGCTCGGCGTCGTCGGCGCGATCATCCCGTGGAACGTGCCGATGCTGCTGATGGCGCTGAAGGTCGCGCCCGCGCTGGTCGCCGGAAACACGGTGGTGGTGAAGTCGGCCGAGGAGGCGCCGCTCGCCGTGCTCCGCATCTGCGAGCTGATGAGCCGCGTGCTGCCGCCGGGCTGCTTCAACATGCTGTCGGGCTTCGGCCCGGATTGCGGCGCGCCGCTGGTCGAGCACCCGCTCGTGCGCAAGGTGACGTTCACCGGCTCGGTGGAGACGGGCAAGATCGTCGCCCGGGCGGCCTCGCAGAAGCTTATCCCGGTGACGCTGGAGCTCGGCGGCAAGTCGCCGATGGTCGTCTTCCAGGACTGCGATTTTGCGAAGACGGTGCAGGGCGCGCTCACCTCCATGCGCTTCACCCGCCAGGGGCAGAGCTGCACGGCCGCGTCGCGCATCTACGTCGAGCGGCCGATCTTCGAACGCTTCGTGGCCGCGATGCGCGAGGCGGTGGACGCGATGGTCATGGGCGACCCGCTCGACGAGAAGACCGACATCGGCACGATCATCAGCGAAGGCCAACTCGAAAAGGTCCAGGCCTTCATCGCGGAGGGCAAGGCCACGCCCGGTGCCACGGCGCATGAGTGCAGCGCGATGCCGACCGACCCGGCGCTCGCGAAAGGGCTGTTCCTGCGCCCGGTCATCTTCACCGGCCTGACCGGCGAGAGCCGCCTGGTCCGGGAGGAGATCTTCGGCCCCGTCACCGTGGTGCAGCCCTTCGACGACGCGGAGGCGGTGCTCGCGGAGGCGAACGACAGCGAGTACGGCCTCGCCGCCTCGCTGTGGACGAACAACCTCAAGGTCGGCCTCGACCTCGCCCATCGGCTGGAGGCGGGGCTGGTGCAGATCAACCAGAACCTCGTGGTGCAGGCCAACCTGTCGTACGGCGGCGTGAAGTCGAGTGGCTTGGGCAAGGAGGCGTCGCTCGAATCCATGCTCGAACATTTTACCCACAAGAAGACCATCATGGTGAACATGGCGTGATGAGCGACACCAAGACCGACCCGAAGACGGCGGCCGAGATCCGCCAGATGCGCGAGAACGCCGAGCGTGTGCTCGCCGACCCGAAGCAGGCGAAGCTGCACGAGCGCGCGCGCAAGATGCTCGACAACATGCCCGAGCCGCCGGCGGCCGCCGTGCGTTCCACCGCCGCGCGTGACCCGGTGTACGACGCAGCCCTGGCGCGCATCGTCGAGGTGGCGGGCCAGGCGCGCGCGCGCTTCGACCTGTCGCACGAGGCGGCGAAGGCGGCCGGCGTCTCTGCGCCGCACAACCTCACCGCTGCCGACGGCAAGCCCAAGACGGGCGGCGGCGTCATGACCAAGCGCTTCCGCAAGTGCCCCTACATCTCCTACCGGGGCCCGGGCGGCATCGCGATGCTGCAATATGCCGTGCCGCCCGAGGGGGGCGATAATGGCGGCCAGCCCTATTGGTCCGGCGGCATCGCCGCGGTCGGCAGCGCGGAGGCGAAGACCGGCCTGAACGAGCCGATGGGCGAGGACGACGCCGTGGCGGCCTTCCTCAACGCGCTCGAGCGCCTGGCGCCGGCGCGCGGATAGGCTCGACCAAGGCGAGCCAGCAGCCGGGCCTCGCCGTGTGGATGTTGACGAAGGCGATGCGCGGGTCGGCGATGCGCTCGCGCAGCTCCGCCTCCGCCGCTTCGCCGGGGACGACGGCACCGAGGTCGCAGAGGCACATCCCGTCGGCGTCGTAATGGCGCAGCGAGACGATGGCGTTGTGCGTCACCGTCTCGGGCAGGGCGTGCGCGATCTCCGCGCGGGGGCACCCATCGGCGTGGAGGAAGACCGGCGAGGGCGCCCAATACGGCCCGAGCGGCCGCGGCAGATCCCAGCTTGCCAGCAGCATCGCCTCGCCCGGTGCCGCGAGGCGTAGGCAATGGCGGCACGGAAAGCCCGGCCCGTCCGCGACGCGGCGGATCACCTCCCCTCCCCGGTCGTCGCGGCCCGTGGCGCGGAAACGGGCGGCGGAGGCGGTGTCCATCGCGACGCAGCGGAATTGGGTCATGGCGGGAGAATGGCCTGCTGGCGCTTGGCGGGCCATCCGAAGGTTGCTGCGGCGCGCCGCGTCTACTGGCCGAGCAACCTCTGCAAGCGCCCCAGCAACTCGGGCAGGTCGAGGCCAGGCTGGGCGGCGGGCGGCGTCGCGCCGGCCGGCACGTGACGGCGGTAGCGGTCGAGCGCGGCCCGCGTCTCGGCCAATGGCAATTCCGCCGGCTCGCCCTGCGGACCGGAAAGGCCGGCGATGCGCACCAATGCCCGCTGCGCCGTGGCGAGTTCGCCGGCCACCCGCTCCGCATCCGCCGCGCGGGGTGCGCAGACCAGCGAGCGGCCCTCGAGACCGCACGGCATCTCGGCCATGGCATTCTGGTCGAAGCGGATCTGCGCCGTGCCGGTGAAGGCGAGCAGGCCTCGCGACGCCCCCTCCAGCGACAGGTCGCGGGCGGTGACGGCAGGGACCAGGCGGCCCTGCCGCTCGATCACCTCCAGCGCAAGGCCCGGTGCCCCACCCGCGGGCCGCTCCACCCAATCACGGTGCCGCAGCTGGCACGCAAGGCGATCCGTCATCCGGTCCGCCACGCACCCCAGCCGCCATGGACCGACCTCCTCGGCGACCGCCGACGGCGGCTGTGCTGAGGCCGGCAAAGCCAACGCGAAGCTTGCCAGCAGGACGAGGGCGCGAGGGAGGGTCATGGCAAGCAGATAGCATGCGAGGCGCGATGCAGGCGATTGCCACCGTGCTGTTCCGCGATGGCGCCACCGCCCCGGCCCTCGGCCAGGGCACGTGGCGCATGGGCGAGGATGCTTCGCTCCGCCGCGCGGAGGTCGCCGCGATCCGCGAGGGCGTGGCCCTGGGCCAGACGCCGATCGACACGGCGGAGATGTACGGCGACGGCGGGGCGGAGCGCGTGGTGGGCGAGGCCATCCGCGGCCTGGATCGCGACACGCTGTTCCTTGTCTCGATGGTCTACCCGCACAACGCCACGCGCCGGGGCGTCGCACGGGCGTGCGAGGCAAGCCTCTCGCGGCTCGGCGTGGGGCACCTCGACCTGTACCTGCTGCACTGGCGCGGCGGCGTGCCAATGGCCGAGACCGTGGAGGGCTTCGAGCGGCAGCGCGCGCGGGCTGATCCGGCGCTGGGGGGTAAGCTACTTCGACGTGTCGGACATCCACGACCTCGGCGCAGCGCTGGCCGACTGCGCGGCCAACCAGGTGCTGTGGAACCTGGAGGCGCGCGGCATCGAGTTCGACCTGATGCCGCTTTGCGCCGAACGCGCGATGCCGGTGATGGCGTACTCGCCTATCGGCCAGGGCGGCCGGCTGCTCGGCCACGCAGCGCTGCTGCGCGTCGCCCGGCGCCAAGGCGTGGAGGCGGCCGCGGCTGCCCTGGCCCTCGTCCTGTCCGGGTGCGGGGTCACCGCCATCCCCAAGGCGGCGAAGCTGCACCACCTGCGCCGCAACCGCGCGGCGCCCGGCCTCGCGCTGCCGGCGGAGGACATGGCCGAGCTGGCGGAGGCCTTTCCGCCGCCACGGCGGAGGCGGCGGCTTGAGATGCTGTAGCAACCAGCCGCAGAGGCCGCGGCGCACCGCGCCCGCGCGACCTGAGCCTACACCCGAGCTCACCAGAACGGAAAAGGCGCGACGGATCGCGACGCCGCCCCTCAAGCCCTCCGCGGTGCAGGCCGGCTTACGCCGCCTCCTGATCCGCCGGCGCCTCGGCCGCCGCACGCGCGCGGTCTGCGGCACCCTTGGCGGCCGCGTCACGGTCCACCAGCTCGATAATGGCCATCTCGGCCATGTCGCCGTGGCGGAAGCCAGCCTTCAGCACACGGGTATAGCCGCCCTGCCGCGCGCGGTACCGCTCCGCGACCGTGGTGAAGAGCTTCTCCACCACCGCCTCGTCGCGGATTTGCGCGTAGGCCTGGCGGCGCGCGTGCAGCCCGCCACGCTTGCCGAGCGTGATGATGCGCTCGACGTAAGGGCGCAGCTCCTTCGCCTTGGGCAGCGTGGTCGTGATCTGCTCGTGCAGGATCAAACTCGTCGCCATGTTGCGGAACATCGCAAGACGATGGGACGTCGTGACGCCGAGCTTCCGGCCGGCAACTCCGTGGCGCATGGTTCTCTACTCGCGGCTCAGAAGGGTTCTTCGACTCGGCGCGCCAGGTCCTCGATGTTCTCGGGCGGCCAGCCAACCACGGGCATGCCGAGCGAGAGGCCCATCGAGGCCAGGACTTCCTTGATCTCGTTCAGCGACTTGCGCCCGAAATTCGGGGTGCGGAGCATCTCCTGCTCGGTCTTCTGAACCAGGTCGCCGATGTAGACGATGTTGTCGTTCTTCAGGCAGTTGGCCGAGCGCACCGACAGCTCAAGCTCATCCACCTTGCGCAGCAGGTTGCGGTTGAAGGGCAGGTCATCCTGCACCTCGTCGTGCACCTTCTCGCGCGGCTCCTCGAAGGTGACGAAGAGGGCCAGCTGGTCCTGCAGGATGCGCGCGGCGAGCGCCACCGCGTCCTCCGGGATCACCGTGCCGTCCGTCTCCACGTCGAGCACGAGGCGGTCATAATCCGTCACCTGGCCGACACGCGTCGGCTCGACGCGGTAGGCGACCTTGCGGACCGGCGAGTAGATCGCGTCCACCGGGATGGTACCGATGGGTGAGTCCTCGGCGCGGTTCTGCGACGCGGGCACGTAGCCGCGGCCGGTCTGCACCGTCAGCTCCATCGAGAGCTTCGCGCCCTCGTCGAGCGTGCAGATCACGAGGTCGGGGTTGGCGATCTCGATGTCGCCCGTGACCTGAATCTGCGCCGCCGTCACCTCGCCCGGGCCGGTGGCCGTGAGCATCAGGCGCTTGGGGGCCTCGCCCTGGTAGCGGATGGCGAGCTGCTTGATGTTGAGGACGATATCGGTCACGTCCTCGCGCGCGCCGGCCAGCGCCGAGAACTCGTGCAGCACGCCGTCAATCTTCACCCCCGTCACCGCAGCACCCTGCAGCGAGGACAGCAGGATACGGCGCAGCGCGACGCCGAGCGTCATGCCGAAGCCGCGCTCCAGCGGCTCCGCTATCATGCGGACAGAGCGATCAGGGTCGTTGCCGGATTCGACCTCGAGCTTCTCGGGGCGGATCAGGCTTTGCCAGTTGCGTTCGAGCAAGGTGGTGGTCCCTCCCCCTCTCTCAGACGCGCCGGCGCTTGCGCGGGCGGCAGCCATTGTGGGGGATCGGCGTCACGTCGCGGATCGTCGTCACGTGGAAGCCCACGGTCTGCAGCGCGCGCAGCGCCGATTCGCGGCCCGATCCCGGGCCGGAGACCAGCACCTCGACGGTCTCCATCCCGTGGTCGCGTGCCTTGCGGCCGGCGTCCTCGGCCGCGACCTGGGCGGCATACGGGGTGGATTTGCGCGAGCCCTTGAAGCCCTGGCTGCCCGAGGAGGACCACGCGATCGCGTTGCCCTGCGCGTCCGTGATGGTCACGATGGTGTTGTTGAACGTCGCGAGCACGTGCGCGACGCCCGAAGTGATGTTCTTCCGCTCCTTCTTCTTGGGGCGGGAGCCGGCGGCGGAGGCAGGGCGGGCCATGTTACTTCGTCACCTTCTTCTTGCCGGCGATGGCGACGGCCTTGCCCTTGCGCGTGCGGGCGTTCGTGTGGGTGCGCTGGCCGCGCACCGGTAGGCCGCGACGGTGCCGCAGGCCGCGATAGCAGGCCATGTCCATCAGGCGCTTGATGTTCATCGCAACCTCGCGGCGGAGGTCGCCCTCGACGCGGAAGTCGCGGTCAATCATCTCACGGATCTTGCCGATCTCGTCGTCCGAGAGCTGGTTGACCCGGCGGTCGTCCGGGATGCCGACCTTCTCGCAGATGTCCTTCGCGTTCTTAGGGCCGATGCCGTAGATGTAGCGAAGGGAGATGACCACCCGCTTGTTGGTGGGGATGTTCACGCCAGCGATGCGCGCCACGTCGAAGCTCCTGGGGCGAACTTACCGCCCCGCCTGATGTTCACCCGCCACCCCCGTCAAGTGCAGTTGGGAGAAGCGGCCCGCAAATGTCCATTTCCATGGCGGAACGCGGCCCGAAGGCGCAAGGCGCCCGACCACGGAAACGCGCGATCTAGGGGATGGACCGCGCGCCGTCAAGCCGCCGGGGCGCCGAGGATCGCCTCGAGCGACGCCGTCACCAGCGCCATGTCCGCCATGCCGTCCACGCTGCGCAGCTTGCCCTGGGCCGCGTAGAACGGGAGCAGCGGCGCGGTCTGCGCGTGGTAGGCGGCGAGCCGTGCCCCCACCGTCTCTGCCTTGTCGTCGGCACGGCGCGTGAAATCGGTGGAGCCGCACACGTCACAGATGCCTGCCGCCTTCGGCTGCTTGAAACGGTCGTGGTAGCCCTCGCCGCACCTGGCGCAGGTGAAGCGGCCGGAAATGCGCTCGACAAGGGCCACGTCGTCCACCCGCAGCTCGATCACATGGTCGAGTCGCAACCCCTTCTCGGCGAGCATGGCATCGAGCGCCGCGGCCTGCGGCGCCGTCCGCGGGAAGCCGTCGAGGATGAAGCCGCGCGCCGCGTCCGGCCGCGTGACGCGCGCGGCGAGCATCGCGGTGATGATCGCATCGGGCACGAGGTCGCCCCGCTCCATGATGGCCTTGGCCTCGAGCCCCACCGGGGAACCGGCCTTCACCTCGGCGCGGAGCATGTCACCGGTCGAGATCTGCACGATCCCGAAGCGCTCCTCGAGCCGCTTGGCCTGCGTGCCCTTGCCCGCGCCGGGCGGCCCCAGAAGTATCAAGTTCATCCGCGACGTCGTCCCTTCGTGTATCCAGGCTCAGCGCGGCCGCGGGCCACGGCCGCCCAGCCGGGCCTTCTTGATCAGCCCTTCGTATTGGTGCGCGAACAGATGTGACTGCACCTGCGCCACCGTGTCCATCGTCACGCTCACGATGATGAGCAGCGACGTGCCGCCAAAGTAGAAGGGCACGCCGTAGTTCGCGATCAGGATCTCCGGGATGATGCACACCAGGCAAAGGTAGATCGCGCCGACCGCCGTCAGCCGAGTCAGCACGCGATCCAGGTACTCGGCCGTGCTTTGGCCGGGCCGGATGCCGGGGATGAAGCCACCATACTTCTTGAGGTTGTCGGCCGTCTCGGTCGGGTTGAACACCACTGCCGTGTAGAAGAAGGCGAAGAACGCGATCAGCCCGACATAGAGCGCCATGTAGAGCGGCTGGCCGTGCGCCAGCGCGTTGGCCACCCAGGTCAGCCAGGTGTCCGCACCGCGGTCCTGGCTGAAATTCGCGAAGGTCGCGGGCAGCAACAGCAGCGATGAGGCGAAGATCGGCGGGATCACGCCGGCCGTGTTGAGCTTCAGCGGAAGGTGGGTGGCCTCGCCGCCGAACATCCGGTTGCCGACCTGGCGCTTGGGGTACTGGACCGGAACACGCCGCTGCGCGCGTTCGAAGAACACGACGATCGCAATCACGGCCAACGCGGCCAGTAGGAAAAACAGGATGAAGAAAGTGGAGAGCGCGCCGGTGCGCCCCAGCTCCAGCGTCGCGATCAAGGCGGATGGAAGGTTCGCCACGATGCCGGCGAAGATGATCAGGCTGATCCCGTTGCCGATGCCGCGGGCGGTGATCTGCTCGCCGATCCACATCAGGAACATCGTGCCGCCGACCAGCGTGATCACGGCGGAGATGCGAAAGAACCAGCCGGGGTCGGCCACCGCCGGCCCGGCCGCGCCGCGGATCGTCTCCAGCCCGACAGCAATTCCCCAGGCCTGGAAGATCGCGATGACCAGCGTGAGATAGCGCGTGTACTGGTTGAGCTTCTTGCGCCCCGCCTCGCCTTCCTTCTTCAGCTGCTCCCACGACGGGATCGCCGCCGTCATCAGCTGAACGATGATCGAGGCGCTGATGTAGGGCATGATATTCAACGCAAAGACCGTCATGCGCCCGAGCGCGCCGCCCGAGAACATGTCGAACATCCCCAGGATGCCGCCGCCGTGCTGGCGCAGCATCTCGCCCATCACCGCGGCGTCCACGCCGGGGACGGGCACGTAGGTGCCGATGCGGTAGACGATGAGGGCGCCCAGGGTGAACCAGATGCGCTTCTTCAGCTCGGTCGCCTTCGCCAGCACCCCGAGGTTGAGGCTGGCGGCGAGCTGGTCGGTGGCGGATGCCATGCAGAACCTCTGTTCAAGACGACGGCGCCGGGAGGGAAACCTCGCCGGCGCCGCCGAACGTCTCGACGTGTATATGGCCCGGCGCGCGCGCGCCGAACAGACTCACTCGGACGCGGCGGCGGCTTCCGGAAGCTTCACCGAACCGCCCGCCGCCTCAACGGCGGCGACCGCCGCGGGCGAGGCGCCGGAGACGGCGATGATCACCGCGCGCTTGATCTCACCCTTGGCGAGCAGCCGCACCCCGGCGTAGCGCGACGCCGTGCGAACCACGCCCGCGGCGCGAAGCATCGTCTCCGTCAGCTCGCCCTCTGCCGGCAAGCGGCCGGCCTCGATCGCCGCGTCCAGCACGCCGATGTTGAGCGGCGCATACACCACGCGAAAGATGTTCTTGAAACCACGCTTGGGCAGCCGCCTGTAGATCGGGAGCTGGCCGCCCTCAAACCCGTTCAGCGACACGCCGGTGCGCGCCTTCTGGCCCTTCACGCCGCGTCCCGACGTCTTGCCCTTGCCGGAGCCGATGCCGCGCCCGATGCGCTTGAACTTCGGCCGTGCACCGGGATTGTCCCGGACTTCGTTGAGCTTCATCTCAGTCCACCACTTTGACCAGATGGGCGACCTTGCGGATCATCCCGCGCACCGCGGGCGTGTCCTCCAGCTCGCGCACCCGCCCGATCTTGTTGAGGCCAAGGCCGATCAGCGTCTCGTGCTGGCCTGGCTTGCGGCCAAAGCTCGACGAGGTCTGCATGACCTTGACGGTCTTCTTCTGCGCGGTCGCCTCAGACATTGGCCGTCGCCTCCGCCACGGCGGCCGCATCGTCCTTGCGAGGGCCGAGCAGGTCCGCCACCTTCTTGCCGCGGCGATTCGCCACCGCGCGCGGGCTGTGCGCCCGTTCCAGCGCGGCGAAGGTCGCCTTCACCATGTTGTGCGGGTTCGTCGAGCCGGTGCACTTCGCCACCACGTCGGCCATGCCGAGCGTCTCGAAGACCGCGCGCATCGGCCCACCAGCGATGATGCCCGTGCCGGCCGGCGCCGCGCGCAGGATAACGCGGCCCGCGCCAAACTCCCCGATCACGTCGTGGTGAAGCGTCCGGCCCTCGCGCATCGGCACGCGGATCATGCCCTTCTTGGCGCGCTCCGTAGCCTTGCGGATCGCCTCCGGCACCTCGCGCGCCTTGCCGCTGCCCCAACCGACGCGGCCCTTGGCGTCGCCCACGACGACCAGCGCCGCGAACGAGAAACGCCGGCCGCCCTTCACCACCTTCGCCACGCGGTTGATCGTGACGAGCTTGTCCTTCAGCTCGTCGCCATCCTGACGCTCGGGCTCGCGGCCGCGGTCGTTGCGGTCACGCCGCCCCCGACCCCGGTCCCCGCCGCCCTCGCCACCCGGTCCACCGCCACCACCGCTCCGCGGATCACGTGCCATCACTCGTCTCCCGTCAGAACGACAGCCCGCTCTCGCGAGCGGCGTCGGCCAGCGCTTTCACGCGGCCATGGTAAAGGTACGGCCCGCGGTCGAACACGACCTTCGTCACACCGACCGCCAAGGCGCGCTCGGCGACCAGCTTGCCGACGGTCACCGCCGCGTCCTTGTCGGCGCCCGTCTTCAGGCTCTCGCGGTTGGCCTTCTCGAGCGACGAAGCCGCGGCGACCGTGCGCCCCTGGCTGTCGTCGATGACCTGCGCATAAATGTGCCGCCCGGAGCGGAACACCGACAGCCGCGGCCGCCCGCCGCCCTTGGTCTTGATCTGGTATCGCAGGCGCGCGCGGCGCCGCGCCTGCAAGGCAATCTTGTCGGCCATTTACTTCTTCTTCCCCTCCTTGCGGAGGATCTGCTCGCCCTCGTATTTGATGCCCTTGCCCTTGTAGGGCTCGGGGCCGCGATAGCCACGAATTTCGGCCGCGACCTGGCCGACCCGCTGCTTGTCGAAGCCCTCGACCTTGATCGAGGTCGGCTTCTCGCAGGTGATCTTGATCCCCGGCGGCGCCTGGTATCGGATCTCGTGGCTGTAGCCGAGGTTCATCACCAGCTCCGAGCCTTGCATGGCGGCGCGGTAGCCGGTTCCGTTGATCTCCATCGTCCGGACATAGCCGGTGGAAACCCCCTTCACCATGCCGTTCACGAGGCTGCGGGTGGTGCCCCACAGCGTCTTCGCCCGACGGTCGCCGCCGCGGGGGTTCACCGCGACCTCGGACGGCCGCACCTCGATGTCCACCGACTCCGTCAGGTCGAGCGTGAGTTCGCCCAGCTTGCCCTTGGCCGTGAGCGTGCGGCCCGCGAGCGTGACCTGCACGCCAGCGGGGATAGGGACGGGATACTTGCCAACGCGGGACATGGTCAGCCCTCCCTCAGAACACGCGGCACAGGACTTCGCCGCCAACATTGGCGGCGCGCGCCTCGGCGTCGCTCATCACGCCGCGCGGCGTGGAGAGGATCTG
>BBPD01000522.1_pt1 | contig 13981 bp, 13 predicted proteins | sample 1344911 | NCBI WGS metagenome assembly BBPD01 (sample SAMD00019088, study PRJDB2971) | groundwater metagenome | biome: freshwater biome; feature: mineral spring; material: ground water | place: USA: CA, Sonoma | collected 2011-09 | depth surface m
GGCCAGCAGCGCTGCGGCAACGCTGGAGCCGATCATTCCGGCCGCGCCGGTCACGAAGATGCGATGCGTCATACGAACTGTCCTGATACTTGCTGGATAAGCCTTGGCCTCGCCCGGCCTGCGGTGCCGGCCCTTACGGACTGCTGAACGGCGCGCGACGACGAATGGCATCGCCGGCCAGGTAGAATGCGCGGGCCACATAGCCTGCCAGCCGAGCCGGAAGATAGGGCGAAATGCTCATTGTCAGCAGATTCATGCGGCGAAGCGCTGCCCTCGTCGAAGGGGTGCCGGCATCCGCGAGCATGCCTTCGATCTGGCCTTTCACCCGCGAGGCCGGGAAAATCCGGGTCGCCACGCCCGGCTCCGTCCTGCGAACCAGCCGCCGATAGTTTTGCCGCGGTGTTCGCTGACGCAGCAGCAGCGTCTCGGGCACCTCGGCATGCGCGCCGGCGAGCAACCCCGGCACGAGCACCATCCAGTCCCAGGCGATCACATCCGAAAGCCGGTCAAAACCCCGCTTCAGATGTCCTGTGCGATGTATCCCGTAAAAACGGCTGTTGTCACGGGTCGCGCCAAGATAGGTGGCAACGCGCTCGCCCGGCTGCCCGACGATGGGGAAGGTTCCCATCGCCGCCCTCCGGCGACCCCTCGCGTCGATGAAATCCGTCCGGGTACAGCACAAGGACAGACCGGGATCGGCGAGAAGGCGGGCCATGCACGCCTCCACATAGCGCGTGTCCCACATGTCGTCCGCCGGTGCGAACATGAAGAACTCGGTGTCCGCCGCGTCCACCAGACGCTTGAAATTGAAAGGCGCGGTCAAATGCTCGGCTGGCGGGAGGAGCCGCAGGCGCGGGTCGGTCCGCACGCGCTCCGCTATGATCGCCCCGGTGCCGTCGGACGAGCGGTTGTCGGAGATCAGCAGCTGGAAATCGCCCCATGTCTGCGCCTGCAGCGCATCGAGCGCCCGGTCGATCGTCCCGGCGCCGTTATAGACCGGAAGGCCGATGGTCAGCAGCGCCCTGCCGTCAGTCGCGGCTGTGCGGGCATGCGAAACAATGGGCGCCAGCAGCTTCATTGCCTGCAGGGCGGAGCCGGAATTACCGGGTCTTCGACACATTCTGGCAACAGAAATGACCGCATCGCAGGCCCTATAGGAGATCGGCCGGCGGCAGGCAAACCCCGCTGTTGCCAAACACCAGAGCGTCCGCTAGGCGGGCGTCGCCTCAATCGGCTCCCGGCGCCTCGTCCTGCTTATGCCCCCGTCCCGTCGGATGCATGCAGACCTTTCGACTGCCGGACCTGTGACGAACGGCGAATGGAGGATGTTTCATGAAGGCTGTGCTGCTGGCCGGAGGGCTCGGTACACGCATTTCGGAGGAAACATATCTGAAGCCGAAGCCGATGATCGAAATCGGCGGCAAGCCCATCCTCTGGCACATCATGAAAATCTATTCACATCATGGAATCCATGATTTCGTGATCTGTTGCGGATACAAGGGATATCTGATCAAGGAATATTTCCAGAATTACTTCCTGCACATGTCCGATGTGACGTTCGACATCGCCGGCAACAGCATGGAGGTGCACCAGCGCAAGGCTGAGCCCTGGCGCGTAACCCTGGTCGACACGGGCGAGCAGACGATGACCGGCGGCAGGCTGAAGCGGGTGGCGGAGCATCTTGCGAACGAGGAGGCGTTCTGCTTCACCTATGGCGACGGCGTGGCCGACATCGACATCGGTGCTGCGCTGGCCTTCCATCGGGAGCATGGTCGCTGGGCGACGGTAACTGCGGTCCAGCCGCCGGGCCGCTACGGCGCGCTCCAGATCGATGCGGACAATGGCGTCAACGGTTTCGTCGAGAAGCCGCTGGGCGACGGTGGCTTCATCAACGGCGGATTCTTCATACTGTCGCCCCGATGTATCGACATGATCAAGGGCGACGCAACCAGCTGGGAGGCAGAGCCGATCGCACGGATCGCCGCCATGGGCCAGCTGTCCGCCTTCCATCACCGCGGGTTCTGGCAGCCGATGGACACGCTTCGCGACAGGACCCAACTCGAGGACATGTGGTCATCCGGGAAGGCGCCGTGGAAAGTCTGGCAATGACGCGCGCGCGACTGCCGGACGCTGACTTCTGGACACGCCAGAGGGTGCTTCTGACCGGACATACCGGCTTCAAGGGAAGCTGGCTGGCGCTTTGGCTTGAAAAACTCGGGGCCGAAGTCGCAGGCTATGCCTTGGCCCCCGATCATGCGCCGGACCTGCATGGCCTGCTTCAACCCTTTGCCCGGCACAGCTCGACCCTTGCCGACCTTGCCTGCGCCCAGTCGCTTAAATGCTGCATCGACGACTTCGGCCCGACCGTGGCGATCCACATGGCGGCCCAGCCGCTCGTCAGACGGTCCTACGCAGACCCGACCGGAACCTTTGCAACCAATGTCATGGGCACGATCAACCTGCTGGAAGCCCTGAGGCAGAGCCCGGGCCTGTGCAGCATCCTCGTGGTCACGACCGACAAGGTCTATGCGAACAGCGGCGACGGCCGGGCCTTTGTCGAGGATGACCGGCTTGGCGGGCACGACCCCTATTCGGCGTCCAAGGCGGCAGCCGAGCTGGTCACGCAGTCATGGGCGCACAGCTTTCTGGACCAACGCGGAGTGAGAGTGGCCGTCGCCCGTGCCGGCAACGTGATCGGCGGAGGCGACTGGTCCGTCGACCGCCTGGTGCCGGACATCTGGCGGTCTCTGCAGAACGGCCGGCCGCTTGCCCTGCGCTATCCCGACGCCACACGGCCCTGGCAGCATGTGCTGGACCCGCTGGCGGGATATCTGCTCTATGTCGAGAAGCTGTCGGGACCGGACCGACTTCCACCTGCCCTCAATTTAGGTCCCGGCGCCGATCAGCCGAGCCTGAGCGTTGCCCAGGTCGCCGAGACTCTCGGCCGGGCGCTCGGTCTGGGCACCGGCTGGACCCGTGATCAAGGCGAGTTCCCCGCCGAGATGCCCTGCCTGGCGCTGGACGCCGGACTTGCGCGTCGCACGCTCGGCTGGGATGCGCGACTTTCGTCGGCGCAGGCCCTGGAATGGACTGCGGACTGGTACCGCCAGTTCGATGCAGGTGCCGACATGCGCGACGCCACTCTGAGACAGCTGCACCGCTACGAGGCGCTTTGATGACTGACCAACCGACCTGCCTTGGCTGTGGTGCCGAGCTTACCCAGACCTGGGTCGACCTCGGGATGCAGCCGCTCTCCAACGCCTTCGTGCCGCAGGCGCACGCCCGCACCCCCGACCGGCTGTTTCCGCTGCACGCCCGAGTGTGCAACAGCTGCCTGCTCGTGCAGGTCGATCGCGTGGTTCCGCCCGACGAAATCTTCAATGCCGACTATGCCTATTTCTCCTCCATGTCGGACAGCTGGCTTGCCCACTGCCGCGCCTATGTCGCCGACATGACCGAGCGCTTCGGCCTCGACGCCGGCTCCCATGTCGTCGAGATTGCCAGCAACGACGGCTATATGCTGCAGTATTTCGTGGCGCGCGGCGTACCGGTTCTGGGCATCGAGCCGAGCCGCAACACCGCCGACGCTGCAACGGCGCGCGGCGTTCGCACCGTAAGCCGGTTCTTCGGGCGGCACACCGCAATCGACCTCGCAGCTCAGGGCGAGCAGGCCGATCTGCTCGCGGCCAAGAATGTCCTTGCCCATGTGCCCGACATCAATGATTTCGTGGCCGGCATCCCGGTCATCCTGAAGCCGGACGGTGTTTTCACGGTCGAGTTCCCACACCTGCTGACGACCAGCCGCGGCGTCCAGTTCGACACCATCTACCACGAGCATTTCACCTATCTCTCGCTGCTCGCCGTGGAACGGATCTTCGGGCGGCACGGCCTGCGCATCTTCGATGTCGAGCAGGTGCCGACGCACGGGGGCTCGCTTCGTGTCTTCGCGTGCCGCGACTCCGCCCAGCGGGGCCCCTCGGCCCGCATTGCCGCTGTCCGGGACGCCGAGATCTCGGCCGGTCTCGATCGCCCGGAAGGCTATGCCGATTTCACGCCGCGCTGCGAGAAGGTCCGCGACGACCTGCGCGCCTTTCTCGAACGCGCGCGAGCCGAAGGCCGGACGGTTGTGGGTTATGGCGCCGCCGCCAAGGGGAACACACTGCTGAACTATGCCGGAATCGGCCCGGACCTACTGTCCTTCATCGTCGACCGAAGCCCGCAGAAGCAGGGACGCCTGTGCCCCGGCAGCCGAATCCCAATCCGACCGGTGGAGGCGATTGCCGACGCCCGCCCTGATTATGTGCTGATCCTGCCGTGGAACATCCGCGCCGAGATCGAGGAGCAGCTTGCGTCGATCCGCGACTGGGGTGGGCGCTTCGTGGTTGCGATTCCAGGCATCGAGTTCGGCTGATGCGCTTCGAGCCGACCGCGATCGCGGGTGCGTTCGTCGTTCACCTCGACATGCATGAGGATGAACGCGGAGGGTTCGGCCGCATCTGGTGCCCCGAAGCCTTCGCTGCCGAGGGAGTCGAATTTCGGGTGGCGCAGGCAAACCTTTCGCGAAATCGGGCGCGCCACACCTTGCGTGGGATGCACGGACAGGCGCCCCCGCACGAAGAGGCGAAGCTGGTTCAGTGCGTTCGCGGTCGGATCCACGATGTCGCGGTGGACCTACGGCCGGAATCGCGGACGCGGGGATCCCATGTCGCCATTGAGCTGTCTGCCGACAGCAACAGTCTGTTCCTGATCCCGGCAGGCTGCGCGCACGGCTTCCTGACCCTCGAGCCCGACAGCGACCTCATCTATTTCATGGGGACGGCCTTCGTTCCGGGCGTTGCTGTCGGGTACCGCTGGAACGATCCGGCTTTCGGCATAGCCTGGCCGGCCGAGCCTGCAGTCATGTCCGAACGCGATGCCGGCTGGCCGGATTTCGACGGTTTCGCGGAATGAGAGTATGCCTGACCGGAGGCACCGGTTTCCTGGGTCGCGAAGTCGCTTCCGCGCTTTTGGCTGCCGGGCATGAGGTCGTGCACCTCGCACGCTCCTCCGCTCCGCAGACCGTTGTGCTTGATCTGCTCTGCGACGATCCCGCGCCGGTGCTGCGCGACCTTCGCCCCGATGCGCTTGTTCACCTGGCCTGGTATGCCGTGCCGGGACGCTTCTGGCAGGCACCGGAGAATCTGGAGTGGCTTGCAGCTTCGCTTCGCCTGGTGCGTGCGTTCGCAGCACATGGCGGTGGCCGCCTGATCACAGCCGGGACCTGCGCGGAATATGACTGGAGCCACCGTCTTCTCGATGAACAGCTGACGCCCATGCGTCCCTCCACGCTCTATGGAGAGGCCAAGGCGAGCCTCTGTCGGATGATCGCACATGTTGCGGGCACGCTCGACCTGTGCTGGGCGTCGGGGTGCATCTTCTTTCCCTACGGACCTCATGAGCAGCCCGGCCGCCTTTTCAGCAGCCTGTTCGACGGCCTGATCGCCGACAGACCGGTCGACGTGACGGACGGCCTGCAGGTCCGCGATTTCCTTCATGTCGAGGACGCAGCCGCGGCGTTCGTCGCCCTGCTTGCCTCTGACCTTCAGGGCCGGGTCAACATAGCCGGCGGAAGCCCGGTGGCTGTCCGCTCGTTCGTGGCCGAGGTCGCCGGACAGCTCGGCCGGCTGGACCTTGTGAACTTCGGGGCGCGTCCGGCACAGCCCGGTGAACCAACCTACATGGCAGCGGGACTTCGCCGTCTGCGCGGCGAACTGGGCTTCGTGCCGCGTTTCGGACTGTCCGACGGCATCGCCGATGCCATCGTCCGTCGCCGGCACCGGCCGCCATTGCAGCGCTGAACCCGAGCAACTAGAGCCTTGCGCCACCTGCCCACTCCGGCCCAAGCCAAATCACGAGGTCCTTTCCGCATGCGCCTGACGCTCGACACCGAAGCCCGCACCTGCTCCATCGAAACCGACGCGGGCATCACGACGCACGATCTTCATTCCGAGCAGGCGTTCGAGCAGCTGTCGGATATGTGGGTCCGCTTGGGGTGGGTGCGGAAGTACAGCTATGGCTTCAGCTGGCTGGGCCGCCCGATCATCCAGCTTCCCGAAGACATGATCCGCATCCAGGAGACGATCTTCCGCATCCAGCCGGACGTCATCATCGAGACGGGGATTGCCCATGGCGGTTCACTCGTCTTCTACGCCAGCATCCTCGATATGATCGGCAAGGGTCAGGTGATCGGTATCGACATCGACATCCGGCCGCACAACCGCGCCGCCATCGAGGCGCATCCCATGATGAAGCGCATCACGATGATCGAGGGCAGTTCGATTGCGGCCGACACGGTTGCGGCCGTGCGCGGGATGATCAGCGCAGGCGACAAGGTGATGCTGGTTCTGGATTCGAACCATAGTCGCGACCATGTGGCGGCCGAGCTCGAGGCCTACGCCGACCTGGTGACGCCCGGTTCCTGCATCCTGTCGCAGGATGGCGTGATGCAGCTTGTGGCGGGGATGCCCCGCACCGGTGACGACTGGGCCGAGAACAATCCCATCCCGGCCGTCGAGCAGTTCCTGCAGCGCAATCCGCACTTCGAACTGCGGCGCCCCTACCGGCCGTTCGACGAGACCCAGGCGACCCCGGATGCCACCCACCACCCGGTCGGATGGCTCTGGCGGACGGCCTGACCCGCCTGCGCGCTCACGCCTGCCCTGACTTTGGCTGGGCGCTTCGCGGTGGTTGCACGACGTACATGACCAGAAACGGGTTCGCGATCGAAACCGGGTTCAGCAGGCAGAAGGCGACGGACGACAAGCGGAGCAGCCGTTCGCCGGTGCCGGAGCCACCACGCATCGACCGGCGCAGGATCGCCAGCAGCAGCAGCAGCCCGAACAGCCCTCCCTGATATACAAGCTCGCCGGCGGACGGCATGATGAAGTTGGTCGTGGTTGGGATATAGAGGCCGCTTTCGGCAGCGAAGGCATTGTATTGGTTCATGAAATCGAGCGGAGCGCGAAACAGCGCATAGTCATCCAGCGATGTCCACAAGGCAAAGTGGATGTGGCCGAACCGGATATTGATGCTGGGATCCACCAGCACTGCGACCAAGCCCCCGACGATCGACTGGAACACCGCAAACCGGGCGAAGGTCGCACCGTCGTTTAGCAGCAGATCGATGGACACGATCGCAACCAGTGCCAGCGCCGTTGCAGCAAGCCACCGCCACGGCAGGAGCATTAGGGGGAAGACAAGGAAAACCGCCCCGAGGATCGAGCCGCTCATCACGACATTGAAAGCCGCCATCACCAGGAACGGCAGATCGCTGCGCCGCTTTTCATGCAGCAGATACATCGCCATCAGGACGGAGATGCTGCCGAGATAGGACGGCTCGGCCGCCATTCCGGGGACGCCGCTGCGCCCGGCCACGAAGCGCCCGGAAAATACGACATCAACGCCCAGTGACAATGCCACATACTGGAACAGCGCCACGAGGAACCAGACGGTCAACGCATAGCGGACCCCGATCCGGATTGCCTCGTTCGGCCCGCGGTTGAACACGACCCACAGGACCGCGAACGTCAGGAACATGTTGGCTGCGCGCAGCATTTCAGGGCCTACAGGCGCCCGCAGCAGGAATGCCAGCAGCGACAGCAGCGCAAGCGCGACGACAATCAGGTCTTCCCGAAGCAGGAAACGGTGGGGCCGATAGAAGAACAGGGCAAAGACGGCCCCGCCCAGCACCCAGGGCTGAGTATCCCCCTCCAGCACCTTGGGCACATACATGAACGGCAGCAGGAAGAGCAGCGGCCAGAGGCCGGCGTCTTCGAGCCGCAGGCGCCGGGATCCTGCAGGTTGAAGCGGCAGGGCAAGTGCCCCGCTCATGTGCCGAAAGCCCTTCTGCCGCCCTGCACAAGGGTTCTTGCCATGCCGGCGGCTGACCGGCCGTGACTGCGCGCAAGCGCAACAAAGACAAGCGGGAAGGCAAGGCCGAGCTGGACCATCAGGGGAATTGCGATCATCGACCAGGCAAGCGGAACGCCCGCCAGCGCGGCAAGGGATGCCAACAGGACCGCTGCCGTCACCGAGGCGACATAGGGCCTGATGAAATCCAGCCGGCGGCGGACGAGCAGGGGGTTGATGCAGACGAAGATCCAGGCTTCCAGCAGGAAAGCTGCGGCGAGCAGGATCAGGGCCGGCCGCGACGGCAGGCCGACATCCGATCCGATCAGGTCGAGGAGTGGCTGAGCCACGAGCAGCAATCCCGCGGTGCCTGCCAAAAGTGCGCCGGCCGCGAACATCAGCCAGCGGGCGATTTCGGTATCCTCGGCGTCGCGATCCTGCTGCACAACCGCGTGCACCAGATGCGACAGGCGGACCGTCGCTGGGGTCACCGCCAGCGCGTAGAGGATTGCAAACGCCTGGAGCGCCAGCCCATGGGCGGCGGCATCCTGAAAACCGAACAGGCGTGCGACGATCAGGAAGCTGCCCCGATAGAGGAGAAACGCAACCAAAGTGAAGGCCGTGTAGCGGACCAGGCCGGCCTGATCGAGCATAACCCGATCGGCTGACGCGGCGGGCGATCGTTCAGAGGCGCCGGCGGGCGCGGGGCCTCGGGCGGAGATGCTGATGGGAACAACCGTGAGGACGACGGAACACAGGAAGGCGGTCGACAGCCCGACGAGCCCAAGACCCATGTGCAGCGACATCATTGTCAGGGCGAACCCGGCAAGCCTGCCAAAGCCTGCCCACCAGAAGAATCGAGCCGCCCGGCCGGTCGCGATCAGCCTCACATTGTTGTGCCCGAAGGAATAGTTGATCGCATAAGCGCTGCAGAACAGCAGCCAGGGCAGAGCCCAGTCGTCGATCCGGCCGCCCGCACGACCCGCAAGCTGGCCGGCGTCACCGACCCCGCTGAAATAAAGGCCGCCTGCCGGAAGAACCAGCAACATTATGGCAAGCGCAAGAGCCCTGAAGGCCCTGCGGCATGCCCGGTCCTCGCGCGCATAGGCGGCATGATCCAGGGCTGCGTGCGCCGGCGCCATGCGGCGGGCCATCATGGTCTGGACAGCGAATTCCAGCTGAAGCGTGAGACCGCCGATCGTCACGAACAGAACCCACAGCAGATAGGTCTCGACAGCCAGCATCGCGAGCAGGAGCGGAACGAGCGCAACACTGACACCGAGGTTTATCAGCTGGAAGACCAATGCAGCTGTCATACCGGCCGGGCGGGCCCTGGGTGCGTCGCACATGACATCGGGCGCAGATGCCGCATCGCGAACGGGGAGGCAATGCTCGCAGTCCCGGCGATCTCCGGCCCGAACCCCGGGGACGCCTTTTGCTCGACAGCCTCGAAGGGGGCGGCTATCCCCCGTGCCGAACGCAGCCAGTAACACGAGTAATCATGACCAAGACGGCTTTGATCACGGGCATCACCGGACAGGATGGCGCCTATCTCGCGGACCTGCTGCTGAAAAAGGGCTATGTGGTACATGGGGTAAAGCGGCGGTCCTCGTCGTTCAACACGGGGCGTGTCGATCACCTCTATACCGACCGCCACGAGGGCGACACCCGCTTCCACATGCACTACGGAGACCTGACAGACAGCACCAATCTGATCCGGCTTGTCCAGGAAACGCAGCCGGACGAGATCTACAATCTGGCGGCGCAAAGCCATGTGGCCGTCAGCTTCGAAACGCCCGAGTACACCGCGAACGCAGACGCCATCGGCACGCTGCGCCTGCTCGAAGCCATGCGCATCCTGAAGCTTGAGGAGAAGACGCGCTTCTACCAGGCGTCCACGTCCGAGCTGTATGGCAAGGTGCAGGAGGTGCCGCAGTCGGAAACGACACCTTTCTATCCGCGCTCGCCCTATGCGGCCGCCAAGCTCTATGCCTACTGGATCACGGTCAACTACCGGGAAGCCTATGGGGTGTTTGCAAGCAACGGCATCCTCTTCAACCATGAATCTCCCCTGCGCGGGGAAACCTTTGTCACCCGCAAGATCACGCGCGCCGTGGCCGCGATCGAGTTGGGCCTGCAGAAAAAGCTCTACCTCGGCAACCTCGACGCCAAGCGCGACTGGGGCCATGCCCGCGATTATGTCGAGGGCATGTGGCGCATCCTCCAGCATGACCGGGCCGACGACTGGGTGCTCGCCACCGGCGAAACCACCAGTGTCCGCGATTTCGTGATCGCAGCGTTCCGCGAAGTCGGCCGAGATCTGGTCTGGAGGGGCGAAGGCGCGAACGAGAAAGGCCTCGACGCGAAGACCGGCACCGAACTGGTTGCTGTCGACCCGGCCTATTTCCGCCCAACCGAAGTAGACCTGCTGCTGGGCGATCCCGCCAAGGCGCGCCGGGAACTGGGCTGGTCACACACTGCGACACTTGCAGAACTCGTGTCGGAAATGGTCGCGGCCGATCTGGCCGAAGCCCGGGCGCGCCATGGCGGCTGACACCCCGTTTGATCTGGCGGGGCGCCGTGTGTTCGTCGCAGGCCATCGCGGGATGGTCGGCTCTGCCCTTGTGCGCCGGCTGAGCCAGGAGCCGGTTGCCGAAATCCTGACAGCAGACCGCGCCACGCTGAACCTCACCCGTCAGGCCGATGTCGAGGCCTGGATGGCCGAGAACCGCCCCGATGTCGCCCTGATGGCGGCAGCACGGGTTGGCGGCATTCTTGCCAACCACGAGTATCCGGTCGATTTCCTGCTGGAAAACCTGCAGATCCAGACCAATCTGATTGCGGCTGCCCATGCTGTCGGGGTGCGCAAACTTGTGTTTCTCGGATCCTCCTGCATCTATCCCAAGATGGCGCCCCAGCCAATTCCGGAAGAAACCCTTCTCACAGGCCCTCTGGAGCCGACGAACGAATGGTATGCGATCGCCAAGATCGCAGGCCTGAAGCTGGCACAGGCCTACCGCCGCCAGCATGGCGCCGACTTCATCTCCGTGATGCCGACAAACCTGTATGGTCCCGGGGACAATTATGATCCGGCTGGAAGCCATGTGATACCGGCATTGTTGCGCAAGGCCCATGATGCCAAGGTCGGCCAGCAGGCCGCGATCGCTGTCTGGGGCACGGGCACGCCACGCCGCGAGTTCATGCATGTCGACGATCTTGCGGATGCCGTTGTCTTTCTGCTGAAAGCCTATTCCGGCGACAGCCATCTGAACGCCGGAGTCGGCGTGGACATTACGATTGCCGAGCTTGCGCGCCTTGTGTGCGACGTGGTCGGCTTCGAGGGCGAGCTTCGCTTTGACACCAGCAAGCCAGACGGCACACCGCGCAAGATGATGGATTCGAGCCGGCTGCTGGCCATGGGCTGGAAGGCATCCATCCCGCTTCGGCAGGGGCTGGAAGAGGTTTACCGCACCGTGAACTTCGACGCCCGTGGCTGAGCCGGCCAATCCCGCAAACCCCCATCCGGCGGTCGCGGCAGGCAGCCCCTCGTCGGTCTTGATCGATCTGTTCGCGCTTGGCCGCGACTTCCGCCGGCATTTGCGGTGGATTGCAGCGGCAGCGGTTGCCGGCCTTCTCCTTGCGTTCCTGTTTCTGAATCTCGCAACGGTCCGCTATGCGGGAACGCTGCGCGTTTCGCCGGCCAGTTCCACGCAGGGCAGCCTGTCCGGCGCGCTCGGGCGGCTCGGCGGCCTTGCCTCGCTGGCCGGCGTTCAGATGCGTCAGGGCAACGAGGGGGCGACGCCTTTCGAACTCTACCTTGATCGCATGCAGTCCCGTGCAATTGCCGAAAAGCTGGCGAAGGATCCGCGAATCCTGCAAACCGTGTTCGAGCGGGAATGGGATCCAGCCAGCGGTCGCTTCACCGAGCGGACAGGCCTGCTGCGGCCTGTGCGCACCCTGCTCTATGGGCTTGCCGGCCAGTCCCTGCCCGAATGGACCCCACCAGGCGCCGAACGGCTGCAAACCTATCTGGAAAAGACTGTCGCAATCACACCGCCCGGCCCGAAGGATCCACCGATCACCACCCTTTCGGTGCGCGCCAGGGATGGCGCATTTGCGGTCTATCTGCTGGAACGGCTGCATGCGCAGGCCGATGCCGATGTGCGCGCAGCCCAGCTGGAACGCGCCCGCCAATATGCCGCGCATCTGGCCGAAAAGCTGGCAGCAACCCAGATCGCCGAACATCGGGTCAGCTTGTCGGAAGCCCTGCTGGAACAGGAACGCGCGATCATGATGGCGACAGGCTCGGGGGATTTCGCCGCAATCCCGCTGGAGCGTCCGACAACGAACAGCCGCCCCGTGAGCCCCCAGGTCCTGCCTGCGCTGGCACTCGGCGTTGCGGGCGGCCTTTTCTTCGGGCTTCTTGGCGTGGCTGTCGCCCATGTTCGCCGCCAGATCGGGGCCAGCCGCAGTGATGGCACAGCGGCCGGGTGATGGCCGCCCGTGCTGCCTGCTCTCCGGCGACTCAGCGCGCCCGGCCGTAAATGTCCTGCAAGCGCACGATGTCGTCCTCGCCCAGGTAGCCGCCCTGCTGGACTTCGATCAGTTCCAGTGGCTCCGGACCCGGATTTTCCAGCCGGTGCACGGCTCCCACCGGGATAAAGGCGCTTTCCCCCGGCCCCAGGCGAACAGTCCGGCTGTCGATGGTCACGTCGGCAAGGCCCGATACGACCACCCAGGTCTCGGCGCGCTGTGCATGCTTCTGCAGGCTCAGGCGGCCACCAGGCTTCACGGCGATCCGCTTCACCTGCCACCCTTCCCCCTGCCCAAGGCGACGGTAACTGCCCCATGGGCGGCGCACATCGTGGCTGGTGCGGGTTAGCTCCAGCCCCTCGGCCTCGATCCGGGTGACGACTTTGCGTATCTCTTCGGCCATGTGGCGCGGCGCGATCAGCACGGCGTCACCAGTGGCCACCACGATCATGTTTTCCAGGCCAAGGGCCGCGACGAACGGCCCCCCGTCGTTGCGCACCAGGCTGTCGCGGCACTGTACCAGGGTGCCGGCTCCGCGAACCACATTTCCGTTCGCATCAGGCGTTGTAACCCGCCACAGCGCATCCCAGGACCCGACATCGGACCAGCCCATATCCACCGGCACCACGCTGACACAGTCAGCGCGCTCCATCACCGCATAGTCGATGCTGATCGACGGCACTGCAGCGAAATGGGTGGCGTCCGGCCGCAAAAACAGGCCTTCCACCTGAACTTGGGCCATCGCGGCTTCCACACCGGATGCCACCTCGGGCGCGTGCAGTCGCAAGGCCTGCAGATAGGTGGAGGCCCTCAGCAGGAAAATGCCGGCATTCCAGAACAGGCCGGCTTCCACATAGGCAGCGGCCGTTTCGGCATCCGGTTTTTCCACGAAGCGCCGCACCGGCCGCACCGCGGTTCCAGCCGGCGCAAAGTCGCCCTCGATATAGCCATAGCCGGTCGCTGCCTCGGTTGGCGCAATTCCAAACGTGACAAGGCGGCCGGCCTCGGCCGCAGGTGCTGCAGCCAGAATGGCCGCCCGGAACGCCTCCTCGTTCCCGATGAGATGGTCCGAAGGCATTACCAGCAGCAACGCGTCGGGATTGCCGCGGCCGGCATGCCAAAGGGCAGCAAGCGCGACGGCAGGTGCCGTGTTGCGGCCCTCGGGTTCCAGGATCAGCTGCTCGGGCTGAATCCCGACATGGAGCAGTTGTTCGGCCACCAGAAAGCGATGTGCCTCTCCGGCGACAAGCACCGGCGGGCGGAATGCCAGGCCGCTGCACGTGGCATGAACACGGAGCGCAGTTGCCTGCAACATCGTTTCTTCATGCGCCAGGGCCTGAAGCTGCTTGGGCATATCGGCCCGCGACAGCGGCCAGAGCCGGGTTCCCGATCCGCCGCACAACAGCACAGGCGCAATTTCAAACGAGCTCAAGCCGCTATCCCGTTCACCATTTCCGTGGACCCGTGCTGTAGCGGTGGCGGGTTGCGGGAACAACCCGACCCAAGTCGGTCAGTCACGGATCGACAACAGGCTCGCGTTTCCGCCGCTGCTGGTGGTGTC